>ERZ834798.561-NODE-561-length-42854-cov-36.763476_pt1 | contig 42854 bp, 41 predicted proteins | sample MGYA00519689_ERZ834798 | MGnify/ENA primary metagenome ERZ834798 (study PRJEB31850, sample SAMEA3708761) | human gut metagenome | biome: human gut; feature: human-associated habitat; material: faeces | place: China | collected 2014 ...
TTTCCCTCATTTAAGGAATCTGTTTTTATGCAGGTTCCTTTTTAGTGCATTGCTTTATAAGCAGCCACACCCGCTACCGCCAGCACAAACACGGCTGCCATTCCAATCGCAACCGATTCCTGATAGCGGTCTATATCCTTGTTTACTTCGATTACCATTGTCTTTCCTCCCTTTCAAGGTGCAAAAAAAGCACCTTAACCTTATTGGCTAAAGTGCTTGTATTGGTTTGGTATCAAATTGTTGTGAGTCAGACAAATATGAATTACCTACAGTTTCATCATCATTAAAATGTTTTTTCAGAGCTTTCCCTGTCAGATAAATAGATACAACCATAAGAAAACATTGAATTGCCATAAGAATCAACCCTACAAATCCAATCGTATCCTTATCACTATGGTACAACGGAATATTTATCAAAGTAGATAATATAATCATTACACAACGCAACCTATTTTCTACTAATACTTAATAAAACAATTCAAAGATACTAATACATGCAAGGAAAATCTGCGCAACAACTAATATTCTGTGCAAAACTGTAAAGAAACGCGGCGTTAGCATTGTTGTATTATTTTGAGTACAGTATCTGGTCAGAATATTCATCGGTCCTGCAAGTGCTTCTGTATCGACATAAGCCACCCCAGCTGCCTTTGCTACCTGTCCTTTAAAGTTAGCTCTCATGGCAGCATCATTTACCTCTATAGCTCCATCCAATCCACCATCCAGAAGTATACACATGACTTCCGCTACTTTATAGCTAATAGCATACGTAAATGCTGCAATTGAAAACAGAATAAGTAATACTATACATATATTAACAAAGATACCGCCTCTGCACCAAAATGTTTCAGGTCCGAAATTGATATTAACATCCAGAATATATGGAAGTGCTGATGTGCCTAACAATAATACTAAAAACAGAATAAGAGACAACATACTGTTCCAACCGAAAACTGCTGCCAGCTCTCCTGAATAACAAGACAGCTTAGCAACCCGAAGAGATCTCTTTTTCTTTTTATTGTATTTTTCCTGTGAATATTCTTTTTGCTGTATTGCTGGTTCATCATTCCAGCTTTTCATTTTACTCATTAAACATCCTCCTAATCTGGTTAATATGAATTACTGTATTCTTAATACCGAATAACAAAACACGTTCGTTTCGTATAAGCACAGTATACCACACCTCCTGTGCCTATGCGATAACATTTATTGCTTCTTGCGGTATTTATTGTTTTATATGTTACTTCTCTATTAGTTCTGCAAACTTGAATCTTATGCTGTCTACCTCTTATCCAATCCATTTTTTAATTTCAAAATATCTTTTCTGATTTTTTGAATGACTATCTTAAATTCCTCATCACTTTTTCCTGTTGGATCTTCAAGTCCCCAGTTATCATCAAACGGTCTTCCTATAAATGGACATCCCACATTACACCCCATTGATATTGCAATATCCGGATTTGGAATATCACTAACCAGCTTACTGAACTGCCCATCTGCTTCCATATCTATATTATATAATTCCTTCATAATACGGACAGCATCTTGGTTAATCTGTGGTTTTGTTTCTGTACCCGCCGAATAACTTTGAAACACATCTGATGCCAGATGTCTTCCAAAAGCCTCAGCAATCTGACTTTGGCAGCAATTATGGACATAAATAAATGCCACTTATCCAGACTATACTGTCGGCTTCGGAATCTCACCGAATCATGCCTAACGGCTCGTGGGCTATACCACCGGTAGGGAATCTGACCCTGCCCTGAAGATTTCTATTCACTTTTCTTACGTAGCTGTGTTGTAGCACAAGCATTCATGTAATGCAACAGACAATTTCGCTGCTGTATGGCTACCTAAAATGAATTTTAAACAATAAAAACAAGACCTCCCATTACACTTTTCAGTATCTGAGAGGTCTGTATTTATAAAAAATTTAATCGACTGACAGTCCAATTTCATTTAACGCCAAAATGTTTTCTTTTACACATAGAATTTTTTTATTTGCTGTATATTCTCGCCTCATATGGTTGCAACCATTCGGACTCCGTTTCATGATAATTGCACAATACACATTTTTGATCAATTTTTCGAAACATCAGCTTTTCATTTGTAAAATTCACGATCACCAATAAACCTTTGCCGTTTACTTCTCTTTCATATGCAAATAATCCCGGATATTCTTCGTACATCGGGCGAAACTCCGCCTGTCTCACAATATCTGCATGGTCATGGTAACACTGAATCAAACGCTTATAATAATTGTACAATGAATCCGGATCATTCACCTCACTCTGTGCATTGATTGTTCTATAATTATCATTGCATTTAATCCATGGCTTTCCACACGTAAATCCTCCATTTTCCGAGTCATCCCACTGCATCGGCGTTCTTGCATTATCTCTTCCTAACTCTGAAAAGTATGCAAGTACTTCATCCGGATCCTTGCCCTGTCCGACCGCTTCCTCATAGGTTCTTTTCGCCCTTATATCATCCATATCATTAATATTCTTCCACTTAACATTGGTCATACCAATTTCCTGTCCCTGATATATAAAAGGCGTTCCATATAAAAAGAAATAGATACTCGCCAGTGCCGATGCACTATAGAAACTAATATTTTCTCTTTCCAGAAATTTGTTCAGGCATCTGGACTGATCATGATTTTCTAAAAAGATAGCACTCCAACCGATTCCGCTATTATGCGCTACATGTGTAAACATTTTTTTCTTCCACCGTTCTACCGCATGAATGCTTGATTTATCATTTTCCCCTTCCATATTTTCCCATCCAAAATCGAAAATCATGGAAAAGTAACCATTCTTTCCGGCATACCGTTCAAAAGCAGCATCGTCAACCCCCGGTGCTTCGGCAACTGTCATACAGTTATATTTATCAAAGCACTGCTCTTTCATCTCATCAAGGAATGTTCCGATTCCCTTATAATCCGTAAGTTTTTCAACCGGATATAGTTCCCCATCATTCGTAGGACGACTGGCAAAACTTAAGTCTTTTTTGATAAAGGTAATTGCATCGATACGAAAACCGGCGATTCCTTTATCCAACCACCAGTTTATCATCTCATAAATTTTTTGACGCAGCTCTTTGCATTCCCAGTTCAGATCCGGCTGTTCCTTCGCAAACGTATGATAATACCATCTGCCATCCGGTAATCTCGACCATACGGATCCGCCAAAATTGGATCGCCAGTTATTCGGTTCTTTATCATTCTCCGTTGTTCGGAAGTAAAAATAAGACGCTTCCTCACAATTAGGATCCTTCATTGCCTTCTGGAACCATTCATGCTGATCCGAGCAATGATTGACCACCAGATCCAATATGATTTTAATATTTCTTTTTTGAGCCTCCTCTATTAAATGCTCCATATCCTCGTTTGTTCCAAAGATTGGATTTACCTTGTAATAATCCGATATATCATATCCATTATCCACAAGTGGAGAAGCGTACATCGGGCATATCCATAATACATCTACGCCTAGATTTTGGAGATAATCAAGTTTCCGGATAATTCCGTTAAAATCTCCGATTCCATCTCCGTTGCTATCCATAAAACTTTGCGGATAAATCTGATACACTACGGACTCTTTCCACCAATTGTTTTTCATTCACAAATTCCTCACCTTACTTTATTGCCCCTTCTGTAATACCTTTTACAATGTATTTTTGACTAAACAAATAAAAGATAATAATAGGAGCCATGCACATAACCAATCCGGCAGAAGCCAAATCCCAACGTTTTGCAAATTGTCCAAAGAACAGATATGTTTTTAAAGGCAACGTCTGTAAGCCCTGTTTATTAATAATCAGCGATGGTAATAAGAAGTCATTCCATGTTCCCATAACATTAATAACTGCAACCGTGATTATAATCGTTCTCATCAAAGGAAGCACGATCGAAATAAACAGACGTATGGAACCACACCCATCAATTGTAGCGGCTTCCTCCAATTCCTCCGGAATATTTTTTATGAACCCATGAAACATTATGATTGCCATACTTGTTTGAAAGCCCATATACATAAAGATCAAGCCACCACGAGACAGCAAACCGATTTTGCTTGCAAATCCAACCAATGGAAGCATGACACACTGAAATGGAATCAACATAGAACCGGCAAATATCAAAAAAATAATCTTACTTGCTTTGGTTTTATAACGTACAAGTACCCAGGCCGCCATAGCCGATATCAACAGCACCAGAACCGCTGTCACTACCGTGATAAGCAGCGAATTCATAAAAGATCTTATGTAATCCAGTTCTTGAAACGCATTCTTATAGTTTTCAAGTGTGAATGTTCCTTTCGCCGGAAATCCCAACACATCTGTAAAAATCCCCTTGGTCGTCTTAAACGAATTCATAATCAAAATATAAATCGGAAACAAAAAAATGCATCCAAGAATAAGTCCTGTTACTCCATAAGCGATTTTTTTCTTCATTACATTTCAACCTCCTTGCGCTTTGTTATAACCAACTGCGTAACTCCGATTCCTGCCACAATAATCAGAAAAACGATTGCCTTTGCCTGTGCAAAACCAAATTCATTTGCTCCAAAGGCAGAATTGTAAATGTTTAACGCAATCATTTCTGTTGATTTGTATGGTCCACCTTGTGTCAAAGCTAAATTTTGATCAAACATTTTAAATGAACTCGAAATAGATAAGAATAATCCGATTGTAAACGCAGGCATCATCAACGGAAGGATGATATATCTCATGAGCTGCCATGAGTTTGCTCCATCAATTCTTGCTGCCTCCTTAACCGATTCCGGTATCTGCTGAATCTGCGCAATATATACGATCATCATATATCCCGACATCTGCCACACAGTCAAAATCAACAATCCTATAAATCCGGTTTCCGGATTCGACAGCCATCCGCTAAAGGCTGCAATTCCCGTCTTTTTTGAAAAAGCTTCAAAAATCGATATAAAAATAAACTGCCAAGTAAATCCAAGCAATAATCCGCCTATCATATTTGGCATAAAGAAAATTCCACGTAACAGCGTTGCGCCTCTAAATTTCTGTGTCACTAACAACGCCAGACCAAAGCCAACAATGTTTACCAATACAACTGCGCACACCGAAAAGAGCGCAGTAAATAAAAAAGCATGTACAAATGAGTCATCTCTCGTAAAAATGTCAATAAAATTTTGAAAACCTACAAACTTAACGTCCGAGCCTACAATTCCATTCCAGTTTGTAAGGGAATAGAAAAATCCAATACATGTAGGTATGATTACAACAATACAAAATGCAATTAATGACGGTGCCAAAAAGCCCCAAAACCGTAATTTACTTTTTCTCATACTTCTTCTATCCGTCCTTTCCAAACAAAGGATTTTACCTTTATTTGAATTTCCGGGATAGAAGCTCTATCCCGGAACCCTCTTTAACTCTTACTAGTTGTTCTGTTGTTTTCTTAACTTACTCCACTGCTCGATACAGGTCTTTGTAACCTCATCCCAATCAGCTTCTCCGGCAAGATATTTCTGTACTTCTACACCAGCCACCTGCTGACCCCATGTATTTGGAGCTCCACTGTATACCCATCCGTTCATGGTATTTCCGGAATTATTTGCATCCATAATTCTCTGTGAAAGTGGATCGGATGCTTTTATTCCATCAAAATTATCATATGGAGGAATAAACTTACAATCATTCACAACAATTTTCTGTGCTTCCGAATCGGTGAACATCCAATTGATGAAGTCTTTTGCAGCAGCTTTCTGCGCATCGGTTGCCTTGCTATGAATTGCCCAATATCCTGATACACCTACAAAATACTTGCCATCTGAATATCCCGGAACAGAATATGGTAACATATCCAATTTTTGAAGGACTTCCGGATCCGTTGTCTCTACTGCTGGAGCTACCCAGTTTCCCTGCTTGATACATGCAACACGTTCAATGGCAAGTCCACCCTCTAATGATGTTGTGTAGTCTACAGAATTAAGATTTGCCGTATTGTTGGCATTGGTTGTATAACTGGCCTGAAAATCAACCATTTTCTTATAGTCTTCAAAGCCGGTTCCCGGAAGCGAATCTGCCGCATATGCTTCATTCGGAGTCTTAAAGTCATGTGTTAAAGCAACATTAGCGTCATGGTCTCCTGCAATCCATAACTCCTTTGTCGGGTATTCCATAACAGCTTCCAGATTCGGATATTTATCCTTCATCTCACCATTATCGATTTTCTCTTTCAAAGTATCAAAACCGGCCTTCATGCCTTCGAAATTCATCATAGAATCTACAGAAACTCCAGCATCCTCAAACATCTGCTTATTAATAACGAATCCATAACCTTCCATGTATAACGGAATGGCATATACTTTTCCGTCTTTTGTAAAAGTATCCGTTGTTCCTTCTAATGCGTGCTGCATAATATCCAGATCAGAAACATCTTCAATAACATCTCCGTAATCTTTCATGTCCGAAAAACCACCTACAGAAAAGATTGTTGGTGGATCCGACTGCATCTTTGCTTTCATTGATGCGCCAAAATCATTTCCTGTGACAGCTTCAAGATTAATTTCTACATTTGGATGATCCTTTTCATATGCTGCAATTAATTTCTTGTATCCTTCATTTGCCTCAATCTTACTCTGGAAAATTGTAATCTTTACATTTTTTCCACTGTTTGCTCCTGTCGAGGTATCTGCAGAATTTCCGCATCCCACAAATAATCCCCCAAGCATTAGCACTGTCATTCCAACTGCTACTAACTTCTTTACTTTCATATATATTCCTCCTTTTTGTGAAACTGTTCCATATTTGATTAAAAAAAATTTTTCATCTATGGATGCCTTGTTTTGTGCCACGGAACTGTCCACATCATTTGTGGAACTGTTCCACATCTGTAATATACACTATGCGTAACTATATTGCAACATAAAAATGCAGTTTATTCACAGATTCGTTACTATATCCAAAAATCATCTTGACTTTTTATTAAAAATCACTAGAAAAAGGAGACTATGAAGAAAAGTCTGTAAATAATAATCTTCTATGATAATGATTGAGCTGGAAGCCTCTTCTTGCCATAATAAAAGGCCTCCTATGATTTATATTTTACCATAGAAGACCTTGCTGTTATTAGCTATTTACAGAAAAAGTTTCACACACTCCTTTGTGCCAATGCTCTCCATTCTACAAAGTATCGCCCTTTTTATATTTTACAGGAACCAATACTTCCCTTTTCTTAAGCGGTTGATCATTGATCAGTTTAATAAGCATATTCACACTTTCCTTTGCAACCTTCTTCGCATCCTGTACAATTGAATCAATCGAATGGTAATTGAAGTCCGTGGCATAAGTTCCATCATAAGCCAATATTTTTTTGTTTTTTTCTGTCTTGAGGAAGGCGGCTGCACACAAGTCCAAAGCCATAATTCCATCAACGTCCGGATATTGATCCAACAATGTTCTGGTACGTTTCATACACAATTGATAGTTTACAACTTCCTCCCATTGAAAAGATTCAATGATAACCTCCCTATTATGCTTCTCCATCACATCGATAAGGGCTCTCGCGCTATCGGCAGAGGCAAGTTCCATCCTGGTCGGATCACTAAAGCACATCACTTTTTTACAGCCTTTTTCCAAAAACAATTCGCCCGCTAAAATTCCTCCCTGATGATGATCCGATGTCACCAGCGGGATTCCCGGTATAATCCGATCCAGTGAGATAATTGGTTTCTCAATATTCATATAATATTCATCAGAAAGAAACGCAGATCCTACAATCAGTCCATCGAACAGATTACGTTCCAATGTATCAAGATATTCTCTTTCCTTGTCCTGATTTCCTCTGGTATTACAAATGACCACATTATATCCATATTGATCTAATTCTGCCTCAAGATAATTCCAAAGAGTTGAGAAATACGGATGGATAATATCCGGTGTCATAACACCGATAATACCCGTTCTTTTCTTATACAGATTTCTGATCCACTGATTAGGAATATAATCTAGCTCCTCTACCGCCTTCTTAATTTTGTTTTTGCTTTTCTCTGATACATATCCGCTACCATTTAACGCTCTGGATACCGTGCTGGGTGCTACATGTGCCAGCTTTGCAACTTCTCGAATGCTTGCCATAATCTCTTCTCCTCACTTGTGTAATTGCAAACGAATTGCCCTTATATTCCCCTTTATCCTCTTAATTAAATCCGACAACCTTCTGCGACAATCGATAAGCCGCAACCGAAATCTTGCTGCCTCCCTTACCCGGAAGATTCATGGTCTGTCCCATAATGCCATTGCGGAGTTGCTGGAAGATTATAATATCTTTTTCCTTAATATACTGAAGTTCTATTTTATTATACACCTTTTTGTCCATGGAGTCGAACTATTTTTACTTAACAGTCTCTTAAATAATCTATTTAGGATTCATTTTATGCTCATATTTTATTTACAAACTTCTCATAATACCCACATATCAATTTCATAATTAGCCGATATACAAACAGTATAGATTAAGAAATAAACTTTTTCTTTTTCATATTCCATCATTTTCAAACGGAGCTTCACAAAATCAATCTGATAAAATACACTTTCATATACCCACCTAATTATCCCATTTTCTTTCTTACTCTGCACACCGGATTTCATGGCTGCCATTGTGCATACTTTATGTCTCATTCAACGCTGCTTTTTAATTGTACCACTTATTTTTCTGCCTCTCCACTCTAAAGTCTGGTCTTGTAATTATTTGTTCAAACATACTTGTATTATAATAAAAATTTTTATTTCTACACGTTTATGCATTATAATCACAACATATTTAATTTTACCACTAACCTTAACATCGTCTATTCATGTTCCCTAACAAATACATCAAAATACTGTTTATGCTCTAAAGGAATAATATCATCCCACCAATCCAACTTACATTGCATATGAGTAAGATATCTTTTTTCCAATATAAATACATTAGACGTTGAACTTACATGAAAAAAAATATTAGAATTCATTCCCTTCAAGAAAATTATTGAAAATCTATCATTTAGTTCTTCTATATAATATTCTGTTACATTTATATCATAGATAAAATTAATGGTATTTGGATTCATATCCGCTAAATCTATCAATGCTGGAACATTTGCAAATAAAGGTTCCTTATCAATTATTGATTTATAATGATTTCTATCAGTAAATGTTATAGGAATATATTTAAACAAATTAACAAAAATACATCTACTTGTAAATATAAATACTATTTTATTATCTATGTCCATAGCTAAATACAATACTGCATTTCCAGCATCATAGCTATCATCAACGAATAATAATTTGCTATTCCTAAAAGCATCTTCAATTTCTTCCTTCGTATTGGCTTTCTTCATTTCATACTTACAGCGATTACTCACATAAGCCGAAGCACTTAACAATTCATCAAAGCAATCCATATCTCTCTGATATGATACGTATTCCTCTATTTCTTTAAGATTAAGTGGTTTTAACAGACTCTCTGTTACCCAATTTTTAAAATCATTCCATTCAAAATTTTTAAAGACTTCCAACTGAAGTATACTGAATATTTTAGATATACTATTTTCATCAAGTTCAGCTAAATTTATATTATTATTTTCAATATACTTAATTACTTTGAAAAATCGATAGTTCGCATTATACTTATCTAGTTTTTTGTCAATTATATGAAGATATTTTCCATCTAACAGCGCCAGCTCATATAAATTAATATTCATGGCATTTATCGCTATAGTTCTCATAGCATCTACAGCACATTTATTTTCCTCTACATTACTATTTTTAAAAAGAAATAACAATTCACCAAATCTGTACTTATTTATGTATGTACCTGTCGAAATATAATAGCTTCTCAACTTAACATATTCATCGTGATCTATTTCTTCTAAATATTTCAGTTCAAAAAACACTGCAAACGATTCCTGCACATTAATTGTCGATTTATAAATTCTCTCATATAATTGATCTAATTTTCTTTTTGTTTTTCGTCATTTTCGAGTTTAGAAATGTTTGCAATCAAAAAATCAAGCATTCCCAAAGTTGTACTCGAAGCTAATTCTTGATGTCCAAGTTCGTGCAAAGTAGATGCTTCTACACTACGCATAGAATTATTTTTATTTATATCTATATGCACTCCAAGCCAATCAAATTCTCCATATAATGCATTATCTTCCATAAAAACACCCTTTTTAATCTCAAACCTCTTCTTCATCAATCATCGGTATATTTACCAACTCTTGCAATTTTTTCTGTAAAACTTTCTTATCCGGCAATTGTAGCTTATACTCTGAAACCAACATTGGAGACATCGTCCTACTCATTGCATATTCAACGACTTCATCATTCTTAGTTGCACACAATAATAATCCAACACTTGGATTTTCATTTTCTTTCTTTACCTGTCTATCCAAGGCCTCTAAATAGAAATCCAATTTAGAAACATATTCTGGTTTAAACTTACCAATCTTCAATTCTATTGCTACTAAACACTGCAATCCTCGATGAAAGAATAAGAGATCTATTCTAAAATCTTCCCCTCCAACCTGAACTTTGTATTCCTCATCAATAAATGTAAAATCTTTACCTAACTCCAAAATAAAATCTTTCATATTCCTAATTAGTGCTTTTCTCAAATCATTTTCATGATATTCATTTGGCAAATCCAAGAATTCCATCACGTATGAATCTAGAAATGGATTTTCTCCCAATCTTTTTACACTTTCCGGCAGTAACACATCTTTTGATAACATATACCTTTCGTAATACCCACTATCTAGTTGACGTTGTAATTGTCTTTTGGAGTATTTCTCTTTGATACATAATCGAATATAAAATTCTCTTTCTTCATCACTCTTGCAACCAGACATAATCAGCAAATGATTTGTCCAACTAATTTGTGTCACCAGTGGTGTCACAACATCATTCTCTGCATAAGTCTCATAAAATTGTTTCATCCTATACAGACCTCGTCGATTGAACCCCTTTATTCCAGGAAATTCTTCCTGTATCTCCTTTGCAACAGAATCAATGTATGAATCACCAAACGATGACCTTTGAGATTCTTCGTGTAAATACTCTCCAACCTGCCAATACATACTTATTAACTCTTCATTAACCTTCTTCAAGGCATTTTCTCTAGCTGTATTAATTATATTTATCAAATTGCCTGCTAAATTAATTTCATTTTTCCCCATACAACTGCCTTTCTCATTTGTGACACCACTGGTGACACAAATATAAATATTTATTATAAATATTTTGTTATCATCTTACACACTAAGCTTTAGAATCTGTTTATTTACATATCTCTCTTATTTCAATTAGCGATTTAGTATCTTTTATTAATTTTCGTATCTCACGCGCATTTTCAAGTTTTGTTGACTGTTCTACAAGTATTTTTCTAACATTTTCTGGGATTATTTTTTCTTCATCTAGCTCTTTAAGTTCTTTAGTGGCTATCATTTTTTTCGCCTCTTGTGATAAATCTTCAAATTTAATAACACCATCGAACCTATTAAAAATTGGATCTCCTAATTTCTCTTTTATCTCATCTTTAGATTTGTAGTTAGATGTGCAAATAATAATCGCATGTCTTACATCGACTCTATAATTCTGATCTTCATAAATTCCCTCATCAAATAGCTGATAAAAAGCACTGTGAAATACAGAATACGCTTTATCAAATTCATCAAGTAAAATCACATTAGAATCTCTCGCAATTAAATCCTTCGCAAAACTCTTTTCGTTATACTTTCCTCCAAATAAATAATTTGCAAATTCATTGTTTTGATACATTGAAAACTGCTTTCTCAGTATCTTTCCCCCAATCTGTTCTGTTAGAAACTGTGCCGTTTCAGTTTTACCAATTCCAGAATTTCCGTAAAACAGAAGAACAATCGGTTTACATTGTACATTGTTCATGATTGGAAAAATTGCTTTCAATATCTGCTCTTTTACTGCTTGCTGTCCTATAACTCTTTTATCAAATTCTATATTTATACTCCTAATTGTTTTCTCCGTGACCATATTGTATTTTTGAGGAATTTCTTCTATTATATTTAAGTCTCCGAATGCACGCTTTATTTGTTCTTGTAAATGAATCGGCGGATTTTGAATATACATATTTGTTATAGATAATTTTGAGATAAAGCTTAAAAAATTGATTATCACATGCTCATTTACACTACTATATTCATCCGCAAATATAATAAAATTATTTACTTTTATTTTCGATTTTTTTGTTTTGGAAGGAGCATTTTCATTTCCTGGTAAACCAACCAGTACCAACTGCATCTGTTTATTTTCATCATCCATCTGCATAGCAATATCAGATAAATTTCTATATGTCTTTGGAATTCTTTCTACAAATGCTCTATCTGATCCAAAAAACATTACTATTTTTTTCATGCTTCAACCCCTGCTAAGACAATATCATATACATCTAGTTCTTCATTATGCGACTGAGTATCTCCATCTAAAATACTTTCAGCAGTAACTTCCGCTTTTTTCTTCTGAAAATCAAACTCTTTATCTATTGTAAGTTCCGTTTCTTTACAAATACCAACCTTAATTCCATAATATACCAGTTCCATTTTACTCAAATCTGCTAAATTGTAATTATTTTTAAAAGCATTTATATTAAATCGTAATACGGAACTTGGTGTATCTTCTGTTTTAAGTAACATTCCATAGTAACCTCTTTCTCCCAACAATGCATCATTTAATTTTTCCATATCTATTGGCATCTGATCTTTAGGAACTACTGTAAGATAAGAACTATACATCTTATATAGTGAAATTGAATTCTCTGGTGCATATACTCCAGATTTTACAAACTTTTTTACTCTTTTGTCTTTATAAGCTTCCTTTATATAATCAGTAAGCAAAGTATTCTTTATTGTAGAATCAAATAACTTCGACACTTCACCAGATGCCTTTGCATCTACATTCCCTGCTAAGCTCCCCTTGATAAAATTTAAAATATTGAATCCACCTTTAGCTTGCGCCTCTATTTCAGTTAGTATTTCCGCCATTCGTTTTCTATTATCTTCTTTACTCCAGTCCAATCTTCCACCATTCGTAATATCTAAATAATCCTGAGCAGCTGCTTCATCAAAATATATAATTTTCAAAAATGTCGGTTCTGTTTGTTTTTTATCATTCTTTCTCATATAACTATCCACCATTGACTTTTTCTGTTTAATAAGTCCTTGACATTTACCCAAATGCATAACAAATTTTTTACTATATTAATTTAAATTATAACACACCACATGAGAATAAAAAAGACAATACCATATAGACTATTAATCTATACAATATCGTCTTTCTACCTATTATTATACTTTCATTGTCTTTGCCAGAGAATTAAGCAAAGCTGCCATCTCCGGATTTCCCAGCACCTTCATCAGCAGCTCTGCATCCACTCCATCCGGCACCGTAATCGTACTACTGCCTTCATCCTGCTCTTCCATCTGCGGATTGAGATTTTCCTTATTATAAAAGGCATTCTCCATAAGTTCTGCATTCTTCCTTCGGTCTTAATCCAGGATATGTCCATATACTTCCGTTACCATATCCGCCTGAGCATGGCAGGAGTCTCCCTGGACTGCTTTAATATCTCCACCACTTAATTTCAACTTGTAGGTAACACTGGTATGACGCAAGCTGTGAAACACTATATCTTGCAGCCCCAGTTCATCTATGATTTCCTGCATTTTTGTCCTTAGATAGCTGTCTCCTATAGGAAGACCAAATGTTGTTGCCATTACCAGATTATAATCCTGATATTCATTTCCAAGCACTTCCTTTATCTCATCCTGATCTGCTTTCAGATCAATCAGACATTGTGCTACTGATTTTGGAATAAACACCTTCCTGACACTGCTGTCTGTCTTCGGTGTTTTCAACACTCTGACCGTCCTGTTATTTTTCTTCTGGCTTGGAAATATCATGATAATTTCTTTTGAAATGAGTGCTTCTATTGCATCCTTTGATACTCTCTCTCTACCTGTTTATTGATGATAACATAGGCTTTGTTATCTGCAATCGCCTCTTCCGAAATATCCATATCATCCCAAGTCGGTCCCAGAAGTTCACCGATACGAAGTGTTGCCGTAAATGCAAGATGAAATGCTATTTTGAGCATTTTGTTATCACAGGCTTCCAATGCACGCATAAGCATCTCTGCTGTCCAGATTTCACGCTCCTGCTTCTTTGCTTTTGGAACGGTTGCATCCACAGCCGGGTTCTTTTCCATCATATCCCACTTTACCGCCTGACGGAAACAGCTCCTTAATACCTTATGTATCTCATTTACTGTACTTTCCGTGATTGTTCCTGTACCATCCGGATTCTTTGTACTTTTTACCGCCGGCATTTTAAGAAGATCCTTATAATACTTCTCCATAAAATGTATATTGATGCTTGCAAGCTTGGTATCTCCGATTGTGGGAAGAATGTAATTATTTATCAGAGCCACATTACCAGAGTAGGTGGAAACACCCCACTTGTCATGTCCATATACCTGCACATATTCTTCAATCAGTTCTTTCAATGTTGCACACTTTTGAACCCTCAGAACCTTTCCGGCTCTGACACACTGAAATTCTCTGGTCTACATCCACTTGGTAACTGTTGATACACTCACTCTAGCCAGCTCCGCTACCTTCTGTCTGGATATATATTCCTTTATTTCCAAAGACAATGTCTCATTTTCCTGTTCCCTGTCTATCCTTGCTTTCTGCTCTGCTTCATCCTGCATGGAGAATCTTCTGCTTAATTCCGCATCACCAAGCATCATAAACTGCTCATAGGTAAGAGAATCTATATACACATTCTCCCCCTTATCTTTTAGCTTTTCATAATACTTAACTGCTTTATCTGAAAGGATTTCAAATGGCGGACCGATAAGATTATCCGTTCCTCTTATCTGATGAACATATGGTTTGCCCTTGCCATCTGCCGTCTGATTAAACATCGGATGATTGAATGGTATAAACTTATTATCCATGATAGGATCAAAACCACGGATAAAGATAATACACTTTTTGTTATCCAGCTTTCTGACTTCTTATCAATCGTACCTTTTCCAAGCAACTCAGACACATACTTATGTGTACTCTGCTCATTTCCACCGATATAGATAAACGTATCACAGTTGCCTGGAATTGTCTCCCAGATATCTTTGAAAAGTGCCTTTAGCTGGGCAAAGTTCTGAATAATTATAATACTTGAAATCTCACGGCTTCGCATTGTCGATAACAAGGAACAGAAGTTATATGGCAATGCAACATTCGCAAATTCATCTAACATAATACTTGAAAATACCGGGTGGAAATCATTACCTCTCATTTGGGTGGAAATTTTTAATTTTGGGTGGATGAAATAATCATTTTTTAATGATTTTCGGTGGATTTTCCACCCCAAAATGAAAAAAGCAGTAATGAATTTTCTTAATCATTACTGCTTCAAACAACTGTTCTCAGGGGGAATCGAACCCCCAACTAGCGCTTAGGAGGCGCTTGTTATATCCATTTAACTATGAAAACAAATGTATATTACAAACAAATACTACCCTGCATCCAGATGTTTCCTTTGAAACGTCTGCCAACCATCGGCTCACCGATGAGGTCATTTTTGTTTATACACACGCTAAATATTATATCATTACATGACACTTTTATGCAATATATTTTTTCATTTGTAATGATATTTTTTTCTTCTGTGAACTCAATAATATCTCCCAGCACGCTGTACTGGTCACTTTCGATGCCATATGGCATGAAATATGTTGTTACGATTGAAAGAATATCCTCGTTTTGGATTCTTCTCGTAATGGATGAGTATAAATCTATGTCTTCCATTGTGAGGCTTTCCATAGCGCCCTCATCGCCATCCCTGGCCTCTGCAATCAGCTGCTTTCTATCTTTTTTGTCTGAATCAACTGTATTTAATGTTTTAGCCTTTTTTTGTTTCATTGGAAGCAAAATACAGCCATCAACTGATAGTCCTGAGAGCACTGCTCCCTTTGCCCTTACCTCTCTGTTTATGTATGCCTTCTCTGACAGATAGTCACACACATTCTGCAGATAAAATATAAGTGTTACGCCGAGATTAGGGTCATCACATACGCCTGCATATGATTCCTTCTCTGAGTGCTTTTCGATATCTATTATCTCATTTGTAGTCTTTTCGCTTCCCGTGAAATACGGATAGTAATAATCTATGTCAAAGCTATCATCGTCATTGTATATTCCTCTGACTGTAATTCCCATATTGGGTGCCACATCACATGACAGCTCGGCAAATTCATTGCCCTCGGAATCCTTTGTTACCTTTAGTTTTTCCGGCTTATCTATTATATTGTTAATTACCTCGTTTAACTGTTTCTTTGTTATATCTGAAAATCCTATTGCTCTGAGGAATTGGTGCATTACTTATTTCTCTTTTCTTTAAATTACCTGAAGAATTGAACTGTTTTTATCAAGCATGAGATTCAATCTGTTGTGAAGCATCAATTTGCCATTATTTTCATTTTCAAAAATCATGATAATAGGATTCTCCGGATCTACTGTCTGGGAAACTACTACTCCCTCTTCTTCAGCATTGGTCTTTACTGTTGTACCAACAGGATATCTGGCTATTGATGATAGCAGGCACTTAATAATTTTGTTATCATATCTGCCGCCATCATTTTCCTTTATCTGATTTATGGCTTCCTGCACACAAATGCGCTTACACTCCATACCGCTTATCAGCGAATCAAACGCATCACATGCCTGAATTATTCTGCATTCCAGTTCTTTATTCTTTTGCTTCATAGGAAAACCTGTGCCTGCCATATTTTCATGATGTGATAAAACCATCTTCATTGATATTGGCGCTATCCAGCTTTCCTCATCCAATGCCGAATATCCTAAAATGGTATGCTTTTTATATTCAAAAAGCTCCGCAGGATTTGCATTGGAAAAATCCCTGTTTTTATATCGTGTGACAATAAAACGCAGCCCGATGTCATGTAATAAACATCCCACCGCTATGTTATACTTTCGCTTTTCGTCAAGCTTTAGCTTTCTTGCAACAAGCACTGATAAAAGTGTCACCATGACTGTGTGCTCATATAAGTCCGAATTACGCTCTTTTATATCAACAATCACGTCATATGGCATATCATTTATATCATGGACAATATCATTTGCGATTATTTCAAATTCCTTTAAGGATTTGCCATCATGATATATATGACTTTCCATCAGTCTGCGCACTTTTTCCACGTATTTGTCGAAAATAGCCGGGTCTACTATAGAATTCGGGCTTTCATAATTTTCATACGGATCCTCTACCATCACTGATTCTATTCCAAGTGACTCTATAAGTGGCACATAATCAGGCTTAATCCTTGTGCCATTTGGTATTAAAATATCATTTTTTTCTGTTAGTATTGGTTCCGCAAGTACTTCACCGCCAACTAAGCTGCTGACTGCTTTTATCCTCATAAACTAAAACACCCCATTGTTATTTTTCTGCAGGCATATTTGCCTCCTTGGCCATATTCAACGCTTCCTGCTCTTCATCTGCTAAAACAATAATGGAATTTCCGCCAACAATCTCCTTGATGTATGTATAACAGCCCTCACGACTGTGAACGGCATTGAGTACAAAGCCATCATCCTTTCCATTTAACATGGCAAGTGAAAAGCTTAGCTTTCCGCCCATCTCATTGAATGCATCATACTTCACAAGTCCTACCTTCTGGTATGAACACTTCATGTTAGCAAATAATTCTTCTATATTCTTTTTGATTGATGAGTTTGCTGCAACAAGTTCATCTACCTCATCAAGTCTCTTGATAATTGTGTCCTCCAATGACTTTGCAGTTTTTCCACTCATAAACACTTTGTATCTTTTTTTGAGCTTACCGATCTGCACCATATTTGTGATTATGAGGATGAGCAGAATAATTACCACTCCCGCCAATCCTAATATAATGTAGTCGGAATCGAATCCTAAATATTCAGAAATCATTTTTTTACTCCTATCTATATTGTCGTACATTTTGCATAAAATTTAAATAGTCTCTTTGTCTCATTTTCTGTATGATTTTATTATTTCTTTTCATTAAATATACAAAATCTAAATACTATCTAATTATTTCTATTGATTTTGGACTGAATTGAGCATGTTTACTATTCTATCCAGCTCATCATGAGAATAATATTCTATTTCTATCTTTCCGGAATTTTCATTCTTTCTGTTTATTAGAACTTTTGTTCCCATATTCTTTTTAAGCTTTTCCTCAAGATCCTTATAAATTGCTTCCATCTGAGGATCAACCGGCTTTTCAGACTTTGTCTTTTTCTTGTTCTTCTGTAATGATTTAACAAGCTTCTCTGTATCCCTGACACTTAGCTTTTGGTCGAAAATCTGTTGTGCTACCACATACTGCTGATTCTGATCTTCTATACCAAGTAATGCTCTTGCATGGCCTGTAGTGAGCATTTCATCTATCACCATCTGCTGTACCTTTTCATTGAGCTTGAGTAAACGCATTGAATTGGTAACTGCTGTTCTGCTCTTTGATACTCTCTCTGCCACATCATCCTGCTTCAGTTTAAATTCTTCAAGCAGACGCTTGTATGCCAAAGCCTCCTCAATTGGATTCAAATCCTCTCTCTGAATATTTTCTATAAGAGAGATTTCCATAATCTGCTGATTGGTTAATTTTTTAATTATGACAGGGACTTCCTTTAAACCTGCCAGCTTTGCTGCTCTCCATCTTCGCTCACCTGCGACGATTTCATAGTAATCATCCCTTTCCTGGCAAAGTAAAGGCTGTAAAATGCCAAACTGTTTTATCGATTCTGATAACTCTATAAGTGCATCCTCATCAAATTTTTTTCTGGGCTGTTCTCTGTTAGGCTCTACCTTATTAATATCTATCATTACAGCATCCGCTGCATGATTGCTCTTTGGTTTTACCGGCTTTGATACCTTGTCTGTAATTAATGAATCAAGTCCCTTACCCAATCCTTTTTTTGCCGCCATACTTTCTTAAATATCCTTTCTTGCTATTATTTCCTTTGCCAGATTTCTGTAGCTTTCTGCTCCGGCCGATTTACTGTCATACATATTTATCGGAATACCATATGATGGTGCCTCAGCTAATCTGATATTTCTTGGAATCATTGTATTGTAAATCTTTGTATCCAGATTTTCTTTTACTGTCTCTACAACCTGATTTGACAGATTTGTCCTGACATCATACATGGTGAAAACAACTCCCTCAATCTGCAGCTCCGGATTAAGTCTCTCCTGCACCAGATTGATTGTATGAATCAGCTGACTAAGTCCCTCCAAGGCATAATATTCACACTGAATAGGAACAAGAACTGTATCTGCAGTAGTCATTGCATTGACTGTCAGCATGTTGAGTGAAGGAGGACAATCTATAATAATAAAATCATAGTCCTCTTTTATGTAATCAACTGCACTTTTTAATATATATTCCTTATCATTTATGCCCAAAAGCTCAATCTCAGCTCCTGCCAGATTTACATTAGATGGAATGACATACAAATTGTCCACCACCGTATTTTCAATACTCTCTGCAATTGAACACTCATCAAGCATGAGATTGTATACCGTATTCTCCACTTCGTCCTTATTTACACCAAGGCCGCTTGTCATATTACCCTGCGGGTCTAAATCAATTGCCAGCACCTTTTTCTTTTTTTCAGCCAGACACGCTGCCAAATTGATAGAAGTAGTGGTCTTTCCAACCCCACCCTTTTGATTTGCAACTGCTATAATTCTTCCCATTATAAATCCTTTCGCAATTTACTTAAAATTCTGATGCTATATGTTATATTCTATATTTTATATTCTACATTTTACATGCCATATTCTCTATGTCATAATTGTTTTATAATAACTATTCAAAGTCATCTTGAGAACAACAAACTCTTCTACATCATCATATTTCTAAAATTGTAAATTGAAATCTTACACACTTAAATTATTATATCACTCTTAACTCTATAATGCTATTAAATTCCATTATATAAGTACAATATTTTTCAAAAAATCATTTATCCGGTTCATTTTCTATTAAGCGTAACTATGCACTCTTTTCTGGTTCATTTTTTATTAAGTGTAACTATACATTCTTGCCCATTTCATATACTTTATTTAATATATCATACATTGTTTTCACATCCTCTGTTTTTCTTGTATCATAAGCAAATACAATACCTCCCTCTTCACTTCCATTTTCTCCGAAGCACGAAATATACTGTCTGAAACACTTAATCATGGTTTGTACGTTTGTCTCTTTCCTTGTAGCTGCAGCACTCAATAAATAAAAAACCTTTTTTTCCATATAATCTTCAATTGCAAAAGTTCTGTCAATCATTCTTTTCATCAAAGAGGGCCAGGTATAAAAGTAAACCGGACATGCTAAAACAATTACATCTGCTTTATACATTTCATCATATATTTCATTCATATCATCGTCTTGAACACATTTTCCTCCATTTTGCTGACAAATAGCACAACCACAACAATCTATTATTGTTTTATCCTTCAATACAATTTCTGTTACAGTATTATGATTTTCAATTGCGCCTTTGGCAAATATATCAGCCATTGTTGCAGTATTACCTTCTGCTCTTGGACTTCCTTTAATTATTAAAACTTTTTTATTCATACAAATTATGTCACCTTCTATATCCTTTTTTTAATTTTTTATCGTCTAATTATTAAAACATTACTTTCTCGTATTCACTCATTATAACATTTAAATGTTTCACGTGAAACATTCCAATTTTATCATTTAATACTTATACTTATCAATTAATATTTTATTTAATTCTATACAATCAAATTACATAATAATTGATTATACACCATCATATAATTTAAAACGTAAAATATTAACCTATACAATATAAATTCACACCTTATTTATTTTTATAAGTACTATACTATATTACATTTAAGCTCATCCACAACCTAAGGAATCCGGCATACATATACATTCCAAACGAGTCTACGCAGTAACTTAGAGTATGTTTGAAATCACTTCAACACATAGCAACGCTCGTACATGGATGTACGAGCGAGTCCATACTGAGCCACGATGGCGAATATGGACGGTTGCGTACTATTGTCTCAACCTATATGTGATTTCTTGCATACTCTTGGTTACGGAGTGAAACGAGTGCGGAATGTATAAGTATGGCGGATTCTGTACTACTGTCAATAAACTATATCAAATAATCAAAAAGGAATGTTTCACGTGAAACATTTTGCTATAATGCAATATATATGTATAGTAAATCCACAATTTAAGGAATCCGGCATACATATACATTCCAAACGAGTCTACGCAGCAACTTAGAGTATGTTTGAAATCACTTCAACACATAGCAACGCTCGTACATGGATGTACGAGCGAGTCCATACTGAGCCACGATGGCGAATATGGACGGTTGCGTACTATTGTCTCAACCTATATGTAATTTCTTACATACTCTTAGTTGCGGAGTAAAACGAGTGCGGAATGTATATGTATGACTGATTCCGTACTACTGTCAATAAACTAAATTAAATACTCAAAAAGGAATGTTTCACGTGAAACATTCCTCTAATAAAATTCCAATAAAATATAAAACGTATATTACATAATCTGAATAATGTTGTTACGGATTGCAAATACCGCAGCCTGAGTACGATCAGTAACCTCAAGCTTTTTGAAAATGCTTGAAATATGATTCTTAACAGTTCTCTCACTAATCTTCATTTCCTTAGCAATATCTCTGTTAAACTTACCAACAGCCATTTCTTTAAGCACTTCCATCTCTCTCTTAGTAAGGGCATCTATCTTAAGCTCATCCTCATTCTTCTGAATCATCTTAGAATTGAGTGCCGGAATAAGACTTGGCTGTATATAAGTCTCACCATCAGCAATAGTGAAAATAGCCTTTTTAAGTTCAGCAGACTCAGAATCCTTCAGTACATATCCATTGATTCCAATATCCACAGCCTTCATAAGATATTCTGTCTCATTGTGAACAGTAAGAACAAGTACCTTTACCTTAGACTTTCTGTCCTTTAATGCTTTTAATACCTCAAGACCATTCATCTTTGGCATATTGATGTCCAAAAGTAATACATCTGGTCTAAATGTCTTTAATTTATCAAGGCACTCCTCACCATTCTCTGCCTCAGCAATAACCTTGATATCACCGTCAAGCTCCAGCAGATTTTTAAGTCCCTCTCTGATCATAGAATGATCATCTGTAATCATAATGTTAATAGCCATAATTTAATCCTCCTTATTTACAGGTATAATTACCTTAACTATGCACCCCTCACCGGGTCTTGATGAAATAGATATTTTACCGGAAAGAAGATAAATTCTTTCCTTCATCATAGATAATCCAAAGCCTGAATTATCATTTCTGGTAAACTCAGGAATAGCAGATGTGTCAAAACCATCTCCGTCATCCTTTATCGTCAAAGTAAGTGATTTTGGTTCATACTTTAGTGAAACATTAATCTCTTTTGCATGACCATGCTTGATAGAATTACTGCAAGACTCCTGAATGACCCTGAGTAAGGTTAGTGACACAAGACTGTCTACCATGTACTCATCACCTGATGTCTTGAAATTGCATCTTATATTATTTGAATTGCGAAGCTTATCAAGCGCACGCTCAACAGTAATATTAAATCCAATATCATCAAATGACATAGGTCTTAAATTATAAATCATATTTCGAAGCTCATTGATAATATCCTTCAGTATCTTTCCCTGAGACGTGAGCTCAAGCCGGCACCTGATAGGGTCAACATCCATAAGTTTAAGACAAAGCTCTGTCTTGTGAGTAAGTGATGTCAGACTCTGTACAGTAGAATCGTGTAAATCACGGGCGATACGCTGTCTCTCACTCTCCACAGTCTGTAAAATCACCCTCTTAAAAGCATCACTATCCTCTTCGTTAATAACATCAGATATGGCCTCTGAAATTTCTACTTCATTAGTTGTCTCATCAGAATTATACACTCTGATAACACTGTTGATTTCATCAATCTTGCAATCAACATCAGATATCTGTTTGTGTAAAGACTTTATCTGAGGCTCAATCAGCTTCTGTTCTTCCTTAAGTTCCTTAACTTTGCTCTTATTATATGAATTGATTTCACGAGGAGTAAAAGCCTCAAAGCTTTCATCGGATTTTCCTTCAAGCATCTGGATAATCTTGATATTTTCTTTAAAATGATTCTCAGCGGCAGTAAGCTTTTCTATAAGCGCATACTTACTGTCATAAAATTCATCTCTTGTTTTCTCTAAATATTTTTTAACCATAATCACCGAACATTTGTTTGTATAATTAATTTATCTATGATATAATTATATATCATTTTTACTATATTTAAAAGCAATTATAAAAAATAATTGTATAAAACTTCTTTTTTGTTATAATATAGTTATAAGAATACAAAATCAATATATCAAATTTTTCAGATAAAAACAAGGAGGTTATAATATGAAAAAAAGTACAAAAAATCTGCTTTTTCTCACATCTGCAGTGATTGCCGGAATGCATATATACAACAGAGTTGTAGACTCTAATGCCGAAAGGAAAAATGCACTCAAAGTAGACAATGGCCACTACTACAAATGGAAAGAAGGAAATATCTTTTATACAAAAACCGGCACCGGTAAGCCAATACTTTTAATACACGACACCGACTCCGGAGCATCCGGTGAAGAATGGGCAAAGGTAGCTAAAAAGCTTGCAAAGAACAATACCGTATACACTATTGATTTGCTTGGATGTGGCCGCTCGGACAAGCCTTCCATCCAATATACAAGCTACATGTATGTACAGATTATCACAGCTTTTGTAAATGACGTAATCGGAAAGCCTGTTAACGTAGCTGCAACCAATCTTTCAACAGCTCCTGTAATCATGGCAAATGCTCTGTCAAAGGATTTATTTAATAAAATAATACTTATAAACCCTGTATCATTGCAACAGCTTAAATGTATACCTGACAAGAGCACCAAATTTAAGCAGAACATAATTAATCTGCCAATCATAGGTACATTTATATACAATAAGCTTATGAGCCCTATCAAGGTAGATTTACTCTTCAGAAATAAATTTATTTCAAGAGGCCAGCTCATATCAGATAATATGAAGGATGCATACTATGAGTCCGCACATAAAGGGCAAAGCCGCGGCAAATATCTTTACTCAAGCATTTTATCAAACTACATTAATACTAATATCGCGCCCGCTCTCAAGGACCTGGACAAAGATGTATCAATTATAGCTTCAACAGGAATAAAAAATAATATGGATGTTATCAACAATTACCATAAGCTAAACAGTAAATGCGACATCATCCATATTGCAAATGCAAAGCTTTATCCTCAGTTAGAGTTACCGGAGAAGACAGCTTCAATTATTAAAAAAATTGTTACTAACTAATTCTATACTTTAATCTAAAATAAGGCACCGCCTATAACTATTCTTCAACAATTATAACGGTTTTTTACAATGGTTTCTTTGAAGGCAGTCCGGCTTTTCTCGGATACTTGTTGCTCGTATTCATAACCTTATCAATTATGACAAAAGAGCGATGATTATCCGAGTAGCCAAACTGCTCTATTTTATTCAGCTTTCCTCCCAACAGATAAATGGCCGACTTTGCATCTGCCACCTCGCTCTCGCACTCACCTGATTTATATGACACAAAGCAGCCTCCCATTTTCACAAACGGCAGACAGTATTCTGAAAGAGTAGATAGATTTGCAACTGCTCTCGATACACAAATATCATAAGCTGCCCTGTGTTCCTTATCTCTGGCAAAATCCTCTGCCCTGCCATGGACTGCTTCAATATCCTTAAGCTCAAGCGCTTCAATAACTTCATTTAAAAATCCAACTCTCTTATTAAGTGAATCTAATAAAGTAATCTTAAGCTGAGGAAAAGCTATCTTAAGAGGAATACCGGGAAAACCAGCTCCGGTTCCGACATCAATGATGTTTTTTTCCGCGTTTAAATCTAATGTGTGGCATAAAAACAAGCTATCAAGGAAGTGTTTCTCTATTACCTCGTCGAAATCTGTGATGGCAGTAAGGTTCATAACCTTGTTTTTTTCGATAAGCATGTCATAATATAGCTCAAATTGCTCTAATTGTGAATTATTTAATGTACATTTAATTTTTGATAATTCATCAGTGAAGTGTGTGAAATCATATTTCATATTTTATTCTCCATTATTATTGTTCAACGCTTGTATTATCTGGGTTTAATCTAGAAAATAAATCAGGATTTGAGTATTTTAATTGTTCCAGAAATACCAGTAAAACCGATATATCAGCCGGTGTGACACCTGAAATTCTGGATGCCTGACCTATACTAAGCGGTTGAAATTCATTCAGCTTCTGCTGTGCTTCAATTCTCAGACCCGAAATAGTATTATAATCAAAATCAGTAGGTAACAGTTTTTTCTCAAGCTTCTTAAAATGAGAGACCTGCTTGATCTGTCTTGAAATATACCCTGCGTACTTAATAAGAATATTAATCTGTTCTCTTGTGTCATCAGATAGCTTAGGTCTGTCGGGATCTATCGGAGCGAGCTTGTCATAATCCAGCTCAGGTCTTCTGATAAGCTCCTCAAGTGTGGTTCCGTTGCTTAGCTCTATACTGTTGTATTTCTTCAGAATCTCCTGTACATCAGCCCTTGCACCGATATTTACATGCGACACTCTCTCTATTTCTTTATCAATAAGCTCTTTCTTTTTACATACATAGTCATATCTTTCCTTTGAAATCAGACCAACCTCGTATCCCTTCTCGGTGAGACGCAAATCTGCATTGTCCTGTCTTAAAAGGAGACGATATTCCGCTCTAGAAGTCATCATGCGGTAAGGTTCTCTATTTTTCTTAGTGACAAGATCATCTATCAATACACCTATGTACGCTTCTGACCTGTCAAGTATCAATGGCTTTTTGCCAAGTATCTTCATGGCTGCATTGATGCCGGCGATAAGTCCCTGACATGCAGCCTCCTCATATCCGGACGAACCGTTGAACTGTCCACCACTGAACAGACCATGTATTTTCTTAAACTCGAGCGATGCATATAGCTGGTTTGCATTGATACAGTCGTACTCTATGGCATAAGCATCTCTTACTATCTTCACATTTTCAAGTCCCGGAAGGGTGCGGTACATCTCATACTGCACATCCTCAGGCATAGACGAAGACATACCTCCGACATACATCTCGTTTGTGTTTAAACCCTCAGGCTCAATAAATATCTGATGTCTTTCCTTTTCAGCAAACTTAACCACCTTATCCTCTATTGAAGGACAATACCTAGGACCTGTTCCCTCTATGATGCCTGCATAAATCGGTGAACGGTCGAGATTGTTTCTGATAATCTCATGGGTCTTACTATTCGTATATGTAAGCCAGCATGAAACCTGATCAATCTGCACACTTTCAGGATCAGTTGTAAATGAAAACGGCACTACCCTCTCGTCACCGAACTGTTCCTCCATCTTGGAAAAATCAAGACTTCTCTTATCTACACGCGCTGGAGTTCCTGTTTTGAATCTGCGCATCTCAATTCCGTGATCTATGAGCGACTGAGTCAGATGGTTGGCTGCCAAAAGTCCATTCGGACCTGTATGAGTGATCATCTCGCCGGTTAAGCATCTGGCTCTTAAATATGTACCGGTGCACAGCACAATCGCCTTACAATGATATAAAGCTCCCGAAGTAGTTTTTGCACCGACTATATTATTATTCTCATCGGTAACAATCTCAGAAACCTCACCCTGTCTGATGGTCAGATGGTCGGTATTTTGAAGGGTTTTTCTCATTTCCATACTATATTCCGCTTTATCTGCCTGCGCGCGGAGAGAATGAACAGCAGGTCCCTTCGATTTATTTAACATCTTTGACTGGATAAAGGTCTTGTCAATGTTTTTTCCCATCTCGCCGCCAAGTGCATCAATCTCCCTGACGAGATGCCCCTTCGAGCTTCCACCGATATTCGGATTACATGGCATGAGCGCTATACTGTCCACGCTTACCGTAAAAACAATAGTCTCAAGTCCAAGCCTGGCACACGCAAGTGCTGCCTCACAACCCGCATGTCCTGCACCAACTACAACAACATCATAATTTTCTTCAACAAACTTACTGCACATAACTGCCTACTTTCCCATACAAAATTTACTGAATATCTCATCCATCAGATCATCCTCAACCGATTCTCCGATTATGAGTCCGAGTGACTCATACGCACTCATCAAATCAATCGAATAAAAATCCTCCGGCATATCATCATCAATACTGTTCATAACAAGCTTAAGACTTTCCTTAGCATCTGACAATAGTTTTTTGTGCCTGATATTTGTGATATAAATCTCATCATTGAATGAGACCTGTCCATCAAAAAACATTTCCTTTATTGTATCAGAAAGCTCATCTATTCCCGAGCTTTCCTTTGCAGAAACCGAAATAACCGTTTTATCCACAAGCTTTTTTATATCATCTGCCGACACCTTTGAAGCCAGATCCGACTTATTTAGTAAAATGACAGCCTTTTTATCTTTAATAAAATTGATAATATCATAATCATTATCATCAAGTGCAACGGACGAATCAACTACATATATGATTAAATCAGCTTCATCGGCATGCTCCATTGCCTTTTTCACACCAATTTTTTCAACAACATCCTCAGTGCTTCTGATGCCTGCAGTATCAACGAGATTTAAGGTGATTCCACCAATATTAATCTGTTCCTCAAGCACATCTCTCGTGGTTCCGGCTATATCCGTGACAATTGCCCTGTCACTTCCTACAAGCACATTTAAAAGAGATGACTTTCCGGCATTTGGCTTTCCAATGATTACGGTGTTTATTCCTTCCTTCAGAATCCTTCCATTATCTGAGGTTTTTAACAGACCATCTATCTCCACATACTCGTTATCCACAATTGCACGTAGTTTTTGTGGATAACCATCCAGAGAAATGTGTTCAGGGTCGTCAAGTGCAGACTCAATAAATGCAATCTCATGCAAAAGCTGCTCTCTTATCTGCCTGATGCTTCCAAGCACGGCTCCGCCTAGCTGGCTTAAAGAGCTTTTGAGCGCAAAATCATTTTTTGAATTTATTACATCTATAACAGATTCTGCCTGGGATAAATCAATCCTGCCGTTTAAAAATGCCCTTTTGGTAAACTCTCCGGGCTCTGCCGGTCTTGCTCCGTTTTTGATTACTGCTTCAAGCACTCTCTTCATCACATACACACCACCGTGGCAGTCTATCTCCACAGTATCCTCCCTCGTGTATGTATTTGGAGCCTTCATCAAAAGCACCATAACCTCATCTATTTTCTCATCGCCGTCATATATAAAACCATAATGAATGGTATGTGACTGACAGGCGCTTATTTTCGTTTTATTATTCTTGCTTTTATAAATCCTGTCTATTACCGAAAGTGCATCATCTCCGCTTATCCTGATAATTCCGATTCCTGACGGAGACATAGCTGTGGCAATAGCCGCTATTGTATCATTTTGCATATGAAATTCCTCAAAAATTCTAAGATAATATATATTCAAAAAGGATACCTGAAACCAGATACCCTTTTAATGATTTATATCTATTATTTCTTAAGTGTCACAACAACGTGTCTGTAAGGCTCATCACCCTCGCTGTGTGTTTCAACAAATCTATCATTCTGAAGTGCAGAATGAATCACTCTTCTCTCAAAAGGATTCATCGGCTCAAGAGAAACAGGTCTCTTTGTACGCTTAACCTTGAATGAAATATTCTTGGCAAGGTTCTCAAGTGTCTCTCTTCTTCTCTTTCTGTAATCCTCAGTATCAATCTTTACTCTGTAGTAATTCTCAGACTGCTTATTGATAGCAAGATTTGTAAGGTACTGGAGTGAATCGAGAGTCTGACCTCTCTTGCCGATTAAAACACCCATCTCAGGTCCGTTAAGCTCAACATCAACATTTCTGTTGTCCTCATCCACTTTGATATCAATAGTAACCTCAAGCTTCATTGCCTTAAACACGCTGTCAAGGAATTCACGAATCTCATCCTCAACACTTGCCTCGGCCTTTTTAACCTTGATGACAGCATCACGGCTGCCAATTCCAAGGAAACCATTGCTTCCCTTATCAATCACCTCATACTCGAGCTTATCGCTTGTTGTTCCAAGTTTAATAGATGCCTCTGTCAAAGCATCGTCAATTGTTTTTGCAGATACTTCAATGTATTCCACTATTTTCTCCCCCTATTTGCGTGAATTGCGTTCATTAAACTCTTTAACCATATTAGCCTTTGAAGCAAGTGAGCCTGCCTTTGCATTAGCCTTGTACTCAGCGGCCTTTGCCAGCTTCTCCTCTGTGCCTGCTGATACAGATACGTTTGCCTTATTGTCAATTGACTTTGTCTTAATCTGAGCTGCCTTCTTTATATAATCCTCAGACAGTCCCATTTTTTCTCTCTTCTTCTTTGCCTTTTCCTCGTTCTTTGCCATAACAGCCTCAAGATCAAGATTCTCTATATGTCTGTTGACGAAGAACTGCTGGATACCTCTTACAAGTGCAGAGCAGATCCAGTAAATACCAAGACCTACAGGAACTGTGAAGCAGATAAACAATGACATAAGCGGCATCATGAGATTCATCATCTTCATCTGATTTGCCACCTGATCATTGCCGTTTGTAGCCTGTGGCATGAGCTTGATATTAAGCATCTGTGTCAGATATGACAGTACAGGAATAAGCAGTGCAAGTATTACAAAAAGTAACCACTTATCAGGCTTGTCCGTAAAGTTGCTCTTTATGATATACCAAGGTGTATCTGAGATATTCAGTCCCAAAAAGTAGTTGAAATGAAGTAACGCATCGTGCGTCTTCTCAACTGCGCTCTGGATACCATCAAAAAACTTACCGTCCATAAGAGCATCCCAGCCCTTTGAAGGAAGCTTATAAAGGATATCAATGATAAAATTGTTTAAAGTATCACCACTTGCATCAGCAAGCTTTGAAGCCGCATTTGAAGCGTTAAGACCACTTGATGTAACAACATTATACTTTTCCATCAGACTGACAAGTGTATTCTGATATCCGCTTGTCTGCTGAATTGAATCAACAAGCCCTGTAAAAGAGCTCTTAACTCCGCTCAGATAAGCAGGAATATTGTAGAACACACGGTACAGTGCAAACAGAATAGGCATCTGTATAAGCATCTGCACACAGCTTCCCATCGGAGAAATACCGTACTTCTGGTATAAAAGCTGTGTCTCCTCCTGCATGGCCATCATTGAAGCCTGATCCTTTTTATTTTTATATTTAGCCTGGATAGCCTGCATCTCAGGCTGCATTTTCTGTGATAGCTTAGAAAACTTCTGCTGCTTAATAGTCAGTGGCAACAGACACATGTAGATTATAATCGTAATAATTACAATACTTAGTACAACGCTCTCAACTCTTCCACCTGTAATATTAGATATACCACTGTATATCCAATCCATCAGGATACCGAGAAGCTTGGCAATTGGTCCAAGAATAGAGCCTGGATATGCGGTTAATAAAATGTCCGACATAAAAACCTCCATTGCTGCTATGGAACCGGATCATACCCACCCTTTGAAAAAGGATTACATCTCAATATCCTCCATGCCGCAAGCAGACCACCCTTTATGGCACCGTACTTTTGCACAGCCTGCAAACCATACTCCGAACAGGTCGGACAATATGGGCATTTCGTTGATTTCATCGGGGAAATATACTTCCTATAAAATTTAATCAAAAATATTAAGATACTTTTCAAAACGATTCCATCTTCTTTTTCATTATTCAAATATTTTGTTTCTTAATAATCCTGTGAAGACCTCCAAGATGTAAAACAGCACTTTCTATTTCCTTATAACCCACATGCCGCGCTGCAACTCTTGCGATGACTACGATGTCCAAACCACTATCGAACATGTCCTCATGTAGTCTGTAGCTCTCTCTCACGAGACGAGTAATATGATGTCTAATAACACTATTTCCAACTTTTTTGCTAACTGATATACCTATACGATTATTTTCTGTGTTATTTTTCAGAACATACATAACTAGGTATCTGTTAGCAAACGATACACCGTTATTATACACATTCTGAAAATCCTTGTTTTTTTTCAACGAATCTGAAAATTTCATTTGACGCTGTCCTTCTAAAAACAATCAAAAATGAAGAAAAGACCACAAAAATTGTGGCCTATGCTGATAATTTTTTTCTTCCTTTTAATCTTCTGGCTGCGATTACTTTTCTTCCGCCAGCAGTTTTCATTCTCTGTCTGAATCCATGAACTTTTGCTCTCTGTCTCTTCTTAGGTTGGAATGTCATCTTCATATATATCCACCTCCTTTACGTTAAAAAACATCGGTATAATTATAACAAAAATTCCTGTTGTGTCAAGGATTTTCTCAATTTTCTTTAAATTTCTACATATATTTTTTTATCGGTTTACATTCCACAATAAAAATGTGGAAAACGAGTTTCTTCTATATATATAATAATTCTTGATAACCATCTATATTTTGATATAAACCACCTGTTGTGACCAACATATTGTGGAAAGTTATCAAGATATCAAAAAGTTATCCACAATATGTGAATAACATGTTGGTAACTTTGTATAATTGTGGTTAAAAAATGTGAATAAAGCATTTTTGTAAATCTTTTTACATTGCCTAAATGCCAAAAATAGTGTACTATATAGTATGTATGGGATTGTGGAGAACATTCCCATAATATACTCTTTATATGTTAAATAATGGAGAACTTTGATGGATAAAGTAATGGAAAAGTGGAATGAAATACTACAGATGGTCAAGGAAGAGCATGGTCTGACAGACGTTTCCTTTAATACGTGGATAAAACCGCTTGAGGTGTTCGCCATAGACGGCAATACACTGTATATTCTCGTTCCGTCTGAGCAGATGGGGCTCAGCTATATCAACAAAAAATATTATCTTCCTCTTAAGGTAGCTATAGGTGAGGTGACAGGTATCGAGTATGATATCCAGTTTATTTTACCGGATCAGGCTCAGAGCCTTAAGTTTAAAAACAACGATACCCCTCAGCTTGAGCCACAGACTCCTGTAAAGGGGGATCACTCAAACTTAAACCCTAACTATACATTTGACACCTTTGTCGTAGGTAATAATAACAGGTTTGCCCATTCTGCTTCTCTTGCAGTGGCAGAAAGCCCGGGTGAAGCATACAATCCGCTATATATATATGGTGGTCCGGGACTTGGCAAGACTCATCTTATGCATTCAATAGGTCATTTCATCATTGACCAGAATCCTGATACCAAGGTGCTTTACGTTACTTCTGAAGAGTTTACCAACGAGGTTATCGAATCTATCCGTAACGGTAATTCTTCTGCCATGACAAAGTTCCGTGACAAATACAGGACTGTAGATGTGCTCATGATTGATGATATCCAGTTCATCATAGGAAAGGAAAGTACTCAGGAGGAGTTTTTCCACACCTTCAACACACTGCAGACACAGGGCAAGCAGATTATCCTTACCTCTGATAAGCCGCCTAAGGAGATGGAGACTCTCGAGGAGCGCATCCGTTCCCGTTTCGAGTGGGGACTGATGGCTGATATCGGTACTCCTGACTATGAGACGAGGATGGCTATCCTCCGTAAGAAAGCTGAAACTGACAATTTTGATATAGATGATGATATTTTAAACTACATTGCTTCAAACATCAGCTCCAACATCCGTGAGCTTGAGGGAGCCTTAAACAAGCTTTTAGCCTTCCACAATCTCGAGCATACTCACATCACTATGGATATCGCTGAGAGGGAGCTTTCCAATATCATCACGCCGGACAAGCCAAGGGAAATCACTGCACAGCTCATCATTGAGGTCGTTTCAGAGCATTTCCACATCTCTGTGGACCAGATGATTTCAAAGACCAGAAGCAGCGAGATTGCACGTCCAAGACAGATTGCCATGTACCTCTGCAAGACCATGACCTCTGATTCACTTGATGTAATCGGCCAGCTTTTGGGCGGCAGAGACCACTCTACTATCATCCACGGCATCAAGAAAGTCACCAAGGATTACGAGGAGAATGACAGTACACGTACTCTCATAGAAACTATCAAGAAAAAGATTAATCCAAATTAGTTTCTACCTATTTATATATGTGCTCATTTGCATGTTAATAATTTGGTTATAACCTTGCTTTTATTTCCACATGAGCATGTTAATGACAGGTTGAAGGAAAGTGAATAAAAAGTTATCAATTTTTATCATTTTTACTTCAACAGGTTTTTAAGCAAGTTATCAAGCCGCTTAAAGCTTGTCTTTAAAGGCTTTGAAGGGGTTTTAAACTTTTTAACAGCCCCTAAGAAGAATATTACGAATATCTTTTAAATATTTATATATACGCGCAGGAAGGAGTTTTTCTAAATGAAACTTATTTGTTCAAAAGCAAATTTACTGAAAGGTGTTAATATCGTATCGAAGGCAGTACCTACACGTACTACAATGGCAATACTCGAGTGCATACTGATTGATGCATCCGCAAACGAGATTAAGCTTATGGCCAACGATATGGAACTTGGAATAGAAACCATCATAGACGGAACTATCGAAGAGAGAGGAATTATCGCTCTTGATGCCAAGATTTTTTCAGAAATAGTGAGAAAGCTTCCTGACAATGATGTAACAATTGAGACAGATGCTTCCTTCAAGACCGTCATATCATGTGAAAAGGCCAAGTTCAATATCATCGGAAAATCAGGTGATGATTTTTCTTACATACCATATGTTGAGAGAAATGAGTCTATTGTCCTCTCACAATTTACCCTTAAAGAGGTTATCAGACAGACAATTTTTTCAATTGCTGACAATGACAACAATAAACTGATGACAGGTGAGCTTTTTGAGATTGAAGAGAATAAGCTTCGAGTTGTTTCTCTTGACGGACACAGAATATCTATCAGATATATCGAGATGAAAAATCACTATGACAGCAAGAAGGTTGTTGTTCCCGGCAAGACTCTGCAGGAAATAAGCAAGATTATTCCGGGTTCAGCGGATGAGGATGTGGTTATCTATATCACTAACAATCATATTGTTTTTGAATTTGAAAATACTACTGTTGTTTCACGTCTTATCGAGGGTGAGTATTTCAAGATTGACCAGATGCTTTCATCTGACTACGACACTAAGGTTCGCATCAATAAGCGTGAGCTTCTTGACTGTATAGACCGTGCTACTCTTCTTGTCAAGGAGGGAGATAAGAAGCCTATTATCATGAATATCACAGATGGCAATATGGAGCTTCGCATCAATTCATTTATCGGTTCCATGAATGAAGACATCGATATCGACAAAGACGGAAAAGATATTATGATAGGCTTTAATCCTAAGTTCTTCATAGATGCACTTCGTGTTATCGATGAGGAGGAGGTTAATTTATACATGGTCAATCCAAAGGCACCATGCTTCATTAAGGATGATGAGGGCAAGTTTATTTACCTCATTCTTCCGGTAAATTTTAATACAGCAGCAAACTAGGAGATTTTATGAAACAGATTTCTATAAGAGAACAGGATGAGTTCATTAAGCTGGGACAGGCTCTTAAAAAGGCCGACCTTGTGAGCTCGGGAGTTGAGGCAAAAATTGTTATTCAGGATGGTCAGGTGACTGTAAACGGTGAGACTGAGCTTCAGAGAGGGAAAAAGCTTCACGACGGAGATGTTTTCTCATATGACGGCGAAACAGTTAAGGTTGTTAAATAATGATTATTAAGTCAATCCAACTGAGTAATTTCAGAAATTACGAAAAACTGGATATCAGCTTTGACAGTGAAACCAACATAATCTACGGCGATAATGCCCAGGGCAAGACCAATATACTTGAGGCTGCATATTTAAGCGGCACTACAAAGTCACATAAGGGCAGCAAGGACAAGGAAATGATCAGGTTTGGCGAGGATGAGGCACATATCAGGACAATTGTCGAAAAAAATGACAAGGAATACCGGATTGACATGCATCTGCGCAAAAACGGTGCAAAGGGTGTGGCCATCAATAAAATGCCGATCAAAAAAGCGAGTGAGCTGTTTGGTATTTTGAATATTGTGTTTTTCTCTCCTGAGGATCTCAATATTATCAAAAACGGTCCTGCCGAGAGACGCAGATTTATAGATTTGGAGCTTTGCCAGCTTGACAAAATATATCTGTCTAACCTGAGTAAGTATAATAAGACATTAGTTCAGCGAAACAGACTGTTAAAGGATATAGCTTACAGACCTGATTTGATTGATACACTTCAGGTATGGGATATGCAGCTTCTTGAGTATGGCAGGCATGTTATAAAAAAGCGGCGCGAGTTTGTTAATGAGCTAAATGAGATAATACAGGACATTCACAGCAATATTTCAGGAGGCAGGGAGAAGCTTATACTCAAATATGAGCCAAGCATTGATGATATTTTTTTCGAGGACGAGCTGCTTAAGGCAAGAAGCAGGGATTTGAAGCTGTGCCAGACAACTGTCGGACCGCACAGGGACGATATGCTTTTTTCAGTGGACGGTGTGGATATCAGAAAATACGGCTCGCAGGGTCAGCAGAGGACATCTGCTCTCTCACTCAAGCTTTCTGAGATTAGTCTTGTAAAGAAAAATATAAACAGCACTCCCGTGCTTTTACTGGATGATGTGCTTTCAGAGCTGGATGGCAACAGGCAGAACTATCTGCTCAACAGCTTAAGTGATACACAGACTATTATCACTTGTACGGGACTTGATGAATTTGTAAAAAATAGATTTCAGGTGGACAAGGTCTTTCATGTCGTGAAGGGCCAGGTGGAGGTTATTGATGAGTAAAGAAATACAGCAGAACAATCAGGAATACGGAGCTGACCAGATTCAGATACTTGAGGGTCTTGAGGCGGTCAGAAAAAGACCGGGTATGTATATCGGCAGTACGTCTTCGAGAGGACTTCATCATCTGGTTTACGAGATAGTGGACAATGCAGTTGATGAGGCCTTAGCCGGTTATTGTAAAAATATCGAGGTTACAATCGAGGAAGACAATTCCATAACAGTACAGGATGATGGACGAGGAATCCCGGTCGGAACCAATCATAAAGCAAAAAAATCAGCGCTCGAGGTAGTTTTTACAGTACTTCACGCAGGTGGCAAATTCGGCGGTGGAGGCTATAAGGTATCAGGCGGTCTGCACGGAGTTGGTGCATCTGTAGTAAATGCTCTTTCCACATGGCTGACAGTTGAGGTCTACAAGGACGGAAATATTTACAGACAAAGCTACAAGCGTGGCAAAACAGACGATACAGTAAAGATTGTTGGACAGTGTGACGAGTCGCTTCACGGTACAAAAGTGCATTTTCTGCCGGATCCTGAGATTTTTGAGGAGACAGTGTATGACTACGATACCTTAAAGCAGCGTCTCAGAGAGACAGCTTTCCTCACAAAAGGACTTAAGATTACTTTAAAGGATGTGCGTGAGAACAGCCATCACAATCATGTATTCCACTATGAGGGCGGAATCAAGGAGTTCGTCGAGTATCTTAACCGTGGCAAGGAGGCTCTCTATGATGAGGTCATCTACTGCGAGGGAACACAAAACGGTGTTTATGTTGAGGTTGCATTGCAGCACAATGATTCGTTTAATGATTCAACCTTCAGCTTTGTAAACAATGTAATCACACCTGAGGGAGGTACTCATCTCGCAGGCTTTAGAAATGCCCTGACAAAGACCTTCAATGCCTATGCGCGTGAGAAAAAGATACTTAAGGATTCAGATCCGGCCCTGACAGGTGATGATATCCGTGAGGGACTTACCGCAATCATCAGTATCAAGATTGAGGAGCCTCAGTTCGAGGGACAGACAAAGCAGAAGCTTGGAAACAGTGAGGCCAGAGGAGCCGTAGATGCAGTTGTATCGGAAAAGCTCACATATTTCCTCGAGCAGAATCCTGACGTAGCCAAAAATATCTGTGAGAAATCACTTTTAGCACAAAGAGCCAGAGAGGCCGCAAGAAAAGCAAGAGACCTGACCAGAAGAAAGACCTCTCTCGATGGAGGTACTCTGCCGGGCAAGCTGGCTGACTGCTCAGACAAGAATCCTAAAAACTGTGAAATTTTCATAGTCGAGGGAGATTCAGCCGGCGGTTCTGCAAAGACAGCAAGGAGCCGTGCCACACAGGCAATTTTACCTCTGCGAGGCAAGATACTGAATGTTGAAAAGGCAAGACTTGACCGTATATATGACAATGCAGAAATCAGAGCCATGATTACAGCATTCGGAACAGGAATCCATGAGGATTTTGATATAACAAAGCTGCGTTATGACAAGATAATCATCATGACAGATGCCGATGTAGACGGTGCTCACATCGCTACTCTCATGCTCACCTTCCTCTACAGATTTATGCCTGATCTGATCAAGGAGGGACATGTATACCTGGCTACACCGCCACTTTACAAGGTGGAGAAAAACAAAGGTGTATGGTATGCCTACGATGATGACGAGCTCAAGCAGATTTTAAATGACATAGGCCGTGACAATAATAACAAGATCCAGCGATACAAGGGACTTGGCGAGATGGATGCGGATCAGCTCTGGGAGACAACAATGGATCCTGACCACAGAATTTTGAAACAGGTCATGATAGACGGAGAAAATTCATCTGAGCTTGATGTGACATTTACCACACTGATGGGTGATAAGGTAGAGCCAAGAAAAGAATTTATTGAAGCTAATGCCAAGTATGTAACAAATCTTGACATCTAGCAGGGAGGAGTAATTTAAGTGGACGACAAAATTTTTGACCAGATACAGCAGGTCGATTTGAAAAAAACAATGGAGAGCTCCTACATAGATTACGCGATGAGCGTTATTGCAAGCCGTGCCCTCCCTGATGTCAGGGACGGACTAAAGCCTGTTCAGAGGCGAGTACTCTACTCTATGGTCGAGCTCGGAAATACACCTGACAAGCCACACAGAAAATGTGCGCGTATTGTCGGTGATACAATGGGTAAATACCATCCACACGGAGACAGCTCAATCTATGGAGCACTCGTAAATATGGCACAGGACTGGTCTATGAGATACACACTCGTGGACGGTCATGGAAACTTTGGTTCAGTCGATGGAGACGGAGCCGCCGCCATGCGATACACAGAGGCAAGACTCTCAAAGATTTCTCTTGAATTAATCAAGGATATCGGCAAAAATACAGTAGATTTTGAGCCAAACTTTGATGAGACAGAAAAAGAGCCTACAGTGCTCCCATCAAGATATCCAAACCTTTTAGTAAACGGAACCACAGGAATCGCGGTAGGTATGGCAACCAATATCCCACCTCACAATCTGCGTGAAGTGGTCAATGCCGTAGTGCGCCTTATCGACAACGATATCGAGGACAAAGAAACCACAATTGATGAGCTTATCGATGTGGTAAAGGGACCGGATTTCCCTACAGGCGGCATAATTCTCGGAACAAGTGGTATCAAAGAGGCTTACAGAACAGGCCGCGGCAAAATAAGAGTCCGTGCTGTCACCAATATAGAGCCGATGGAAAAAGGCAAAAACAGAATTGTAGTGACAGAGCTGCCATACAACGTAAACAAAGCTCGTCTTATTGAGAAAATAGCTGAGCTTCATAAGGACAAAAAAATAGATGGAATAACAGACCTCCGCGACGAGACAAGCCGTGAGGGAATGAGAATAGTGGTAGAGCTCCGCCGTGATGTGAACCCGAGTGTAGTTTTAAATCTGCTTTTTAAGCATACACAGCTCCAGGATACGTTTGGAGTGATAAACCTTGCACTCGTAAACGGAGAGCCAAAGGTATTAAATCTATACGATCTGCTCAATTACTATCTCATCCACCAGAAGGATGTAGTGACCAGACGTACAAAGTTTGATCTCGACAAGGCAGAGGCCAGGGCACATATTGTAGAGGGTCTCATTATTGCCCAGGACAACATAGACGAGGTAATAAGTATTATCCGCTCAAGCCAGACCACTCAGCAGGCAAAGACCAGATTGATGGAGAGATTTGGCCTGACTGATGAGCAGTCACAGGCAATTGTCGATATGCGTCTTAGGGCTCTGACAGGTCTGGAAAGAGAAAAGCTCGAGGCTGAGTATAAGGAGCTCATGGCTCAGATTGCGCAGTTAAAGGCTATTCTTGCCGATGAGAAAAAGCTTCTTGGAGTAATAAGGGAGGAAATCATCGCAATTGCAGATAAATACGGCGACGACAGAAAGACAGAGATAGGCTATGACGAGTATGATATGTCGATGGAGGATCTCATTCCTGAGACAAATACAGTCATAACAATGACAAAGGTAGGCTACATAAAGCGCATGAGCACTGACAATTTCAAGGCTCAGCACCGCGGTGGCAAGGGAATAAAGGGAATGGAGACAATCGAGGATGATTATATCGTCGAGATGCTCATGACCACATCACATCACTACCTGATGTTTTTCACAAATACAGGAAGAGTATACAGAATCAAGGCATATGAGATACCTGAGGCAAGCCGCACATCAAGAGGCACAGCCATCATCAATCTCATACCGCTTCAGCCTGACGAGAAAATAACAGCCATGATTCCAATCAAAGAATACGAGGATGACAAGTATCTGTTCATGGCTACAAGAAACGGAATAGTCAAGAAAACACCGATAAAGGATTATGAGAATATCCGAAAGAACGGACTTGCAGCAATCAATCTGCGCGAGGACGACAAACTCATAGAGGTCAAGGTCACAGATAATTCAGAGGATATTTTGCTCTTCACCAAATTCGGACAGTGTATCAGATTCAAGGAGACAGATGTGCGCTCAACAGGCCGTACAACCATGGGTGTAATCGGAATGAATCTTGCACCAAATGATGTAATAATCGCAATGCAGACAGCATCAATGGGTGAGGCAGTGCTTTTAGTATCATCAAACGGCCTTGGAAAACGTACACGAATTGACGAATTTACCACACAAAACCGTGGTGGTAAGGGTGTAAAATGCTACAAGATTACAGAAAAATCAGGCAATCTCGTAGGAGTCAAATCAGTGGAAAACGATGACGAGCTCATGCTCATCACAACAGAGGGCATTATCATCAGAATCCAGGTAAGTGATGTAACAGTGCTTGGACGAATCACAACAGGTGTCAAGCTCATCAACCTGAAAGAAGGAGTGAGCGTAGCAAGCATCGCAAAGGTAGTAGAGGATAAGACTCTCATGCCACCTGAGGAAGCTAAGGAAGAGGCTGACGAATTAGAAAATAGTGACGAAAACTCAGCAGAGAATAATAATTCACATGCCGAAGCTATCGAAAATAACACAGAAGCATAACTAAATTCATAAAAGCAGGGTCATAAGATCCTGCTTTTTGCGAATGTGGTGATACTATTCGAGCTGTATTGAAAAAAATTGTTTACATGCAAGCACTATGCAACATATTTGCGTTTCAGAGGCTTTGAATAGTAAAGAATTAACATGATACGGAAAAATAAATATGTTTATCCACAAAAACACAAAAAATAATCTTGAATTGTGGATAAAAGGTGCCGGAATTTAAAATCAGGTGTATAGAGTGGTAAAGAACAAGTAATTATTCAGAAGCACTGAAAAATTAGCTGCATAGAAGTGGAGCTAAACAAAGTGTAGACAAAGCACGGATATCGTGCAATTTTGCGAATATGAGTGGGATGCTTATGAATAGTTAGGGATACAACATAATTATTAAAATCATTAATACAGAGAATAAAAAGAGAGGAAAAGAAATGATCAGGGAAATAAACGTTTCAGAAATAACAGCTGCAATAAAGGAAATGTGCATACAGGCAAATCATTTTCTTTCGCCGGACATGGACAAGGCACTTAAAGCTGCAACAGCAAATGAAGAATCACCTTTAGGTAAAAAAATATTAAACCAGCTACAGGAAAACTTAAAAATAGCAGGCGAGGATATGATACCGATATGTCAGGATACCGGAATGGCAGTTTTTTTCATAGAAATAGGCCAGGATGTCCATTTTACGGGAGGCGTATTGGAGGATGCCATAAATGAAGGCGTCAGAGAAGGCTACACAGACGGCTATCTGAGAAAATCAGTGGTAAAGGATCCGCTCATCAGAGAAAATACAAAGGACAACACACCTGCAGTCATCCATTACTCAATAGTTTCCGGCGACAAAGTCAAAATAACCTTTGCACCAAAGGGCTTTGGAAGTGAAAACATGAGTCGTGTATTTATGTTAAAGCCGGCAGATGGTATAGAGGGAGTAAAAAAAGCGATTCTGACAGCAGTTTCAGATGCAGGGCCAAACGCATGTCCTCCTATGGTTGTCGGAGTCGGAATCGGTGGAACCTTTGAAAAATGCGCAATAATGGCAAAAAAAGCGCTGACAAGAGAAGCAGGCACACATTCAGACATAGAGTATGTGGCAGAACTTGAAAAAGAGATGCTTGAAAAAATAAACAAGCTGGGTATAGGACCAGGAGGACTAGGTGGAAGCACTACTGCCCTCGCAGTAAACATAAACACATATCCAACCCACATTGCAGGATTGCCGGTTGCGGTAAATATCTGCTGTCACGTAAACCGCCATGTAGTGAAGGAATTGTAAAGAATTACTGCATAGAAGAAGAAAGAAAATGGCAATTTTAATTGTTACAGCTACAATTAAATGTGAACCGTAATTAAAAAAGCTATGATTGTTACAGGTTATATTATGCTGGAAAAATAAAAATACAGTAAAAATAAAAGAATCAGGAGAAAAAAATGGAAAAACATATAACAACTCCAATCACACAGAAAACAACAAAAGACCTGAAATCAGGAGACTATGTATACATAACAGGTGAAATGTATGTGGCAAGAGATGCTGCACACAAAAGAATGATAGAGGCACTGGACCGTAAAGAAGAACTGCCAATAGATATAAAGGATTCGACAATCTACTATATGGGACCATCACCGGCCAGAGATGGTCGTCCAATTGGCTCAGCCGGACCGACAACAGCAACAAGAATGGACAAGTATGCCCCAAGACTGCTTGATTTAGGTGAAAAAGCAATGATTGGCAAGGGAAAGAGGTCAAAGGAAGTAATAGATGCAGTCATTCGCAATAAAGCAGTGTATTTTGCCGCAGTCGGTGGAGCAGGCGCTCTCCTTTCAAAATGCATAAAATCATCAGAAGTAATCTGCTATGATGATCTCGGTGCAGAGGCAATAAGAAAGCTCTACGTAGAAGATTTCCCGGTAATTGTGGTAATAGACAGTGAAGGAAACAATCTGTACGAGACTTCAATAAAAGAATTTAAAAAAATATAAAAATACTATTGACAAAACAAAGAAAATTTTATAGAATAAACAATGCGTCACGTAAGTGCGTAAAACATTTAAATAATTTATGTAAAGACTTTGGAGAAGTACTCAAGTGGCCGAAGAGGTGCCCCTGCTAAGGGTATAGGTCGGGAAACTGGCGCGAGGGTTCAAATCCCTCCTTCTCCGCTTTATCTTCTACATAAAATAATTTAAAAAAGTTCTTGACAAATGCAAAACATTTTGATAGAATAATCAAGCTGTCGCAAGACAGAGAACTTAAAATGAAGTTCAAAAAAATAAAAAAGTGCTTGACAAACGAACAGCGATTTGATAGAATAATCGAGCTGTCGCAAGAGAGCAAACAAAGAACATTGATAACTGAACAGTGAGAAACCTT
>ERZ834798.572-NODE-572-length-42086-cov-7.338702_pt1 | contig 42086 bp, 61 predicted proteins | sample MGYA00519689_ERZ834798 | MGnify/ENA primary metagenome ERZ834798 (study PRJEB31850, sample SAMEA3708761) | human gut metagenome | biome: human gut; feature: human-associated habitat; material: faeces | place: China | collected 2014 ...
TTTTTTTTTCATTTTGTTGTACACTTCGGTGTATGCGTCGCGGATATTCGCCAGTCGCTTTCGCATGTACTTTAACGGCACATCGTATTTCTGCATCATTGCGTCGATCTCAGCCAATTGCGCTTGTATCTCGCCAATTAGCATTGTCATGGCGGCATTGTTATCGGGGTTTCCCCACCCGAATTTAAATATTTTACGCGCCCGGGCTTTGTCAAGCTGCTGCAATTCGATACGGTGGAGTAGTATGCTGCAGTTACCGTTTCTGAGAATTATGTCTGTGTCAGGTATAGAATTTTCTACATGTGCCATGACATAAGCTAGCCAGAAACACTCAGACTCCGATCTCCTCAGTTTTGTCTTACCCATTTATATCACCAAACATCACTGACATGCCCATCAGCTCAGGCCGTGGGTCGTCTGCCGGGGCCAAAGTCGGTTTTCCGGCAGGCTTGTGCACATACGCGCCTGCCAGCTCCTTAAACTTCGCCTTGCCCAGGCGTTTCTCCAGCTCTGCCAGGGTACAGGGCTTGCGATCATACAGCAGAGCTTGATCTACTCCGGCAGCCTGCAGCGCCGTAAATGCGGCATCTTGATCAGTCCACGCCCGGACGCTCCGGCCTGCGACAACTTTGTGCCCGGGGATGCGCTTGCCCGCAAGGCATGCTTGCAGTGCGTACGCCTCCACCGCCGCCACCCACGCTTGCAGCCCTGCCGCCCGTGTGAGGATATCGCCGATCTCATCATCAGATAGTGCATTGATCTCGTTTTGGCAAAATGCTCTAAATGCGTCCAACGCTAAATAATTATTCGCCGTTTGGCGGCAGACCGCCCGCGCTTTGCAAAAGCGGCACCAGTCGCCACGGTTGCATTCCCCGCCGCCGTTGTAAGCCAAATTGGCCACGGGCGCGACAACGGAATTGCCCCATTGCATTAGATCTTGTACCGTGAGTTCAAAATCATTCAATTCGTCACTCACCCGTGGCTGCACGATTCTTAGTCGGATATGCTTAATAGCATCTCCGTAAAATGCGTTGAACTGGTTGAGTGCACCGATGGCGTATAGCTTTAATTGGGGGTTGTCCATCGCCGATATCGGCACACCTTTGCCGTGCTTGTAGTCAATGATAGTCAGCGTGTCTCCGCCGATAATGATGCAGTCAGCTGTGCCAAATCCTTCCGGCACAGTGCCGCAGTAGTTCACGCGGGTCTCCAGCACCACTAGCGGCCTGCTGGAGTAGCGCATGCACTCCTCATCGATCGCTTGGACGTACAGATCCGTGCAGCTTTCCATCTCCGGGGCATACGCCGGATCGGCGTGGATCTCCCGAATTTTTTCGGCATAGTCATCCCCAGGTCGCGGACAGAACTTTTTTCGGGCCTTGCATTCTGCAAGTTCGTGCGCAAGTGTGCCTTCTGTGGCCCACGGCGTGTCCGCCTGCGGCATGTTCGCTGCCATTCGGGCGGAGGGCGGACAGTGTAACCAAATATGCGCAGATGATGCAGACAACAGCGCATGAGCACGTTTTTCTTCACTCACCATTATTCTTCCTTTCTGGCTTATATTTTTCGCACTCTAGTACCGGACACTTTCCGATACAACGAGTGCAGCACCACTTTGTGTCTTTATCACTGCTGTACTTATCATACACACAGCTGTTGCACAGGCACTGTGGCTCGACGGGCCTGCAGTCGTGGTGCAGCATCATAGCGCTGCACCAGCCTGCCGCAGTGCCAGGGCGAATTCACCGCGGCGCTGTTCCGGCAAGTCCTTAAGCGATTGAATGTTGAACTGCTTAAGTACTTCTTGTGCTTTCTCCTGTCCTTCTTTCGTCTGGCACAGCCCAGCCCCGGCCCGTGCCAGCTGGTCGAATGTGAATTTGGGCGGCTCTGCCAGAGGTACGGACGCGGGTGCAGCAGGTGCAGCAGGTGCAGCAGGTGCAGCAGGTGCGGCAGGGGTGGTTTCTGTGTCGGATTCCGTCAGTACGCCACCGCAGCACTGCACCGGCACAGCCGGGGCCAGCAGGCTTTCCAATAGGTGCTTGATCGCGTCGATGGTTTCCGCCGCGAGTTGAACTTTGATGGTAATATCCATTGACTTTTCCTCCTTTTGTGGTATAATGTTTTCGGGATTTTTTACTCAGCCGTTGACGGAGTTGCAGCTTCGTCAGCGGCATTTTCTTCGCCCCGGCAATCACAAATTTCGCCTGGGTCCAGGTGTGCGCCACAGTCTGGGCAGATACGGTAGTGCATCGCGGTCACCTCCTTTCAATCGAACAGAGCGCGCAGTAGATCCCGTAATTGCTGTTTATCAAACATTACCGTATGCGGATCGCCGTCATTGGTTATTACGGTTAATTCTGCTAATTCACATTTTCTAATAAAATCGAAACAACCGTCTTTTAAAAATGAACAATTACGGGTATAAGGAGATCGTTTGCAGCTCGTGCAGTCGCACGCGCATTCTGAGCACAGGCAGTCTTTGCAGTATGGTCCCTTCATCTCGTCGCCCTCAAATCGCCCGGTCCGCTTCGCACGGATCCTCCAGGCCCAGAGCTTTCCACAATTTTGCACAGGCCTTGTCATAATTAATAATTGACTCCAAGAGGTCCTTTTGCACGTACTGATTTTTTATGATGCAGTTGTCTGGTCCGATAGGCTTGCGCTTATCTCTTGTAACGATCCAACTGCCAACTCCATAACCGTGATCCAATGCCCAGTAGTAAAAATCACTAAAGCATGTCCATACGTTGTTCGGCCCTTTGTAGCTTTTTCTCCAGTAGTTGTGCAAGGAATCAGGAATACTGGTTTCGGACTGTACAGTTTTCGCCATATGATATCACCTCACCGCGATGATGATAAATGTGGCGATACCGATACCCAGCAAGCAACTCACAAGGATTCGATTGATAAGCTCCGCGCGACTGATTTTGCGGCTCAAATCTGTGTGGTGCAGCACATGCCACATGGCTTCCTGCTCCTGCCGGGTGACTGTTACCGGCACACCGCTGGAAATCGGATTCTTCGCCCACCCTCTTTCTATGCGTTCGTAGAGGCCTCCTAAGATTTGGTAATGCTTTTTCAATTTCGCTTTCCGCCTTCATTCGAATTTTGCGTTTTCGCTCCGTGGAACACCACAATCATAGACGGAAAAGGCACGGACGGGTAAGCCGTGCCGTCCGAATCCTCAAACTTCAGTCTTCCTCGGAGAAATTGAATCTCCGCTTTTTCAAGTATGAAATCATGGAAATACCGTGTATCCGTTCTTGCAGGAATCAGTAATACTACGGTAGTTCCCTTCTGGCTCTCCCGGTACGCCTTTTCCACAAATGCGCCTGTTTGCCGCCCGTACGGTGGATTGCAGAATACTGCGCCATGTCCGCCCCAATCTTGTGTTAGCGCATTATCGCTTTCCGTGAAATACTTTTTGCATTTAGCGTTGCACGCTGATGCAGCGGCATCCAGGCCAAAGTCAAACTGCCCATCCAGTTCGTCGAACAGCCATTGTGGAGTGCAGTAATCCATTTTCTTACTGCTGAGTAATGCTTTATTCATTGTTCTCCACCCTCGATCTGGCCCGCGGATAAAAAATGTTTGTATCGCATGGGTTTTCGGCCAACGCCAGTGCCTGGATTTTCCGGGCAGTTCGCGCGCAGACCGGCTTTCCGGACATGGCATGCTTTAGCGTGTCTGGGTCCACATGCCACCGTCGGGCCAGACTGCTAATTGTGTCGTGGTTCTGAGCGGCGTGTCGCTCAATTGTGCCGTTATAAGCGTAATACAAGATCAGTTCTTTAGTCATTATTTTTCACCTCCAAAAATATACTCCGCGATCCACTCTCCCACAACTTGCGCCATTGCATCCTGCATGCCGCATGCATCTGCGATTTTCAGCAGCCTCCGGCAAATCTCATCACGCACTTGCTCTTCAGTCTCCCGGTCGGCTACTGCAGCAACTTCCTGCAGCAGGTCGGGGATCATGTGCGCCATAAGCTGCATTACGAAATCGATACTGCCGTGCAGATCGTAGTATGCTTTCCCACCGACGCATTTCGCAGTTAGTTTCATAAGGTCATCCATTTTTATTTGCCTCCTGCATGTATTTTTCAAAGTTTTCGCCTCCAGCCATTGCACGGAGCTTATCCGACGAGATAAAGTATCGCCACCGCATTTTGATCCGGACCGCACAACCGATATCCAGTCGGTCTGTTTGCAGTCCGTGCCGTACAAATGTGGGCGATACGCCTAGGCAGCGGGCGGCATCCTGCACAGATAGGTGGCGTACAGTCTGATCTTTCGCAGGGACCTCGCACAGGGCGCTGACCGGTATGCCCAGTGCTGTAGCCAGTCTATCCAGCGCGGACGCCCCGGGGGAGCAGGTCCCGGCCAGGTACTGGGATATGCCCGGCTGGGACAGCCCCGTCAGCTTAGCAAGCTGCTTCTGCGTCAGGCCTTTGGATTGCATGGCCTGATACAGCGCCGCCGGATTAAGCTTCATCGTATTCACGGGCTTTCTGTTCGGCACGCGCTTTTGCGATCAAGGCTTGCGAGTATTTCATGATGTAGTTCAGCGCCCATTCAGGCAGGCCGCTGCACAGGGACTTAATTTGGTCCAGTTGAGTTGTGATATCTCTATCCATTATTCTTCCTCCTCGCGGTTTTCGCGGTTCTCGAATACCTCAGCCACCAATATTTTAATAAGCTCACGAACCAAGGCTGTATCGTGCGAATATACATTGGATTCTGCAGCGCGAATTAACAGTTTCGACATACTGCAAACAAGATCGTCCGTATATTTTGTACCGCGCATATACACCTCGTATAGTTGATTTATGCGCAGTCCACTGTCACCGCTGGCACACTGCAGAATCGCGGGAAAAATCGCGTCCCACAATTGCGCCTTTTTGTCCTGCCGCTGAAGGGCGACTATCAAATCGGTCAGCGCCGCACGGGTGCAGTTCATCTCGTTGGCATATGGGCAGCTGCTGCCCAGCTCTTTGGCCGGTGGGGTCCGCCACTTTCAAGGCGGAGTTTTTGCCGGACCGCTCCACCACCAGCCCGTTGGAAAGCTCCAGGCGGATCCTGGGTGGGATTACAGATCCGTCCCGGGTGGGGGCGCTGGGGCGGTATCGATCCCCACCCAGCGCCCAGGCGATGGCGTCCAGCACAGAGGTTTTGCCCTGCCCATTGTTCCCGCCGATCACAGTCAGGCCGGCGCTGGTGGGCACGATCTGCACCGCCCTAATTCGCTTTACATTCTCCAGCTCCAGGCTGGATATTTTTACAGATTCCACGCTTTACTCTCCTCCTCATTTCTGTTATAATCAGCATGTACCTATTTTCCTTGCGCCGCTCTCGGGAGTACCAGTCCCGGGGGCGGCCTTTTTTGCTGCCGCCATGCCATTGCACAGCAGCCGGGTAATGGCAGCAGGATCGTTGGCCTCTGCCCACGCCAGCCGCCGGAGGAAGTCTGCCACGGTGTCGTCCCACTGCGCGGCAAGCCCATCGTCCTCGGTAATGGTGGATACCTGGATGATCTTGCAGTTGTGTGGGCCCCTAGGCTTGGACGCATCGATCCGCTTAATCCAGCGATCATCCTGATACCCATGGGCCATTGCCCATTGATAAAATGTATCAAAGTTGCGCCACACCTTTGAGCATGATCCGCGCCGCTGGATGCTGCACCATTTGGCACGCAGGTGGCGGCCGTTTTGCATCTCTTTAAATTGCATCGATGTCACCTCCTCACACCATGGCGTAAATCATACAGGCGATGCCGATTGCGGCAGCCGCGATGCACCACAGCGCACAAGCCCACACAGGCGTATCCTGCCGGCCGGCCTGCAAAGCCTTGATGGCCATCGTCAGGGCAGCCACATCGTCGGCAGCGGTGTTGGCATCCACGTATTCCTGGATGCACAAGCGGCTCCTGAGACGGGCACGGTCTTGGGCCTGGCGGCGCAGGGATTGGAGTTGGCGGATTGCATCAGTTCTGCTCATCATTACCACACCCCCATTGATAAGCCATAGCGCGTGCGATCCCTGGGTAGGTCTTACTTCTCATTCTTGCGCGATCGGGTCCGGGCGGCATTTTCCAGATACGCGGCTCCCTGGCTTCTACGATTTCCGTCGGCATTAGTTTTGAAAGCCCTTTCAGCCATAGGCAAGTGGCCTTCGTTTCTCCGTGTCCAAACTGCCACGGCTGAATGATTTGGTCCGGCTTCCGGAATTTGCTTGACATGACCCCGACAGGATTTTCAATGGCAATTTTATCACAATTCGCGGTTGCGAACTTCATAAAAAAAAATCAACACTTCTTTGCTGTCGCCCGTCCGCTATTTTCTGCGCGAAGTATCGCGCGCCGCTGGCCGCAAGGTCCGTGCAGGGTGGAAAAGCTATGATCATATCCCACCGCATCTTAAGCATCTCCAAGGCATCCACCTGTAGATGCCACTCAGGGTGTCCGCCTGAGCACGGTTGGATGTCGCAGCTGTAGGCCTCGTGCCCGAGCGAGCGGAACGACTTGCAGACGGTTTGGCTTTCTTCACATGCGACAAGTACTCTCATCGCAGTCACCCCCTTGCAGACACACCTCTACCAGGAGGCTCTCGATATCTAAATCAAGCTTGTGGGTACCATCTCGGCAATCCTCGTAGTATGGGCATTCTCCGCAGTCATCCGAGAGAATCTCGCCGCGGCAGATGCGAATGGCCCTCGCAACGTCTGCCGCCTTGGCCCTGTGATGCTCCAGCCCCTCCAGCACGGCTCTTGCCGCCCGAAGAGCCTCCCGGCGGAGGGACTGAAGTTGGGCGATTGCGTCAGCTCTGCTCATCGTTCTCATCCCCTCCTTGCAAATCCGCAATGATTTTGGCCTCTACGATATTAAGGCTTTCCATCGCCGCCTCAAGCTTCTTTAAGAGCGGAGGGAGGATGGTGAGGTAGTACATAGCGCTTCCGCCCACCTTGATGTCGGTCGAAATCCGGAGAACTGCCTCGTCGAGCTCCTTTTGGGCAGCAACGCGCTCCGGGTGATTCATAAAAGTGAGATTCTTCTCGCTATCAAGTGGCTTCATTTTCCATCGCCTCCTTGCGAGTATACCTGCATAAGCAGATCCACAATATCCTTATCCTGTTTGCTGCCATAGCTTTGTCCGCCTCACGGAGTTTCATGTCGTAGCGTTCGTAGTTCTGATCGTCGTCTGGGGTGGAATTCCTCTTTCCGCGGGCGCGGTCGCAGCAGCGGCTGGCATTGTCCACGTGCTCCGTCAAGAGCTTGTGGATCAATTCTAGCGTTTCGATGTTCATAATTGTTTTTCTCCTTTCAGATTTTTGGCTTTGCCCGGCAACACTGCCGGGGCAGGTTGACCATCTGGTACTATTATACGCCCCGCCGGTACCTTTGTCAAGCACAAAATTGCCCTGTCGGTACATTTTTTTTCTTGACAACACGGGCTCGAGCTGCTATAATAACTTCAGGAGGTGATGAAATGAGCGGACCCAAAAAACTGAGCCGGGAACCAGCCCCGGGCATCCCGGCACGGCTCCGGCAGTTGCGGCTGGATCAGGAGATGACGCAGGATGAATTCGCAGAAAGCGTCGGTTTAGCCAGAAATACATACGGGAGATACGAGTCAGGTGTAAATCCATTACCCGACGTTGCCAAACGCAGTATCTGTGAAGTACATCGTGTCAATAAAATTTGGCTCGAAACCGGTGAGGGCGATATGTATATATCCCTTGATCCGGACAACACCGTTGCACAATATTCAGCGGATCTGCTGTCCGGCGCGACAACGGATTTCGAACGCGGGCTGATCACTGCTTTAGCGCAACTGCCTAAGTCGTACTGGCCAGTATTGTACGATGTAATAGTGCGCATTGCGAAAGAGTGCGAAGAACTTCAGCCGGACAGCAAATAAGCGGACCAGGCCTAAGCCTGGTCCCGCTTATTTTTATTGAGAAGAAATCGTGAAACAATCGCGTTTACACTTCTCAGTTCTGCGCTATTCAGCCTTTGCAGTCTGGTCGAGATTTGTTCAATCAGCTTTTCTTTTCCAGTTGATCCCATATGTACGTACCTCCTGAAATTGTTATATTCGCTCGGCCTGACGTAGTATACAATATATTTTGTGTTTGGTCAAGCCGTTGCGTAACTGTAAGTTTTTCCACTTTCCGCTTGCTTTCCTCGCGCCCTGCTGCTATAATATGTGTGTCTACCTGCGCCCTTTTCTCGATCACATGTTCGTATTATACAGCGCAAACGCATGTTCGTCAAGAGGGAAAAGGTGGAATACACTTATGAGGAGAGGGAATGATATGATTTTCACTAAATGCCCCCAGTGTGGGGGTAACATCGCTCCCGGGTCGGTGCGATGCTCGCATTGCGGATATTCAGAGATCCCTAGTGCAGCAAAGCATTCAAGCGCCGCATTATCAAAGTGCCCCGCTTGCGGCGGACAAATTGCCGACAGCGCAACGCATTGCCCGCATTGTGGTTATACAGAAATAACCAGTTCAAAACTAGCAAGATACCGCAAGTATGATTTGGTGCAAAAAGTATTAACCGGTTTCGGCTTAGTTATTGGGGTGTTAGGTGTAATCGGGGTGATCTTGTCGGGGGTGCAGCTGTCCGGCACTGTGGAGACTCCGGTTTTAATCGCAGCAATTATTTCCAGTGCAGTAGATGCACTGTATCCTGCATTAATATTAATCGGCCTGGGTACAATATTGGGGGCCGCGTGGGAGGATAAATGAGATGACAAAAATTAAAGTTCCCGGATTATCTAGAAGTATAAAACGCGCAACCGGTATAACCGCTACAAAACGTAAAATCGCAAAAGCAACGGGCATCCCGACGACAAAATCAGGCAGGCAAAGAAAATTTGGTAAATTTTTTGGGATCTGATACTTATAATCCCCCGGCGAAATCACGCCGGGGGATCACTATATTAAAGGAGACTGTGCAATTATGAGACTACCCAATGGATACGGATCAGTATCAAAACAATCAGGAAACCGACGCGACCCATATGTCGTGAAGAAAACAGTAGGGTATAATGCGAAAGGCTACCCAATCTACAAAATTATTGGATACACCCCGACGCGGGAAGCCGGATTAGCCTTACTCGCAAAGTATAATGAAAATCCATGGAATTTGGATTCGCAAAATATGACTATGAAAGAGTTATTCGAAATGTGGCAGAAGACCAGGGCAAGGAAGCTAAGTGAGGCATCCGCAAAATCTCTTGTTACTGCATTCAAACACTGCGCTGAAATCCATCACTTGCAATATCGAAATATTAAGGCCTTCCAGATGCAGCAAATGATTGATGCACATCCGGAAAGCCCGTCGATTCAGTCTAAAATAAAATCACTATTTCATCACCTAGATAAAATGGCTCTGGAGCTCGACATTCCGTCAAAGGGCTACTCTGGCATTATCACCGCTGCACCGATCCAGCCGGGAGAGCGGAGGCCATTTAGCGATGCGGAGATTCAAACTGTGTGGGGGCGCAGGCAAGAGCCGTATGCCGATACAGTACTAATCATGTTGTACACTGGATGGCGGATATCTGAATTATTATCATTGCGCAAGGAAGATATAAGCCTATCCGACGGGACTATGCGCGGCGGAACGAAAACTGCCGCAGGCAAAAACCGGATAGTACCAATCCATCCGCGCATCTTGCCGCTGGTACAAGCGCGTATGGAACTTCCGGGAGTCCGACTAGTTAATATCGGAATGACCCCTTATCGCAAGCATTGGAAAAAATTAATGGATGCATGGGGCATGAATCACACACCGCATGAGTGCCGCCATACATTTCGAACACGGCTTGATAATGCCGGTGCTAATAAAAAATGCTGTGACCTGCTTATGGGCCATTCATCGACTGATACCGGCCTCCGTGTATACACTCACAAAACTTTGGATGAGTTACGGGCGACTGTGGAGCTGCTTGATTAGATAAGCGGCGCTTATATTTCGCCTCTTTGCGCGCTTATTAAGTGGCAGACTTGCGGCAGAATGGCTTAAAACAGGCCTAAAATAGGCTTTTACGCACAGGAGAGTGGTTGTTTCAAACTTTACTACTTATATTTAAGGCCCATTAAGTTGCGGTTACGGTGGTATTTCCGGTAAAACTTATTATTATGCGCGTGTAAAAGCCGCTAATAGCGGGATACGATTAGCAGCAGAAAAGCGGCAGCCTGGGGCTATTCGGGCGGCCCTGTCGACACGGCGGCTAGTAGCAAAATAGCGGGGGAATTCCTCCCCCGCCATGAATTAATATTCCAGTCGACGCATCAGCTCCGCCGGGATTTCTGGCCCGGACAGAAGTTCGACGTCCACACACAGCTCGTCGGGGCTCGGTGCAGAATCCGGGTCGTAGTAGGTGTCGAAATCACCTACGCTATGCCGCCAATCTGCAGCCTGACTAAGGCAGCGCAGTACGTCCTCCACCTTATATGTTTCGGAATCTTCATCGTACGGCAGGCGTCCGGATTCAAAAAAGGCATTTGCCCAATCCGGTTGACCCCATTCATATATGTAAATTTCCACCGTTCTATTTCCGTCAGTCAGTTTCATTTTCGTGCCCTCCGCTCAACCGTTTTCGTATTCGCAGTGAATTTTCACTGCGAACGCCAATTCCTTGGCCAGTTCTTCCGCGCTCATTTTGTGCGCGGAGTTGCAGACTTTGATTAGATCCGGGTCGGTGCTTACGGTGTACCCATCCACCGATTGGATCACGCGGAATTTGCCAGTCGCGAGGTTTGCAAAAATCTCGTCGGTGTGCCCCGAATATTCGGGGTAGGTCTGCGTCTGCGCCGCTGTAGCGGCGATTTCCGCACGTGTGAATCTCTCCAAGATTGCATTGATGTTTTCCATTTTCGTTTCCTCCTATTTTCCGGGGGACTTGCTGTCCCCCCTCAACGTGCTTTCATTATATCAGATTTTTCCGATTTTGTCAAGAGCTTTTTCGGAAAATCTGAATTTTTTTTTTTAGGGGGCCAGGGACAGATCCGGCGAGCACCCGGGCTCGTCGCTAGCCACCCAATGCGCTAGGCCGCGCCGGATCAAGTCCAGCACGATTTGATCCCGGACGTTCCGCAGGCGGTCCCGCTCTGTCTGGCCAGGGACCGTGGGGACCACCGCCACCCGGTACTCGTATAGGCACTCATACTCCTGGTACTCTGGCCCGGGGATGATCTCAGCATTGCCGTAAAAGTCCGCGGCAACCCCGAAAAATAATGTATCGCACTCATACCCGTAGCAAACTAAGTTTAATTTAAATCTTTGCATTTTAATGCTGTCCTTTCATTTTTTCCTTTGCAGCTGTCCAAATCTGGATTGCATCATCCAGATTTTTGCTGCTCCCGTACCGGTGGGATGCGCCCCCGGCCCGCAACGCCACCACCCAGGATCGGTTAGCCCGATCCCAATGGATCCCTCGATACCCCTTCGCGCGGATTCGGTCTGCTTCGCTCGGTTCTGCCGTGTCTACCGGGATCGGCTCTGCAGGCTCCAGCAGCTCCAGGGGGTTATCAGCTCCCAGGGCCGAAGCCACCAATTGCAGCGAATCAACTCGTGGCTGCCGGTCGGCGTATTCAATCCCCTGAATCACTGCCAGGGACACCCCCGCGCGGGTTGCAAGCTCTTTTTGTGTCAGCCCGGCCGCAATTCGAAGTTGTGCAGCCCGGGTCGCCCCCCGGCTGCCGCGCCGGGGGGATTTATAATCATGGCTCATAGTATCATTTCCTCCCTTTCGAGGCGCGTGGCAAGCTCTGCCAGAGCTGGGTTGGCGTAGTCTTCCAGCTCGGCATTCTGCCGAACTGCTTCGACGAACTCCCGGATAAATGCCCCGCGGTTCACCCGGTACCACTCCGGCATTGGGCGGAGGTCCCCATCACAGCTCCACACCTCTCGAACGTAATATCGATGTTCGCCGGTGTACAGGAATTGTGTGCGGCGCACGTACGCGCCACCGTTCGTATCCTCTTCCCGCCCTGCGGTGTGGTCCGCGGTCACGATGGAGAATCTCCCATCTCCATCGTCCAGCAGGTCCCCCAAAGCCTCCACCAGCTCTGGGGGTACCTGCACACCGGAAGGGGACGGATCCGGATCTACTTCATAATAATCATTATAAAGCAGATTCACAATTTCGCTGAGCACGTCTCTGTCTCGCCCAGCGAAATCACTCTCCCAGAGTTCTTCTCTCTGGAAGTGCCCGTCTGGTGCTTTCCGGTAGGCATATAGGCAACTGTCGTCGCCGAAATCTGCCCACCCGGACGAATGGTACATCTCCCCTGCCAGCCGGAAGGAGACATAGCCTGACCGGACATGAAAGCCGTCTGGAAGCGTAGTTTCCCGGCTGTGGAAGATAAAGTTCCTGGGCCGCCGGGCTTCGAATTCGCGGGACAGCTGCTGATCAGCATCCTCTATCCACGCTTCGATGCCCTCGAAGTCGGGCCTATCTTCATACTCCCGGTAAAAGGCCCCAGACGATAGGCCTATGCCAATGGGACTGGCCGGGTACCATGTGTACTGGCCCCCGGAATGATCCGCCCAGGGGACAAAGTATTTTAGCTCCACGGGGACCCCATCTACAGTCCCCTCAACTCGCAGATCCCGCTCTAAAAGATGAGGTCTGTCGTCGTCAACAACTACGCTTTTCCCACAAACATAAATCTTTTCCATTTTCCGTACTCTCCTATTTTCCGGGGGACTTGTTGTCCCCCTTACCGTGCTTTTATTATATCAGATTTTCCCTATTTTGTCAAGAGCTTTTTTCGGAAAAACCTGAAATTTTTAGCCAATCTCAGCCGGGTCCACCTCGTGGAACTCGCCGCTTTCGTAGCGGACGTACCCGCGATCCGACTTCCCGCCCCGGTAGTCCTTCTGGCCGTAGGTGTACACCTGGCCTTCAACGGGGTCGGACACGTACAGATTCCCGGCTTCACCTTTGCCATATGCGCCGGTGTATCCGCCGACTTTTTTGCTAAAGTCGGGCTTTGTCGTACCGGGGATCACCTCAGCAATCCAAGGGTTGCTGTACCGGCGGTGATTAAAGCTTTCGTAGGTCTTGGCGGTTTTCATTGTAATTTCCTCCATTTTGGTAGTTGATTTTCTTCTGCCGTTTGTGGTAAAATGGAGGCGGCTTGGACGGCAGGATCCTCACCGCCTCCGGCTGTGGTTTAGGCTCCCCGTGCTTTGGTCGGCTTGGGGGAGCCTATTTTATTGGGATGTTTTTGCCTCCCGGACGATCCGGGCCGCATCCTCTGGGGTGATCGCCTCGGATTCGATCCGCTTTGCGATCGTCTCCAGGATGGCATCCCATTGGGCGTTGGTCATCTGGTCCATGTCCTTTCCTCCTGCCTTAGATTTGTCGGTGGGCTTCCCGCCTGACACCTATAGTATGCAGCAAACGCTGTATGTTGTCAAGCGTTTTGTCAATATTTTTCTAAATTTTTTTAGAATTCGCTTGACGACGCGCATTGGATGCTGTATACTGACATTGTAAGGAGGGATGGCTGTGACTACAGAGCAGATGATCAAAATGGCGCTATCGTACACCGGCGTCCGCCAAGCAGAACTAGCCAGGCGTATCAGCACAACACCATCGAATCTGAATCAAAAAATCAAGAGAAACACTCTGACGCGGGAAGAATTATCAGAAATAGCTACAGCCCTGGGGGCAGAATTTGTATTCCATTTCCGCTTCCCGGACGGCCAGGAAATTTAATGGACTGAACTATCCGGAATCTCCGGATGGTTGCTGCCCATCGCCCCTGCAAAGGGGCGCGAATTGAAACGTTGGAAGAAATAGGAACGTGTTTGTCTCCGTCCCCTGCGAGGGGAAGACTTGAAACATGCCACCTCATGGGGGGGATTCCACCCCATGAGGAAAGCGGCCCCTGCACAAAGCAAAAATCCCCCTCCCAGCAGCCAAAACTGCGGGAGGGGGATAATTTTATGCCTATTTGCCGGAAAGCTGCTTGAATGCCTGATTTACGCCGGTAGCGGCCAGCCCAGACGCCGCACCAACTGCGGCGGCAGTAATCGGGTCGCCGGCCGGGAAATCCGGCATGCCGATGTACAGGGCGGCGATTCCCAGCAGCAACCCCGCCACGCCGCAGGTCACGGGGATCCACTTATTATCCAGGCCGGTGGCCCGGACGATGAGACCCACGATGTAGCACATGACAGTGATGGCTACCACAGTCGCAATACCAAAATCCATATTGATACCTCCAAATTTAATCATCGTGCAGGGCATGTACACCCAGCGAAGTCAAAAAATCCTTTTGCCGATGCTTGATATCGGCTGCATACTCCAAAGCCCTGTGCATATCCCCGTTGCAATGCGCATCCGGGATCCGCTGCACCGCCTTGGCTGTAGCCTCCCCCAGGGCAATGGCCGCCGTGGTGGACTGCAGCAACATCACATCCAGCTTTTCCCGGCTACGCTCCAGCTCTTCGGCCTTTTTCTCCCGGCGCATAATGCGCCGTTGGAGTGCCCAGGAGCAAAAGGCCGTGATGGCCGTAGGAATGCCCATGGCTGCCAAAAATGCAATGATCATATGATCTGCCATTGATTGCGTCCCCCCCTACCCCGGGAGGGCGTTGACTCGCTGCTGCACAGCGGCATAGTCGTACCCGGCGGCGGTCAGACGCTTTTCTCGCTCCGCGCCATTGCCCCACAGACCGCGCAGCACCTCTCTGGCAATTTCATCCACAGACTTTTTGCTGGGAATTTTGATCTGCTGCCCGACCCGGATCAGATTGGGATTGCTGAGGCCGTTGTAGGCCGCCAGGGCCTGATAGGTAAGACCATACTTGGATGCAATGCCAGACAGAGTGTCACCGCTTTGCACGGTGTAGACGGCGCTCTGGCCGCCATACACCATTTTGCCGTCCCCGCCAAAGACGGCATAGCCGGGATGCTGATCAGCGGCGCGCTTGGCGTTGTCCAGGACGGCATAGGCGCCAATCTGGCTCTTGGCGTCCGCCCAGGACTTTCGCACCCGGTAAAGCTGCTCGCTGCCGGAAGGCTTGTCCGACTGCCCCAGGCGATCGTTTACCGCCTGGGCGATATACGGGAATTTGCTTTCCAGGTAGGGACCAGGGCAGGCTGTAGCGGCAAACCATTTATGCATAGTCAGGTTGCCGCCCTTATCGCCGGTATAGTTCAGCCGCTGGATGCCATTCCGGCGGCAGATATCCACGCAAAGATCAATCAGGCTTGCCAGAGCGGCGTCGCTCACGTGCCAGTCCGGCGCACCGCCATCGTTGGCCACCTCGATGGTCACGGCCACATGGTCGTTGTCGGCGTTGGAGCTGCACCAGGAGCGGTCCCGCTCGTCCACAAATTGGCCAATATGCCCCTTGCTGTCGATGCCATAGTTCGCACTGGCCTGCCGTCCGGAGTTGGCAAAGATGTTGCCGCACTGCTCCAGTGTGAGGTTGCCCGCCATGTGGTGGATGGTGATTTTGGTGATAGGCTTGTTCCGGGGGCTGGTCCGGTTGGGGCTGATGCGGGTGTAGGTTACAAGGTTACTGTTGCTCATGATTTCATCCTCCTGTTGTATTGCAATATTGGTCGTGGTGTTGTTTTCCGCCTCCGGCTGCCAGCAATGCCGGATACATGGCGGGGTTCATGGCACTACCTCCACATACAGCCCTACCAGCTCCGCCAGAGAGCTGTAAACAGGCTGGCCGGTGCTCCGGGTGCACCTGTATAAAACTCCGCCCTGCGTGTAGTACAGGCCCTCAGAGAGCTCCATGTTCCCATCGTAGGGAATGGGATCATATTTGCTGCCATCGTGCGTCTCGTTGATGTACTCCCATAAGGATTGGGCATTTTCTGGCTCCCACCCCAGTTGGCTGGTATGTGGCTGGACGCAGCGGCAAAGCCGGTCTCCCCGCCTTACCTTATATTCGGCGGGATACTCCGTTCCAGGGGCCCACTCCGGATAAAATCCCTGGGCACGCAGGGCCATTTCATCGTTCAGCCCCAGCGTGTTGATGCTCTGCTCCAGCAGCATACGGGTCACCTCCTCTGTAGATAAAGGCCGGTGGCGTTCGGTCGCGGCTGTTTTTGCGTGGAGATCTTCCAATTCCCCAATCTCCTCCGGTGTCATTTCTACAAGCTCGCCATTAGTATACTTTTTCATTATTTTCCCCCATAAATCCTTAAGATTCCGGATGTGGCCTTGTAATCAAGACCAGGTTGAGATATTTTAATCTCATTGCAGGCCCCCACATTTAATTTTTGATTATACTGTCCCCTCCAGTATGCGTTCGCCGAGTAATTTTCCGGTGATATAGCTCCGCCGGTTGTTCGCGCATCCCAGGAGAGTCCGTTCCAGTGTGCAGATGTGTACCCGTAGAGCTTACTTTGAGACGAGGATTGGATTGGGATGATGTCCCCTTCTCCAAGAGCCGCAACCACGCTATTTACAGTAATAATCATCCCCGATTTCGTTGCAGACGTGTTTGAAATACCCTCCCAACGGAAGTAAATATCCGTGAGTCCGCCCAGGTTTGTGAGCTCAATCACTCCGACTTGCTCGTTCGCAAAGTCATATTCCCCCAGCAATCTCCACACAGCGGTGCCTGAAGCCGGTAGAGCCCCAAGCCGGTCGTCTAAATATTGCCTAGATACAGCATCTCGTGGATCCTGGGGGTCCGCAAGATTTCCAATGATAACTGGCTCATCACCATAAATTCCTGTCGGATAGAGCCTTTGAGCAGTTGGGAATCCACTAGAATCTACGATTTTAGCACCAAGCTGCAGAGCTACACCATGGTCCGCATCCGCTGGGTCCTGCAATGTAAGGTCTGTCCCGGCTAGCTGCTCGTTCCCACTGGTAAAATTGTCCCGGACCTCTTTGATCTTGTCCCCAACGGCCTTGGCGTCTGCCGCCTGTCCCTCCTGGGTAAGGGTCTTGTCCAGTGTTACGGAGCTGGTAGCGGTATTTGGGTCCAGCAAAAAGGCCACGCTATTTTGAGGATCTAGCACATACGTATGCGCCTGTCCGCACATAGCTGCTGCCTTGACGGGCTGGCCATTTCTGCAATCGATAATCCCATAGGCTTTATTGTTTATTACCAGGGACGGATTATCTGCTGTGTTTTCGATACGAAATGCCACTGTGACGATTGCGCTCATAATGGGTTTGAAATCATCTGTGTATATAGATATCTCCTTGTTAACGACATTAGCTGCGCTGTTGCACACGCCTAGGCCGATTGCTGCGCTGCCGGGGTCGCCTTTGTCTCCTTTATCGCCCTTAGGCCCCGGGTCGCCAGCCGGTCCGGGTGCACCGTCTTGCCCGGGGTCCCCTTTTGGTATCACGATCTGCCGGGCTTGCACCGATGTCATGCCAGATTTACTCGCGTCAAAAGCGATCTGCATAATATTACTTTCTGGCTGCATTATCCTCGGGATATAATATCCGCCGTCCTGTCCATCAGCTCCGGGCGCGCCGTCAGCCCCAGGATCGCCATCTGCGCCAGGCAACCCCTTGATATTGACCGGGGTTGGTGCATCGCCCATGCCCTCCTTGCTTGCGGTCCAGGTCAGCGTGCCATTGTCCCCCACATGCGGGATCCAATACCCGCCGTCCTCTCCGGGATCCCCAGGCACAGGGGTGCTGGTACCGCCAGATTGCTGCTTGTCCAGCAAAATCCATGCACCACTGATCAGCATAAATTGATACAGCCCTGCGGTAATGTCGCTCGGCGCAATCGGCTTGGCTGTAATGCGATCTCGGATGATGTACTCAATGCCATTGTAATCAAGCTTGGGGCTCTCAGCAGTATTGTTGTGCGCAAATCGCACTGCCAACACCGCGCCAATCGCGGGGGCAAACCCATCCACGAGAGCCGCTGTTTTGACCACATAGTTTGCAGCCGTGGAGCAGGTGGTATATGCATTCACTGGCAGTCGTACTACCCCTGTCCGATTATTTATGCTCGATACACCAATGTTGACAGCTACATTGCCGTTAGCGTCGGGGTCTTTTCCATTTACCTGCCTCACACATTTTCCTATCGCGGTATTTAATGCAGCAATTGCGGCATTAATCGCACCGATCGTTTGATAATTGTAGTAGCTCCCCGACGGTGTAGTGCCCTCTGCAGGGGAGGCCTCCACCTCGATCACAAATGTCGCGGTCCCCAACAGCTCTGCCCCGGCCGTAAAGGCGATATCGGCGTACACTTCCCCGGGGCAGGTCAGCACTTCCGCAGCAAGATTTGCGATAAAGTTACTAGATCCACTCGTGATCTCACAGGCGGGTGTAGTTCCATCCGGTAGCTTATCATATAATCCGGCGTTTCTGTCCGGCTTGCGAAAGCGGATCAGCCCCTTCACGCCATTGGGCGGTGTCCAGGCCACACCGCCGCAGTACAGTTCTACAGCTACAGCCCGCGTCCCGGTGTCGCCCTGTTTGGCGTACACCCGGGGCGGTTCTCCTCGCCGCAGCAAATCCAGTTTAATGGATTGTGTAGTTGTCATGTGTTTTGCCTCCTAATCAGGTCTGCAATTGTCCCATCCAGAGTCTGCCGTGCGTTGCCTAGCTCGATGCCGCTGTATTTATCCCGCAGCACGTCGTATTCTGTTCGTATCACTTTCGCAGTTGCGTCCACTCCCAATTTAGGGTAGCGCACCGTAACTGTGTCGCACAGATTAACGCGCTCCAGGGGCGCTAGACTAGCGTATTCGGCTGTGTGCCACAGCGCGGAAAATTGGACCAGGATTGATACCGTCGGCACTGTCTGCCGATTGGCATTTAAGTAGCTCCTCGCACGGTTCCGCAGCTGGTCCAGCGTTGGGGGGTCGTCAAAGTCGCTTGTAAAGTCTACCACTTTAATGCGGTGATAACTGTATCCGCTACCGGATGACACATACCGCTCCGGAAGTTGTACAAGTGTGTCCCCTGCCTCGGTATCGTCCCGATAGTAGTACGGGTAGATAGCTGTGCACATTGATTCAATGCTTATTTCCTGTTCTAGCGTGGTGATGTTCTTACTGTAAGCTACGACAATCCCGCGATCCTCACCCCGGGCAGCATGCAGGCGGACGCTATACCGGTCAAATTCCAATTCGCCTCCATAGGTATCAATCAGGGATCCCTCTTCTCCGCCCAAGCGGGCCCGAATGGTAGATGGCACAATTTGCGTATACGTCTTCCTGCTCAAAATGTCCGTGGTAAAATTAAATGGGTTATCCCCTGTCGATTCCGTCTTAAGCCCTGCAATGGCTGTGACTGCGGTTGGCGCGTAATACGGGGCCACCCCGATATGATTAAGCTGATAGCTTATATGCTCGGCGGCCACCCGGGCAGTTCCGGCGGAGCTGGGATAAATGGCGTATATCCTAAATGGTTGCCATTGCGCAGTATCATTAGGCGGTGCTAGTATAATGCGGTCAACTTCCAATTCGGCATAATGCAATCCGCCCACCGGGTATAGCATTTCAAGCTCAAACGCTCCGTTGCGTTCCTCTGTCACGATGCATTCTATTGCATCGGGCAGTGCACCCAGGCCCATTGTCTTGAACTGTCGTTCATCCGCTTCATATAAAATCGGATAACTCATAGATGCCACCACCTAGGCACAATACTTAGTTTAGCTTTTGGGGCGCTCCCGTCGTCAATCTCCGCTTTTCGCGACATGCTAATTATATTTTCACCAGGCTCCAATGTTGGAAAAGCAGTTAGCACATCCAAGTAAGAATTTAGATTAGTATCTCCCCTGTGCATATTCATCATTTCGCAGTCCACCTCTGCCCGGTCCATTGTTGAGCAGCGCAGTCGCTTGATCCCGGCGGCATTTTGCACTGTCACAATTTGTGATGCCCGCCCCTCAATTTGGATCAATGGCCACGCTGCAAATGGGTATGGGTTGTAAATCACGCCCAGGCCAGTCGTGTCAAAAGATCCATCTACGACTGGCAGCACAATCGGTTTTTGTCCCTCGTCGGTGTACAACTGCGGCTTGCAGGCGAACGTGATTGTGCCTTTCCCGATTTGCCGCCCCTGCCCGATGTAGGTAAATTCCAATGGCCCGGCGAAAGTCGCGCGGCGAAAAACACCAGGCAAGTAGCTATCCCGCAAGTCTGCGTATCCTCCCGCCCCATATAGCCAGCTGGATATAAGCGATCCTTGTGCTGGCCCGCCTTCAAAAAAGCAGTCGTAACTCACTAATGCGTTGCTGTATCCGCCCTGTTCCACAAGCAAGTCTCCCGCGCGCCCCGGCACAGTAATCCACTCAATTTGTCGTTCTGGGAGGCTGTACACCGGCGCGGTCTGATTATACATTTTGTAATCAGTAGATCTCCGCCCATTGAAGCTAAAGTAATTAGGTCCCTTCAATTGCAAGCCTCCTCCGCACCATCGTTTCCAGCTCCCGGCTAATCTGCCGTGCTGTGGCCAGCGGTGAACCCGCCCCACTCACGTCAATTCGTACGTCAAAGTTTACGCTCCGTCGGTTTCCTTGATCGCGCGCCCCAGCCCCCCTGCCCAGGGCTTGCATCCGCCGCACCGCCCCGGCCAGCATGGCGGGTCTCCGCAAGGCATCCTGGGCACCCAGCAGTTCAGCTGCTTGCTGCTTTGCGGCTTTGCGCACACGCGGGGTGCCCCTCTTCAGGCCGATCTCCAGGCCTTCCCCGTAGTATTCGCCAATCTCAATCGCTTTCCGGGAGGGGGAGTACACGGCCAATTCGCCCCGGGCAGCCTTATCCAGGGCTCCTGCAATCTTATATCCGGCATCTCTTGCGGCATCGATTTTAGATTGGACTCCTGCGTTCAGGCCATCTCCGTAATATTCGCCCACTCTCTGCCCGGCTACGTAAAAATCTTCAGCAGACTCAGATAGTGCGGTTGCAGTAATATCGACTTCATCGAGTACTTTGTACCTCGTTCCATCGATACCGGTTGCCATGCCCTCATTCCAGTCCTCTGCGATTCCAGTGGCATCGTACTTAGCATCCGCGTACTTGCTTAGCGCTTCTGCATAGCCGCGTTCGGCCTCGATTACCATTTCTTTTGTATAGCCTTTTACACCGTTTTCAAAGTTCTTGCGTGTCTTTTTCGCGGCCCGCCCCGCCTCGACGGCTTCAGCGTATAGGCTGTCCAGCACTTGTTTTGTGGCAGCGTCGACGCTGTCACCGTAGTCTTGATACGCGCCTGTCTTTTTATCCAGTAGCGCTATGGCCTCGTCCGTTCGCCCCTGCGCGGCTAGCGCGGCAGCGTCCTCATATCTGTCGATTGTTGTTAGGTAATTTTCAAGGTTTTTGGCAGATTTATCTAGCTCAGCTTTAATACCTTCCTGTGTTTCAACCGCTGCTTCATACCGGTCTTTCGCGGCCTGCCGTTCCTGCTGCAGCTCAATTTTTCGGGCAGTGTTGTTTTCAGATTCTGCCCGGCGCAGCTCGTCCCCGATTCGTATGGATTCCTGGTGCCATTCGGCTTCCACGTCGGCTGCAGCCCGGCAGGCTTCGGAGTACTCCTGCTGCCACATCGCGGTTTCTTTGTACGCGTCGCCTTTGTTTTTTATTGCTGCAACATAGTCTTCCTCGTAAGCTTCCAAAAGCAGTTCTGCTTTTTTCTTCTCAATCGCGTTTTCTACACTGCTCGCAAGTTCGCCATACTGCTGGATGAGGTTTCCATTCATGGAATACTCAGTCCCAAGAGCGTTGTTCAACTGGCCCAGAATAAATTCAACTCTGCCTTTATTCTTTTCCTGCACAACACCATTGGCATCAGCCAGTGTAAAAAGCTCATCTGCCAGTTCTTGTACATGGCCCATTTCGGCTTGCGACTGGGCAATTGCGTCCTGGGTGGCCTGCTGTTGTTCCCGAAAAGATTCTGCTGTCTCCCGGGCTTCCTCAGATAGCTTTCGTTCAGATTCCGAAAGCCGATCGAAAGCGGTTTCTGTGTCCTTGCTAGCGGCCACGATTCCGACGATTGCGCCCGCCAGGGTCAGCGCTGCACCTATGGCACGCCCAATGGGGTTTAGCTTCATTACGGCGTTCAGCGCTTTTTGTGCCGCCACTTGCAGCCACGTAGCTACTGTCAAGCCCTCGGTAGCCAATTTCGATCCCAGGGCGACGGCCTTGTAGGCCCCCAATCCCGCCGTCGCTCCGCCGATCAATCCGATTATCACGGGCATATTCTTGTGTGACCAATCAGAAAACTTTCTTAGTCCAGGAATGAACTTCTTCTGAATAAAGTCAGTTACCCGCTTCAGAGGTTTTTCTGCGCTTTCCAGAAGTTCAATACCCAGCTCTTTGATGTCCACCACTACGGGCTCTACTGCGTCTCCGGCCTCAGCCATAGCCGCACTCAAGCGCTCCTGCACTTCGTTAGCGTGGATCACTTGTTCGTTGGTTTTTTTGTATGTGTCTGCGGCCTCGCTGTACATCTCGTTCAGCGTTTCGGTAATAAGTGTTTGGCGCTCCTGCTCAGTGCTGCACTCCGCCAAAGCGATATTGAAAAAGTCCTCAGCGGATTTAGCATCCATCACGGATTGATTGTAGGCTTCTACAGCTTCGCACTGCGCTTTTTTGGCTTCATACTCAAGCCGTTCTGCTTCTGTCAATCTGTCAACTTCGTCAGCAGTCAGTTCTGTAAATTCAACGTTCTGCTTAAGCTGTACGCCAAAGGTTTCGCCCTCTTTTGTGGCCCAGTTTAATGCATCAGCCAAGTTGCCCGTGATCTGCCCGGTCTTAGCTGTTTCGTTCGCCGCTTCAGTCAATCCCTCAATCGGCAGCGACGCGCCGAACGTAGCGTACACACCTGTCAGGGTTTCAGTCCACTTATTTAGTTCTTCTTCAGTATCGGTTAATTTAGCGAGATGGTTCGCCGCTTCAACAGCCTGGTCCGTGTCGCCTAATACACTTTGCAGGGATTTATATGTTTCTCGGGCGGATTCTTGCGTGTGGCCGGATGTCTCAAACGCTGTGTCCAGCTTGCCCAACTCTCGGCGATAGTCTCTTGTTTTCTCGCCCAGCGCGATAATCGATGTCAGCGCCGTCCCGGCGGACACCGCGGCAGCTTTCAGCCCCTTAGCGGCCTTCTCTCCTGCCTCTTTCAGCGCCTTATTTTCGGGGATGGCCTTTTTGGCTGCATCCCCTTCGGATTTCACGGCGGATGCAGCTTTTCCGGCCTGCTGCTTTAGATCGTCGCTTGCACCCGTAGCACGATTCTGCGCGTCAGTGTACTCCTTCATCTTCGACTCGGTCTTGATGATTTCACGCTGCAGTGTACGCAGTTGTTCGGGGCTCGCGGGTGTGCCAAATTCCTTCGTCACGTCCCGCTGCTGCTTCTGCAGCTGTTTCAGTGCGTCGCGGACTCGGTCCACCTCGGGCTGCAGGGCCTTGTACTCCTCCGATTCCGGGCCTTCTTCTTCAGCGATGGCCCGCTGCTGCTTCTGCAGCTGTTTTAGCTGCTCTTTCAGCTTATCAGATTCTTCCTGTAAGGGCTCATATCGTTTCTTCCATTTATCATAATTTTTGGAAGACTCAATTGCCTTATCATTTGCCGCGTGAAGGGCCTCCAGTCTCTTGCCGGTCTGTCCGATCACTTCGGCTAAAATCTGCTGCTTCTGGCCCAAGAGCTCTGTATTTTTCGGATCCAGCTTCAGCAGCCGGTTCACATCTTCCAGTTCGGAGGATAGTCCGCGGGACTGCTTGTCTACGCTGTCTAGCGCTTTGCCTAATTTAGTGGTATCGCCGCCGATCTCCACCACAAGGCCCTTAATTTTGCTGTTCGCCATGGACTTTTCCTCCTTCCTGGGTTGCTAGCGCTCGCAGACTTTCCCGATCCGGTTCCGTCTGCTCCATGCGCCACGCTTTATCCAAGTATTCCTGTCCGGCTTCAGTTCGGCACAGATACTGAATGTATGCGTCGTGGCGCAAAAGTAAATAATCCAGTAAGCCCAACTCATCCACATCCGGCAAACTGATACGTGCGTAGTCGCACACAAGTTTTTTCCAAAATGTAAGGGGCTGATATTCATGTCCACCCGCGGCACCGGATCCCATAGGGCACCACGGGAGTATCAGTTTTTTTGGTTCTGGATTTGTTCAATAAAATTTGTATAAGCAGTGAAAAACTCGTACAAATCTGTCGCCGAAAGCTCGTAACGTGACAGAAGATCCTCGCCGGTGATCTCCAGTCCCTGCCGGTTGCAGCTCAGCAATCTTGCGCACAGGCCGTACACCGCCTTCGCGGCCGCTGCATCGCCGCTTCCCAGCACGCCCTCCAGCGTGGGAAGCTCCTCTTGCAACTCCTCTGTCAGGGCTACAGAGGGCGGCAGCACTTTAATCTCTGCGCCGCCTCGCAGCTTCACGGGCAGCACGGGCAGTTTGTGCCCGGAAAAATCCAAAGTCTTCATGCCACAGCTCCTTGTTCAACGCCTTGTACGGATGTAGTAGGAGGATATTCAATATACTCAATCAAGGTTCCGTTGCTGTCGTGGGGTTCAGCAGCAAATGTTGGCTCTACCAGGGAAGGATCAGACGTGGCGTATGTAAGCGTAAGACCCGCAGTGTTATTACCCACGATCATGATAACAACATCACCCTTTTCTTTGTCTTCGTGTGCAAAACACACCACGTACCGCTTGCCCTGTGCGTTTCCGGCACCGCCGATTTTTACCGTCCGTACGCCGTCTTTCTCGGTCACCTGGCACCGATCAATCAGTTTCTGCAGCGTCATGCCGTCCCAGGTGATAAGGCCCAGCTTCAGTTCGGCGGTCTCCTCGGTGACCACGGTCTTGGACACCATGCCCAAATCGTCTTTGACGGTCTCGGTGTCTGCCGTGTAGGTAAGGGCTGCACCGCCTTTGATCCAGCCCACGCGGTTTTCCTCTGCGCGGATTGTGTCTACAGCAGGGATCTCGCCCTCGAACACAGCCATATAGGCCTTGCCAGATCCCAACGTGATTGTATTCTTATCTCGTTTTCCCATGTTAAAATCCTCCTTTTTCTGTGAATTCAAATTCATACACTACTTGATATCGCTGTTCATCCTGCAGCCAATACCGATCCTGCTTGTCCCACTGCATGCCGTGCGCTGCAATGGCCGTTTCAACTGCCGCTTCTGCAGCATCATCCGGCGTAGCTTCGTATAGTTCCAACGTTAGCGCATGCGTCTGCAACGCCGGGATCCCGTCTGGGCCGTCGGTGCTTATATCGTCCGTGTACACGATATAGCTGCCTGGGGGTGGGGCTGGAAATCGCGCCCGGCGGAAGGGGAGGCCCGTACCGGCTAGCATTTCACTTATCATCTCCGACAAGAGTTTCCACCTCCCGTTCATAATCTGGTAGCACTTGGTCCAGTGCGTTTTTCAAGAAAGGATCCGCCCGGGTCCGGCCGCCGTCTCGCGTAGCATGGCCGTGCACAAGTAGGTGGGCCAGCCGGTGGTCCGGTGGACGCACACACCAAAAATAGTGCCTCTGCCGCACTTGTCCGCGCCCATAATCCTGTTGCTCCATTTTGATGGATTTCGCAAAAGATCCACGCTTCCCCCGGGGGGCTGTAGATTTCGTCAGCTGCACCAGTCGCTTCATGGCTTTTAGCGCTGCGGCATTCATCCGGATTTGCAGGGACGCCCGATATCCGCTAAGCTCCTGCTGGATAGCATCCGCTAAATCATCGGGCGATACTCTTCTATACGACATAATATCGCCCCCTAATCGTTATCTCGCGGTGTTGCTCCATAAAATCATCCCAATCAATGATTTTAAATGCGCGGTCCCGGTACAAAATCCGAAATGGCTGCGGGCTGTACCGCAGGTCTTCCAGCCCCGAAAAATATCTCACTTTAAATGTCAGATCTGCGTGATACTGGTCTGCGCCTGCGGCCATATCAGTGTTGCCGTTTGACTTATTTACGCACGCATGCAAGCGGTACTTATTGGTCCACGCCTCAGTGTCGGGGTCCTGCACTTGGATGATGATTGGCTTGTCATACGCCATCTCCCGCCGCCTCCCTCGCTCGCCTCAGCTCAAGCCGCAGCTGCAACTCCATGCTAGCGGTAAGCTGCCGGGTCGCGCTCGCCACTTTGGCGCTAGTCCCCCGATTGCTGTACAAATCATCCAGGTAAATTTGTGTCAGCATATCCACCCGGGGATCGTCCAGTAAATAAATATCTACGTCCCTACCCACAGCCCCGCGAACCGTCTGTTCGGCGGCGGCAAGCGCTGCTTGCACGTTGGCGGTCACAGCGGCATCCTCATAATCAATTCCTAGATATAATTTCGCATCCTCTAAAGTTACCACTCTACCACCTCCATCGGGCCGCGGGCGGTTCCCCGCCCGCTAAAGTCGTGTTTATTCTTTATCGGATCCGCTGCCGCCGGATACCGCCGCAGCAGGCGTCAGGGCCAGCCGAACGATTGCGTTGGCGTCAAGCACCTTATAATCGGCCCGCATAATCGCCCGAACCGCAATCATATCCTGAGAAAATAAGTTAAACGCGGTATCACCACTGCCAACAGTGGCCTCAGAAGACTGCGCAATGGATGTCAGCGCCCGATCGTACTTTCGGCAGTACTCATTCAGATCGCCCAAAATAAAGGGCAGTGCGCCGCTGGTCTCATTGGGCAGAATTGCGTCAGGCAGCACGGTAACGGGGTACACCGTTGCACCAGCGGCAAGCTGCAGCTGCATAGGATTGGCTGGGCTGGCAGATAAGAGATATCTGCCGTTTGCGTCCTTCAAAGTATCCAGCCAGGCCAAGCCGGAATCATTAGTGATCACACGGCTACCTGCCCGGTACAGGCCCAGCGTCACAGTCAGTGCCTTCTTGATGTCATCAAGGCCCGTGGCAGCGACAGCGGTTTTATTTTTCACTAGGGCCAGGATCTCCCTATTGTCCGTAGCAATGGTCTGCTGGCCCAGCCATTCAATCAAGATATTCAGGATATTGGCATCGCTGTCAGCAAGCAATTCCGCCGTGACTGGCATAAATCCAGCATATTTCGATACGGTATATGTAAGCCGTTCAAACTGCGGTGCAGTCGCCTCAGAAATCACACCGGCTTCATCTACTTTTGCAAAGCCTGCACAGGTAGCCCGCTTCTGGTAGGTCCGTGCACCCGTCAGCGCATTAACGCGCTCCACAGAAATCAGGGGCAGCAGGGTGGCGTGGGCCTCAACCCAGTGATTGATCTGCGTGCTGATGTCCTCCGGCACGGTGTAGCCACCGGCGGCGTCGGTACCTTCATTCATGTACTTCGTCATTGCGCGGGCCCGGAAGGCCTTCAGGAAGGCTTGCGTGGCGTCCCCAGCTTTAGGGGCTTCAGGATCCGGCGTCGGTGTGGTTCTGGCAGTGGGCACATGCGCCTTTTCCAGATCATCAAGCTGCTTTCGCGCGGCAACTTCAGCCTGCAGCTGATTCACTTCGTTCAAAATGGCCTGCGCCTTCTCCACGTCCTTTTCTGGCCCCTCCAGCAGCTTTCGGGCGGCGGCGGATTTCTGCAAAATCTGCTCCTGCAGATCTCTCAATGCTTTACTCATTCGTTTCCTCCTCATTGATGCAGCGCATTGCTGCAATTTCGGTCTCGTACAATTTGGCCTGCAACAGCAGCGCCGTGCCCAGTTGTTCCCGGGCCAGGTGCTGGGGCAAGTAGTTTTTGATCACTCCGGCGGCCCTTTGCGCAGGGACGGCCACCAAGGAAAATTCATAGGCATCCGATGCGCCGTCAAAGGTGTAAGTGCAGGTCCGCTTTCCGGCGGCGGTATCGTACGCCCGCCCGGGATAATGTGCACAGTAGCTTTTCCGATTGTCCGTGCCGCAAATACTGCATGTGGCGCTCGCCACGGATACCCCGACGCTTCCCTCGCGCTTGATCCCGCCCTTGATTTCAGCGATTAAATCGGCGTTGCCAGGCGTGCGGATCATGTAGCAGCGTGCCACCAACTGGATATAGGGCTCTCCGCAGTCCAGTGCCTTCTCGGATTGCTGCAATTCGGTAGCATAAATACGGGCCACCTGATTGCCTGATTTCCAATTGTGATCTTGGATCACGGTTTTGCCCAAAAAGCGTTTTTGCAGATCTTGTAAAGCTTTCAAGCTAAAGCGCTCGAAATCGCGGTCAATAGCGTTATCGCACAGCACCGCCTTAAAGGCAAACACCTGTTCAGCCGTCACGGGTTCAAGAGTGTACTCATTGATCCGCTTCAAGTCTGCTTCAGATACATCCTGCCCGGCTAAGCTCGCGGATTTGTAGGTTGTTCCGGGAGAATCCCAGTAAATTTCTTCATCATCATGTCCGCTAGTTGTATCGCCATATCGTTTATCCATGCTTTATCCTCCTTTCCGCTGATATTTGTATATTGGGATCCAGCAAACTGCACCGGGATACTCGCGCCGTTGCCCAGCAGTTGATCACCCCCGGGCTTGTTGGGTAAGTCCAGCTTTTCCCGGGCTTCGTTCGGCGTCATCAAAAAGCTCTGCACGGCAGCGGCCAAGGTCTGGATCTGTGTTTGCTGGTCAGCGCGCAGAATCACAGCAGTATTAAATTTCACGTGATATCCGTTTGCCACTTCAGCGTCAGATAGCAGCTTAGCCCCTATTTCCTCTTCGTACTGCTTCACGATGTAAAGCAGCGTATCGACGAGGAAAGACAACTGTTGCGCTTCAGCGCTCGCGTAGCTGGATTTTGTGTAATCGCCAACTTGGTAGGGCATCACGCCAAAAGCGGACGCGATCTGCATAGCCGTATGCCGTCGGAGTTCCAAAAATTGGCTATCAGCCAGCTTCATGTTCAGCGGGGTAAGCGTCATGCCAGTGGGCAGCGGGATGATGTTCCCGCTTTCCTTATCTTTCAGTTCGCCTGAAGCATATTGCTTTACGCCTTTCACTAAAGCGTCCACATTTCGGTCGCTCAGCTGCCCAGTGTACTGCAGCACTGCTTTGGCAGTCATCCCGGATTCATACATTTTGTTGATCATCCGTTGGGCCTTGATATTGCCCTGGATTGGCCCGCTCAGCTGTTCACGCACCGGAATTCCAACCAATCCGTCACGTGTATTGTGGGCCTTAAAATGTAACACATCCTCTGACTTAAATACAATCACACCCTCTGGTGTGCAGTACTGATAATACACATCTGGCACATTTCCAAGCACCAGTTTATCATCGTACCAAAGAGCTACCTCATTCGGATTCATAATCCACAGTTGTGGATTTCGAGGATCGCGTGTATCAATCCAAGCGTAAGCGTTGCCATAATGATTTCTGCATAACTCCATTGTAGACCAAAACACACTTGCAGACATGTACCGATTAGGTCGCTCATTCAGCATCCGGTAAAATGGATGTTCTCTTGCGATCCGGATCCCATGTTCCGGCGTGTATTGCTGTACTTTCAACGGGAGCTTACCGATACCCTCCGATAGCACTTTAATGCACGCGTAATATGTAGCTTCACCCATTGACTGCCCGGCAGAACGGTCGATCCCCAAAAAGTCAAGCAGCTGGTTTAGTTCGACAGTTTGTCTCGTGCTCAGGGATTTTCCCTTAAATGCTGCACTCGCCGCCCGAAAGCGGTCCGACACTCTCAATTTGCATCACTCCTTTGAGGACCATCCCATTGCATCCAAATACTCAGATAGCGCATCATCCAGGTCCACTTTTTCCTCTGGCCGCCGCTGGATCAAGGCCAGCGCGTGCGCATCGATCATAGCGTCGATCGGGTCAATGCGCTTAAATCTAGCCCCTGGCTTCTTGTCAATTTTGATTTCGCCAAAACTGTTTCGCACTAGCGCAGCATTTGACGCGGACCATGACAACAACTCATTGTTTCTGTCGAATTCAATCTTTTGGCCTTTTACCAAAAGTTGAACCGACACAGTTGCATCATTCAAGCTTTGACAGCTCTGCTTAATGACAACTACATCACAGCCAAAAGCCTCAAGATCCTGCATCACCCCCGCGGCATTATGCGGATCAATCCCGATCCCTAAAAAATTTAGCTCGTGGGTTGATTGCAGTTCTTGCAAATGGCGGATTATGAATTTATAGTCATTCATAAAGTCCATATCTCCACCGGTGACTGTGATTAAGCCCTTCTGTTCCCACATCCCATATGGGGCCAGGTCGGTCTCTTGATGCTCCTGGATTCGTCCGCGCGGCATAAAACTGTGGCTGTATACGTACGTCCGGCCATCGGGCAGCTCAAATTCCAGTGCTAGGGTGGTCAGATCTCCACCGCTGGACAAGTCCAGTCCCACCCAGCAGTCTTTGCAGATCTTAGTGATTTCCGCAAGGTCCCGATTTGTCCCGCATGCAAGCCACATGTCCGGGGCGATAAACTGCGTATCAGTGTTCCGCACCCACATGTTCAGGTCTTTGGTGATAAATTCAGCCAATTCCGATCCGCCCATATCGCGCGCGGCTTTGGCACTTTCCCGCATGGTTTGCAATCGTTCGGGGTCAGCGCACGTAAAAGGTGCAGCTTTGGGCCAATTTCGCTCATCCCACGGGTCGTCTCCGTCATCAAGGCAAAATATATCTACAAAAAAATCTTCAGCAGTTGTAATTCCCTCCAGCACCTTTATCGCGTATTGATCCATTTCATAGCAGAAGCTATTCATGTTGGAACCTCGCGTGGTGATCATAGATACCAAAGTTTCTTTAAGGGATCTGGTTCCTTTGTAAATCTTGCTATAGATTTGCCCGTCTGGGTGCTGGTGTAACTCATCGATTGAAGCATAAATAGAGCGAAAACCCTCATCAAGTCCGGCTTCGCGGCTCAACGCCTCGATTGTTGATCCTGTGTTGTTTGCAATTATGGTATTTTTATATCCCTTAACTGTAAACAACTCGCTCAGGTCGGCGTCACCGTAAATGAAATGTTCCATTTCCTCCCACGCTAGGCGGGCCTGCTTTTTACGATTGGCGACGGTAAATAGCTTGCCATATCGGTACCCGGAGAATGCAGCGATATACGGGCCAATAATTCCGTTTTCCATGGTTTTGCCCTGCTGTCGGGATATGCATTTATATCTCCGCCTAAATCTGCGTGCACCGTTTGACTTTTTCAGCCACCCAAATGTGCAGCCCAGATCAAAGGCCTGGCAGTCCATCAGCTTCAGGGGCCGGGGTTCTGCGCCCTCCGATAGGGTCAGTGTTTCTGCAAAGTCCAAAATTCGGTTTGACGCTTCAACGTCCCACCTAAATGGATATTCGGGGTCAGCCTGCCGGTCCAGATCCCGCAGGTGCCTCTGGCAGGCCAGCCGGTGCAGCCGCCCGCAAAGTACATCCCCTGCTACCACTTTGGCGGCGTAGTCCGTCACTCTGTCGGTCATGGTTGCGCGCCCCCAAAGATGCAGTCAAAAAAGTGATTGTAGAAGTCGTACACCTCTTTGCTGTTTTCAAAGCTGTACTGCTCTATCTTTGGATTTTCATTCAGATTGCTTGAGGTTTCAAGCACATAATGTGCCGTCTCCGTACGCATAAGAATAATCCTGCTGTGATTATTCGCAACAATCATATTCCAACCATTTCGGTCTGCGATAGTTTTGAATTCGCGGGCATAGTTCCGCCCGTGTTTTGTGTCCATCTCCTTCTGCATGGAGCTGGTCAAGAATCGTGCGTTTTTTAGCTTCCCGGACTTTGCCAGTGCATTCAAGTACTGATACTGCTTTGGACCAATGCGGAGCGTGCTTGCTGACAATTCCAAGATCTGCTCGTTTTTTGCAACCCACGCGATAAAAGACAGTGACGCTACACCGCCGTGCAAACTGATAAACTTTAGTGCTTCTCCCGGAGCCGGGGGCACACCGACGGTAATTTTGTCGATCAATTTCACACTGGTAGATAACACAAATTGCCGTCTGGTGGGGGCCCGGACCCGGGTATACAGTAATTCGCCCATTACGCATTCACCTTCTTCTCAAAGCGTTCAAATTTGTTCGGCGTTTCACGCTTAGGCGGTTCCGGCACCTCCAGCTTGCACCGGCTTGTAATGGTCAGCCCCAACGCTCCGGCCAGCGTGTGCGCTTGCTTGCAATATCGATCTTGCAGTTTGGATAGCTGGTCGATTTCAAAAATGTCGTCGCTATCGGCCATAGCCTCCCGCAGACGCTTTGTCACATCCTCATACAGTGATTGCGCTGTGATATATCGTGCTAGCGCGTCAACGTCGGTCTCACCCATGATCCGGATTTTCACAAGCTGCTCCGCCAGCTTTTTAAAAGTCCGCTTTTGAGCCGGTGTGAGATATGCCGGGGGCGCGATGCCGTCCGTGCAGGGCTGGACTTCTGTAGCCCTGCGGGATTCAATTTCTTCTTTCGTCAGATGCTTGTTTCCCTTTGCAATCAGCAGTTCGATAGGCTGTTTTGCCCCGGCCATTTCGTTCACTTCCTTTCGCTAAAGTGAGGTGGGGACTTTTTTCTACAACGCCCCCTTCTTGTAGGCGTTTTTCTTCCAATCCTTCATAGAATTTTATATACCCCCTTGGTTTATCACTTTAATTTTTTCAAGTCGATAACACCAGGTGGAGTCTTCCCGTAGCGGGGCTCCAGACGATTGTGGCACGCTGTGCACAGCCCCATCAGCCCAGCGGGATCCAGGCGGTGGGCCCAACCGTCGGGCGTGCGGACCGGCTTAATGTGGTGCACTTCGCACGCTATCCGCTGGCAGCCCTCCAATCCGGCCTCGCACTGATAGTTGATACTTTCCAGGTACCAGCGAGATAGCCCCCGCCACTCTTTACTGCGATAGAACTTTGTCAGCGCGGCGGAGCGCTTAGCATTATAATGCTGATTGCTCCGCTGTCTGCGGGCCTGCTGTCGCCGTTCTGCCGCCGCCGCTGCAGCGGCCTCCGCCTCCGGGCGGCAATCATCGCAATACGTAATGCCAACAGGTATCAGCCGCTTACACTTCGGGCAGGGATGCAAAGCCACAACCACCCACCCCCTGGGTGTTCACATACACATCGATCATACGAACACCCCTGAACTAAAAATAGGCCACCGGAACAAGTCCAGTGGCCTTGTATCCTTTACGGGATACATCATACCATACAAGGCAATATTGTAAATACCCACCTCCCACTTATTTTTGAAATTAGGACTATCAGCCGTGCAGTACCTGATTATTCGTATCTTAGCCTACATGCTATCATTCCACACTTTCTCAATCCTTGCCTTCAGCGCCTGTAGCATTGCCTCCTGGGCATCGCCTTTATCTTCCAACGCGGCAGCCATATCGCAGTCAATGCCGCCCTGCACCAAAAGCCGATGTACGATTACGGGATGCTGCTGTCCCTGTCTGTGCAGTCGCTTATTGGCTTGCTGATATAATTCCAGTGTCCAATTAGGTAAACTGTACCAGATGATGTGATGTCCGCCCTGCTGCAGATTCAGGCCGTACCCGCAACTTGCCGGGTGGGCAAGTAGCACATCCACATCGCCAGCATTCCACGCGGCGGCATCATCAGGCCCGCGATACTGCCGAATCCGGCGGCCTTTCTGTGCAAGCGCTTTCATGATCCGCTCTGGTTCATGTTTGAACCAATAAAATATCAGGCAGTGTTGTTCGCACAACTGTTCAACCGTTTCTACCAAGGCATCAATCTTAGCATCATGTATTGTAGCGATCTCACCGTTTTCATCATACACAACTCCACTGCATAACTGCAATAGCTTCCCGTTGAGTACCGCCGCTGTGCCTGCCGTTATCACTTGATCCTTGACTTCAAGCAATAGCGTTCTCTCCAACGTGCGATATGCTTTCGCCGCGCTCTGGCCTAATGTCACTGGAATATCATTCGTCACACAATCTGGCAGATTCAAGTAATCTTCAGATTTTAGGCTTATGCAAATATCTGATATCGCGGCTTTAATCCTGTCCGGGGCGTCTCGCTGCGGCGTGTACGTGCGGTATGCCCGCCCTGGATACGCCTTATCCTCCGTAAAAAATTGTTCGCGGTAAGCGCTAACTGTGCGTCCCAGGCGCTTGCCTTGATCCAGCAGGTACACTTGTGCCCACAAGTCTGCCAGCCCATTAGGGGATGGCGTGCCGGTCAGCTCGACGATTCTGCGGACCCGGGACCGCACTAACTTCAATGCCTTGAACCGTTTGGAGTTGTAGTTTTTAAAACTACTGCTTTCATCGATAACCACCATGTCAAAAGGCCAGTCATTGCGATAGTAGTCGACCAGCCACACAACGTTATCCCGGCTTATCATGTAAATATCCGCTGGGGTCGCCAATGCCCGGATACGCTTATTTTCACTGCCCAGGACCGCGGAGAACCGCAGGTGCTGAAGATGGTCCCACCGCGCCGCCTCTGCCTGCCACGTCGCTTCGGCGACTTTCTTTGGCGCGATAACCAGCACGCGCTGCACTGCCCACCTGTTGTACCGCAACTCATTGATGGCTGTCAGAGTGATCACTGTTTTTCCCAACCCCATGTCAAGAAATAATCCGACACACGGATCATCAACTATTTTTTCGATACAGAACTCTTGGTACGGGTGCGGCTGGAATAGCAAGGTATCACCTCCTCGACAAACGCCTTTACCTGCTCAACCCCGTGCAAAACTCGCACATCCGCGCCTCTGCACCGCAGCCGCCCAATCACATGGGCCTGTCCGGGAGACAGCCGCCCTGCGTCGGTCTTAAGCTCGACGTACACGGTTCTACCCTCAGGTGTAATAATAATCCGGTCTGGGACGCCTCTGCAGCCTGGGGACACCCATTTCAGGCACAGCCCGCCGCGACGTTCCACTTCTTTGCGCAACCATCGTTCGATATCTTTTTCAAGCATTTGTGTTTTCCTCCGTCTTTTCTTCGAAGTCCGGACATTTTGTAATCGGACAATCCTGATACCAGTGCTCCCCCTCGCAGCAGCACGGATCGGCCGCGCTATCTTCCCGGGCACACTTAGCACACAGGCATTTCGGATTTCTCAATCCCGGACGGCAGGACATGTCCGTCTCCGCCGGAATATCAGATGTGTCAAAATCGATAGTCGTCATGTCGCCGTCACGCGGCAGTGCATCACCTTCCAACGCGCGGCTGTTCCACTCAATCCAAGGGTTGTTCATATCGCTCCTTTCCGCCCACGCCAATGGGCACTTTAGCAGTTCAGTGTTACAGAGAAACGCCCGCAGCGGCACTTCCTAGAGTATTTTTAAAATATAGAGTTTTTAGAGTTTATAGAGGACAAGCACCACTATAAATCCTATATTCCACCAACTCTCCAACCCTACTGTTACATCTGTTACACTGTTACATACTATAGAAAATACAATATTTATACGGGACATAAGCCAAATTTCCCGAAATTTGCGGAGAAATCCGAACTTTTTGAGCTGAAACAGATTTGCTTTTGCCGGGTAAAGTTCTGTTGCATTTTGTTGCACTAAATCGCGAAAACCCGTTGTATCAGCCCGTTTTTTGCCCAAAAAGTTAAACTTTTTAAGAATTTTATAAAGTATTTAAGAGTTTGCTTAAGAGTTTGTTCGGAAAACTCCGCTTTTCGCGGGAAGATTCAGCATTTTCGGCGATAGCAGCGTTGCGGCCCATAGAGTTTTCCCACTCGTTTCAGCCCGTATTTCTCCCACCCAGGCAGAGCCGAAAGCATGTCGTGCAACTCCCGGGAAGCCTTTTCCGTCAGCTCTCCTCGCCGCTTTCCTAGCATTTCACACCAAAGTTCCATCGTGCAGATGTACTCCCGGGGTACCAATTTCAACTCTGATCCGGCGTTCCCCGAATAAAACATCTGCCGCTGAGCTTCGCCCCAATCATTCCAGTTCTCTGGTATGGGCAGATTAACAAATTCCTCGATCATACCTTCCCAGGGATGTGCCCGCCGGTGTGTCTCCTGCTCTTGTTTCGCCACCTTTTCTAGCTCTTTAGACAAAATCAGTGATTCGCCATTACGATAACGTACTACAGCTTCAGCCCAAATTTGGTCTCTCTCGTTATCCAGGTCCGTGAATACATTTTTAGTCCTGCGCCGCTTGTCAATGTCCACCGGCCAAAATCGCCGTCCGCCGGTCCGGTCGGTTAGGCATTCTGCTGTGTTCGTTGTCCCAAAAAATACGCATTGACGTGGGTGCTCCATTGCAAAAACGCCGTATGAGGCACGATAGAAATCAGATGCAGCACTGATAAACGCTTTAGCCGCGTTAATCTCAGTCACCCCCAGAGCCTGCATTTCGCCGACCTCATTAATCCACGTGCCTTGAATCGTCTCCATTGCTTCTTTTCCGGCAAAGGTGCGTAGCGATTCACTAAACCACTTACCACCCAATTTTTTAAATATCGTGGACTTATAACGTCCTTGTGCGCCCACAAGTACTAGCATGGTATCATACTTACATCCCGGCCGCATAACACGGGCAACCGCCGCCACGACGGATTTGCGCGTCACCGCACGCACATACGGCGTGTCCTCCGCGCCCATGTAATCAATAAATAGCCGGTCCAGCCGTTCCACACCGTCCCATGTTAGCGAGTTAAGGTAGTCGCGGACCGGGTGATAGGCGTGCGCATTGGCACAGGCAAGCACAGCATCCCTAGCATCCTTATCAGCGATTTTGCCCATGTGAGGCTCCAGGTAAATTCGCAGTGCCACCGTGTCACCGTCCGTCCACTCTTTTGGCTTGCCCGGCCGATCCCATGGCAGGTCTCCCTCTACGCTGATCCGGCCCGTAAACTGATTCAGTCTGATTTTGCCACGCAAGTCTGGGCAGTGTTCCAGCGCGGCCTTGTAGTTTTTCAGCGATTTGATAGGCTTCAGCTGGCCGTCTACGTCCATAATCGGCGGGCGCAGCCAGGAACCATCATCCGTCGTTTCGCCGCTCTCCGCGCCGCCTATGCCGCCAGACGGTATCTCAGCGGCCTGGAAATCGGTTTTGCACTGCTCCCATCGTTCCGACATGATCAGATTTGCTACTTGCGGATCCTGTGTAGCTAACTCGCACATGGCTTTATAGCTAGGCAGCCTGATCCACGGAGTACCGGGGGCTGCATCATCGTCTAAGCCTTCAAATCGGTGCAGCCGCACCATGTCAAAAGCGTTGACTAGCCGTCCGCTGCATGGGTCGGTGGCATGGTGGGAGTACAAGAATTTGCCGTCGTCGTACAGCACTGCACCGCCCGTGGTACTGCCGCCGGTGTACGTGTAGCGCCCGGGGGCACTGTCACATTCGATGTACGCGTGCGGGATAAACTTGTCCATAGCAGCGGGAACGTCGTACACTTTGCAAAATGCGCCCACTGCGCCGGGCTTAGTCTCCGGGTCCCCCTGTTTGGTCGCTGCCCGTGCGGGGCTAGGTGCGCCGGGTACTTGCGGCCACGATGTGTAATCACGCCAATCGGCGTATGTGCCCAGCAGCCCATCTACTGATAGCATAGGCTTGTCCGCCGTGCGGTAGCTGTACTCCCCATCCGCGCAGCAACTGCCCCAATACATCAGCCGGGAAGCCTCAAATGTAGTAGGATCTGCCATATCTAGGCCTATCCACTCTGCCATCCTGCGGGCGCACGGCTCATATTCGTCCGCTGTGCATGTACGGTCCAGGGGCAGTAGCACTCGCAGTCGTGGGGCGGAGGGCTGATGCTTTCGAGTGGAGTACACACAGTATCCGCAGCCTAGCGCCTCGATGGTCTTTAGTACGTCATCTGTTTTTCCCGGTCCAATATTGTCGAGGTCCAGTGTGATTACGTCGCGCCCGGCCACGGCGTTGGCCTTACGGCGGGGGCCGTTTAAAGCCCCCGCGACGTAGCCGCCAACATCTTTTAAGTCGTCCTGCTGTGATTTTGATAGCGCTAAGTACTCCGCTATGGTCTCTTTGCCGCGCGCCGGGACCTGTAATTTAGCGTACAGCTCCGATAGCATCAGCGATTGTGCTTGCCAATTTGTGGCGCGACGATTGCCAGCAGCAGATATAGTTATCTTTCGATCATGGAGCATGTATTCAACTCCTCCATTTGCGATTCCTCAGTCGTTCGGCCCATCGATAAAGCTTTCCAGGCATCACGCGCTCTGGCAGATCCAGCGTCATGGCGCACACCCGCACATCGTTGTATTCCTCCAGCAGGTGTGCCCGCGCGGAATCTTCCGGCATCGGGGACGGGTTGATCCCCATCAGGATCCGGGCCAGTTTGGATGCCGCCTGAGCCAGCTCTGCAGCCTCTTCGGCCATCTGCAAAAGCCGGTGGGCTTCGTCTAGTTGGCCGCGAATTTCGATCACAGCAGCATCTGTTTTTGCATTACTCATTCTCCCATACTCTCCTCATCCGGGCGGTATGTAGTTGCAATCTCGCCAGCGAGTGCAGAGTACCCGGCCACATCAATATAATTGTCAGGGTTGATTTTTGTTTGTGCCTGTTGGCGCGCGATTTTCAGTAAAATCATCATATTCGCCGCGTCCAGTGGCGACACAGCAATATCGTTAAATCCTACAATTGCGTTCTGCAAATACAGACTCCAGTATTTTGCAATCAGCGGCAGGCTGTCCTCTGGCGGCCCATAGGATTCGGGACGGTCGCCGATTAAACGTTTCTCAGCGCCTTTTAAAACATCAATTCGATCCATGTTGTTCAGCCTCCTTAACATCGTCGAATACAACAGGTACGTGCTCTTTCATTTGCGACAAAATCATATTGGCGATTTCTTGCATTTGCGGATGTGCTGCTTTGCTGGTCCGCAGTTTTAGGATGTGCCGCCATTCCCGCAGATTGGCGGTCATGGCGATCTTTGCGGCGGTGCTGTTCGGCAGCACCGCGCGTGCCTCTTGCGGCGTGCAGCCTCGATCACGCATGGCCATGTATTTGTATTCCGCATACTCGCATGCCTCTTCCCACAAATCCCACGCCCGGGATCCCGGCTTCAGATATAGCGGTTCGATTACTGCGATTTCACATCCAAATTTCCCATTGCAATAATTGCAATATCTTGTGCTTTCCTGACTGTAACTCGCTACTCTGTGGCGCACTAACTCATGTGTCACGCCCCGATCACAAGTAATATACGCCGTCACGCTAACATGCTCCAGTACAGATTCGTGGCCACGTGCGATCAGTCGCCGTACAAAATCGCCGGGGTCGCCGGTCGGCTCTGATCGATAGCAGATCCGGCCACATTTTTCGATTTTTCGCAAAATATCATCGCCGGTTCGGCCTTCAAAGTCGACGAATACCTCAGGCTTAATTATTTTCATTATTATCCTCCACCTCTTTTTCCAGTGCATTACACAGCAACGTAATCAGTTCTGCCGCTTGCTTATAGCCGTCGCAGTACTCCCACGCTTTTGCGGCTTTGCGCGCGGCTGAAATTAAAGCCGCCCAGGCATTTTCGGTGCGTGTACTTTGCATTTACTACATCTCCTAATCTTTTTTAAAGTAGTCGCATTCCCACCCGTCTGCAGTTAGCGGCAGATCCGGGGCCCAGGCAGGGGGTTGTGACATGATTGCAATCACCTCTTCCAGGCTTCCATGCGAGCAATCAATAATCACCTCATCATGGACGTGGAATACAACCGGATAACCCGCAGCCTCTAATCTTTCAATAGCTTCTGCGAGGCAGTCACGTGCGGTGGCCTGGGTGATGTTTTCCACCAGCTTGCCGCCGTAGGTCTCCTGCCGCCCCCACCGTTTGTTCGTCTGATATACGCCCCAATAGCCTAGGCTGTCACTGCCAAATCGGTTTTTTGCCGGGTGGGGCTTTACGTAATACAGCTTTCTCCCGCTGTGTAGCCGGATCGTCAGTGCGTCCATGCCAGTTGCCGGATCAAATTCTCTGGCCAAAATCAGCCCACGCACGATTTGCGGTCTGCCAGTCCGGCAGGCTTCCAGCGCGGCGGCTTCGACGGCATACCAAAATTTCACAATATTCGGATTGGTCTGCCGCCATCGGCGCTTGATATCCTCCAATTCTGATTCCGCTGTATCCTCTGGCAGCCGTCCGACGCGGATCAGTGCTGGTGCACCGCCGCCGTATCCGAGTGCGAGGGTCGCAGCCTTACCATTTTGACGGTAGGAGTATTCCGGGTTGCCTTTTTTAATCCGGTCCAGCGGAATGCCGTACAGCATTGACGCAGTTGCCTCATAGATTTTTCCATGGGTGCGGAAAACATCAAGTACCCATTCTTCCCCGGCTAGCCACGCCACCACGCGGGCCTCGATTGCGGAAAAGTCAGCATCGATCAGCCGGTTCCCGGGTGTCGCAGTTAGCGCCGTCCGGATCATTTGGCTTAGCGTATCCGGCAAATCGCCGTACGGCATTTCCAGTCCCGCCCTGTTGCGCTGCTTGATTAAATCCTTAGCCACTGGCAGGGCGTCCAGATATGTGCGGGGCAGATTTTGGGGCTGCACCCCGCGCCCGGACCATCGGCCAGTCCGGCTAGCGCCATAAAATTGCAGTAATCCACGCAGCCGCCCATCATCACACACAGCATTCGCAATCCCGTAATATTTCTTTGTGCTAGTCTTGCTTAGCTGCTGTCGGATTTGCAGCACTTGTGCAGCTTTGTCGCTGTTTAGGCCCTTTGTCAGCATCTGGCCCACGGTGTCCTTGCGCAGGTCTGTCACGGTGTCTCCGGTTTCTGCCTTTAGCCATTTAGTTAATTGCTGTACGCTGTTTGGGTTGTCTAATCTTGTGATCTCCTGCGCTTTCGCAATGTACTCCGCCTTCACCTCTTTGTCCAGGGCAATCGCGCCGCGGACCATCTCCAAGTCCACGAACACACCGCGTGAATTAATCACTAAATCAGTGCGCCACTGATCCCACAGCCAATCAGGCACCGGAAAAGCGTCCAGTCGTTTAGCATTTTCCATTTCCGTTGCAACGTCTTGTCGGCAGTATGATTTGAATAATTCCCACTTATCAGGATCATGGTGTGGTAGATTGCGTGTCCGTCCGCCGTTGGATTTTGTAGGTTTGCACGGCATACAAAAGTAGCGAATTAGCGCTTTACCTACACTAAGCTTTTGCTTATCTTCTGGCAGGCCTAGCGCCTTGCCTGCAGCGTCTAGGCTTGCCGGGTATCCGCAGTACATCGAGTGCACCATATCGCAGCGCCATTGTACCAGCCAATCATTTCGGGTAAATCCGGGGCCAGACGGCCCCGGAAGTCCGAAATATTGACTTAAGCACCACCATTCGAATGCGGCATTCCATGCATGCTTAGTGATATTTTCATCGAATAGACACTCTTGCAGTTGGCCAGGTAAAGAATCTTTCGTGAGATCTACCACATATACGGGCCCGCCGTCGTAGCTGTAGGCCAGCAGCAAAATCTCGAAATCCGGACTTTGCGCATATTTATATGCCCCAGCTTTAGCAATTGGCACGCTGCTGTACGTCTCTATGTCTATGCTTAAGTGATGTGCCATAACTTAGCCCCAGGGATTAGTGTATCCGGGTTCGGCGGCGGGGGCTGCGGGAGTGCCCCAGTTGGGTACAGGTGCGGCCCATCCACCGGCCGCAGGGTCAGCCGCGGCAGGCGATCCGAAAGCTTCTGCTGCAGTCACGCCGCCGCCCAGGGGTTCGCCGTCCCGAAGCTTTTGCACCCCGTTCAGCCCGCAGCCAATGCCCTTCTTTCCGGATGCATTGTACGGGAAAAATGCTACATTCACGCGCCCGTACATGCCCGAATAGATTTCCGACTGCTGCAGGATCGGCTGGATGTTCGAGTCCACCACGTACGGGGGGCGCTCCGCCTTGCACGACGCCGTGAACACCCAGTGGCCTTTGCATTCGTCCCCAAATGGCATGCCATCACTGGGCCGCACACCGTCGCCGTCGTGGACGCAGATAGACGGTTGCGGCGGGCGGACGCCATTCCAGCACTTTGCCACCCCGGCATCGATGGCGGCTTGGATAGCTGCATCGATGGCAGCTTTGGCGGCGGCGTTGGACTTTGGCACCAAAATCGTCACGGAGTATTTAGGTTCCTGCCCCTGCTGATTTGCGCGTGGTTGGAATAAATTGCAGTAAGAGAATCGAACTTCTCCGATTGTAATCGTATTAGCGTTCATTGTTTAGTCTCCTTTAGTTTTTTTTTCATTTTGTTGTACACTTCGGTGTATGCGTCGCGGATATTCGCCAGT
>ERZ834798.590-NODE-590-length-41149-cov-14.770331_pt1 | contig 41149 bp, 43 predicted proteins | sample MGYA00519689_ERZ834798 | MGnify/ENA primary metagenome ERZ834798 (study PRJEB31850, sample SAMEA3708761) | human gut metagenome | biome: human gut; feature: human-associated habitat; material: faeces | place: China | collected 2014 ...
CTGTTCCCATACCGAACACAGAAGTTAAGCACTTCAGCGCCGAAGATAGTGATTAGTTGCTAAAATAGGTCGTTGCCAATATTTTTTTATGTCCAAATATCTCTAATTAGAGATATTTGGGCTTTTTCTTTTCTTGCTTCTATGTTATAATAACAATGGTGATTTTCATGGCAAACGAAATCAGAGAAAGATTTAGAGAAAGAAAGTATTCATATAAAAATAAAAGAAAAAAGATAAAAGAGAATAATGAAGAAATAAAAGCAAAAAATGATAATAGTCCTATAAAAATAGTACTATTTTCTCCTTTTTTAATTTTAGGAATTATTGGAAAAGGTATAGAAAAACTAGGCATTAAAAGTCAGACATATGAAAAAACTGATAATAATAATATAAGCAATACTATTAGCTATACAAAAAGCAATAATGTATCACTAGAAGAAAAAAATAATATTTATGTTAAAAAAGGTAATTCAAAAAAAATAGCAACAAATAAAGAACTTAAAACAAATGATATTAAAGTACATTATAAAGAAAATAAACAAATAGTAAATGATAATAATAAATTAGAAAATAAAATTTTATTAAAATTCGGAAAAGAACTAGAAAGATTAAAAAATGAATGTGAAATAGTAGAAAGTGAAGAATATATACTAAATAAATATGAGGATGATAATAGTATATATTTAAAAGCAATTGATATTAATAACAAGATAAATACATTATTAAAAAAACTAGAAAAGATTAATAAAGAATATAAATTATTAAAAAATAATAATCTAATTGAAGAACCATTGTTACTAGATGATAGTTTATTAATTGATGATATAATAAATTATAGAAAAACTTTACAAAAAGAAGAAATTAATAAAATCCCTAAGAAAATAAAATTATTAGAAGAGTATAAATATCTTTATAAAAACTTAGATGATCTAGTTGAAAAAACAGAAAAAATGAAAGAAATAAGTAATAAAAGAGTTCAAGAATTATCTGCAAGAGATAAAAAATATAAAGATGCAAAAAACAAAATAGTAAATTTAGAGGAAGTAGAAAATTGTTGTAATTTAATAATAGAAAAAAACAATAATTATCTTGAAGAATTATCAAAAAAAGTAGATAAAATAAGCGAGAGAAAGTATGTTGAAAGTAAGTTAAAAGGGATGAATGGTTTTTTAACATCAAGTTTAAGATATATTTGGTTGCTTTCACTTACACCACTGCGTGGAATATTACCAGGTATTGGTGCCAGAACAGTAGCAACTAGAAAACTATTACATAACATGTTAAAAAATATGCATTATGAAAAACAAGAAAAAATAATCTATTCATTAGGTAACTATGAAAGTGAAATCAATAACAAAATATATGATATAGATAGTTTGAATTATAATATTGATTTAGCATTAGAAGATGTTCAGAAACTAAAGAAAGAATTTAAAGATTACTTTCTATCATATAGTTTTAAAGAATATGATAAAGCCTACAAAAAAATTGAATTAATTGAAAAAAATATAATTGATAATAAAAATAAAGTGTATTTAATTAAAGAAAAATTAATTAAAAGTAAAGAATTAAATAGAAATACTTTGACCAAAGTAAAAAAATTAAATGATAAAAATTAATTTTAATTTCAAATAATGCTTGTAAGAGTAAAAAAAATGTGATATACTTACTTCAGAATAAATGATAGTGGCTATCATTAATATAATCAAGGAGGACTTTTTTATGAATAAAAATTTTATAATTATGAATAAAAATAATAATACTCAAATGCAGGCATCTAGTTTAGTAAAGTTTAATTTTAATAACAAAGATTATTTAGTATATTTCATTGATGAAAATGAAGAAAATAAACAAATTTTTGTATCTAGATTAATTTTAAATTCAGAAGGTAAATATTTTATTGATAATATTATGCCGGAAGAGAAAGCAAAATTAAGTGAAATTGTATATAATATTGTTATTTTAATTCCAACTAATAATCAAAAAGGTGAGCCGGCAGATAAACTATTAAGTAGTTTAACAGAAAAATATACGTTATCATTAAGTAATGACGTTCCAACATTAGGTGAACAAGAGTATTATAATAACTGTTCTATAGCAATAACTAGTAAAGAACTAGTAGCATTAGCAGAAGTTTTTTATAATACTAATTTAAAAGTTGAAGAACCAGTATTAAAGACATCAGAGGTGCCAACTTGGGAAATTCCATCAAGTAATGAAGTGGTACAACCAGTTGAACAAGCAGTTAGTACTGTACCTATTTTTACTTCTGCAGAAAATGAAAATACATTATCACCAGAAGTAAAAGCTAAGGAACCAATGGTAAATGAGACACCTGTTGTTGAACCAATACCACCAGTAGTAAATAATAATAGCCAAGCAACAAATGTAATTCCTAACACTACTGAAGAAATGCCTGCTAATACATTAAATAACAATTTGGCAAATAATAGTATTAATAATAATGTTAATAATATATTACCAGAAAATAATATGCCAAATCCACAAGCAGAAAAATTAGCAATTGTTTCAGATCCAAGTTTAGCAAGTATTACTGGAACAGTACCTATAGCTGGACAACCTAATGTAGCAAAATTAAATAACAAAGGAAAAGCTAATGTAAAATATATCATTATTGGTACAATATGTATATTGTTAGCAATAGCTGTAGTAGTAGTTGCATACATATTAATTCAGAAAAAAACTACTGGGGTTTAGAATATATACAACCACAATAGTTTTGTCTATACAAATTATATTTATTAGATAATAAGATGGATGATTTATATCCATCCTTTTTTTTGAAGTCAGAATATAACCATTTAACATTATATTTATTTTCAAGTTCTTTTCCATAATTATTAATCCATTCGGCGTTTTTGTAAGGACTTACTGATAAAGTAGTACAAAAGAAATCATAATCGTTCTCTTTAGCTAAGATAGCCGTTTTTTCCATTCTTAAGTAATAGCAGACTTTACATCTATTACCTCTTTCAGGTTCCTTTTCTAATCCTTTAATGCATTCATTATAATAATCATTATCATAGTCACAATCAATAATATCAACACAATTAACTTTATCAATTTCATTAATTAACTTTATTTGTTCTTCTTTTCTTTTTAGATATTCATCATATGGAAAAATATTCGGATTATAATAAAGAATAGTAATATCAAAGTATTTTGTTAAATAACTAATTACATAACTACTACAAGGTCCACAACAACTATGTAATAGTAGTTTCTTTTTATCATTTAAATTATTTAAAATATTTTCACACATAGCACTATAGTTTTCTTTCATTTTCTCACCTCGAATAAGTAACAATATTATAGCATAGAATTAAAAAAAAATCATATAATTTCTTGAAAAGTAAAAAAAATATGATACAATATAAAAGGAGGTACCAAATGAAAAAAGAAAAAGAAATACCATTAAAAAATTATATATTATTATCAATAGTATTAATATTAACAATAGTAGTAGTAATTTATTTTTTTCTGTGGAAAAACACCTATGAAAAAAGCAAGTTACAAACACCAATTCTTGATGATTATTTGCTAGTAATTAATTATAATGAATTAAATAATTACTTAGTAGAAAATAAAGATGCAATTATATATGTATCAAAATTAAATGATGAGAGTATAAGATTATTTGAAAATAAATTTAAAAATATTATAAATAAAAATAATTTGAATAATAAAATATTGTATTTAGATTTAACTGAAGAGTTAAAAGAAACCAACATAGTAAAAAAAATAAATAAAAAATATGGTAAGGAAATGACTGAAGTTCCTACAATAGTAATAATAAAAGATGGAAAAATATCAAGTTTTTATAATATAAAAGAAAATAAATATAACATTAAATTGTTAGAAAAATACCTAGAAAAGGAAGATGTAATAAATGATTAATGTAGTTTTGTATGAACCAGAAATACCAGAAAATACAGGAAATATAATGAGAACATGTGCTGGTACAAATAGTTATTTACATTTAATAGAACCACTTGGATTTGTAATGGATGAAAAAAGAATAAAAAGAAGTGGAGTAAATTATATAGATAAAGTACATTACCAAAGATATATAGATTTTGATGATTTTAAAAATAAAAACAAAGGAGAATATTATTACTTTACTAGATATGGAACAAAAGCATACAGTGAGATAGACTTTTCAGATAAAAATAAAAATTATTATTTAATATTTGGAAAAGAAAGTACAGGGATACCAAAAGAAATACTTCATAATAATTTAGATAAATGCTATAGAATACCAACCAGTGAGAATATTAGGGCATTAAACCTATCTAACTGTGTAGCATTAATAACATATGAAGCATTAAGACAACAAAATTTTCCAAATTTATTAAGAAGTGATCCTTTTAAAGGAGAAGATTATCTAAAAAAAGAAGATGGCCTTAATCAATAAAGCCATTCTTTTTTAATTTATCAATAATTTTATCAGTGGATACATCTCCCTCTATTCTAGTAGCGGTCGTTTTTTCCTCTCCGTTTTTAATAAATATAGTAACAGGAGTACCACCATCAAAACTAATTAACTTATTAAATTTTTCTAAGTCAGTTTTATTATACTTATCAATATCAGTATAGTAAATATTAATTTTATATTTATTAGCTACTTTTCTAAGTTTAGGTTTATAATCATTACAATGAGAACAAGTAGTACGAGAAATACAAACTACGAAATCTTCTTTATTCTCAATTTTAGTTGTTAATTCATTATAATTCAGTTCAACTAAACCATTATCACTACTATTAAATAATAAATATCCTATTCCTACACCAAGTAAACAAATTACAATAATCATAATTATATTTTTTTTATTTTTCATAACATCACCAAAATAATAATATCACTTTTTTATAAAAAATGCAAAAAAATTCTTTTAAATTAAGCAAAAAAATGATATAATTCATTATAGAATAGGACAAGGTGAGATATATGAAAAAAAATATATATCAATCGATAATTATATTAATACTATTTTTGAGTATTCCATATATAAAAGCTGATTGTACTACCGAGGAAATAAAAGAATTAAAAAAAGAAACAAAACAAATTAAAATAATATATGAACACATTGATAATGCAACTACAGAAGAAGGTGGTACTGACTATAATAAGTTTAGTGTAGACATAGTAAATATTCCAGATAACTATTATATTATAGTTAACGATGGCTTGAATTATAAGGAAGAACCACAAAATAATAAAGTAAATATGACATTAAGTAATGGCTCATGGACTATAAATATATATTCTAACAAGTGTGAATCAGAAATAGACACAATAAGATTTAAATTACCAAGATTTAATATATATTCTCTAGATCCTTTATGTAAAGGAGTAGATGGTGAAAAATTTCCCTTATGTGGCAAATATTATGAATATGAAGTAAGTTATGATAGTTTCAAACAAAGAGTAGAAAATTATCGTATTACAAATAATATAAAAGATTCAGATAATAGCAATATAAAAAATGAAAAAAATTATTTTAAAATAATAATAAATTATCTAAATAAATATAAATTATATATAATAAGTGGTGTAGGAGTAATTATATTAATTACAGTAATAACTATTATCATTAAGAAGAGAAGAAATAGAGGTGTATTAAAATGAAAAAAAAGATATTCTTATTTTTATTCATTATAATTACATCTTTATCATTATTAGAAAATGTAAAAGCAGAAAAAGGTAACTGTGGTGCTGTAAGGTATGATGTAACAAATTTAAATATTAGAGATGAAAAAATCACATTTACCGGATGGGCTTTCATAAATTGTACACAAAACTATACAGATTATAAAGGAAACGATTCAAGTATAGTTAAAAGTGGCGGTGGCCAAAAAATCAAAATTAGAGCTATTGATTCTAATGGTAATCAGGTTGGTAGTGAAAAAGAAGTAAATGGTTCAATAGTAAATAATATAAATTATAATTTTTATTGTCAACAATATTACTTTCAAACTGAAAAAAGTGAATGCCAAAAAGCGTATAATGGTACATTTCCTTCTTCAGGATGGAACAACAGATGTACTGATGGGGTAGCCTCAAGTCAATGCCTTTATCAAAATATTGGTTTTTCTATAACTTTTAATACATCAGAATGGAATGTTGAAGATGGAACCCAAATAAGATTTCAAATAGCAGTTACTAATAGAGATTATCAAAATAAATATAATAGAAGTTATTCAAATTGGGAAACCCTTTCACTAAATAAGGCAATTAAACCTGATATAAAAAATAATCCTAATATAGAAATAGTAAAAAATAGTTCAGGAGAGTCAGTAAAGGTTATAATATCTGAAGGTATATTTAGAGATATAAATGGAAATTATGTAGTCGAAACATCTGATGGAACAAAAGGAAGTTGTGCTCATGTAAGAAAGGACTATGCGCATTGTGCTCCATATTCATGGAGCGACGCAGTAGAAGGAGAGGTCTATAAAATATCATCTTCCACAATAGGAGAATTCAAGAATGGATATTCTGCTTCGACAATTAACGAATTTAAAATACTTGGTAATACTACAACATACTCTCCAGGAAGATATATAGTATATGTAGAAAAAGGATGGCGTGGTGAACGAAAAAGATATCCTGGAAGTGATAAAGAAATGGTATTATATGCATCATGGATAAAACCAACCGGAGAATTTGTCATAAAAGTATATAATGATAAAAAATGTAAACCAAGTCAGCCAAATATAAAAGCATCGTGTAATAGTTCTAGTTCATCTTTTTCAAGCACATGTGAAGAATTAACTGTTAAAACAAATGATGCAAATGACGAAATAAAATCGAAAGCAAATGTAAAAATATCACAAACAGGGTCAATAACGACAATATTAACCCCAACAAATACATATGCTGGTGGAGGTTTTAAATTTGGTATAATGTATCATAATACTATATCTTGGAGTTTAGTAAAGCAGTATAAAGGTACAATAGAAGATATTACTAAAGAAATGCAAGCCAAATTAAAAGAAAATTTTGTTGATGGTTTTGGACTAAAGAATGTCAAATTTGGTAATGAACAAATACCTGATGATTATTTTAAACAAAATATAAAGTGTCAAGAAACTGATAGTTTTACTAATGGAAATACTTTAACAACCATGTGTATAGTATATTTACCAAATTCAGTAGTAGAAGAATATACTGGTAAAGTAACCTATAAACAAGGTGATAACCTTGGTCTAAATAATAAATATTACACTCCAATAGATTGGGATAGTAATAAAAAATATGAAATAGTAGCTACTATCAGTGGTATGGATAGATTAAAAGAATCATCTGTAAAAGCAGATAGTAAAGATAAAAATAAAGTTTGGACAGGAACATGGGAGTATACATTAAATGGCTCTAAAGATAATTGTGATATTAATTTATATCCATTATATGGACAACCTACAGGAGGTAAGAAAAATCTTAAATATACATTTATATATAGGCCAATAGATTTAAATAATCCATTTCCTAATAGAAATCCAGGAATGAATTGGTATGATTGGTATAATATAGAAAGAAATAAAGAAAGATTAGAAAGTTCTTATAATAGAGAACAATATTCTATTACATTAGATAGTCAAAAGACTAGTGAGATTAAGAAATATAATAAAGATGAACTTAATAAAGGTGGATATTTTGATTGGAAAACAATTGAAAATGGACAAAGTTCATTTGTTGATAAATATTTTGATAAGAAAAGAGATAACATAGTAGGTGATAATTCATGAAATGGTCTACAGTAACAGTAGGAGTAATGATTTTAGGAATAATAGGAGTATCAATAATATTATTATTCCAACAATTAACAACTACTAATGAAAACGATTATTATTTATTAAAAGAAATCACTGAAGCCGCTATGGTTGATTCAATTGACATTTCATATTATAGAGAAACAGGAGAACTTAAAATAGTAAGAGAAAAATTTGTTGAAAATTTCACTAGAAGATTTGCAGAGTCTACTTTAATAATTGGTACAAAATATACAATAAAGTTTTTTGATATAATGGAAGAGCCACCTAAAGTATCGGTAAGAATAGATACAGGGATAGAAAATTACAAAATATATAATACTAGCGGCAATTACGAAGTATTAAATCAATTAACGGGAATATTTGAATATGTTGGCAAAAGAGATAATGGGAAGACAATATCGGGAGAAGAAAATCCATATGAAAAGAAGAAAAAAGAAATGACGTACTATTCAATAGTAAAGAAAAGTAATGCTACCAAAAAATATGATGCAACATTAGAATTAAATATACCTGACGAATTAGTTTCAGGTAAAATAAAAAATGTAACATTATCAAATGTAGAATATAAAGATTCAAGTAATTTAACTCAAGAAGAGTTAAATATGGCAATATTACAAAGAGACATATATTTTAAAAATGCCAATGATGATTATGATTATTTTTTAACACTTGCAAACATAGAAAAAAACATGTATAATAAAGATAGCATAAAAATAGATAAGCAGAATAAGAAAATAACAATTAAAAGTCTTACAAGTGCTGAAAAAGAATATGCGATAATAAAATACATAGTAACATGGCAATATGAAGAATATAAATATAAATTAAGTTAAAGAAAATAAAAAGGAGGAAAATTATGAATAACTTAAAAGCTTCAATGAAAAAATTTCTTGGTAACAAGAATACTGTTACCATATTAGGTATTATAGTATGTTTGGTAGTGCTATATATCGGTTATAATTATCGTATTAATTCAAAAGTAGAATTAGTACAAGTACCATATGCAAGGGAGACAATTCAACCAAGAACATATATAAAAAAAGATATGATAGGAACAATGAATGTACCAAAATCATTTTTAGTAGGAAACTATTATACAAATATAAATAGTATAGTAGGAAAATATTCCAATTATAACACTATAATAGCAAAAGGTAGTTTATTCTATTCTGATTTAGTAGTATCAGGAGATGAATTACCAGATTCAGCATTTGCAGATGTTCCAGAAGGCTATACAGTAATAAACTATCCAGTTACCATAGCATCTACTTATGCAAATTCAATGGCACCAGGTAGTCATATTAATATTTATTATAAATCATTAAATGATAATGGTGAGGTAATGTTTGGAAAATTCATAAGTAATATTGAAGTACTAGATGTTAAAGATTCATCTGGACAACATGTATTTGAAAATAGTGATGAAACAAGAACTCCAGCATACATGCTATTTGCAGTTCCTGAAGAAACACATTTACTATTAAGAAAAGCATTATACTTAGATGACTATGATGTAGAATTAATATTAATACCAAACACTGCTACTCTAACAGAAAAAGATACAGTAACAGTAAGTAGTCATGATATTGAAGAATTTATTAATTCAAAAACAGTATTTGTATCAGTTGATGATCTACCTAACATCACAGATAAAGTAACTGAAAACAATACAAAGACTGATAATAACACAAACACTAATAATAATACCCAAACAAATGGATAAAAAAGAAAATAAAAAGGAGGTTAAAGTATGGATGAGGCTTTTACCCAAATAGACTTTGGCCCATTAAAACAATATTTAGAGAACGATGATATAACCGATATATCATATAGTAATAATGGACAAGTATGGTTAAAAACATTGTCTCAAGGAGTATATAGAGTAGAAAACACAGGAATAAATAATCAATTAATGGAAAAAATAGCTTTCCAGTGTGCCAATTCTATGGGTAAATCATTTAATATGGCTAATCCATTTCTGGATGCAGAATCAGCAGAACTAAGAATGAACTTCGTACACGATTCGATAGCAAAAAATGGAATAGCAGTATTAATAAGAAAAACTCCTGCTAAAATAAGATTACAAAAAGATAAGATAATAGCAGAGGATTATATAAGGCTAAATATTCATGATTTCTTATTAAAGTGTGTAGAGGGACATTGTAATATTTTAGTAAGTGGAGAAACAGGATCTGGTAAAACAGAATTCATAAAATACCTAGCAGCTCACACAAAAGAAAATGAAAAAATAATAACAATAGAAGATACCTTAGAATTACACTTAGATAAAATATTTCCTCATAGAGATATAGTAGCTATGAAGACTAATAATATAGCTTCATATTCTGATGTGCTAGTAACTTGTATGAGACAAAATCCTAGATGGATATTACTATCCGAAGTAAGAAGCGCCGAAGCCGTAATGGCTGTTCGTAACAGTATATCATCTGGTCATAATATTTTATCTACAATACATGCTGATAAAGCAGAATCAATTCCAAGTAGAATGTATAGTTTATTAGAAACAAATCAAGATGTAGAACAATTTTTAACAACTATTCATAGATATGTACAATTAGGAGTTCATATCAAAGGATATTATAGTCAAAAATATAAAAGATTTCATCGTGAAGTATCTGAGGTAGTAGAATTTTATGTTACTGACGATAATAAAGCAGAATACAAAATACTATATAAAAAGACTCCAGATGGACATGAAACAGTGGCTAACCCATCTAAATATTTATTAAGTTATTTAGAAAGTCAGGGAGTAATAATGCCACCAGACATCTTAGTAAAAGAAGAATTTAAATCAATTGATGATACTAAAGTAACAGATAATAATGAATTTGTAATAGATAATAGTATAGTAAAAAATGAATTACCTCAAAATAATACTATAAATAATAATGTAAATAATAATGTAAATAATAATCCTAATATAGCGTGGAGCGTTCCAAACATTATAAACCAAAATAATAATCCACGAAATATTCAAGGAAATATATCAAATCCAAATATGTACACTAATCAAAGTATACCAAGACCAATAAATATAAATAATATAAGTAACAGATAAGGTAGGTGATATAATGGAAATAATTATAATAGGAATAATTATAATATTTATAGTTTCGTATCGTACAAAACAAGGAGAATCCGTATATAAATTTATTTCTGAACAAGCTATAAATACATATAAAAAAATAGAACCTTATTCCTTTAAAGTAATGAGAGATAAAGTAAAGGAATTAGGCTTAGAATATACACCTAGACAATATCTATTTCAAATATTAGCCTTTGCAGGTTTAGCAGGAGGTATAAGTTATTTATATTTTTATAATTTATTCATATCAATAATATATATCATAATAGCAGTATCATTTATACCATATATAACATACCTAAGATGTAAAAGACAATATAGTGAATATATATTTGAACAAGTACAAGTATATTGTACTAATACTATAATGGAATTTGCTACTACTCAGGCTTTTGTAAAATCACTTGAAGGAGTAGTAGAATCAGGAATATTAGAAGAACCATTATTATCAGATGTAAAGACTATGATAGCTTTATCCTATGAAAAAGGAGATGTCTATGATTCAATAAAATATATGGATACAAAGTACCCATATTATATGGTAAAAAATATGCATCAACTATTTTTACAAGTAACTAAAGAAGGTGCTAAAGATACTGAAGAAACCTTTGAAAATATGCTATCAGATATCGATATATTAGTAGAGGGAGTATATAGAGATAGAACAGACAGAGCAAACTTCCATAGACAGTTTATAATATTTGGAATAGCATTATATGGAATGGTAGCATTAATACAATTATTAATAGGTCAAGAAACATACATAGCCATGATAGATAATTTCTTTATTAGATTATTTGTTCATGCTGTAGTAATAATAAATAGTTGTTTTCTTCTTAATGGAGAAAAATATTACAACGAGAATGTAGGTGCTGAGTAATGTATATAGAGATGCTTATAATAGCAGTAGTAGTATTTTACATTTTCATTGTAAATAAAAAAATAAATACTTCTGGAATGTTTGGAAGTAATAGTAAATTAACAAACATATTAAAAGAAAAAGACTATGATTTTCTTTTAATAGCTAAATATGGTGATAGAGTATATGATCCAAATGAAGTGTTTATGAAGAGAGTAAGAAATGGAGTATTAGTAACAGTAATATTAGTTTTCTTATTTCTATCACAATTAAGTTATTTAACTGTAATAATAGCATTAGTAATTGGATATTTAGTATTTAAAAGCCAATATCTAAGTTTAAGAAGATGGTATAAACAACATCTAAATTATATAGATTCATTACTACCATATTACTTAAAAACACTTGAAGTACTAATTCATCATTATACAGTGCCAGTAGCACTTGCTAAGAGTGTAGATGATGCCCCTGAAGTATTTAAGCCAGGATTAAAAAGAATGCTAGCAAGAATAGAATCAGGAGATTCATCAATAGATCCATATATGGATTTTGCTAAAGAATACCCAGTAAGAGATTCAATGAGAATGATGAGATTATTATATAGATTAGGCTTAGGAGAACAAGAAAAGAAACATCAACAATTAGTTTCATTTTCTAAATCAGTATCAAATCTTCAAGCTAAAGCTAGAGAAATGAAATATCAAGCAAGACTTGGAACAATGGAAAGAAAAACATTAATAATGATGGTTGTAACAGGAGCAGGGTCATTATTACTATTATTGATTTCAATATTTATATTAGTATCAACTGTATAATATTTGAAATATATAAAAAAGAATAAAAAAATATATATAAGAAAGAAGGTGAAAAAATGAAAGAAGCAACAGCTGAAGTTTCAATGACAGTTATTACTATCGTACTTCTAGTAGCAGTATTAGGAATTGGTATGTTCCTATTTGGTAGTAAAGATTCAGTTGGTAGAAAATGGATTGAAAACACATTTAACAATATCACAAATAAGGGTGATAATGCCATGGACAACATGGGATAATAAACAAATAACAAAAGTAGGTGATAATAATGAGAGATTCAGTTGGTGGAACATTTATGATATATGTACTAATAATATTTTTATCAGTATATATTGTTTTTGTAGCAGTAGCTTTTAACTATGCAAGAGCATTTAGAGTAAAAAATAAAGTATTAGATATCATAGAACAAAATGAAGGAATACAAGAAATGGAAAATAGTAATAACTTACAAGGAATAACTTCAGGTGTTTTCGGACAAATTAATGATTATTTGCAGAGTATTTCTTATCGTGTAAATGATATAGGAGAAAGTAACTGCAAAGGATATGATTATATAAATGAAGATAGAGGTTATTGTATAGCTAAAATAGATCAAAATAGTTCTATAGATGGCATTACTAGTAGTTATTATAAGGTAAGAACTTTTGTTTATATAGAATTTCCATTTTTAAAACTAAAATTCACAATACCAGTAAATGGAGAAACACGTCGTATAGAAAGGATAAATAACTAATGGATACAGTCATATCAAATAAATATAGTAGTGTATTAAATGAATTAGATATTGAAGTATCAAAAAAGTTAGAAGGAGAATATACTGTTGATGAAATAATATCTCAGTTTAAAAACTTTTTCTTTAATAAAATGTTTTTAGATATAACTGCTATTAAAGATTATAAAGATTTAACTAATTTACAAAAACTATCAATGAGTATAGATATGGATAAAGTAATATTATTATTAGATAAAGATGATAGTATAAGTGATTCTGAACCATTTTTAGCTAAATTAGTTAATATGGGTATTTATAATTTTACCAAAGATCAAAATAATTTGATGTATCTATATACTAATCCAAATATATATCGTGATGTAGCTTATTTACAAAAAATTGATACAGGTGAAAATAATAATACCACCACTGACTCCTCTCATTCAGTTTCCAACAAAAGAATAATAGGAATAAAAAATATTACTGATTCAGCAGGAGCAACTTCACTAATATATATGTTAAAAAAAGTATTAAGTAGTTACTATAGTGTAATGGCTTTAGAAGTAGATAAAAGAGATTTAACTTATTTTAAAGACAAAGATACATTAACAGTAAAAGATGATGAAATAAATAATATAATAAATAAGTATAATAGTATAGATATATTTTTATTAGATTTAAATAAATCTAATAAAGATTATCTATGTACTGATGTATTATATTTAGTAGAACCATCCATACTTAAACTAAATAAATTAGCAATAATTAATCCTAAAATAATTAATGATATAAAAGGTAAAAAAGTAGTATTAAATAAGAGTCTATTATCAGAGTCAGAAATAGCAGATTTTGAAGTAGAAACAAGAATAAAAGTATACTATAATATACCACCATTAAATGACAAAAAAGATAACAGTGATATATTATCACCATTATTAGAAAAATTAGGATATATCAAGAAGAGTGAAGAAACAGAAAAGAAAAAAAGTATATTTGATTTCTTAAAGCTAAAATAGTAAAAAAATTACTATTTTTTTAATTGCTAATATTAAAAAAATATAGTATAATTAATACAGAAAGGGAAGTGATTAGTGTGGAAAATCAAAGATTTAATATTGAAATAGATGGGGTAGATAAAGTAGCAGAAGTATTAAAAATATTAAGCATAGATGATAGAGAGTATGTTATATATTCTGTTGATAATGGAGATGAAACATCAGATATATTTACTTCAGAAATTGTTAAGGATGAAGAAGGTTATGATAAATTAATTGATATTGAAGATGAAAAAGTTAAACAAAATCTTTTAGAAATAATTAATGTAATATTTTCATAAGATAGGTGATAGTAATGAATGAAAGAGAAGAACTACAAAGAGCTAGAGAAGAACTAAAAAGCAGTATAAAAGTTGTACAAAAAAATTTAAAAATATTTGGTAAAGCAGTAGTTAGTAGTCAGAAAGCAGCTTTAAGAAATGTAGGTAATAATATAATAAATACCTATAAGCAATTACAAAGTGATATATATATTCATAAATTAAACAAAGAAATAGCTCGTTATCAAAAAGAAAGAGAAGCTGCTATTAAAAGAGCGGAGGCTCTGGAAGAAGCAAATAGAAGGGCTAGAGATAGAGAGCATACTAGAGTATTGAAAGCGGAAGCAAGAAGAATTAAAAATCAAGAAAGGGAAGAAAGAGTTTTAAAGTTTAAAAACGGAGTAAAGCAGAAAACTAGTTCTTTAAAATCTAGGATAGGTAAAGTTAAAAATTCTTTTTTAAGAACATTATCTAGTAAAAATATTGATGTTAAGTTAAGGGATGCTTTTGATAAAGTTGGTATTGTTGGATTAACTGTTTTGGGAAGTGGATTAACCATGGTTAATAGAGGTAAAGAAAGAATAACTGATTTTACTTCTAGTCAAATAGCTAAATTAGCCGAATATAGATTAAGAAGGCAAGAAGAAGCTGAAATAAGGGCTAATATTATGAGATACAAAAATGCTCTAGATAGAGAAATATATAATAATAGACATAATGTATATACGAGCAAAAAAGAAGAATTGAAAAGAGCACTTTTGGAAGAAAGAAATAGATTATTAAATATTCAAAGTGAAGAATTAGGAGATAAACCAAAATCAAGATAACCAAAATTATGTAAAGAGAATTCAAAACAATTGACTTTTAATGAATTTTAGTGTATTATATAAGTATATTTAAGGAGGGAACTATATGTTTATGATAGACATTTGTACAGATCCAGAATTCGCTCCAATATGGAACGTTGTTGGAATAGTAATCAATATTATTTGGATAGGAGTACCTATATTATTAATCGTTTTAGGATCAATTGATTTAGGTAAGGCAGTTATTTCAAGTAAAGAGGATGAAGTAAAAAAAGCAAAAAAATCACTTTTAAACAGATTTCTATATGCCGTACTTGTATTCTGCGTAGTATGGATTGTCCAAATAGTTATGGGAGCAATTACTAAAATTGGTATTAAAGGCTCAGACACTAGTTCATGGGATAAATGTTGGCAACAAATAAGAAAATAATGAACATATAAAGGAAATCACAAAAAAATGATTTCTTTTTTTTGTTTTATATGCTATAATTTAGTTATAGTGAATTCTTATGTCTAATGAACGGAGTGAAAAATTATGAAGAATAAAATATTATTATTAATTATAGCTATATTTAGTTTTGCTTTATATGTTGGTAAAGTAGAGGCTATAGAGTATACTTGTTCAGATTCAAATTATTATGTGACTGATAAAATAGATGATTCCGGAAAATTACAGTGTTGTCCAAATGAATTTTATTATGTACCTAGAGTTACTCAAGGAGTAACTTATTATACTTGTGAAAGTACGAGTATAAAAGATAAAAAAAGTTGTAAAAGTGCTGGTGGTTCTTGGAGTCAAAATGTTTGTTCCGCAGATTCAAAAGATGCTTTGGGTAAAATGACAATTAAAAATGTTAACAATTCTTCCTCTGAAGAAAATATTGAAACATGTAAATTTAAAAGGGATAAATGTACTATTGATTTACCACAATTAGATGATACGAGCAGTGAAATGTTTGTTGGTTATAGTAAAGATTCGAGTTGTAGTAATATAATAGAAAATTCAATACGCGGTAAATCCATTGACATAAAGAGTGATGATTTTTCTGAAGTATACGCATGCTATGATAAAACATATGTAAAATGTGAGTATGAAGATAATATTACTATATTATATGGTGAAAAAAACATAAAAACATATACAAAAAATACTTTAGAATGGATTGGAATGCCAAAAAATGAAATGGATTTATACTATGAGAGTAAAAAATATTGCCCTACAACTATTTTTCATTATGGTGACAAGACAATGGAAAAGTTTTCGGTAACTAAAAATGGTGCATGTGGTGCTGTTGCGAATTTTAAATGTAAAAGTGCTAATTTAAAAAAATCAACAGTTATTGTAAAAAAAAATACTACTCCAACTGAAAAGCCTAGTGAAGAAATTAAATCTTGTGAAGATCTGTTTGGCGAAAATACTAGATCAATAATCAATACTGTAATGAAATGGATAAGAATATCGGTACCTATTTTATTAATTGGACTTGGTATTATGGATTTTTCAAAAGCTGTATTTTCTTCTAAAGATGATGATATGAAAAAAGCAAGAGAAAAATTTATTAAAAGAATCGTTGCAGCAGTATTAGTATTTTTAGTCCCAATATTTGTAAATTTAATTTTAGATCTAGCAAATATGGCTTGGAGTAATATTAATTCTGATACTTGCGTGAGATAGGGAGGTGACTTATGTATATATTAGATGGAAATGTAACAACTGCAATAGTAGATGCCATTAGATCATTGATGATTACTTTTTGCAGTTTAATATACAGACTGATTGTTTTTTGCTTTGATGTATTTGAAAAAATAGGTGCTGCTAACGATATATTAAGTACTGATATAATAGTAAATATTACAAATAAAATTAGTTTAATATTGGGATTATTTATGATATTTAGATTAACCTTTGCTTTTATTCAATATTTAATAAATCCTGATACAATGACTGATAAAAATAAAGGTGCAGGCAATTTAGTGACAAAAATGATTGTGATGGTAGTTTTGCTAGGTAGTACACCTTATATGTTTAAACTTGCTTTTTCACTTCAAAATGCTATAAATGAAGATAAGATAATTCCAAGAATAATTATGGGTTATTCTCCTGACGAAAGTAATAATGCTACTATGGGTGGCATGCTTGCACAAAGTACATTTTATACGTTTTTTAGGATTAATGAAAATGTAACATGCAAGGATAGTGATGCTGATCTTGCACTTGTAACTACGGATGCAATAGAAGAAGATTTAAAATCTGCTGATTTTAGTTTATTAAGTACTTTTGTCAATCAGAAATGTAATCTTAATGATGATAGTTCTAAGAAAGATTATATATATGAGTTGGATGCTGGTGGACTTGGCTGTTTAGTTATAGGGATTGCTGTTTTATATATAGTATTTATATTTACTATACAATTAGCAGTAAGGCTATTTCAATTAGCATATTTGCAGGTAATAGCACCAATACCTATAATGATGTATATAACACCTAAAGGTGATGAAAAATTAAAAAAGTGGGGAAGTCAATGTTTGACAACATTTTTGGATTATTTTTTAAGAACTGCTATAATATATTTCGTTTTGTATCTTATACAGGAAATAATTAGTAATTTTGATAGTAGTTCATTATCAAGTATTTGGCAAACAGGAAATAATGTTGCAAGTAAGAGCTATATTTTAGGAGTTTTAATTATTGGCTTGCTTGCTTTTGCTAAGAAAGTTCCTAATTTAATTAAAGAAATATTCCCTTCACTTGGTGGTGCTGCTGGGTTTGATTATGGATTGAGTTTTAAAAAGCAAGTTATTGAACCATTAAAAGCAGGTTATAATTCACCGTTAGGTTGGGGATTAAAACTAGGAAAAGCTGGTGCAGTAGCCGCTATTGGAGCAATAGATAGAAAAAAATATAATTTGCCTAAACCAAGAAACAAGTTCCAACAAAAATTAGATAAATTAACTCCAGGGCGTGCAGAAGCTATAAAAAATGTTACTGAAGGTAGAAAAGAAGTTAGAGAAATAGACAATAAGTGGAATGATGGAGTAGAGATTGCAAAAAAATTTACTTCACATGGCTTTACCGCTGCAGGAACAGGTTCAACAGGTTGGGATAAAGCACTAGATGGAACTACACGAAATAATTATAAAATTGTATTTAAACATGATGAGTTTATAACTTCTAAAATGAACTTAGATAAAGCAAAGAAAGAAATGGAAACATTAAGAGATGGCCTACTTCAAGTTCAAAGTGGCGGTACTTTTACATATGGTGGTGTTACTTATAATAAAAGTAATGTATTTGCATTATCAGATAAATATAATTCTCAAAGTGGTGCCTTTTCTGGTATGGAAAAAGTACACGAAATTCTTAGAAAACAATACGCAGATGACGCTTTAGTAGAAGATAAATTTAAATTTATTAAAAATAATGCCGCTAATCCAGCTAGTCCTTCTCGTACACATACTACTGAGGGGATTTAAAATTAAAAGGAGTGTGATATATAGTGAATGGATATTTAGTACCTGCTAATGCTAAAAGAGGTACATTGATATTTAATATATTTAGACCAGTAGACTTAATAATGTTTAGTGTTGGTGCTGGGTTATCATTATTGTTATTAATGATAACTCAGTCATCAAGTACATTAGTTGTAATACTATCTTGTTTACCAGTAGCTATAACTGGTTTACTAGTAGTACCGATACCAAATTATCATAATGTACTTTGTGCTATACAAAGCATATTAAGATTCTACAATGAAAGAAGAAATTATATATGGAGAGGTTGGTGTTTTTATGGCGAATTTGGAAGCGAAGACAAAAACAAAAAGTAATTCTAAATATACTGAAGATTGGATACCTATTAGAAATATTTCTAATGGTATGATAGTATTAGATAATAAAAAGAAAGTAACTGGTGTTAAAATAAGACCTAGAAATATCTTTATTCTAGATCAAGGCACACAAGATAATGTATTAATAGCATTAAAAAACTTTTATAATATGATTGATTTTGAGTTTTGGCTTATATCAGCAGATCGTCCAGTAGATTTAAATAATTACTTAGCTAGATTACAATTACTTTATAATCAGACTCCTAATCCTGCCGTTAGAAAATTAATTAATCAGGATATTGATAAGGCTAATGATTTCATGAATAATAATATTACTGATACTGAGTATTATATTTTATTTAAAGAAAAGAATGATGATTTGATTCAAAAAAGACTTAGAACATTAGTTACTGGACTAGCTAATGCTGGACTTGAATCTACTCAAGTATCAAATGATGATTTAAGAATAATATTAGATAATTTTCTTAATAGTGGAATGACTACTAATTTTGGGACGGTGATTTCGTAATGAGTTTTAAAAGTGAACTAGCTCCTAAAGGATTGCAATTTAATCCTTCTGATTTTGTAATAAGTGATAAGTATGCAACTATACTTACTGTAATATCTTATCCTAGATTTATAGGTCCAGGATATCTATCTAATTTAACAAATATGTCTGGTGTTAAATTAGTTATTAAACATATTCCAGTACCATTTACTGTACTTGCTAAGATGCTTAATAAAGAGATATCTGATTTAAGAAGTAGATATCAACAAGAAAAAGATAGAACAATTCAAGAAAGAATAAGACAAGATGTTGATTCATTAGAATATTTTATCCAACAGTTTACTGCTTCACAAGCTAAGACTTTTGATTTTCAAATGCATATTATGGTTACTGCTAATACTAGAGAAGAACTTGAAATGAAGAAAGTAAATATAAAAAATTATATGGATGCTATGGAACTTAGAGCAGTACCATTAAGATTTGAACAAGAAAGAGTATTAAAATCAATACTTCCTATATTTGAAAAGCAACCAATTGAAGATAGAATAGGAACTCCTATGCCATCTCCAACAATGGCTGCTATGTATCCTTTTATCTTTGATAGTATTAAAGATGATGGATTATCAACATTACTTGGTGTAGATTTCTCTGGTGGTGTAGTATTATTTAATCAATTCTTGTATCAATTAAAGAAAGAAAGTAATAGAAATAATGCTAATATGATTATTTTAGGTACATCAGGTAGTGGTAAATCTACAGCGGCTAAATTAATTCTTAGAAGTCATATCCGAAATGGCTACCAAATAGTAGCAGTAGATCCTGAAGGTGAAATAAGTGAAATGACTAGGATGTATGGCGGTGATGTTGTAGATCTTGGTAAAGGCGGAGAATACGGAATGGTAAATCCACTTGAAGTAATTATGGATGCTGATGAAAATGAGATTAAAAATGGTTTAGGATATACTGTTTTAAATAAAACATTGCAATCATTAAAAGCATTTATGAAATACTATTCTCCTGATATAGAAGAAGATGTACTAGCCCTATTTAGTGGTGTAGTACAAGATACATATGCTAGATTTGGAATAACATTTACATCAGACTTTTCTAAGTTTACATCAAAAGATTATCCAACATTTAGTGATGTCTATATAACAGTAACTAGTAAATTAACATCTATGACTGAGAAAACTCATGAAAGAGATGTAATGGAAAGATTAGAATTAAAATTAAGACCATTAGTTAGAGAATTAAAATACTACTTTAATGGACATACATCAATAAATACAGAAAGTGATTTTCTAGTATTTAATATTAAAGAATTAATGAATTCTGATGCTAATATAAGAAATGCTTTATTATTTAATGTATTAAAGTTTGCTTGGGGATTATGTTTAAATCCTAATGTAAATACCGTTTTATCAGTAGATGAAGCCCACGTTTTATTAGGGGCAAAAAATGAATTAGGTGCTGAATTCTTAGCTCAAGTACAAAGAAGAGCCAGAAAATACAATACTGGTACAATAATAATAACACAGCAACCATCAGACTTTGTAGCAGATGGAATATTAATGCATGGTAAAGCAATATTTGACAACTCATCTTATTATTTAGTAATGGGATTAAAGAAACAAGCAGTAGAAGACTTAGCTATGCTAATAGATTTAAATGATAATGAAAAAGAATCAATAAAGAGATTTAGTCAAGGTGAAGCATTATTTGTATGTGGTAATAGAAGAATGCAAATCAATGTAATAGTAACTGAAGATGAATTAGAGTCATTTGGCTCTGGTGGTGGTTTATAATCGCTGTTAGGTGGTGAGAATTATGGATGAAAAAGAAACTAATAATAGTAAAGCAAAAATGTTATGGAAAAGTTTACCATTGAAGATTAAACTAATAATAATTGGTATTGCTATTAGTTTCTTTTTCTTAATAATTTTTTTAGTTGTTTTAATAACTCCTCTTATGAGTTTAGGAATTATTGAAATAGCTGAAGGAACTACAGGAAGTGGTAGTAGTAATTATTCTTATATTAGTTCTTCAACTAGTTATTGGTGGCCTATTGGTAGTAATGAAACTACTAGTGTAGGTGGAGCCTTATTTGCTGGAGGAGATCCAGTTGATACTGTTATTACTTCTTATTTTGGCGGTAGAATCCATCCCATCACTGGAGAAAAAAGTAATCATACTGGTACGGATATTGCTTCTTACGGTGGGGCTAATTTAAATATTATAGCAGTTCAAAGTGGTACAGTTATTTATCCTACTAAGAATGATAAAGTTAATTGTTCATCATCAGGTAATGATTTATCTTGCGGTGGTGGATATGGTAATTATGTCATGATTCAACATGCTGATGGTAATATTTCTTTATATGCACATTTATATGAAAATAGTATTACGGTTAGTGCTGGTGATCAAGTTGGTCAAGGACAAGTTATAGGAAAAATGGGAAACAGTGGTCGTTCTACTGGAACACATTTACATTTTGAGGTGAGGGTAAATAGTCAAAGAGTAGATGGACTCAACTATGTTTCTAAAGAGAATCCTAGACCTAAAGATAATAAGGGCTATGTTGGAGGTAATGATAATCAACAAGCTGTTTGTTTATCTTTAAAGAACGCTGGTTACTCTAATAATTCAATAGCGGGTATTATGGGTAATCTTAAGGGTGAAAATTCAGCATTTAATCCTAGTTTAGTTAATGAAATTGATTGTGTGGGTATTGCACAGTGGTGTTTTGGAAGAAAAGATAATTTAAAATCTACTTATGGTAATGATTGGAATAAGATTAATTCACAAGTTGAATACTTATTATATGAATTAAATGATAGATATCCAACAATAAGAAATTATTTAATGGAAAATCATACTATTGATGATACGACTTATTATTTTTGCATGAATTTTGAGAGACCTGGAGAGGGACCATGTAAGGCTGGTAATAGACAAAAATTTGCTAATGAATTAATAACTTATATTAATAATGGTTGTAATTAAGGAGATAAGATGAAAAAAGATGATATTAGAACTTTTGTAGTAATAATTATAATTTGTACTTTGATAACAGGATTAGTTTTATTTTTAAATAGGAAAAGTAATAGTGATAAATTAGAAGTTGTTGATGAATATAATAATTTTTTTACAATAACTAATTATGTTAATAATTATTTGGAATATTCTTCTACTTATAATGCTAGTAAATTATATGATGTTTTATATTCTGATTATATTGATAGCAAAGGAATAACTATTAATAATTTATTTGATTATTTAAAAGAATATTCTATTGATACTTCAGTTGAAGTAAATAAGATTGAATATGTTAGTGTTAAAAATAATTATATTTATTATATTCAAGGTAAACTTAATGAAATGACTTTTGATACCACTAATGTTATTGATAATGATTTTAGAATAATTGTAATAGTGGATTTTGATAATTCTACTTATGCTGTATATCCTCTTTCTGATAAAGATGATTACAAAAAGATTATTGATAGTATTAAGAAAATTAATATAGATAGTAATAGTAATAATAGAACTGTTAAGTCTGATTTAATTACTAAGGAGAAGATTTGTGTATTATATTTATCTGATTATGTTAATAAGTTAAATTATGATATAGAGGAAGCTTATAAATTACTTGATGATACTACTAAGAAAAATTATTCTTTAGAAAAATTTAAAAGTTATATTAATAATAATTTTGATAAGATTACAACTGATGCAGATAAATGTTTATTTGAGACTGTTGGTGATAAGAGAATATATACTGTTATTGATAAGAATGGTAATAGATATGTTTTTAGAGAAAATAGTATTATGAATTATAAGGTTAATTTTTATTTGAATGATGAAGAAAGTGAATCTTAAGTAAATAAAAGAATATCTTGAAAAATAGATGTTCTTTTTTATTCTAAAACATTTACAATTCAAACTATTAATGCTATAATAAGGTTAGTAATTTTGGAGGACGATAAGTGTATGAAAATAAAAGTAGAAAAGAAAGATTTAATAATATTTATAGCCTTTTGTGTATTTTTATTATATTTATGTGCAATAGGTGTATTAAATGCCTCTAGTATAGCAACTGAAGGAAAGTTTTATGGTTTTTTACCATTTAAAGCCTTTACTCCAAGATATATAGGAATGACTTTCTTCCTATTTTTGGCTGCATTAATAGGAATATTTATGGCCGTAAAATCCTATATTTTTGATCGTGATAAAGGCTTTGGTATTACGATAGGTGGAAAAAAAGAGAAAGGTTATTCAAGATGGGCAACTGATAGAGAATTCAAAAATGGTTTAGTAGAAGTAAACATTAAAGATGAAAAAATAGATGCCGCTGGTATAGCCTTGCATAGTAAGAAAGGCAAAATGTGGGTAGATAATGGTGAAGATCATTATTTAGTAATGGGTGCTACTGGTTCAGGTAAAACTGTAATAGTAGCAAAACCAATGATAAAGTTATTAGCTAAACATAATGAATCAATGATTTTAACTGACCCTAAGGGTGAACTATATGAGGAGACAGCAGAGCTTTTAAAGGCTGAAGGATATAATATAATAACATTAAACTTTAGAGATCCACAGCATGGTAATGCATGGAATCCAATGAGTTTACCATATCAATTATATAAAGAAGGAAATACTGATAAAGCAATAGAATTATTAGATGACTTAGCGTTAAATATATTATATGAAGAAAAAAATAGCGGAGACCCATTCTGGGAAAAAACTGCTGCCGATTACTTTACCGGATTAGCCCTAGGTTTATTTGAAGATGGAACTCAAGAACAAGTAAACTTAAATAGTTTGAATTTAATGTGTAGTTTAGGAGAAGAAAGATTTGGTGGACCAAACAACAATTATATTAAAGAATACTTTAATGGTAAAGATCCATCAAAACCAGCATATATAAATGCTTCTGGTACAGTATTTACTGCTGACGAAACAAAGCAAGGTATTATAGCTACATTTAAACAAAAAATTAAATTATTCTCTTCTAGAGAAAACTTATCTGAAATGTTATCTTATAGTGATTTTGATATGCGAAATATTGGAAGAAATAAAACTGCTGTTTTTTTAATTGTTCAGGATGAAAAGAAAACATTACATCCACTTGCTACTATATTTATCAAACAATGTTATGAAACACTAATAGATGTTGCTCAAGAAAGTGGTGGAAAGTTACCATTTAGAACTAATTTCATTCTAGATGAGTTTGCTAACATGCCACCTTTAAAAGATGTAACTACTATGGTAACAGCAGCAAGAAGTAGATTAATAAGATTTACATTTATAATTCAGAACTTTGCTCAATTAACTCAAGTATATGGTAAAGAAAATGGTGATACCATTCGTGGTAACTGTAACTTAGTATATTTAATAAGTAGTGAAATAGCAGCCCTAGAAGAAATAAGTAAAATGTGTGGTGAAGTAAAGTCTAAAGAAAAAGAAAAGACTGCTTCGACACCACTTGTTACAGTAAGTGATTTACAAAGATTAAATAAATTTGAAATCATAGTTTTAAGAAGAAGAATGTTTCCATATAAAACTAGATTCCAAACAGACTTTGAGGTAGATTGGGGTAGAACATATCCTAAATCAGTTCCACCAGTACGTCAAAAGAAAGAATTAGAATTATTCGACATAAGAGAATTTGTTAAGGAAAAGAAAAAAGAAAAGATGGAAGCCATGGGAGGTAACCCATTCCCAGGAGCAACTGGTGCAACTCCATTTGGAGCACCAAATCCATTTATGAGAATGTCTAATCCATTTAGTGGAGGATTGCAACCATTTATGGGTGCTAATGATAGTTCAGAAGCTTCAGATACAAGTTTTAATATAGATGACTTGGTTAAGAAAATAGATGCTAAAATAGCAGAAATAGAAAAAGAAGAGGAACAAACTAAAGAAGTAGAAGAAAAGAAAAATTCACCATTTGAAGAACTAGTTTCAAATAAAACAAATCAAGTAGTAGATGTTCCTTCAGAAGAAGTACATAAAGAAGTGCCTACTGCACCTGCTGTTGAACAAACACCAACAAATGTTGAGCAAACACCAACAAATGTTGAGCAAACACCAGTAAAAACAGAAACTATATCAAATATGTATCAAGATAATACTAATGATGATGATTTCTTTGATGATTTTTTCAGTGATGATTAAGAGTATTTAAAACTCTTTTTTCTTTTTGTTACAATTAAAATTTGCTTGACAACATTGTAAAACTAAGATACAATTAAATTGTATAGTTTAAATTAAAATTAATAATTTTTTCTATAATATATAATTAAAGAATGGAGGTGTTCAGATGAATGAAACAGTTTTCTCCATTTTACTATTTGTTCTTGGATTAATTGTTGGACTAGTTAGCATTATAGTTATAAATATTTTAAAGAAAAAAAATCAAGAAAAAGAAGCAGATTCAATAATCGAAAAAGCAAAGAAAGATGCAGATAAAATTAAAAGAGAATCTTTATTTGAAACTAAAGAAGAAATACATAAATTAAAAATTGAAGCGGATAAAGAAATAAAAGAGAAAAAAGGCGAAATAAAAGAGCAAGAAGAAAGACTTCTTCAAAGAGAAAATAATATTGATCGCCGTGATTTAGCAATGCAAAATAGAGAAAATTCTCTAGAGGAAAGAGAAAATAATTTATTAGAAAAACAGCAAAAAATTCAAGACGCAAAAGAAGAAATGGAACAGATTAAGAAACAAGAACTAGAAGAATTAGAAAAAATAAGTAAATACAGCAAAGAACAAGCAAAAACTGAAATAATGAAAATCGTTGAAGAAAAAATGTCAAAAGAAATAACAGCATATATCAAAGAAAAAGAGGCTGAAGCCAAATTAGAAGTTGATGAAAAGAGTAAAGAATTGCTAGTAGGCACAATGCAAAAATATTCAGCAGATATTACTAGTGAACAAACAGTATCTGTAATAGCATTACCTAATGATGAAATGAAAGGTAGATTAATTGGTAGAGAAGGAAGAAATATTAGAACAATAGAATCAGTAACAGGTGTTGATTTAATAATTGACGATACTCCAGAAGCTATTGTAATCTCAAGTTTTGATCCATTAAGAAGGGAAATAGCAAGACTTACTCTAGAGACATTAATTAAAGATGGCAGAATTCATCCGGCTAGAATAGAGGAATTATATGCTAAGACATGTGCAGACGTAAGAACTGCTATTAAAGAGTATGGTAAAAATGCCTTATATAAACTTGGATTATCTAAAATGGATCCTGAATTAGTAGAAATAGTAGGAAAGTTACACTTTAGAAGTAGTTATGGTCAAAACGCCTTAAAGCACTCTATGGAGGTTGCTAATTTATCCGGTATATTAGCAGGTGAATTAGGAGAAAATGTCAATCTTGCTAAAAGAGCAGGTTTACTTCATGATATTGGAAAAGCAATTGATTTTGAAATGGAAGGAAGCCATGTAAAAATTGGTGCTGATCTAGCTAAAAAATATGGCGAAGATGAAGTTGTTATAAATTCTATAGCTTCTCATCATGGAGATGTACCACCAACAAGCATTATAGCGTCTATTGTTTCAATAGCAGATTCAATCTCAGCATCACGTCCAGGTGCTAGAAATGATTCTTCAGAAAATTATATTCAAAGATTAGAAGAATTAGAAGCAATAGGTAATGATGTTTCCGGTGTCGAAAAAGCATATGCCGTTCAAGCTGGTAGAGAACTTCGTGTAATGGTAAAACCTGAAGAAGTAGACGATTTAACAGCATATCAAATAGCTAGAGAAATCAAAGAAAAAATAGAAAATGAATTAAAATATCCTGGTACTATAAAAGTAACAGTAATAAGAGAAACAAGATGCACAGAAGAGGCTAAATAGTCTTTTCTGTTTTCTCTAAAGGAGTATAATTATGCTAGAAAAATTAACATTAGAAGAAAAAATTGGTCAAATGTTTATGTTTGGAATAAACAGTTCCAATACAGAAGGAATTTTAGAATTAATCAAAAACAATCAAATAGGAGGAGTAATTCTTTATAAAAAAAATTATTCCTCTTATAGTGAAATGTTAACTTTAATCAATAAATTAAAAGATGCTAATAAAGGAAATAAAATACCCTTATTCGTAGCGGTAGATGAAGAAGGTGGCCGTGTAAACAGAATGCCATCAGAAATAAAAAATTTAAAAAGTATTAATAAGTTTTCTAAGTTAGAAGACAAGAAATTAATAAAAAAACATTCTGAAATAATATCCAAAATGTTATATAATACTGGTATCAATATGAATTTTGCTCCAGATTTAGATATTGATAACAATTCATCAAGTAAAGTTATAAAAGATAGATGCTTTTCTGATAATGTTGATATAGTAAAAGAATATGGAATACTATATATGGAAGAAATGCAAAAAAATAATGTAATTTCTATTATTAAGCATTTTCCAGGACATGGAATAACAAAAAAAGATTCTCACATATTATTACCTTATACTTTTAATTATAAAGAAGTATTAAATAAGCATATATTACCATTCAAAGAAGCAATAGATAATGGTTGTGATGGTATAATGATAAGTCACATAGTTATAAGAAAACTAACCCAAGGATTACCATCATCCTTATCAAAAAAATTAATAAAAGAATATTTAAGAGAAAAACTTCATTATGACAATTTAGTAATAACTGATGATATAAGAATGAAACCAGTTGATTTATTATATAAAAGTGTTTCATTAAAGAAAGCTTTTACATCAGGGGCAGATATTATCCTATTTAAATATCGTAAAGAAGATTACAAAGTAATAAATAAAGTAATAAAAATGGTAAAAACAGGTAAAATAAAAGAAGAAGATATCGACAAATCAGTGACTAGAATACTCAGAATAAAAGAAAAATATAATATATCAGATAAGAAGAAGATAAATGGTTGTAATATTGAAGAATTGAATAAACAAATAGAAGAATTAAACAGTATTTTAAATTAAATATCTAAAATAGATGTTTAATTTTTCTTTATTTTTATACATAAAAATGTTATAATGTATATAGATAATTAACAGGAGGTAAAAAAGCATGGGATTATTTAATAAGATAAAAAATGTCTTTTCAAAAGACAAAGAGGCAGCAAAATATGAAGAAGGACTTACTAAAACAAGAAAAGAATTTTCAACTGAATTAGCTAAGTTATCCAAGAAGTATAAGAATATTGATGATGATTATTTTGAGGAATTAGAAAATATTCTAATAATGGCAGATATTGGTGTAAATACAGTTGTAAAATTTGTTGATAAATTAAAGAAAAGAGTAAAGGAAGAAAATATAAAGGATAGTGAAACTCTAAAAGAAATAATAATTGATGAACTATTAATAATGTATGTAAATAATGGCGTTTTAAAAAGTAAAATAAATTATAGTGAAGAAGGGCCAACCGTAATTCTCTTTATTGGTGTTAATGGAGTTGGAAAAACAACAAGCATCGGAAAAATTGCCAATAAATTAAAAAAAGAAGGCAAAAAAGTTCTATTAGTAGCGGGGGATACCTTTAGAGCAGGTGCCATCGAACAAATAGAAGAATGGGGAAAAAGAACCAATATTGATGTTGTTAGTACTAAATCAAAAGATCCATCAGCGGCAGTATATGATGGCGTTGACAAAGGAATAAAAGAAAATTATGATGTAATCCTAATAGATACAGCAGGAAGACTTCAAAATAAAGTAAACTTAATGAATGAATTATCCAAAATGAATTCCGTAATAAAAAAACTGATTCCTAATGCTCCACATGAAACACTTTTAGTAGTAGATGCTACTTCAGGACAAAACGGAATATCACAAGCTAAAGCCTTTAGTGAAGTAACAGATATAACAGGAATAGTCTTAACCAAATTAGATGGAACAGCTAAAGGTGGCATAGTTCTTGCTATTAAAGAAGAAGTAAATATACCAGTAAAATATGTAGGACTAGGAGAACAAGAAGATGATTTAGAAGCCTTTGATATTGAAAAGTATATTTATGGTTTATTTAAAGATTTATAAGAAATAGAAAGGGAGATAAAAAATGAAAAAAGAAGAAAAAACATCAAAAATAAAAAAGAAGAAAGAAGAGAAATATAAATTAGTAGACGCTGAAAGATTAAAAAAAGTAGAACTAATAATATCTTTAATAGTAGGAGTTATATTCCTAGTATTATTAGTCCTTTCCATAATAAATGTTGTCTTTTTACCAGCAACACTAATATTATTTGCATTATTCTTATTTTGCATTTGCTACTATTACATTGAAGATAAATCAAAGAAAAAAATGGTATATATACTATTTGGATTAGGAGTATTACTAATAGTTATTGAAGTAATATATACATTAGTAAAAATAATTTAATGGAAAAAAGAGAATATTTAATAATATTATATGACTTCTATAGTGAACTATTAAGTGATAAACAAAAAGAACATTTTGAAGATTATTATTTTAATAATTTATCATTAGGAGAAATAAGTGAAAATGAAAATGTAAGTAGAAATGCTATTCATAAAAGTATAAAGTCAATAGAAAATAAATTATATTTTTATGAAGAAAAATTAAAATTATATCAAAAGTCACAAGAGTTAAATACACTATTAGCGAATATTAAAGATGAAAAATTAAAGAAAGATATAAAAAATATATTGTAGGAGAATACCATGACAAATCGAAAATATAAAATGTATTATGATTATAAAAAAAGAACAAACGGTGGTTTTTTAGATGCCATCTTTCTATCTGGCATAATGGTAAGTGGATTAATATTAATCCTTCTCTCACTAGGAGGCAAATAAATGGAAAGTATATTAGAAAGATTTTCGGATAATTTAACTGAAGTAGAATACATAACAAATCCTGCTATAGCAAGGGATGAAGAAATAAAAAAATTAATTTTAGTATTATTGACACCGGAAAAATCAGCTGTACTAGTAGGTAAGCCAGGTATTGGTAAAACCGCTATAGTTGAGGGTCTAGCTTATCGTATTCAAAGGCATGAAGTACCAAAAGCCTTAGATGGTTATACTATATATCGTGTCAATACAACAGCATTATTAACTAATAATGGTGAAGAAAATAGAGTCCTTAAATTAGTAGAAGAATTAAAACAAAAAGAGAAAGTAATTTTATTTATTGACGAAATACATACATTAATAGGTAATGATGCAGCAGGAGCTTTAGACCTAGCTAATATGTTTAAAGAAGGACTAAGTCGTGGAACAATTAAAATGATTGGTGCTACTACAACATATGAATATGAAAGATATATCATGCGTGATAAAGCCTTCTTAAGAAGGTTTGAAAAAGTAGATGTATCAGAACCAACTGAAGAAATGACCGTAGAAATTCTTTTAAAAACATTACCTAAATTAGAAAAACAAACAGGAGTAATTCTTCCTTATACTGATTTTATTAAGGAAAAAATAATGAAATTCATTGTAAATATGACAACAGAATTTAAAAGAGTATATGAAATATCATCTAGATATCCCGATATAGCTTTAGTAATATTAAGACAATGTTTTTCTAATGCTATATATGAAGATCGAAAAACAATAGATTTTAAAAATATATACGATGCCGTAAGAACAACCAAAGCCGTATATCCAGATGTAATAAAAAAAGAATTAGTAAACTTTAAAGAAATATTTAAAGATGAGTTAAAAGCAGAAAATATAGTTATAGAATAAGAAACAAAATCTTATTCTTTTCTTTACATAAATCATAAAAGTGTGATATACTTATAATGGTGGTAGAATGAAAAAAGTAGTAATAAACATTTTAATCATTTTGTATTTCTTAGTAGCGGTCATTGTTACATATTTACTACTATCATATAACAAATATAATATTGTTGAAACAGATAATAAATATGTATTAACTCTTAAAGAAAAAAATCCTGATTTTAAAGAAAGTGATTTATTGGTAGTAAAAAAATCAAATGATTATAACAAAGGCGATTATGTATTTTATTATGATACATATGCTGCCAAAGTAACAGTAAAATATGCTAAGATAGAAAATGTGAAAACAATAAATGATGATGAAAAAGAAATACAATTAGAAAACGATTTAATATTATCGAGTGAAAATATTTTAGGAAAGAAACAAAATACAACTACTTATAAAACATTAGGAGCAGTCTTCAATACTTTGACATCAAAATGGGGATACTTATTTATCATAATATTTCCAATGTTAATTGCTTTCGTTTATGAGATATATGCAATATTTAAAGAGATAAAGAAAAAGAAGTAGCAGATGAAAATAAATAAAGCAAAGATAAAAAAGTATCTAAAGAACCTAAAAATAAAGAAAAAGATAATAGAATTAAAAGAAAAGATAATAGAACTAAAAAGAAAATTAGATAAACATGGTAAGAAAGGCTATATTGTATTAGGAATAATATTGGTATTCCTTCTAACGACAATAACATTTGGAAGATATATATATAATGAAATAAGAGACTTCTATCTGTCAAGTAAAAACTTTTACTTTAATAGTGATAAATTAACAGCAAATAGAGCTATTTACCAAGTAGATAATTGGTCAGCAGTAGACCCATATACTATAACAATAAACTTAAATAATAGTAAAAATAATTTAGTTCACACAAGCAGTGATATAAATTATGAAATAAGTTATGTATGTTCAAGTAATGTTTTATGCAGTGTAAATAGTACAGGAGGAACTCTTTATAGCAGTGAAGGTTCTAGTTACTTTAATGCAGTAATGACTCCTAATGACATTTTTAAAGTAGGAGATGAAGCTTTCATAGAAATAACTGTCAAGAGTACATATCCATATAAAAAGACATTACGAGGAAGATTTATTCTTAAAGTTGGTAAAAGTGGTTTATCATATACTATTGATGATAAAAAAGGAAGACCATATTTCAATTTTAATATAACAAATACTATTGACTATTATTTAGTAAAAGAAGCCTTTGGCGATTATTCGGTAAATGATAGAATTGATAGATTAACATACATATCACTAGAAGACATTGATAAAAGAAAATGCTTGTCCGCAGAAGTAACGCTAACATTTGATCCGGAAAAAGTAATATTAGATACGACTAATACAGCGTATCTAAAAAAAGAAAACTATACTATAGTAAAGATAAATGGTTATGATTACATAAATAGTATAACTTTTAGAATGGATTCAGAGTCAAGTGAAGTGGTAAAGTTTTACAAAGCAGATACTAACTTAGATTATACATATCCAATAGTAAATAATACATCAATAATAAACTTTAATTATTCAGAGTAGGTGGTGAAAAAATGGCTAATAATATAGCAAGGGAATATATTGATTTCTCTAAGAAAAATATTACAAAATATCTAAAAATAATATTAGATAAATATTATGCCAAGAAAATAGTAGACCCCTTATTAGAAGTCTATATAAATGTTAGATATTATAATAATGAAGATATAAAATATAAAAACTTTACATCAAACATTAATTATTATCTAAGACAAAAAGCTATTGAAATGAAAGAAAATGAAGATGAAGATACTATCTTTAAAATAAAAAATACTTTCTATCTATTTAAATATATATTATATTTTGATAATGTCGAAGATTATGAATCATTAAAAAAAGTAATATTAGAAATAGATGAATATCGGAATGAAGAACTAGGATTAAATGATGAAACTTTTATTGATACTCTTTATGAATTAGTAAAAGAAAATGAAAGCCGCAAAGATAAATATCTAAAATCTTTTGATAGTGAAAAGTTTAGTGTATCATTAATAAAAACTAATAACAAAAAAGTTTATCAAGTAAAACTAGATAACACTATTAAATTTAACAGAATATATAGTGAATATTCAATAAATAAAGTATATAGTGAAGGAATAGTAAATGAACAAAAAAGCTTTATTACATACTATTTAACTTCTAAAATAATCTTAGAAAATGCTATTAAGGGAGAATTTGACACTAATTTAATCGTAGATTTTCCTATCAGTATTTTTGAAAAAGAACAAAAATTAAATAGATTAATAAATATAATAGATAATGAAATAGTAAAGAATAATATTATAATAAAGTTTAAGTATTCTGACTATTTAGTAAATAAAGATCAAATAAATACTTGGATAAAAGATGGCTTTCAAGTAGCAGTAAAAATAGATGAAGAATATAACTATGATGATTCAAGTAAAATATGGTTAGATATTTTTACATATGTAATAGTAGATACAAACAAACAAAACTTTTTTGATGAAGAAAAAGTAATAATAGAATAGTAAAGTAGGTGCAGTATGGATACATTTTTTAGATTTCTATATGAATTTTTAGAACAATTTTTTACTTCCTTTATCCTGATGTTTAAAGGCTTAGTAAATGGAATAATAAATATGTTCAATATAAAAGAATATATTGGTATAATTAATTTTTATAAAGATGATTTTAGTGTTCCTGAATGGATATTAGTAGTCTTAGCCATCATAATAGTTTTAGCCATAATAGGAGGCTTAGGATTTATTATCTATTTCATTATAAGAAAGTATTTAAAATTCCATAAAACAGTAGTAGAAGAAGAATCTCTTCTTGAGGAGGTAGCTTCTCTAAATAATCAAGTAGCGGATCTTATGGCCGAAAAAGAAAGTATTCTTGCCATGAAAGTATCACAACTAGGATTAAAGCCAGGTGAATCACCAGAGATAGAAGAAACAGATAAACCAAAAGAAGATGTTGATACTACTAAGAGTAGATTCCCTAAACTAACAGCGGTCGATACTGAATTTGCTAAATATAAAATAGTAAACTATGGTGATAGTTTTACCCTTGAAGAATTAGTAGAGACATTTAGAAATTTTGCAGCATCTAAATTAAAATTATACTATAAATCAGAAATGATAAGATTATTCATATCAGCACTAGCCTCAACCAAACTAGTAATATTACAAGGTATATCTGGTACTGGTAAAACCTCTTTAGCCTATGCTTGGGGAAAATTCTTAAAACATGATTCCTGTGTTGCTTCAGTACAGCCATCATGGAGAGATAGAACTGAGTTATTTGGCTATTTCAATGAATTTACTAAAAAGTTTAATGAAACAGAAGTATTAAAAGAACTTTATGTCGCAGGTTATACTGATGATATATATACCGTAATACTAGATGAAATGAACATTTCCAGAGTAGAGTATTATTTTGCTGAAATGTTATCTATTCTAGAGATGCCTAATAAAGACGAATGGATTGTAGAATTAGTATCTAGTTCTTGGCCAGACGATCCCAAAAACATTGTTGATGGTAAATTAAAAATACCTGCTAATGTATGGTATATTGGAACAATCAATAACGATGACTCCACATTTATGGTAACAGATAAAGTATACGATAGAGCTATGCCTCTAGACATTAATGATAAAGGTCAAGTATTTGAACCAATTGATACCGAGGCCCAAGATATAAATTATTCATACCTAGATAAATTATTTAGTGAAGCAATGAAAGATAATCCAATATCAGAAGATACTCTAAATAAGATAAATGAAATGGATGATTATGTTATCAAACACTTTAGAATAGCTTTTGGTAATCGTATCGTAGCTCATATGAAAAAGTTTGTACCAGTATATGTTGCCTGTGGTGGTGATGAAGTAGATGGTGTAGATTACTTTATAGCTAGAAAAATACTAAGAAAATTTGAACAATTAAATATATCATATATTCGTGATGAAATTGATGGATATATAGAATTTCTAGATAAAACCTTTGGTAAAGGAAAAATGAAAGAGTGCGAAGAGTATTTACTTAGATTAAAAAAATTAACGTAGGAGGCCTATAATGAATGAATTAGAAATAATGAATTTATATACAGAAGCAAAAGAAGATAAAAATAACAAATTTTTTGAAAATATAAATTCAAATCTTCATGTAAAAACAGCCTATGACCGAGTAAATACTAACTTTGAATGGCTTGAGATAATGGAAGATACTATCAGATATTTAGATAATATCTTAAGAAATCCAAATCGATTTATAGTAAATGAAGAAGATATTGTAAAAATAGAATTAGCTCGTCGTGTAACTGTTGAAAGTATTAAGCACTTATCTAAAAATACCAATTTAATACAAGATTACAATAAAGAAACAGGAGATGTGCGCCCTAGTAAAATATTAAATATCAATAAAGAAGAGAGTTTTGATACTTATGAAAATCGTTTCATTTATAGTTTAATAAAAAATATGAAATTCTATATTGATAGAAAAAAACGTAATTTAGTAGAAGAATCCTATAGTAAAGATGATAAAAAATTAGAGTATAGTGCCAATAGTAGTCTTGGTAAAGAAAAAATAGATATAACAATGACTATTAATTCTAAAAAAGATGATAAGAAAAGTAATAAAGATGACTCTGGCTTAACTATATCTGAAAGAATAGAAAAGTTAGAGACACAAATATCTGACTTAACATCATCATCAGTATATCAAACAATAGATAAAAAGCATATATCTTTAGTAACATCTCCAATTAAGAAAACAAATGTAATACTTAAAAATGTTAATTTCCAATATGCTGTAAAATTATGGAATTATATGCAAACTCATATGGAAGATGATACCAAAAAAGATAAAGGAAATAATGATTATTATGATGATGGTAAAATAAAAAAATTAATAGATGAATCATTCCTATTAGATTACTTAGTTTTAGATTCTATAGGTAAAGAAGAAGAAAAAGTATCTAAAACAGAACTATCTGAGAAACTAGTAGGTAATATGATAGAAAAAGTCATAACCATGGATTCAACTATTGATGAAAAGAAATTAAAAGATTTAATAGATAAACAATATAGTATAATAAAATATAAAACTGTAGTAAATGAAAAACAAATAGAAGAAATATATAAAAAATATATGGATAAATATTTAGAAGATATAAAGTTAATAGAAATATAGTGGTGATAAATATGATAGAAAGAATAAAAAATAATAAAGCCTTAAAAATATTATTAATGATTATTAAAGCAATAATATCTTTATTTATAGTAATAGTAATTAGTATAATCTTTATTCAAAGAATATCAAATAATAAACTATCACTAGGCGGATATAGTATCTATACAATTATAACTGAAAGTATGGAACCAAAATATAAAGTATATGATATGGTTATTTCTAAAAATATAAATACTGAAGAAATAGTAGTAGGAGACGATGTTGTATATCGAGGAATGAAAGATGATTTTGCTGGTAAAATAGTAACCCATAGAGTAATAAAGAAAGAAAAATTACAAGGAAAAACATACTTTCATACTAAAGGTATAGCTAATGATATAGAAGATCCTTTAGTAGAAGATAACCAAATATTAGGTAAAGTAGTATATAAAAGTATAGTACTAAGTTTAATAAGTAAAGTAGTAAATAATCCATATGGCTTTTATTTTGTAGTATTTGTCCCATTTGCTATATTACTAGTAATGGAAGTAATAGATATCATTGATGAAAGAAAAGAAAAAAAATCTAAGTAGGTGATACTATTGAGTGACAAAAAGAAAGAAAAAAGAAAAAGAAGGATTAGGTTAAGAACAATATTTCTTTTAGCTATAACTTTAGCTTCAAATAGTTTTGCTTGGTTTATATACTCAACTAAAGTATCCAATAATATAACTGCTAAAGTAAGAAGTTGGCACGTAAACTTTGAAGTAGGAGCCGGGGAAATGACTGAAGAATATATTGAAATAAATATAGATTCTTTATATCCGGGTATGGAAGATTACCAGAAGGTATTAAGAGCCACCAATAGTGGTGAAGCTGATGCTCGTATTAAATATGAAATAGAAAAAGCAAATATTTTAGGAAGTGATCTTCTAAGTTTAAATTTAACTGATGAACAAATTATAAATAAAATAAGAAATGATTATCCATTTGCTATTGATTTTAATGTTTCTAACGAGGTTATTCCTAAAAATGGTGGCGAAGCAAGTATAACTATTAACGTTACTTGGCCATATGAAAATGGTAATGATTCTGAAGATACATATTGGGGTAATAAAGCTTATGATTATCATAAACAAAATAGTGATTTACCAAGTATAAGTTTAATAGTAAAGATAACTGCAGTACAAATAGATGAATAAAATTATTATATGCCTCCAGTGCCTTAGGTCACTAGGAGGTTTTATAATGCCTAAGGTCATTATAAAAAAGTTTTGAGCTTATAATCTCAAAACTAATAGTTATTATTTAAGTTGGATAAATGATAAATTAACATTCATTTTAGCTGTTTTACCATTTTTAGTAGCCTCAGTATCTGCTGTGTTATCCATAGTACTATTTTCTTCATCATCCCATATAACATACACTCTAATATAAATAGGAGCAGTATTATTAGCTTGTAATACTTCATTGGTTATTGATTGATTATCTCTATTTAAATCAACAACATTTCCATTATTAATAGAATATTTAGTAGCTACTAAATCACTGACAGCACTATCATCATTGACAGAAAAATTAATATTATATTTAAATGAAACATCTGCTTCTGTAGCATCTATAACTAAATCAAAATATCCTTCACTAGTAGGAGCAATAATACCACTAGCAATATTTTCATTACCATCAAATACTGGTACAATAACTGCATCAGCAGTATTTCCTTCACGAATATCTTTATTATTAACTAAAATTCTCCACCTAGCTACATTAATACTAGCATTCTCACTAGTAGAAGTTAAATACTTAGCATAAGATTCTTGTATAAAGAAAATACATAAAACAAATGATAAGAAAGCAAGAATATAAATAAAATGTTTCCTCTTCATTAACATCACCTATTATATAAAAATTATAGCATAATAATAATTAATAAGCAATATAATGTCTAATATAATGTAAAATTATCATGAGTTAATTGTACAAGTACAAGAATTATGATACAATAAAAAGAGAAGGTAAGGGAGTAGACATGGCTAAAAATGTAGTGGTAAAAGCAGAAAAAGTTTATGGTAGAAAAAAGAAATATAGTAGTATAAAATTAATATTATCTATATCCATTTTAGTATTAGCTTTAGTATTTATCGTATTAGGAGTAATATATAAAGGTGGAAAGTTTACAATAACACTTGATAAAAGATTATCTTCAGAAAGTGGTATTGTAATATATGAAGATTCAGAAATTAAAGAATCAAAAAGAAAATTATCTGCTAGAGACTTAGAATTTATGGATAATATATCAATAGATTGGATACCAAAAAATATAGATACTGAAAGTAATGGCTCGCATAATGGAGAAAATTATATAGCTTATACTTTCTATATAGAAAATGAAGGCGAAGAAGCAATCAATTATTGGTATTCTATAATAATTGATGATGTTATAAAAAATGTTGATGAAGCTGCTAGAGTAATGGTATATTTAAATGGTGATAGAAGAGTATATGCTAAAGTAAACTCTTATACTAATGAGCCAGAAAAAGATACCTTACCATTTTATAGCAAAGATGAAGCAGTGTTAGAACAAAGAAAAGATTTTAAACCAGGAGATATTGATAAATTTACTATTGTAATATGGCTTGAAGGCGATGATCCAGATTGCATAGATAATATTCTTGGTGGTGAAATAAAAATGCATATGGAAATAAGAGAAGAACATAAGGAAGAGAGTAAGAATAATGAAAAAGAATAAGAAGAAAGAAAAAAAGAGAAGATATCGTTTATTTTATCTATTATTACTATTATTAATTACAACATTATCATTATCTGTTTCATCATATGCCTGGTTTACTACTAATAGATTAGTAAGAGTAGATTTATTAAATGTAAATGTTAGAGCTCAAGGAGGAATAGAAATATCTGTTGATGGAACTAATTGGAAATCTTCTGTTTCTGTTGATGATATAATAACTGCTAGTGATACATATCCAACTAATACTAATCAAATTCCTCAAACATTAGAGGCTGTATCTACAGTAGGTAAAATAGAAAATGGTAAAATAACTATGTATCATGGTAATGCTGTTAATAATGCTACTGGTAACTATGTACTTGAAACAACTAGAAGTATTGAGGTGGCATCAGCAGGAGAAAATAGTACTGGTAAATTTATTACTTTTGATTTATTTTTAAAAACTAATAATAATACTCAGTTATATCTAACGCCTGAATCTAATGCTACTTATGGTGGAGATAAATCTGTAGGAATAGAAAATGCTGTTCGTTTTGCTTTTATTGAAGAAGGAACAACATTTACTGGAGCTCCACTTGGAACTATTCAGTCAATGACTACTAGTGACCAGAGTAAAGTTCATATCTGGGAACCTAATTATGATACACATACTGAATATGGTATTGAAAATGCTAGAGATGTTTACCAAATGAATATAACTAGTCCATCAGAACCATTAAATTATGATGGTGTCTTAAATGAAATACCTAAGATAGCGGGCGTTACTACTAATAATGCTAGTGAAAATAAATATCCTATGTATTTTCAAAGAGTAAACATAGATTATTATACTAAGAATAATTTTGATAATAATGTTCAAATCTTTAGTATCAATAGTGGTATTACTAAGATAAAAGTATATATGTGGATTGAAGGACAAGATGTAGACTGTGAAAATAATGCTGCCATTGGTAATGTAGCTTTAAATTTAAGTTTTAGTACAAATCCAGCATAATATAACACAGCTATATGGTGAGAATACCTTGAGTAAATTTCTCTTTCTATATACATTATATTATAAATATTTAAACGATTATCACGCAAAGATGGTACATACGTATTATATGCAAAAATCTTGTAACCACCTATAAATAAAGAGTTTATAAATTAAATAAAAAATAGTCAAAAAAAACATTGACTACAATAACCAATTAATATATAATGTTTATGCGGTAATACCTAGTGGTGTTCTCTCCTTTTTTAAGTATCTTAAGGAAGGGGTGATTCTATGTTTCAAAGTTTTCTTATAAAGGGGGTTTTGAAATGGAACTAGTCCTAGCATTTGCTTGGATTACTCTAGTTACACTATATTTCATATATAGTAGTAACCTTAGAAAATAAGTAAAATAGAGCACCAAGGCAGTGCTCTGTATCTAAAAAATGCGGAGAGAACACCTTCACAACTAGGTGTTACCCATTTTTATTATGAGTAAATTTCTCTTTCCATATACATTATATGATATTTTAATAAAAATAGCAATAGACTTATTGAAAATAAAAATAGTTTATGATAAAATTAATACATAAAGTATGAAAGGAGGCCCTACCTATGAAAGTATTAAATATAGTTAACAACAAGTTAATTTTCGGGGGGGGGTTGTAATTTAAGTATAAATAATAATATTAATAAAGACTATGAAGTAACTAGTAGTAATACTAGTCTTTCATAGTCTTTTTGTTATGGAGGAAATTATGAAT
>ERZ834798.602-NODE-602-length-40531-cov-11.123802_pt1 | contig 40531 bp, 56 predicted proteins | sample MGYA00519689_ERZ834798 | MGnify/ENA primary metagenome ERZ834798 (study PRJEB31850, sample SAMEA3708761) | human gut metagenome | biome: human gut; feature: human-associated habitat; material: faeces | place: China | collected 2014 ...
ATCCGGAATAACTCCTTCTGCGATCTTTTCGGCTGTCACGGCTCCGTCGGCGATCATATCGGTAGTTATGGGCGGAATACCTTGCGCGGCATTCTTGAGCTCGGCGACATAGTCGTCGGTCAGTGGCTCCGAGGTAATCAGGTCGTCGCCCGTGGATGTGCTGTTGGCGATAAACGTATATTCGACATACGCATTGAACGTGGAGCCGTTCTCCAATATGCGCGGCGTGGTCTGCTGAACGACCGAGTGCAGATAGGTATTGGCCGGAATGACATCCCCCGCAGCATAGGAATATAGCTGCTTGTTATGGAGTACGATGCCGGGAGTATATCCGCCTTCCGTTTTGTCGAAGCCGTAGATAATGGCCGTAGTCTTTCCAAACATATTGATCGCGGCTTTGAGCTCGACTATGTTCTGAGACAGAACGGCCAGATCGGTAATGAACACGGGGTTGCCGATATTTTCGGCGTATTGCATTTCGCGTATGGGTTTCAGAGCCATGATGGGTAGGTTTATATGTAGTCGAACTTCATTACGATATGGTAGGTGAACGTGGCCTGCCGGCCTGAAGAGGTGGTTATGTTCATGTATAGCTTGTCGTTCTTCTCATACGTGTAGGCCGTAATCTCCATATTGGTCTCGCCCACATACTTGGACATTCCGCCGGTGAGTGGGATTTCCATGCCGATAATAGTGCCGGTTCCCGACGCGTTATCCTCATATTGGCCGGTCAGATATCCTTCTATGCCGATCAGATGCTTCCCGGTCATGTCGTCCGCGAGTTCGACGGTACCCAAAGTAGTTACGTTGAAAGCCGCGGCCGACTTATACTGGTAAAAGACAGGTCTGCCGTTGAATTTTCGGGTAAGAGACTGGGTGGGAGAAGCGAAATTGTTCGGGAAAAATTCTGCGACGCATTGCCATGTACTCCAGCCGCCCGAGGGATAGCCGCGCATATTTCTGATAAACAAAGGCGGGGTGGTGGTAGCCCACGAGGCTCCGGCGGGCCAACTTACCGGCATGGCGATTTGGGTAACGCCCGAAGGGGTTACGTCGAAACTGTTTGAAAAGGTAATCCCGACAAAGTCACAGGTGGACAGCGGAGGCGTATTCTCCGAGCCGGAAGGAGCATAGAATAAGCGGTTATGTAGAGCGCTGTTGCAGTCGCTCACTTTGGTAATCATCCCGTTTAGAATATCTCCCGGCACATCGGGGTCCAATTTCTCCGAGGTCACGGCCTCGTCGGCAATCTTGTCGGTTGTCACTTTCCCGGTGCCGATAGTCGGGTTGGGATAAGTCCCGGTCAGATCGCCGCCGGCAGGACCGGTTGGCGGGGTAGATCCCGGGATAACGCCGTCGGCTAATTTAGCCGATGTAACCGATTTGTCCTTGAGCATGTCGGTTGCGATCATCTGAGGGCCGATAGGAGCGCTTTTGAGCTTCATCACATAGTCGTCGGTCAGTGGCTCCGAGGTAATCAGATCGTCGCCCGTGTCCACATCGTTGGCGACAAATTCGTAGCGCTTGAAGGCGTTGTATATTACGCCGTTTTCAGCCACTCGTTCTCCGTACAGTATTTCCCGGCTGTGCAGGTACGACCCGGCGGGGATGCTCTCTCCGGGGTAGGAGTACATGACACCTTTATATAATATGATACCGGGAGTATACGAGCCGTCCTCGTTCTTGTCGAAGCCGTGCAGTATGGCGATGTTCTGGCCGAACAGATTGATCGCGGCTTTCAGGTAGTTTATCTGACGCGGCAGATTGGACAGGTCCGTGATGAACACGGGATTGCCCGTGCCGTCCTGAAATAGCATATCGTAGATGGGGTCGAGTGCCATGTCAATATGTTTTAATGGTGTATTTGATTCCGTATATTATGAGCGAGTTAAGCGTTGCGAGGAAGTCCCACCACACATCGGACATGGGCGCGTCGTTCGTTTGGATGGTCCCGTCCGACAGATTCTGGAAGTACATCTGGCCGTTGCCTACGAGTCCGAATCCCTGCGTCGTGCCGTATATGGTATGGTAGGAGCCTTTCTCTATTCCCTCTATTTCCTGCATGCTCCACGTGTTTCCGTTGTCTTTGCTGACGAACATAGAGCGGTAGAAGGGAAATGTGCGGAACGACCCGTCCTGCGGAACGTAGGTAACGGACTTGCATACGTATTCCGGCAGAATGGGAGAGGACGAGGCGACAGGCTCGTAGTCGGGGGATGCCGCATAGGCCGATCCTTTGCCGACGAATACGAGACGAGTCCCCGTAGAATCGGCTGCGCAATCGTAATACAGTCCATAGGGGAGCGATTTGACGGACGAGTTGACGATTTGGTAGTTATTGTCAAGCTCGACGAGCTCCATTTGGGAAGCGTTCATAAAAACGAATCCGTCTTTGTACGGGCACAGCGATGTATAGGATGAGCCGATTCCTTCGAGCGGTTTCCAAGTTTGAGTCCCGTTCAGAAGGTCCAGATACATCGCCATCGGTTGCAGCCCGTCCCCAATGGCAATGGCGTAGTGGTTGTCTATCGACACATTCGACAGGTAGCTGCCGACGACTTTCGTGTAGTCCCCTTCCGGAAAATCGACCGCCTTCCATGTCTCGCCCATATCGAAGGACATAGCCGATATGCCGTCCCCGATAGCGATGATAGGCCGAGTCTGGTCCGATCCTTTGATTGAATAGGTAATACTCTTGTAGAGCGCCGTATCGTTCGCATTGTTGGGCAGAACGACCGTTTTATAGGATAGCCAGTTGTTATTGGTTATGTAGGCGGTCTTGTCGCTTATGGCGATAGTAGGTCCTCCCGGGACGGATACGGCGTTATAGATGACAGCTCCGCTGTACTGAAGCTCGACGGGAACGCTGACGATAGTCTCGTTGGACGTAGCGCCCTGAAATCCCCAGTAGACCGGGGCGTTTTCACTTCCCTCGGTATACAGGTACACTTGTTTCGATTCGTCTTCCGGGTACGAGTCGTACAGATACATCTGGTTCAGGCTCGAATTGGAGATGATGATCTCTCCGTATTGCCCGAAAAGATGATTGAGGACATTGGAAACGTTGCTGATGTTCGGTTCGCACGATGCGATCATGTAATACTTCCGCCTCAGCGCGTCGTATTCGTTCCATTTGGGTTGCAGCGGATAAAGGCATGCCAGCAGGAACTTGTACGTCTGATTGAGGGCCGGCAGCGTCTTTTCGTCCCCGTATGTGACGGCATAATTGGGCCGGAGTATCTGATAAATCAGATTGGGTATATCGACAGCTCTGAATTTCATACTACACCGATTCGAAGATGGTTATGGGACTATCCGCCGTAAAGTCGGAAATATTGTCGTTGAAATTGAAATATCCGGCGTACAGGTAGATGATTCCCTGATAGGGGTTGGATGCCACGTCGTCCGGAACATACGGGACGTACTTGCCCTCGCCTTCGGATGTGTCCCACCGGTTGATGGTAACGCCGTCGAAAAAGGCGTCCCTTACGCCCGTAATATCCTTGATGGCCGACTCGATGTCGTTTATATAAAGAGCCGAGCGATTGAGGCGCTGCATCTGGAACTGGTCGAGCAGCGCTTTGATGTTATCCTGAATGGCTATCAGGTTGTAGTCGCGCGAGTATCTGACGTACAGGTGAGCGCAGTCGAACCGGTCGGGGACCTGACTAAACACAGTCACAGCGATACCCACCGGCTCCCAGTTTTTCATGTAGCCTTTGAATGCGTCGAGTTGCTGCGTCGTGAGCGGAATCAGGTTGTTGTCCGAATCCGTCGTGGCTACTTTCAGATATATTTCCCCGTTATCCGGGACGGATGTATACACCTGCTTGATAATCTGTTTGCTGGTGTCTATCTCGGCATAGCCCATCGCTAATGTTTCGTCGTTCACTACGACCAAATCGTCGCCCTCCTGATAGGCAAGCGCCTTGTCGATGTAGTATTGCTGGCCCATGACGCGCAGCGAGCGGGCGGCCGTCTCTATGATGGTATTCGAGCGGCCGATCTCTCCGGTCAGTATGTCGATGATCGTGGAGAATACGTCTACGAATCGGGTCCAGATTGCCGAGGCGCTGGAGTTGAGATTTGGCAGGATATTGGCCAGATAGGCTTTTATCTGATTAGCTGTTTGACTTGCCATTTTGGGTCATTGTATTTACGAGGTTATTGATCTGATTTTGCAAATCTTCTTCCGACAGGCGGGTGGAATAGAACGGATATTGACCGGCCCACAATACGCAGGCATTGTTGACGATGGGTATGCCCGTTATGTCGAGCTGAGTCCCGAAAGGGATCTCGGCGGTATAACTTTCTATGCCGTTTAGCTCCATGAGCTTGTCGAGCACGACGATAGACCCCGATACGTTGTAGCATATATCGTAGATAGTTTGGAATGCCTGAACCTGATAGGATGCCATAGCTTGTTATTCGTTATAGATGACCGATCCGTCCGTGGAGAATATGTTTTGCCAGCCCGAGCGGATCGTTTTCTCGTCTACGTATTTGGCCCCGTCTTCATATATCTGCCCGATCCCTTCGGTAAGGAGCAGATCGAAGTCCCCCGGTGCCAGATTGGGATATAGCTCGTCGAGGGCCACGCCGATGTGCGCCTTCGTGATGTTCACGGCACGCTTGATAAGGATCAGAGCGCCGTTTTGGTTCGAGCACCGATCCGTCATGGCGAAATCGCCGTCGGCGATGACAATGTCGTTTACCTTAGTGTCCCATCGTATGTCTTTCATTGTACTATGTCTTCGTTTTGGTATTCATCGTCGGAGAATTGAGAGAAGGAGCCCGTGAATCCGGGAGTAGGGGAGCTTGTCGGTCCGCCTCCGGATGGGGCTGTATGCGTGTGGGAGTTGACGAACTCTTTCAGGCTGTCTATTTCCCCCACCAGTTTGTTAAGCCGGGCAGTCAGTTCTCCGATAACCACCGTAGGGCCTTTCTCCCCTCCGTTCAGGGTGACGAGCGGATTTTCTCCCGAGGAATCCAGCGCGACGGAAGCCGATCCGACGGTCAGGGACAATAACCCGTTCCGCATTTCCATACCGGCATCCCCTCTTTGGGCCGATATGCTGGATGCGTCGATCGTGATGACATCCGTCGCTCCTTCGTTCCCGAAATCGTATTTGACGACAATCTTGTCGAGATGGGTAAAGGAAACGACGAACGGGAGCTCCGGCCGGTTCTCCACGAATCCGAGCACCACCGTAGAGCCGACGGTGGGGATAAAAAGAATGCCATTGTCCCCATTCACGACAATGTCAAGATTTATGTCGCTGATCGTCTTGTCATTGTCTACAATGGCATTCAGGGTCCTGTTCTCCTCGTCTACGCTATCGACGGTAGCATACACGAGAGCGACCGATTCGGCCATCGTGAATCGACGGTCGAGCAGTCGCCCTATTTCTGCGACGCGGGCTGAAAAGGTCTCGTTACGCTTTCTCATAGTAGAACATTTCGTCGGTAACGCTCAGGACATTATGGTAGCCTGAGTCGTCGCAGTTCAGTTCCGTCCCGATCACATAGTAGTTGCTGCTCAGTTCGGGAAACAAGGTGTCTTCATATTCGATGAAATCCCACAGCGAGACGAACGGATATAGCAGCGTGGTGATAGAGCCTTTGTTTCGGTTTCCCTTGAGCCGAGCCAGCGCCGCGTCGGCTATCGTTTCCAGTTGCTCCTGTTTCCGAGCCGGAGAGAATGGAAGGCGGACCGGCTCTCCTTTGGTTTCATCTCCGCGGGTAACCTGTATCTTGTTGCCTTTTTCGTCATATCCGTTGATCTCGACGTAGTAATCGGTAAAGAGGCCGTCTTCGGGCGTAATGTCCCTGTTGATGACATTCAGCCGGGTGCTCAGCTTGATTGTCGGTCGGTCCGTATTGGTCGCTCCTGTCCCTACATAGACTTTCCCCGTATTGCTGACTTGGCCGTACAGCACATATTCCTCTGCGAAACGGGAGATAGCCTCATAGGGCGCTATGGCCTTCCAAACGTTCAGCGTGAATTCCACGTCGGCGCTTTCCGATTCGGCTACGGACAGGGACGGAAACTCTCCGGTCAGCCCGGCTTCTTTGCGGAATTTGGCGAAAGCGTCGTTGGCAATCGGGACGACTTCGTTCATAACCTCCTTTAAAGGAGTCATTTTCGACCAGCTTTTATTGACTTGCCCGAACTTGAGAATAAACGAATTGTCCTCGCATTTGATCGTGGTGGGGAAACCGCTCACCACTTTTCTGATAAACCCGGAGAACGCGAGAATCTTGGGGAACGTATGCTGCAAGGTCGTATTGTCCTTATACCACACGTAGACCTCGATACGGGCTCCCGTCGCAAGCTGGGCTCCGTCTACGCCGATTCGCAGGCTGTCTGCTACGGGGCGCTGCTTGTCGGTGACGGAAATGGTGTAGAGCGGTATTTTGATCTCTGCCGTAGCTCCTATGACATCCCTGCTGTTGCTTACGTTGAATGACGAGAAGCGGCCGAGAGAGAATCCCTCGACGATCACTTCGTTGCCGCATTCAAAGTAGTTTCCGGTCATGGCAGTAATGGTTATCCGTTCACGGCAAAGCCGGTATCGGTCGTTACGACATTGGCCGCATCTTCCGATATGACATTCGAGGTAACGTCCACTTCGATCAGCTGCATGCGTATCTCGGTAAGCAGCGACCCGGCTTGTGGCGACACGTCGTATTCGGACATATACACGTAGTTGACATGCAGGTTTTGGTTGATGAACGTATTGACGATCCGGAACACGTCCTGATTCTCGAAAAGATCGTTGAACATGCTCGAAAGGTTCTCCAATTCCAGCTTGTACGGGTCGCCTTCGGTATCGTTGACCGTACTTTCGTAGGCCGCGAACAGGTTGGACGTAGCCGGGGACAGTTGCTTGGTCTGCACCTGAATATTCACCGATATGATCTTCGGCTCTTTGTATACCCGCTCGAATATGACGGGTCCGTCCACCAACTGGGACGATGCCGTGTGTTTCTTGGCATTGACCGAATAGGTAAACGAGAGGGGCAGAAAGTAGTCGCCGCACTTGAAATAGTAGTCCTGATTCGGGTCGTACCGGCCCAAAGAGACTCCGCCGGCGGAATACCGGTCGTTCCGTGACACGAAGGGGGAGTTTACCGTGACGGCCACATTGCCCATTTCGTCGTAAGAGTAGGCAGCGCCGCCGCGCAATAGTTGTTTGGCGATCCCCGCTTCGGCCATGACGATCTTATAGCCCCGCTGGGCCGCGTTGTACGCATCCTCGACATAGTTGCCCACGGTCTGATAGCCTCTGCCGATCAGGCCGTTGTCTATGCGGCTGATAACCGAATCGACCCCCGAGCTGAGCAGGCCGCCTCCCGATATGGATGTATATTTGTTTCTGCTCATATCATGCGGGTTGAATTGTTTAGCGCAATGGTAAGGCCGCGCACGATCATGTCCTCTATGGCGGGCTCCAACTGTTGCTTTATGTCCGCTACGTCGTTTGCGTTGATCGTCGTGGGCATGCTGACTATCTCGCGGTTAAAGTTGATGACGAGCGCCCGGGTCGTGCCGGACATGCCCCGAATGGTTTGGGCATCGGACGCTCCGACCGACTGGGTGTCGAAAGAATCGGTTAGAGATTCGATAGAATTACCAGATTGATCATACTCTTTTGCCAGCAGAGGTCTAATTTCTTTGTCAAGTTGTTTGGCGTATTTATTGTTGTTGTATTTATCTTGGAATTTACCCATAGGTGGTTGGGTAATCATATCTTGGAAAAGAAGGCTTCCTATTTTTTGTAATCCATTATCAATGGCAAGACCACCTAATCCCAATAAAGTTAGAGGTTTTGTAACAGGTGTATTTGATATTGCCTCTTTGATAGCTTTATTACGCAGGTTTATTGCGTAATTAGGTTGAGTACGTGACAATTCCGACTGGCGATAATCAGCCACGATAGCACTCACATTGTCATACTCCGGATTCCCATTTATGATATTTTTCCATATGTCGTAATGAGCATATTTAAAGCCAGGTAATATCGCTTCAAGATATTTTATACCATTGGGATCATTTTTTAGATCACGAATAGCAATATCTTCTTCTTTTTTATCTACTTTATTGGCCTGATCGATAATACTACCTGCCACAATCGTTGCCACCTTCATCTGCAACGACCCTTTGCCGAAAAGCGCGTATATTCCGCCGGCAGTGGTCCATGGATTCTCCGCCGTCCATGAGCCCACGTTGATTGCCGCATTACCGAATTTGGCAGCGGCTTCCAGTAATGTTTTCGAGGCTTTCTGAAAGTTATCGAGAATCGAATCGACATTGTCCAAGTTCTGATTAGAGAAAAATTCCTCGGCCACATCTCCTAATATATCGTAGAGTTTTGTGTTTATGTCGGCCATTCTTTTGGCGACCGGCTCGAAAAGTTTCTCTAACTTCAGGAAGAAATTCTCCCGATTGAGGGCTATTTGCCCCCGGGCCATAGCCACCGGGGAGATTTTGACCGTTTTGTTGAATTCCTCCAGCGCACGGAAGAACGCTTGGGGATTCGACCGGACGAAGGCGTATATATCCTCGTTGCTGCCCGCCTTTCTCCGCTCGTCTTGGAGAAATTTCCCGATAAGCGGTACGCTCTTGATGAGCTCCTTGATGTCGATCCCCTGCCATGAAGTAAGTATCTGCTGCATGTTCAGGCCGACGACGCCCATATCTCTATTACTGGCATGTGCTAACTTGGCTGTGATATTGGCCAAATAGGATGCTTGCTCCTGCGACAATAATTTGCCTCCTACGTTCAGGCCGGTCAGGGTCGATATAAGGTCCAGCGTTCCCACGCGGGAGGAACCGGTCGATACGGCGATGTCGCTGGCCGCCCGGAAGGCGTCGTCGTAGCCTTCCCCGAGCGAGTGCCGGGCCATGTTGTACCGCATGTTGTTCGCGGCAGCCTCCTGCATGCTTTGGCTTTTCAGTGTGCGCATGCCGGCCCAGTAGCCGAGACCGCCGGCCAAAGCGGGTATTCCGTGTCCTATGAGGGCGCTTTTCCCGATACTGCCTGCCGTGCCTATGGCGGGTACGGCTGCTCCTACGGTACGCGAAAAGCTGGATACGACCTTGACCGCATTCGCAAAATTTTCGCGCACGCCGTACAGCGTAAGGCAGTTGCGAAGGAAATCGCTGGAAAATTTGTTGAATACTTTTGCGGAGCGGTCGAAGTTCCTCAGGAAGTCTTTGTCATTAAAGCCACGGTGTCGCTTCAAAAAGGAGTTAGCCCATGAAACCCTTTTTTGCCATTGAGGTCTAATATGGGGATACCGCTTGAATAAATCTTCTTCAGATATCTCGCCGGTCTTTTTTCGCCTCCGCGTTCTCGATCCGGCAGAAGCGTTTCGGGACACTTTGCCGAGCTCGCTGTTCAGGATACGGCTCTTGGCGATAGCCGAATCGAGAACGCTATTCATATTGCCCTCTAAATTGAGGACCACAGAATATACGGGAGACGCCATAGTTACTTTTTCTGGTTAAAAGGAGCCCAATCGAAATGATATATCATATACAGAGCGGCATAGAACATGCTATCGATATGATCGGCGGAAAACTTGCCTACTATCTCCGAAAAAGGCTCGTGGAAATACCGGGAAATAACCGCTTTCTTTATCAGATACGGGTCTTTTTTGGTAAACTCCGAGATTATTTCGTCGATTTTTCTTTCCGGCTCAGGTTTTCGGCTTTTCTTATCATTTTTTGGACGAAACCCAAGCCCGATAGAAAATTTTCTATATCCTCCGCTACGGCTTCGGATTGGAATATGTCCAAGCAGCAGCCCATATCTTTGACGATGGACTCCCGCAGCTTGTCGTCCTTGATGACGCACTTGCAGAACTCGACGGACAGAGTCCCGAGCTGGTCCAGATGCTCGTATCCTTCGAGGATTTTCAGCGCGACGGCCATATGGGCCGGATTGGTGCGTTGCAGGTGCAGGATTTCGACGTCCGCCTCGGTGGGCTTTTCGGTCATGTTCCCCTCTACGTCGGGGACCCAGCTAAAGTAGCTTGTTTTTACGGTGTAAGTTAGCGACATAGTTTTAAAAATTTGGGGACCCCGAGGGGTCCCCGGTTGAGACATGAAGCGAAAAACGGATGTTAAACCGTAATGGGAGATACGTCTCGTTTAATACCCGTTCCTCGGAGAGAGATAGTGACGAGAGTCTGCGGATCGTTGGCGTCCACGTCGCCGCTGACGTCCGATACCCGGCAGTTCAGGAAGTTGACGATAGCCGACTTGGGCGTTCCTGCGTTTTTGAGCGCGTAGGCGCACGTCAGGGTAAATCCGGCGACTTCCAGCATGGAGGCGTACAGTTGGCCCGCCGGTGCGGCAGCGTTGATCGCGTCCATCAGCGCGTTATACTCTCCGCTCTGCATCGTGACCGAGGCGGTGTACGTGGCATTGAGCGCGACGATTCCGATGGGGTCTACGTGACTGATAGCGAATATGTCCTGCACGCTTTGGGAGTTGGCCCAGTTGAGCCGCGACCCCGTATCGAGTTTCATGCTCGGAATGCCGCTGAAAGTCATGTTTATCTGTACGTCGCTGCTCGGAACGATATACTCACTTAAATTAGGCATAGTCTTTAGATTAGAGAGATGAAACGAACATGACGGTAATAAACGCTTCCCTCATAGGAGCGTTCGGGAGAATCTCGACGGTTACTTCGAGGGCCCGCGACTGTACGAAATTGCCGTCTTTGGCCTCGAAATCCACGTTGATCTGCGATGCGTCGCCCCGGTTGATATACGGGTCGATATACAGGCTTCTCAGATTGGCCAGCGTGCCGGATTTGAACGCCGCGTTGATCGTACCGTTGCTCTGTACGGGGATATTGACGTTCAGCAGCTTCGTAAAGAAGGTGTCGCAGTCGTCGCACACGGCGTTCGCCACGCGGACGAAATCGATGCTTGAGAGGGCATTGGCGGCCGAGTTCATCGTCGCGCCGTCGTTGTAGCAGATACCTACGTCATTGCGCCGGAGCGTGAACAGGTATTGTTTCGCGCCCAGATCGTTCGTCTGCGTGCGCGTAAGGAGCGTAACAGGCGTATTGACAGGCGTGTTGGACGCGGAATCTACGAGATAGTCGGCGGTCGTTACGCTGCCCATCGATACGTTCCCGATGGACGTGGCCAGATTGCGGGCCGATACGATACCGCCGGAGCGTCCGACAGAGGCGTTCCGCGTCTTGGTCGAGGTAACGATCTGCAACGCGACGCGAGGGGCGTTGTATTTCGATACGTCGGGAAGATCGGAGATGCCCGATACTACGGCGGCGTCGAGAATGCCGACCGCGCGGATGCCTTCGCCGAACAGAGTTTCGAGAGCCGACTCGAAATCCGTGCAGCAGGTGATAGTGTCTTCCGACAATCCGCCTTCGGTCGGCGTGTCCTGACCTTCTGCCTGAGCGACCATGATGATGCGCGGGCGGTTGTTTTCCAGCGTTTCCATAGTCGAGCGGACGGCCGTCAGGAAGTCGGGGGCTTGCAGAAACTTCGACGTCTGCGCGTAGGTCGTCTTGTCGTAGACGTAAATCCACAGTTTCGTTCCGGCGTCGGCCTTGTCGTAGAACTCCTTGATATTGAAGTACAGGGGCGTTTTGTTCGTCGTGTCGTACTCTTCGTTGATCCCGAGGTTGACGGCATCCTCCAAGCCGGTGAGCATATAGGAGGTACCCACTTCGAGAGTAACGCCGCCGGGTCCGGGGGCTGTGCCTTTAGCGCCCGGCGCGAAAAGCATCGACACGCTGTTATCCTGAGCCGTTCCGCCGAGGGCGGTATCGACGAGCTCGGTATATATGCCAGTTTGTGCCATTTTCGGTTGTGTGAAATGATCTAATCTTCTTTCTTTTGAGCATTCGCGCCCGCCTTCTTCTTACGGCGTGATTCGAGTATCTCGGCTGCGCTTTCCAGACTCATATCCGGCTTTTCGGCCTTCTTGGGTGGCAGCGCCTGCTTGTCCTCGTAGGCACGGAGCATGTTTTCGAATTCCTCGTTGGAAACCGGTTCCTTGCCTTTCTCTACCTTGCAATAGCGGCAGCGGCCTCTAAGGGCCAATGCGGTTTTGTACCGGTCTTTGGCCGATGCCTCGTTCCGATACACGTTGCCGTCTTCGCAGCAGTAGAGCGTGCCGTATTTGGCGGTTGCGATAATGAGGTTCTGATAATATCTGTCGGAAAAGTTTACCATAGCTGTAACGTATTTACGAATGGGTGTAAAAGAAGGGGCGGCTGTGCGGAGGGTCGTGTATGACATGTGACCCGGACATGATTTTTTTAAGGGAACAGTCCGCGTCAGCCGCCCCTGATGATTACGCGCTTACGGCAGGAGTGATGATGCCGATACCGAGCCCGCCTTTACGAGCGGCGCCGGCGCCCGAACGAATATCCATAGACATAACCCAAGAATAGTCGTTGGGGTTCTGTACCATGTGTACGTTCGTGTTGCCCTGCGCGATGATGGTCTCGCCGGGGATGAAGCCCAAAGCGATGTCGTAGGCCGTAGCGGCCAGCACGGGCGGCGTGTAGGACGGGATCGTGCCGTCTGCGTTCACCTTACCGTCGCAATAGAGCTCGGCATCCACCACCTTGCTCGATGCGGTGTCGTATGCGGCGACAGTGGAGCGCGGCATAGCCTCGAAGCCGCTGTACTGAACGGTCATAGGACCTACGCGGCCCGTCTGCTTCGACAGGATCGAGGTGATGAGCGGGTCGTTCTGAAGCTGCTCGAAGTACGCGGCGGCCATCACCATGACGGCCTCGTTGTAGTCCATCGTGTAGTTCTGGTTGATGAATCCCTTTTGCATCTGGGTGATGTTCTTGAGGGCGAACTCCAGAAGCGTACCGGTCGCGGCGTCGTTGATGGGGAACGTCGAGGCATCGACGGCGAAGGTATCGGGACCCGACATGGGAACCTTTACCGATGCGGCCTCGGCGAACATCTGCAACCAATAGTTGTGGATTTTGTTCACCACGACGCGCATAGCCTCGCTCTGGCCGGTCGCGCGATTGTTGTATGCCAGTACGTCCGTCGTTGCGGGCTGCCATCCGATGGGCTCCATCGAGAATACCTTTTCGGCCAAAGCGACCGGGATGTCCTCGTAGTACGAGGTTTTCGCGTTCAGCGGAGCGCGGCTTCCCACGTACACTTTCGGATTCATCGCCGAGTTGATCCAGATGACGCCGGCATGGCTGTCGCCCGATACGCGCATACATCTGTCGGCCCAACTGTTTTCGGGCAGCAGGACGCGGTAGAACAGCGAGAGCCACGTAATCTTCGCCAGATCGGGCGACGTTTCGAGGAAGTCGATGGAATTCTCGCCGATATTGAGCTTATCCAGCGTCTTGCTGAAGACCTCCTTCGGACCGTCGGCGTTCTGGAAAGTTACATTGCCCATAAAGGACATGAATCCGGGGTCGTTAGCCATCAGGGCCGAATACTCCCGGACGAACTCGACCGGCGTAGCGTTTTCCGGACGGCGCAGCTCCTTCGACGGAACGGCGGACAGCTTCTGAATCTGACGGAACTTGTATTGACCTTCGTCGCTCCGCAGATAGTCGTTGACAGATTTGAATGCGGTCATCTTGATTTTCGGTGTTTTTTCGTGAATGTTGAAGATTTTGGGCTCGGGCTTTGCCGAAAGTTCTTCCTTTCCTTCGGGTGCCTTTTGCGTCTCCTGCTCGGTTTCCGTTTTCTCCGTCTCGGGAGCTTCCGCAGCCTCCGGGGCTTTCAAAGACTCGGCCTCGGGCTGTGCCTGCGCTTCTTCCTTGCGATCGTTGAGCATTGACGTAATGGCCGAAAGAGACGAGAGGACGCGGGACATAAAGCCCTTATGCTCCGCACTCGGTTCCTCCGGGGCGGCCTCTACGGATTCGGGAGCCTTCAGGGCTTCCTCCTTGACTTCCGTTTCGGGTTTGTTGTTTGCTTCCATGTTTTCTTTGAATTTGTTAATGGTAGAAATTTGATAGGCCGACAAAGAATCGGGCTCGATCAGTTTGTCGTCCACATCGTTGAACGATACGGAGAGCGTCGATTTGTCGGACGTCCTCTGTGCGATAGCGTTCGGATTGGCCGGGACAGCTACCAGAGACACTTCCCACACGTCGAACTGCACGGCGTACACTACGCCCTCGCGCTTGACTTTGGTGGCCAGACCGCTGATGGATACGGCATTGTAGAATCCCTCGTTGTAGAGTTTTTCCTTCTCCCGGCCTTCTTCCGTGTCGGCGAATACGAGGTCTCCGTACCAAGCATTATCCTCGAACCGGATATTGTCTATGCGGCCGATGGGCTGCTTGTCGTCCTCGTGCTCCAGCATCAGGACGGGATTCTTGCGATACTCGTCCCAATTCACGCCGTCGTTCAGGGTAATGTACCCTTTTCGGTTCATCGTCTCGTCGGACAGGATTTGCCTAATCATGTTCGAACCAAATTTATCTGCTTGGAATCGAACATCACGTATTCGTCCTCCAAGCTCTGTTTGTCGAGCGCCGTGCATTGGTACAGAATGCGAAACACATCGATGTCCTTTCCGACAGTACCTACGAAAGCGGCCGTTTGATAGGTTTCGATTCCCCGATAGAGGGGAAAAAAGTCGTATTCGTCAATCAGCGTACTGAATAGGGGGCCTCTTTTCACCTTTTCGATGTATCGGCGGATCTCGTAGGCCATGTTACGCATTTTGGTTTGGATTCCGCCGTCCGGCGTCACGGAGTAGTTATCGAAATCGACAAGTACGTTCAGCGAGACGTCGAACCAATCGCAAATGCCCCCACGAATAAATACCGTAGGCTTGTTGCTGTTTCGCACATGCACCACGACGGCCGGAAGGGGCGTATTGACCAGTCCCTGCCCCTCGTCGTTCATCACGGAGACGTTTACACCGTTCTCCGTCACGACGGGAGCCTCTCTAAGAGCGGCTACGAATGTGTCGGTAAGCGTTCCAATCATCGAGATGCACGGTTTTCGACACTAAATTATATGTTTTTTTTATGATAACAAATTTTATTATAAGAAAATGCTATCCGTAGATAGCTTTTCTGACTTCTTCGGTAAATATCTTACGCACACCCGCGTAAGTTTTTTTACCGACGCCTAAGAAGGGGCGGGGAATGATTTTGCCGATGCGGCTGGAGAATGGCTCGGTAGAGTAGGGCGGGCGGCGGCTCCAGAATCCGTTATGCGCGCGTCCTCCCTCTTGCTGTACCTGCGCGTAGTAGGCGTTTGCTCCGATTCGGGCGAATTGGGGAGAGAAATCGCGTGTAAGGCTTCTTTTGAGGCGGCCCGTATAGTCCAGTATGGGGTAGTTGAGCATGTATTCGTGGCTTCTTTGGGGCCATTTTTTGATGCCTCCGTCCTGCGTATACCCTTCTTTTCTGAAGTTCTCGCGCGTCTCTTGGAGCATCAGAGTAGCTATCTTGGGCGGCACGGAGCTATTGCGCGCCTTTTTTACCCTTTCGAGCATTCGGATCATATCGCCGATGTCAGCCATACGATGCGATCAGTTTACGAGGACATTCATGGCCATTGTTCCGGCCAGCGCAACGTATACGTAGAACGACATATCCTTCGCCGAGGTCTCGGGCTTTCGGCTTTTCTCGAAAAAGGCGTAGCACACGGCGATCATGAGCGTTATGATGGCTGAAATCCATCCCAGCGATAGGGTCGAGGCGAAAAATGCGGATACGAGCATCGATATGACGAGTATCCAGAGGTTTTTTTCGGTCATAACAGTTTATTTTTGGCTTGTTTCGGGTCGATGGGGTGGATTTTGGGGTCCGGAGTCGTCTTTTTGTTGCCGCTTCGCCCGAAAATGGAGCCGATTTTGGCAGAAAGGACCTCGTTCCACGAATTATTGCGGACTTTCGTGTTGATGTCGGACTCTTCGAGGCCGATTTTCTTAAAGAAATTGGCGGATAGCTGTATTCCCATCTTGGCCGCGCCGTTCATAATGATTTCGGCCTTGTCGATAGGGATGCTCAGGTCCGGAACCTCGACCGCTCGGGCCCTTTCGAGAGCCGGTTCGCCGTACAAGCGGGCTATTTTCTTGAGTGCGCCGCCCTCATTGAGCACCGAAAGGACCGATTTTTTGTCGTCGGCGATAATGTCTTGATACAATTCCATGTGAATGGACGCCAGTTGCTCGGAATTCGTATTTTTCTCGGTAGCTCCGAGCAACGTGCCGCCCGTTACGAGCTGCATGATTTCGGACCGGTATTCGGATATGTACTCTTTGAATACGCGGAACGCATCGGGGTAGGACTGCGTCTGCACGGGATTCACCTCGACCATGTACTTGCTTTTACCGCCGGTCGCCGAGTCATAGAAGAACGGGATGATCGGCGTCTCCATAATATCTACCTTGCGGGCGAGCTCGGCCGCGAACTGCTGGGCAATCGTGTTGTTGTTGTCGAATCCGATAACCATAGTAGGGTAGGAGAACCGCTTGCCGAGGATGCTCCAGTTATTGTATGCCTCCACGATTCCTATCATGGCTCGGGAAATGGGCTGAAGAAGTCCCATGCCGAAATCTTGATCCGTCTCGGGTCTGAAGAAGAATATGTTGTCGTATTCGTCCACATTGACGACATTCATATACTCGTAGGTTCCGAACCGGAGGGCCCTGTTCTCCAGATCGACGTTTCGCATGGGATAATACTGCCACGAATCGGTTTTGGGGTCTATGCCGAATACGACCACGCCGTAGAACTTGCTCAGGCTGCATGCCCTCTTGAACTGATCGAACCACCTTGTGCGAACGATCAGTTCGGTAAGCCGAATATCCTCCTTGCCGTCCACTTCGAGAACGATTCTCATCTTCTTGATGGGGACGAGCCTTTTGTTGATCTGCGAGCACAGGAAGGGGGACGACTGGATCGTAAAGGAGTACATCGAATCGACGTAGGTCAGATCGGAGTAGTTGATGGCTCGGTCGATAGCCTCGCGCCACCATTGCGGGGTATATTCGACGTAGTAGTCGTTGAAAAGGTATCTGGATACCAGGTTGGGGACTCCCACTTTCTTAGGCACGGAGAACGGGTTCACCTTCGGTTGGTGGAACCGCTTCGGCGAGGACGGATGGAATTTTTTAGCCATAGGGGAGAAGTTGTAAGAATTATCGACGAGTTGGATTTATCCGATGTACTTGTTTCGAACGGAAACCATTTGCGGGAGTGCGTTCGGCTCGCTCTTGGTCGGAGCCTCGTATATCGAACTCATGCCGCTTTTGAGTTCGTTCACCTTTGCGAGCACTTTTTCGTAGTTGTATCGCAGAGGCTCGGAGACATTGAGCGAAGGGGATGCGATGTTGAAGGCGGTCATCACGAGCAGCACCCATTTCAGCGTAGGGTCCTTCTTGTCGGGGTTCGTCTCGGAAAGCATGGTATCCAGATCGAGTATGTGACCTACCTCGGAATAGAGAAGTCCCAAAGCATTCTCGTACGCTGTCTGTACGATGTCGGAGTACATGCCCTCGAACTGCGCTATCTGTTGTGCGCTAAGCCATTGCTTTAGCTGGTCTTTTTCAAAATACATGGGAGAAAGTATCATAGCGTCAAAAAGTTACTCGGGTTCCCCTTCGGTAGAACATGGGCCATTGCGTGAATTTCATCGATGTCATTTCACGGTTTAACAGAGACGCGCCCTTTGCGGTAGCGTCGGGAATATCGTCCTTTCGGTTTTTGTTGTATTTGCGGGAAAAGAATATGAACTGCTCGACGAGCAATTCTCCCTCGGGCGAGCCCTTCAGTTCCTCGTTGACGATGAAGCGGCCGTTGCGAAAGAGGGGTTCGAGCGTGGACTCGATATTCATAAATTTATTCCCGTTATTGCGAGTATCCCACGTCAGCGGGCAGTTCCATCCGGTCTCGCTTTGGAATCGGGCGAAAGTCGTGTCGAAGTCGAGAGGCACTTGCTTTTTCTCCATGACGATGCGTGGCGGAACGGGAGACATCTTGAACAGCTCGAAGATATTGTACATCATTTGCAGCGAAGTCCCTTTTACGGCCTTGACGCCCAGCAAGTATATCTTATCGGCGGCCGACGCCAGCAACACGGATGCCTTGTAGTCGCACGACTCGTTATCTTTTGCCGACGGGTCCGTATATATCAGGCAGTCGAAAAGCTGGCTCGGGACAGGCCCCCAAGGTATATGATCGAATATTTCTCCCTCGCTCTCGTCGCTGTATTCTCCCGAGAGGAAACGCTTGCGCTGCAAGGCGGAAAGCTGGGACAGGGTATTCACATAGTCCGCCGGTAAATGTTCTCGATTGTCCATTATCGAAAAATGGACGACAAAGAAACGTTCCGTTACGGCCGGTTCGAGCTTCAGGCCCTCCCTATTTTCCCTCTTAAAGAAGCGAACGTAAGTCCAGTGCGACTTGGTTGTCGGGTTCAGCGCATAGATCATCTTATTGGTCACGTCGAGCTTTTGAGCTAACCTTGTCTTCAATGTATCGATAGCCAACTCATCTACCTCCGAGCACTCATCTACGAAGATATGGCCCCATTCAGTGGATAGTATCTTGTCGTATGTGCTCGATACGTCCGACGATCCACGTATCGCCCCGAACTGGATATATGCCCCGTTGAAAAAACGCAGTATATTCTCCTTCTTGTCGTACACGCAAAATCGCTTACCATTCGAAGATGCCAAATCATCTATTTTGTTTACTCCGTTATGATTAGCAATAGCTTTCAGAACAGCAGGCAATGTCTGACGGATCATACCCGTCTGCAATGAAGTAAGAACATTTCTTAAAATTAGGCAGTTGGCTTTATGGATAATAGTTTGAGTACTACACCAGTATAATATCAGAAACGTTTTGCCGGTGCGACTTCCACCATAGAACAGGTACTCATTATACTTATCGTCGTTCAATCGATTGTACATTTCTACCTGTTTAGGGGTAAGTGGTATGTCTAAATCAATATTCATCGCTTCAGAGATATGCTGACTTCCTGAAAACTGTCGTCACTGTCGCTGTCCCCCAAACTTATACCTTTGCTGTTCACAATGCTACCCGCACTCTTGTAAATGTTAACGAACTTCATGTAGGCATCAAGTTTCGACTTCAGCTTCGCCAAATCTCCCATCTGCGTCGATGGATCGGTCAACTGCCGACGTATCGCCTCCAAATCCCGAAGTATGCCCATGCTATCCAATGCCTCTTTAGCCGCATCGAATCGCATATTCCCACTGCTTGCGCTAACCTCCGCCTCGCATACCGTAACCTCATCCTTCACACTCCGCAACTCTACCAACTTATCCATCAAACTCCCCATGAATATAGGTTTTTTTTATGAGAATATCACAAATATAATTTTAATAAATTATACAACAAAAAAATCCTCGAATCCGGGGACATATTCCGAGTTCGAGGATACGGCAGGAAAAAACCTTACTACGGGAAAACCTGCCTTGAATGGAGATGATAAATTGGGGTATACGAGTGAGTATGTACGATTTATCAACCACAAAGATAGCAAAAAGTCGCTAATAAACAAACATATATGCGATTAAAATAACTCATCGCTAAAAATAACACCACCCCCGGATTTACAAACCCCCGGATGTATAGTTAGTATTAGCAATGGTGGAACCGGGGGGCGGTTGTTTACCAACGAATCTACCTATACATGTATCTCGTTCTTGGCGTCAGGAAAGCGATAACAACACATATTTATTGCCTATCCAATTTCACTATTGCGAGTCTCAACACAAATGTTATTCACATGCGCACACGTATACACGCGCACGACGCACGCACACGCATGCGCGCTGTATCTTGATATACAAGCAAAGCCAAAAGCTTTCCTGCGCGCACACACGCGCGTATTACAAGGAATATATATACGCGGGCGCACATACGCACACGCATGCGCCCAGATCAGTAAGAATATATACTGTATACATTACTACGATTCTCGGCCAATCAACACTCGACAACATAGAGAACCGGCAGCAGCTTATACGTGCACACTCTGCCATGGGCTGATGTCTATGCAAAAACTTTCTTATACTTCCAACGTTTCAGCTTTTTTCTGTATGAATAAAAAATATCTGGGGGCGATTCCTGTTCCGATATACTATCCGATTTTCAATAGTGTTCGGGCTTCAGGTCATTTCTGTATATATGTGATTTTCAGGCGTAAATGTGTCGAATTCGGTTACATTTGTAAAGCCACTTTCTATTATAACAAAGCGTTATATCTGTTCGCTTCGTTATAACAAATTTCTATTGCATTTGGGTGCATTTTTTGCATTAAATATTTGGAAAACATGTGATTGTGTTGTATATTTGTATAAAGCAAAAGGGAACAGAACATAATTATAATTCAAATTAAGTCTTATTGCTCATAATACCATATCCTACTATTTAACATAATGCTAATTCAAGTTCGACTGAATCATAATTATCGTTATTTATAATAGTAGGATAGGGTAGGAGAGGTAAAAAAACTTTACTACCATGTCACAAACAGAAAACATTGCGGCTTCTGCTGCGAAGCTCTCCAGCTCTTGGAGGGACGAAGTAAATCAAATTCGTACACGTCTTAATTCTTTGCGCGCTCGATCTTGCTGGGATCGGGGAGTCAATGGTTTCGCGCTCGATCTTCTTGACTCTTACGAGGAAATTTGCGAGTACTGCGAAAATGAGGGCGAACCGATTCCGGAACTTTGCGAAAAAACCTTGCTAAATGGGGCCACGAATTGGGATAGCTATTGTTATGGCGGGTTAGCTCTTATTTACGATGAAGACATAGCTAAAGCCCTGTGTACACCGTCTGAACTGAAAAGAACGAACTTCGGGCGCAATGATCCTAATCTGCGCGAGACTTGGATGGATGTGCAGGCCCGCGCTTATTTTCAAGCCTATCGTAGGCTTATCAATTGTGCCTAAAATATTAAAAAGATTGAGATAATGAAAACTATTTATTTACAGGTGTTAGGTGAAGGGTGGGTATCTTTTCAGTATACCAACATTTCCGAATTAGAGGAAGAATTTGCCCAAAGAGGGATTGAGGTAGGCGACTACTGCAAACTCGGCGACGGCTGCGAACTCGGCAACGGCTGCAAACTCGGCGACGTCTGCAAACTCGGCAACGGCTGCAAACTCGGCGACGGCTGCGAACTCGGCAACGGCTGCGAACTCGGCAAAGTCTGCAAACTTGGCAACGGCTGCAAAGTACCTAAATCATTATTCATATCGGCCTCCCAGCACTCCGTTTCATACTGGGGGTACGATGCTATCCAAATAGGTTGTAAAAAATATACTATTTCGGAGTGGCAAAAGCATTTCCGCGAAATTGGGAAGGCTGAAGGTTATTCTGAGGAGCAAATCAATGAATATGGGTTTTATATAGACCTTATTGCCAAACTTCACGGCAGGTGGAACATCAAGCAGAAATAATATCCATTAACTATGAGAAAATCGATTTTAACGGCCATTATATGCCTGCTCGTTTCCAGTTGCTCCACTTGTTCGCGGACCTTTAAGAACGAGAGTATTTTGGACTATTACGGCCAGTGCATCGATAACCTCGATACCGATGTAAACCGGAATATGTTCGACGTTTCGCGGGACTTAGTAAAAGAAGTGGAGGAAGACCGCCGATTATGTAAAAGCGATAGGGATATGGTCATAGGATGGATTTTTGAACGTCTGGAAAACCTGAATGAGCCATGAGAACCTTTGTATTTACATGTCGGCCGACTAATTCGGAAGAAAACACCTGTTTCCATGTCCGAATATACCAAGTATGCCGCAACAGGCCGATAAAAATACTGGAGTATTACGACCGGCCGAGGCCAGAATCTCCTTTCAGGGTTAACTCGGCATATTACCAGCTTCGGCGCCATAATATCCTCACCGAATCGGAGAAAAAGGATACGATCTTGTCCGAATCTCGATTTTACAACTTTCAAAACGACCGCATCAGAATCTACGAAATACTTTGAAGCCATGATGATATATTTTTCAAAAGATAAAAACGGCGACGTCTATTCTTTCATGGGCCGGCCCACCAAGAACGAGAATACTGGGAAGTGGGAGGGTAACCGATTCAGAAAGGAGTCCGTCGATATCGTCGCCAGTTGCCTAACCGAATGGGACGACGAGAGGTCCGCCGTGTTGATGGATAGCAGATCGCAAAAATCGGCAGCCTCTAAAGTAGTTAGAACGTGGGTTTTGTCCTTTATGTATGGATGCGTATTCGGCGCTATTGTAACATTATTATTGATCTGAGACATGGAAGGGTATATAGGTTTTGAAAATTACAAAGACAATAAATTACGGTTAGAAGTTGGGCGTGTTTACACACGACGCCCCGTAATTGGCGGCAAATTATCATTTTTCGATAATCCGCTGGATGTTTTAAGGTACTATCCGCCATGTGATAGCGGATACTCCCGAGTTGAAAGCCCGGACAATAAGGCAGACAAGCAGGGGCACCATGTAAATACATCGGAATTGCGTGTGATTGAGGATGTGGGGGTGGATGATATTGCCGAGGCCGCAGAAAAAATCATTAGAGAAGGTATAAACACATCTAAAAGCATCGTAGCCGAAAAAAACAGATCGGTAGCCGTCACTACGAAAAAAGGCACCGAGGCGATGAACTCGGGCCAATTCGCAGCAGCGGTTAGCGCCGGGGACAAATCGGCCGCGACCTCACTAAATGACAAATCGGTATCGGTGAATGTCGGTAATTATTCGGTAACAGATAGCAGCGGCAAATATTCTGCATCCGTGAATACTGGGGAAAGGTCTGTGGCAAAAAGTAGCGGCGATAAATCACTGGTAGCATGTATGGGTCTTTGTTCTGTAGCAAAAAATAGCGGCGAAGAATCATTATCCGTTTGCACGGAACGTTTATCGGCAGCAATCAACAGGGGTAATTATTCTGTGTCGGCAGTTACTTCGTTAAGTTCCGAGGCGGTAAATACCGGACATAGCTCTGTCGCAGTCAATACGGGAGTGGGATCGCTGGCTATAAATTCCGGTTTATATTCAATAGCCGCGACCACCAGCGATCGTTCCGATGCAATAAACATAGCCCATAATTCTGCTGCGATAAGTACTGGAGAAAATACGTCAGCCAAAAATAAAGGGGCCGAATCGGCGGCCATTACTATCCGCGACAAGTCTATAGCAAAAAACAAGGGTGAATATTCTATCGCGGTGAGCATGGGGGAAGAGTCCGCGGCGATAGTATCAGGGGATCATTCTATCGCCATATCTGTAGGTGTCAGATCAATGGCTAAGGGAAAATTGGGATGCTGGCTTGTACTGGCTGAATACCGGTTCAGAGAATTAATAGATGTGAAAAGTGTGCAGGTAGACGGCGACCGCATTAAAGCAAACACTTTTTACAGGCTCAAGAACGGGGAATTTGTCGAATGCAAAGGAATGTAACATGACACAGAAAGAAATGATTTTGCAGGAATTGCAGCGCGGAGAAACGGTTACGATATTTTCGGCGGCCGAAATGTTCGGGATACATCGTCTGAGTGCTGTGGTACAGCGTCTTCGCCATGACGGGCACGCGGTGGTGTCGCGCATGCTGAAGCGAGGACGGACGCGTATGGCGTGTTACGAGCTGTTCCGGTTCGACGATCTGGATATGTGCAAGATAGCGAATATGCTCGCGGAAAAAATAGAGTTGCGAAACGGGCGAGAGGGGACGTATACGATAGAATACGACGAGGAAGTCGAGGATATGTATATCGACGTCGAATTAAGCGTGTACCCTTCGTGGGACAGGCATTTGCGGGGAGTGTGCATAAATAGCTGGAAAGTCCGGGCCAAATATATACCCACGCAAGACACATTTACCGACGGTCTCGGCTTTTCAGAGGAAAAACTAATGAAATACATAAAATTGATAATCGATGATACGGAAAGAGACATTTAAAACCAGAGCGGAATGGCTGGAGCGCAGGGAGAGCCGGCCGGTTCTCGGAAGCTCAGATTTCGGGATAATACTCGGCTTGAGCGAATACGTGACGCCCTTACAGTATTGGGAGCGCAAGACGCAGGGAAGCGATGAGATGAACGCGAATATGCAACGGGGGATATTCATGGAGGATGCGATTGCCAAATGGTTCGAGAGCGAGACCGGTTGCGAGATTATAAAGCGCTCGGCATCATACGATGTGTATACCAACGACGAGTTCCCGGACTTCGTGGAATGCTCGCCGGATCGGGAGGCATTCAAACAGGAATGGGAGGACCGTCCGGTGGTGGAGATAAAAGACACGAAGCGAATAATAGACGATATGGACGCAGATAGCATTCCGAAAGAGTGGTATGCGCAGGTCCAGTTTCAAATGGCCGTGATGGGCCGAAAAAACGCCTTTCTGGTCATTTGCGACGGTAAAAAAGAGCTTAAATACGGACATTATACTTTCGATAAAGATTGGACGCTCACGAATATGCGCAAGGCGACCGACTGGTTTCAGAAGCACATAATCGGGGGCGAACAACCGGAACCTACCACTGCGCAGGACATTCGGGAAACATACCCGGAGAGCAAGGAGGGTATCGTAAGGGTAGGGAAAGATATGTTTTCGAGGTACGAGCGTCTGGGGAAACTGAATAAGGCGATCAAGGTACTGGAGCGAGAAAAAAAGGAGATAGAGGGCGAGATGATCCTAAGATTCGGAGAGCAGGACAGCATGGAGTACGAGGGAACCACTATCGCCACCTTTAAATCCTATTGCCGCAAAAAGCTGGATACGGAAATGCTGAGATTGAAATATCCGAACATAGTCAGCGAATGCACGGTAGAATCGAGTTACAGAATGTTGAAATTTAAATAGGCATTATGATACGTTTGACAAACGAAGATTACTACCAGTTGGCGATGCTGGTCGAGGACAAATCATGTGAGTATCCGGGAGACTTCTGCGCTACGATCAAATACAACACGGACAGATTTTATAGCAATCTGAATATATCCGTGATGATTTACGAAGGTCGCTTCAAGGAGCCCAGACTGTTCATCGTCTCGGCCGATTTGAAAACCTACTTGCCCGAAGGTGAGGTTGCCAACGACTTCGACCTCATGAGGCTCAAGAATGATCCCTACCTGTCGTAGGTTGTCAGGTTAGTTTTAGGTTGATTCACTCCCACCGCATCCGCGACGGCCCCGGAGGGTTTTTAAGGACAAATTTAAAACACTCAATATTATGGACAAACATTTCGAATTAACGGACAAATTTATAATCAACGCGTTTGGTATTAAGTTGTTACAAATCAAATGCACGCGTAAAATCAAGCATGCCGATGTAGGTGATCTTGGTGGGTATATTGAAAAAGAAGATAACCTGTACGGCGATGCTTGGGTGTCCGACAATGCTTGGGTGTCCGGCGATGCTAAGGTGTCCGGCAATGCTAAGGTGTACGGCGATGCTAAGGTGTACGGCAATGCTAAGGTGTACGGCGATGCTAAGGTGTACGGCGATGCTAAGGTGTACGGCGATGCTAAGGTGTCCGGCAATGCTCAGGTGTACGACAATGCTTGGGTGTCCGGCAATGCTAAGGTGTACGACAATGCTTGGGTGTCCGGCAATGCTCAGGTGTACGGCAATGCTCAGGTGTACGGCGATGCTAAGGTGTACGGCGATGCTAAGGTGTCCGGCGATGCTTGGGTGTCCGGCAATGCTCAGGTGTCCGGCGATGCTAAGGTGTACGGCGATGCTTGGGTGTCCGGCGATGCTAAGGTGTCCGGCGATGCTTGGGTGTCCGGCGATGCTCAGGTGTCCGGCAATGCTCAGGTGTCCGGCGATGCTAAGGTGTCAAATAATAATGAACATTGTGGATTTGATTGTTTTGGGTCTGCTAATCGTCACACCCATGCCTATAAAACTCAATCAGGGAAAGTTGAAATCATCTGCGGATGCTTTCGGGGTTCTATTGAAGAGTTCGAGGAACAAGTCAAAAAGACACATCAGGGAAATGAATTCGAAAGGCAGTACATGGCTATTGCCGAAGTGATCAAGATCAAGTTAGGGCTAAAATAACGGCTATGGAAACTGAAAAAGAATTGGCACGGGCCTCGATGGAAAGGTCGAGAGCTCCGTATATAGCCTCTCAATCGTTTTTGACGCAGCTAAAAAAAACGCTGTTCCACGAGGAAACCAAAAAGCGGTTCGAGATGATGTTGGGGGAATACGCACCCTCTTTTATGCAGTCGATATTGTCGGCCACGACAAACAATAAGCTGCTGATGAAAGCCGATCCCACATCGATTATCCGGTCCTCGTTAGTTGCGGCGTATACGAATCTGTCGATAGACACCAATCTGGGACAGGCGGCATTGGTACCCTACGGCGGAGTCGCGCAGTTCCAGATAATGAAGAACGGATATGTGCAACTCGCCCACAGGACGGGCAACGTAGCGCGCATCAATGTGGCTAACGTGTACGAAGGGGACATCGAGGCAATAAATCCCTTTACGGGCGACATGCGATTCAATCTAAACAATCCGGACAGGTCGATACTGAACGGATTCGTCTCTTACCTGAAGCTGATGACCGGTGCGGATTTCTATCTGTACATGACGGTGGACGAATGCAAGGCTCACGGGGCAAAGTATTCCAAATCATTCTACAGGGAGAATGGATTGTGGCAAACGGATTTCGTAGCTATGGGGCAAAAGACGGTGTTGAAAAGCATTATTAAAAAGTGGTGCCCGATCAACCCGCAACAGCAACCCAAGATAACGGCGGCGCTGAAATTCGACCAATCCGTTCCCAGTTCCGAAGACATAGAGTCCTGCGATCCGATATATGTGGATGGCGTCGATGCCAAAGAGGCGGAGAAAAAGGAAGTAGACGAAATAGTAGCAAAAATTACGAATGAATGATGGAGGATGAGAAAGTTCTGATCCGGCTGAAAACTTACGCCATGATGTCCGGAATCACCTATAACGGCGTCAAGAAAAGAATAGCATTAGGAAAGATAAAAGCCGAAAATATAGATGGGGTGCTGTTTGTCGATATATCCAAATATCCCGTCCTGCCTTCGGCGAGAATACGGAAAAAACTGGATAAGGAATACTGACATGGAAGGAGAACCCAAAACAATAGACAAGTGCATAGGCAAATTCGATCAGTGGGCTAAGTGGAGTAAAAAAGACCCAATAAGAGAGATAGTGTTTTTAATTGCCGTTCATATTCTTGCCGTCTTATCTATCATATTGTCCCCCATAATCGCAATCATTATGGGCAACGCCTACGAAAAAGCATGTTGGGAGGAAGAAGAAAAAGAAAACGAAGAATATTTTGAAAGGTGGAGAAAAGAGGGAGAAGAAGAATACCTGAAATGGATAAGAGAAGGACGAAAGTAAAATGCGAGACATGCCGATTCGTCCAAGACGTGGAGCAGGGGATAGGGTATTGCCCTGTAATCAAGATGCTATCCCCGGTACATAACGAGAAAGTTTGCGTGCATCACGTGTGTCGTGATTGTCGTGATTTGATGTAGAAACGATGAAGTTCATAATTGCCAAATACTATGTTAACCCGATTGGAATGCCGGATGATGTAACGGAAGTATGGGAAATAATATATCCCCATTACCATAGCATTATAAGCGCGAGAGAGGGGCGGGAGATTATCCGGGAGAACGGATTGGTGTTAGCAGTGAGCAATCGGTATGGCAAGGTATGGGAGATACCTGGCAAGCCTTTAACGAAGATAAAAATTTAGGAGACATGATAAAGGGGGGATACATATTGCAGCCGCGCTGCATACAGGAGGGGAGCATGGCGCACAATCCGCCGGTAGACAGAGAACTGTGGCAATACTTTCTGCGAAGTGTAAACTACTATAAGCACGACCTTATGCCTCGGGGATCGGGGTTCTTCCGGCTGGAGGACATACAGGAAGATTTGAGCTGGAAAGTCGGTTTCAGGAAGATGAAATACTCGAAATCTCAGCTCTCGAAATCCATCCGGCGGATGAAAGATGCAGGCGTCGCTACCGTTACGAAGGAAACGGGCGGAATGATTGTAACTATCTGTAAATACGATTATTATCAGGACCCGAATAACTACGAAGGAAATTCCTTTTATGAAGGAAACAATGGCGGGATAATGAAAGGTAGTGAAACGCTTGACACGAAGGAAACAGAAGGTGTAAGCTTAAATGACTGTGGAACAGTAGGAATAGAGGAGGTGTGCGAAGATCGAAGGAAACGATATGTCGAGCATGAAGGAAACGCGAAGGCAACAACGAAAGATGACCAATATATAAAGAATTATAAGAAAGAAAAGAATAATACACACACACAGTATAAACTGAAAAATATACAGAACACTTCGTGCGCGCGCGAGGAAGGCGAGGACGGCATGGAGAGATGGGCGGAGTCGTCGAAAAAGCTGCTCGTGAAAAACGTGAGAGAGTGGATAGCCCAGTATACGCCCTCGGTGGCGCTCATGGAGTTTCCGTTGACAGACCGTCAGATACTGGGGATTTTCGATCGCATGACTCCGGACGATTTGAAGCGGCTACTTATAGCCATGTGCAACAAGGGAGCCACAAAACGAAATAGAAGCGCCTATTTTACGCTTTTGGCATTCGAGGGTAGGGATTATATCATCAAGCAGAGAAAATCGAAAATTGCCACCAAAGAAGGCCGAATACGAGGGTTTTTGGAAGTGGAATGAAACTGAAAAACGATTGAGCCATGAAAAGCGAAAGAGCGGAGGCATACATCAATGCCAATGAGATGGATGCCGCATATTTGGTAGATAAGGATGGTTGCGGATGGGCAGTAATTGGTATTCATCAAGCTCGCAAAGCTGTCGAATTAGCCGAGCAGGAGGCAGAAGAAAGGGTATATGAAAAATTGAGACGATTATGTATGAAAACATTACGTGAAGTAGCCGAGGCACTGTGCCCGATTCGTTTGGGTGAGGATTACGATAAGACCATCTACAACATGATAGATAAAGCTTGCCACAATGAATGGATAGACGGGTTCATTACCGGCGCTCAATGGAGGGAGGATAATCCGGTTGCGGCCGATTCTGCGTCCGATCCCGAGTCCGACTCCATCGAGCTTTGCGGCCTGCTGTGGGACACAGAGAATTTGGCCATCGGCGGTTACGAGAAGGACGGCCGCCATTACTACACATGGGATGAGGCGATGGAGGCCGCGAGGTCCGTTGGGAAGCGCCTGCCGACCCGGGAGGAATGGGAAGCATTATGCGATCTCGGCTCGACTTGGGACGACGAGCGCAAGGGCCGTTGGTTCGGGGGTAATCACGACTCGGACCACAAGGGCTCGTTATTCCTGCCTGCTGCGGGCCTGCGCTACAGCAATAGCGGCGAGTTGGCCAGCACGAGCTCCTACGGCTACTATTGGTCCTCGTCGCCGTACTACGGAGGCGACAACGGCGCGGGCACCCTCGGCTTCTACTCGGGCTACGTCAACCCACTGAGCTACAACGGTCGCGCCCTCGGCTTCAGCGTGCGGTGCGTGCGGGATAAATGACCGCCTCACCCTCCAGTTATTAAGTAATTCTTAACAACTGAACCTTTAAAAAACATTAAACACTTTAAAGAATGAGCTATGAAAAACAAAATTAACATTGAAATCACACAAGACGGCTGGACGACAGACATTCTGTTTAATGGCAAAAAGTATAGGGAACGCCACGAACGTATACCGACAGGGTCTAAATGTGTTGAAGGTGATTTTGAATCGGAAGAAGAATTGCCGGATGACATCATAGGTGCTGTTGGTGGATTTTTCTGTTTCGATTGTATGATGGCGCTTATACATAATGAGCTATGAAAACACTTGAGTTGAAAGATATTTGCGGCTATATGCCGTACGGGCTAATGCAAAAGCATTATAAAAATGTTTGTCCTTTTGCCGTTGAGATTCAGTCATATATAGGTGGATATGTGTTTCTCAAAATACCTCCCAAACATGGAAAGCCTCTTCTTCGCCCGATGTCCGACCTAACCAAAGAGATCACCCACGAAGGGGAAAGGTTTGTGCCGACTTTAGCATTAGATAAATTAAATTGTTTCCCTGTATCTGATACAGAGAAGGCGTTAAGGTACTACGACAAGCTCAATGAATGGATGTTCGACTACCGGAACCTGATCTACGCCGGACTGGCAATCGACGTGAATACCTTACCTGAAAATCCTTATGAATGATGAAAACACCAGAAGAAGCTGCCCGAGAGTATGCAAAGAAGATTTGGAAAAATGGCCGTACTTACAGAAGTAGGATAGGATATTCTGCTGAAGATTTCCTTGCCGGCCTCGCAATCGTCGAAGCAATGGCGGTTGACGCAGAAAAGGAAGGTCGATTTATCCCGGCGCAAGAGATACTCAAGGGGATTCAGAAATCTAAAACCGATAACTAACAAAAATTGTAAATCATGCGAGAGATACTTTGCAGAGGCAAGAGCCTCGACAATGGGAAATGGGAGAGCGGATACCTACTCGAAAATCAAGGTCGGACCTTCATTTACCAAGCAACGAACGATAACGGCCGCATCGCCGTCGCTGCGGTAGAAGTCGATCCGGCCACCGTCGGCCAGTACACGGGTTTGAAAGACAAGAATGGCAAGAGCTTTTGGGAAGGGGATATATTCAAAGAAGATGATAGCGGAATTGTGCGATCCATCTTCCGAGTTCCCGGCGGACTCGCTTTTGAGGATAATCCTGTGGCATTCGGCTATGACCATAGAGCACCAGTATATCCGTATTCCTCTATTGCTGAAATGCAAAACGCATCATGGTTATCGCAATGTTGCGAAATAATCGGCAACATCCACGATAATGCGGGCCTGATAAAAATAGACGAAATATGAAAAAGATGATGTTTAACGATCGGTACGGCCTGACGCAGGCGGTCCGATACCAGAATAATTCCGTATATTTAGCAGTGTGAAAGGACTGTGGCACGCTTTTACAGGGGAAAACGTCATCATTAAAACGCAGAGACATGAAAACGATTCTAATGATTGCATTGATGTGGCTGGCAGCGCCGCCGACCACACAAAAACAGACCATTTATAAGGACGGTAGAAATGTCGGACGAGTGGAAATAGAGCGGGACAATATCCGTGTGTATGATGAGCAGGGACGGCTGAAAATGAGAGGAAAGAAGCAAAAAGGGGTTATCAAGCTATACGATGAGAACGGTAAGTACATAGGTCAGATAAAAGACAGTGACCTGTCATTTTGAGTTGTGATTTGATGTAGAAACGATGAATTCATGGATAACGAGGATAAAATAACAATTCTATGCGAGTTACGGACAGACTTGGTCCCTGACCGGTGTATTCGGGAATTCGCCCGGAGGGATGGAGGAAACGGAATGAGTATCAAATTCTTTCTGACATCCTTGAAGGGAAGGAAAAACGGCAATGATTATGGACTGAAGATACAGACCGAGGATAATCAGACGATTTGGGTGGGAACCGGACGGCTGATTTTTAAGAATGGGAAAAAAATGATTTGATTGAAAATGGAGAAAGAATTAGACACGATACTTGCTACAATGCAGGTAACCAAGTCCAATGTGAAAGGAAGGCATTGGATGGTGACAGGGCACGAATACGAGGCTCTGCACAAAATGTTCGATAAGATATACAAGGTACTCGACGACGGGACGGATAAGGTGGGCGAGATATTCCGCCAGCTCAGAATGATTCCTCCGTTCAGCATGGGGTTGTGTATTTCTGAATCCAAAGTGGAAGACGAGAAATTAATCATGCCGACATGGGACATGGTAGCAAAAACACGCGATGAGATAGACAAAATCATCGCGCTCGTCCATGAAGGATGCTATGCCCAAAAATTCGACCCGACTACCGAGAACGATCTGCTCAATATCACAAGCCAGTTGAGATTTTGGGTGATGCACCTGAATTCGCTGTTGGGTGATATGAAAGGAAGCACCTCTTATTAAACTTCAGAATTGGTACTATACAAAAAAATAATACCTTTGCGGACAAAGTTATGGGGAATATGAGACTATTCAAGAAAGACGTTGCATTACAGGCTATCCTTTATATCCTGAACTCGCTGGGGGGGAAAAGCGATATGCACAAAATATGCAAAATATTGTATTTTGCGGATCAGTTGCATTTGTCGGCATATTCCCGAAGTATAACGGGAGATGTATATATAGCCATGCAGTTTGGCCCGGTTCCGTCCAAGATCGACGATATATTCAAGGCCGTACGAGGTGATAGTTACTTTTCTGATTCAGAGTTCGCCGAAGAGTTGAAATCGAATTTCCATTTCACGAACAAATACATGATCTGTGCGGATAAGCCAGCGGACATGGATTATCTGTCGGAGAGTGATATTGAATGCCTCGATGCCTCGATAGCTAAATGCAAGCACAAGTCATTTGGGGCATTGACGGAGTTATCGCACGGCTTAGCGTGGCAAAATACGCAACGCGACAGAGTGATGTCTGTTAAGGATATTTTGCGAGAAGTCGGAGACGATGAAGGGTACGTCGAATACATCGGAAAGAAACTGGAATCCGAATCATACAATTTTCTGTAATGGATTTGCCAGTTGTTTTGATAGAGGAGGTAGTGGCTCGGGGTCAGATACTGCATTCTGATATTTTCGAGGAAATCGATCATGCGAAGTTTTTTGTGGTCATTGGTGTATCGGAAGACGCTATTGCAGGTTTTTTCTACATCAATTCGGAAATAAACCGGTTCATCAATACCAAGCCCGAGCAGTTGCGGATGCAATACCCTTTGTATGCTAAAGATTATGGCTTCTTGGCACACGATTCGTATATCTGTGCGACCAATGTCGTAGAGTTACCTAAGGCGGATATAGTGCGGAGCATCAAGAATAAACGCACGAAAATTGTCGATACGTTGAAGCCTAAACATCTCGAAGAATTACTCAATAAATTGCGGATTTCCAAATTGTTCAGTAGGGTTACAAAGAGACGTTATTTTTATTGATTGATTGGTTGATAAAATACCTCACGGATAATGTGTATTTATCCTTACTGTAATTATGTTACGGTGAGGTTCTTAATGTCGAAATAAACGAATTCCTCCCCTTTGTGTGTCTTGACTTTTTCGACAACGGCCCTGAAAATGTCCTTGTCGTTGAATCCGTACCTTTTCTGCAATATATCCTGAAAGGGCTTGATCGGATTGTCCCAGTCGGCCAAAGAAGTGGATAGCCCGAATACATAGTGTACTTCGTATGGAGGTTCGGGCAGCACTATGTCGGGCAGCTTCAATAGGCACTCCGTCGTATAAGCATCATACATGGAGGTACGGAATCTCTTACCCTGCCATGCTCGGTTTACGGTCAGCGGTTTAACGAATATTTTCGGCATATCAGAATGTGATAAAAGAGTAACTGATTCCGGCTCCTATGTAAGGCTTTACCCCTTGAGGCGTGAGGGCATACCCGGCGCTCACGCCGATTCCCCAGCGCTTGGGCTTGCCGGGAACCTCGACCCGCTGGACGACCGTGTTCGTCACGGTCTGCGTTTTTCGGAAAATATCGAGCGTATCGAGCGACGCGCGGAAACCGGACACGACGGCGCGGTAATCCTCCCCTTCGTATACTTTCCGGGAAATCGGGACTAACACAGGAACTTTGACCGTATCGCCCGGGACAAGCAAAAGTACCGTATCGACACGAGTCAGGTAGCGGACTTTGGGCACGAGGACAGTTTCCCGGACCGTGTCGCGCACGACCACCGTGTCCTTCCGGTGGATCTCGACGATTTCCGGCTTCACACTCCGTCGCCCCAGCAGAAATGCGGCTGCAATCAGGGCTAAAGCTATAACAACGTTTTTCATGTTTCCGTAAAATAAAAATGCCCGAACCTATCCGCCCGGGCATAAAAAAGGCGGTAACTCCGAATATTGGAATTACCGCTTTCTACATCAAATCACAACTATAGATTATATTGCTCAATAGTGCATGGGTCAGTCGTCGGAGAAGATTTTAGCAACATTCGTATTTTATCGATGTCGTCAACGTCTAAACAGTCTATATACTCAGCTTTATTAGCTATTCGCTGCTTTTCTATCTCCCGCAACTTATAGCAATCGACATATCGATATTTCCCGTTTAAAAAAGCATATTTATCAGGATATATGCAATGTTGATAGGGGGCAATTTCATGTGCAAAATTCATATTAATATCGGTATTAATAATCGCTGCACCTATATAATTACCTTCGGAATCAATACCTGCAATGACAAAATATTTTGTACGATCAACGGCACTTTCCCCTTTCGGTGTAATCCCATCTTTAGGGTAAAAGACCATTTTGAATACACTTCCTACTCGTATGGCGGCATTTTTTAATGCTTCTATTTCTTTTAATTGCATTTGCCGTCTATCATTTCATCCAACCCTATTGAGTATGATAGATACTCCATTATCTCCTTTGATGCTCCATTCTCACGAGCAATATTGAGTTCGTCCATTCTATGGGATACTTCATTATTGTATGCTCGTGCCCATTCCCCGCCGTGCGTCTTTTCCATAAGAGTATCGAAGTCCATTTTAGATACTTCACTGATAGCAGCATCTAAACATTCGACATTCGATTTTGACAGGCAATTCATATCTGGCGCTTCCAAAGCGGAGAAATTCTCGTCTTGGCATTCGATTACGGCCGAAACTCGTCCAAGTACACGATCATCGCAAAATTTATATGGAGAACTGTCCCCACGCGCTACTTTCAGAATATTGTACACCAGCGACGGAACCGGCCCAAACTGCAATGCTACAATACTGTCGTTAAACATGGGGATACCATACTTCACAAGATGGTTCTTTTGCGCGAAAAAAGCCGTCTTAACGATATGATATACATCTCGGCTATTCTTCGGCATATGGCTCAAAATGTAAAGCAAGACTGCCTTCAATCTGCGTATATCCGACTCTCGCATAAGATTGTTTATGTAGGTTGCACAGAATAAATATAATGCAAATATGAAAAACTCACTTCCTAATTGCAAATTTACCGCAAAAATAGTGCAACGACGTTCTCAAATTTCCGTCCGATAAGTTCTACATCAAATCACAACTTTAAAATGCCTAATACAAATATTGGGCGATTATTTTGATCTTACTTACATCCCCACATAACTATTCCTCTACTATAAAGGGGGTTTATTCCCTGACACTCTCCTGTAATCGTGATTACATCCCCTTTGGAATATCGAGCCAATTCACTACCATAACCACTCTGGAAGATACATTGCACGATATAATCGAAAGGAGATTCGGATTTTTTGCTCTTGATTCCAACAAATTTGTTTCCTGTTACATCGGTCCCAAAACCGACAATGACTCCTGTGACGCTGAAAATTTTGCCGTTGTACAGTTCATCAGCGGCAATCGCATTTGCATTGTAATCGGCTATTAACTGGTCTATGGGAACTATGGGATAGTCCGGAACGGTATATTCTTTTTTATCTTCGGCTTTGTTTTCTGTTGTATAAATTTCACGATAAAAAACATATGCAAGACTTATTAGCAAAGGAATGGAAAGCGCACCTATAATTGCGAATATAGTGTGTACGATTCGAAAGCAACCACTGGGTTTACGGTCATCTTTTTCCATACAATTTTACTCCTTTTTAACCTCCACCACCTTCGTCAAAGTGGAATCCAAAACGAATACCTCGTCATAAACCACCACATTGTCCGTGTTCTTCTTGGCCCTGTACTTGTGGCGGATCGAGTAACCGGTGAGGTGGGGGATGTAATTATTGTAAATACTGTCCGCTTTGTCTTTATATGCTTTCTCTATTTTACAAACGCGGTCTAACTCATTTTGGAGTTGCATGGCGTAAGATACATTCGTTCCCAAGTTTAATATTTCTTCTTCAAGTTTCTGCTTCCACACGTTAGCCTTCATAATCTCGGTTATATAACCAATATAAAGAGGATCGTCGTCCACTGCGGATGAATAAATTGTATCCAACTTCCCCCATTCGAGAGGCTTGTACCGACGGATATTGTCAGGATTGTATTTTAGATATTCCATAACAATCTGCTGTTCCTTAGGGGCTTCGGAACAGCCGACAAAAAAGAAAAGAAGAAAAAGGTACAACAGCTTTTTCATACGCTAAATATTATTAGGGGTGAGAATTGGCCTACTATTATCTTAGATATACGAAGCGTGGGCGATCACTTCTTGACTAAGAGGTACGACCAATACCCGCCAACCAAAAGTAATGCCCACGCACAACGCAGACATCAGCTTGATTGTTTAGGGTTGGATTGTTAATTGGTCGTTTTCTTAGTCCTAAAACAATAGCTAATGCTATTCAATATGTCAATACAAACATAGGAAATTTTATCTCACGCCCTGTTTTTATATATTTATGGAATCAGGCGGAGTATAACTCAAACTTATAATTTCCAGGCATTTGTTGGTGGAGTACGCAAGCTATTATGAACCGGGGGGATCATTGTGCCCCCCGGTTCTCGGCAATTGCAATGTGTAAATTTTGCACATTGCTCAGATCGGTAATTCCAATATGTCAAAGAACCGCTGCGAATGTCTACATCATGTCGCGCCACGCCTCGGGCTTTCGGTTGTATAGGTAGTTCAAATCCAGTTCATGGGTTTTGGCCTCTATTTCGAAAGGATTCCCCTTGTAGCCGTGGCATATCCATTGCCAGATATATCGGCAGTAATACAGGAAATATCCATGACAGTCTTTGGCTTGGGCCGCATGGATCGATTCGTGATTGACGGTAACGGCGCTCAGGGGCTTGAACTTTTTGCGCGCGAATATGACCCCGAACAGCATCATGGCCTTATATCCGCGAAACGGGATCAGGGAGTTGTAGATGATTTTCATTTCCGAATCGTGATGTAAATATCTTCGCGCCGGGAGTCGGCCTCGTCGAGAATGTCGAGCAGGCGGAACAGGGTAGCCCGGGAGTTGATGACCTGTCCTTTTACCTTGTTCTCTCCGACCAAGATACAACCTTCCGTGTCGGCCGGCGTGTTCCCCGAATGGATAAGTATTCCTGAAAAGTGAGGCACATCCAGCAGCAGGGGGACATTGCGGTCTCCGTAGCGGGGCGAGAACTTGGGCGACTGGGTCATGGCGATTCGATAGCGACCGTAAGGGATAGCCGTCTTGCCGTATATCTTGACTTCCTGACCGTCGAATACGCCATTGGCGTTGGCATCCCGGTCGGTATCTTCCAGAGTGTCGCACTCGAAGGATGCCGACGGGATGCTTAAACGCCCGATGGTATAAGTGGGCGCAAAATAGATTCGCCTCAGAGATAGAAGCATGGCTATTTCAGAATACCGGCGGTTTTCAGAGCGTTTGCCAGCAGGACCAGGTTCGCCTGCACGCCTTCGGCCGTGTCCGATGCTCCCCATGTGGGCGTGGTCTGCGGTGTAACCAGTTTGGCGGTAACGTCCGACGCGAGTTTTGCCAGAGTAACTTTTGCGTTCCCGATAGTCGGATTCGGGTAGCTTCCGGTCAAATCGCCGCCAGCAGCGCCGCTCGGAGTTGCGCCGCCCCCTTCGATGGACTCGAAGTTTTCGTTGATTTTGTTGGCCATCCTGTCGATGCTCGGGATAGGAGGCAGATCGGATTTGGTGATTTTCTTAACCATAGCAATAAAGTTTAATTAGTGTGAGAGCCAATATATCTGGGCAAAATGTACTGAATGTTTCTTGAGATTACGTGCAATTTGCTTCTGAGAAAAGATTCTGAGATGCTGGAATCTTTTCTCAGTTCGCAAACAATAGAGCCGACCCAGTCGTGCTGGTTGTCGCTCATACGGTATATCCCTAATATGGAACTGCCGTGAGAGGAAAAGAGCGAACGGGCATACATATCGTCCATTTGCGTCTCGATGTCGGATATGTGGATGTACAGATTCCGGTTCAGGTCAGCACAGAATTTAGGCATGTCCGACATGCTTATGTCATGGATATACTGCTTCATCCCGTCGATGCCTTTACGCTTCACCTCGAAGTAGATCGAAACGTAAGCCTCGTTGCCCAGCGGGTGAGGCTGGATGATATATACTCTGTCGGCATCCAGCGTGTACAGTATGTCCCACAGTTCGCCGAACACGATTGCCGAATTGTCTACCCGACGCAGGGAAGTTTCCGACATATCCTGCTTTATCTGGGATATTTTCAGGTCGGTCATCTTGTCCCGTCGGTACTGGTTGTATTTGAACCATGCGGTTATGATGGTGCCGATGGCCGCTATGATCGCTGCGATGTATTCCATTGTGCTGATTGTTATACCACTTTGCCGTAGGTTATCTCTACCAAATAATCGACTTGTTCCTGAACTGATGCCGAACCGCCTGTGAAATTGGCCATAACTTGGTATATCGATGACGGATTGACATAGGTAAAAAATGTATAGCCATTATTACTTTGGCTGTTAACGGGCACGATAGCCAAAGTCGCTTTGGTGGAATAGTTCGTGAACTTAGCGTATCCGCGAAAAGCGATAGGCGCATATTGGGAGTACGTTCCCGGGAATTGAGTCGAGGCATAGTTGTCCAGTGCAACAGTCGCAGGCCCGTATTTATTGGTATACGATCCTTTGACGAGCTTCTTGACAACGGGTGCGTCGTTGAAATGCGTCGCGTCTAATTGTTGTTCAAAATAGACGTTCTGCCCGAAATCGCCGTTTTCCGCAAGGCAAACCCAAGGGGAAAAGGTAGAAGCTGAACCAGTATTAGAAGTGCGATAAAAGGATGGGCCGGCTTTGGATGACGACGGGAAGGTCGTAACAAATTGTACGAATTTATCTGTAAGATCAATTTGTAATCCGCCACCCGGTTCAACAGTCGGAGCGTTTGTAGAAGACTGAGGAAAGGTGAAAAAGCATGTACCTTCTGTAAGAATCGCATTCAGGTTAGTGGTAGTAACTTCCTTCATACTTCCATTCTCCACAGCCGAATCGACATACCCTTTTGTAGCCGGGTTGTATTCTCCGGTCGGCACGTAGACCGTTGTATTCTCTTTCGACAAATAATCGGATGGATTGAAGTTACCCGAGTCCCAAACCCTCAGCCATGTTTTTGTTTTGCTTCCACGATACATCAAGGATTGCACGTTGGCATAGTCCCGCAACTTGAGTTGCAGAATCGTACCCATAAAATCCTTCCCCTGCCAGATGCTTGAATATTCTACACCCGGAAAATGCGCCTGTATATTCCCAGTAAAATCTGAATCCGTAATGTTGTCTATTCCGCCGCTGGGAAAGGTCTCCTTTTTGGTTTGAGCAAAAGACGACGGGGTGAGGTTTCCCGAATCCCAAATCTGGCTCCAACTGGACCACGTTGTACCGTTTCGACCTCTTGTCCACCACTTGTCGCCTGCATAGCAGAACTGTTTGCGGAAATCGGGGTTATTGCCATAAGCGATAGTAAATCCATTGCACCAACTATTGGCAACCGGAGCGTTCGCCGCATTGTGTGCTCCGACGAAAAAGGCATTGTTCGGGGCGTTGTTCAAATCTGAGAGTTGAGTAGCGCTGAACCCGAATTTGTCATCAGGATTGAAGTTGCCGGAATCGTAAATTTTATATGAACCTTTACTATCGTTCCTATACACAGGAGTATCATCGGGAGTTACAATGCGGGTTTTCCTGATACCATTTCCAACGCCAACACACACGCCATCACCGGCTATGTTAAGTAACCCGATGATATTCTTACTATCATAATCTCTTACAGCAACTCCGTCTTTAAATTGAAAGTCTCCCGTAATCATTTTACCACCCGAGAGCGGCAGGTAATTGTCCAAAGGGATTACGTCAGTCCATGCTGACCAAGAACTGGCATGTAAATACCGAAACCAAATTTTTCCATCCTTGAATGCCCATTGTCTCTTAAAGTTCGGATTGCTATCCATTGCGAAAGTAAATCCCTGAAAATAAGAACCCGCAACCGGAGTATTCGCCGCATCACTATTGGTAGAGAAAGCCGCATTTATCGGCGCATTATTCAGGTCGGAAACCGCATTAACAAACCCAAACTTATCATCCGGATTGAAATCATTGGATTTCCAGATTTTAACCCATGAGCTCCAAGATTCCAGACTTTGCCGGAAACGGACAAAAACGGACGGATTGACATTGCCCGCAGAATATCCTAAGGCCAACTGTATCCAATTTCCTGATCTCCCGGTTCCTTCGACGACAATGACGCTGCCGTAAGAAGTAGGCGTGTTCTGCGTAGTTGCATCGTAGGTATAGAATCCGTAAGTCGTGGCGTTATTCAAGTTAGCAATAGCACCCCGGTTCACAATATACTGTTCAGCCAGTTTTGCGGCTGTCACGGCACCGTCGGCGATCTTTGCGGTTGCCACTTTCCCGGTGCCGATAGTCGGGTTGGGGTAGCTTCCGGTCAAATCGCCGCCAGCTGCGCCGGACGGAGGCAGGGAGCTCGGAACATCCGGAATAACTCCTTCTGCGATCTTTTCGGCTGTCACGGCTCCGTCGGCGATC
>ERZ834798.653-NODE-653-length-38629-cov-3.202390_pt1 | contig 38629 bp, 29 predicted proteins | sample MGYA00519689_ERZ834798 | MGnify/ENA primary metagenome ERZ834798 (study PRJEB31850, sample SAMEA3708761) | human gut metagenome | biome: human gut; feature: human-associated habitat; material: faeces | place: China | collected 2014 ...
TTTCTCTCTCTTTGTAATATTAACTATATCATAATATCCTCCTATCTCTGTTGAAACACCTCTTTCAAATACTTAATATTCGTACCATAATTCTTTTTCACGTTCCGCACGTCATCCTTGTCACGCGAACGTTCTACCACCAGCCATCCACTCCATCCCATCTTATCCAGTGTCTTTTTCACCTTATTCATATCCAATCGTTCATTATAAGGTAAAGTCACTCCATCTGTGTCCGTACAGTGAATCTGGCAAATCCTCTTTTTCCCCAGAGTCTTCAACTCCTTGCACAAATCCCTTCCATTCTCCAATGCATTTTGAAATTTAAAATAGATCTTGATTCCGGGAGAATTAATTTCTTTCAGTAGTTTCACATCTCCTTTTGCATCCAATTGAGTTTCAATACCAATCACCATTCCTTCAGAAACTGCCATATCTCCTACCTCCTTCAAGCGTTTTACAACTTCTGTCCGTAGTGCCGGAATCTTTTCCCATCCGGCTTTGATTCCTCCCAAAGGAAGAAAGGCTACTTTGGCATTCATCACTTTCATGGCATGAAGGCAATCCTGAACTAAATCTTTATAATTAGCTCGTTCCAGAAAAGACTGTCCATAGAAACCGGACATAGCAATAGAAGAAACTTCTAATTGATATTTTTGAGCAGTTTCACGAAATAATTGCTGGAAATGGGGCTTGCGCAATTTATTATCAAACATTTCCCTCTTGCCAAGGCCACCCATATCCAATTCTACACCGTCACCATTCAATTCATGTACCAATTGGAATGAACCGATTTTCTGACGTTTCAGAATCATCCAGTCACATACGGCTATTTTATAACGTTGTTCCTTTTGCTGCGATCCGGCAATTGCCAATAGAGGAAAACACTCTGCAAGTATCAATATCCAAAGGATATGTTTAAATAAATTTCTTCTCATTTTTTATTTTATTGCATACGATTTACATAGTAGACGTATGGAATAGATTTTTGTAATCACCTATAAAACAGAGAATAACTAAAAATGCTACGAAGTATAATTTAATGAAAGTAAGATAGTGACGGTATCCAAGACAAATAGTGACGCTATCTTGGTCCGATACCGTCACTATCCCGGGCATATACCGTCACTATTTTCGAAGAAGTAATAACAGAAGTAAATGTAAAAAAATGGGCTGCCGGACTATAAGAAGTCCGACAGCCCTGTCAACCCAAAAACGATACCTATGAAACACTGTGTGTTATTTCAAATCAAACTTTAAATATTTGCCGTGAACAAGTTCATCATGTGTGATATGATATTTATTGAACTTCTTGCCATTCAATAGTACCTTATCAATATATAAAGCTCCTGGTTGAGTACGATTGGTTTCAATCACCAATTCGTTCTCTTTATACCATTTCGGATCTAACCGGATCGTTACCTTATTAAAGACCGGAGTCGTCAATGTATATTCGGGCAGTCCGGGACAATCCGGATAAAAACCGATCATATTGAAAATAGCCCAGGAAGACATCGTTCCCGTATCATCATTTCCTGGAATACCATCAGGTTTTGTTGTAAAGTACTTATCTAATAAACGCTGCGTCTCTTTCTGCGTACGCCATTCTTCACCTTTAAAGTATGAGAATAAATGAGCATAAGCAATATCCGGTTCATTTGCCGGGTCGTAAAGTCCTTCGTCAAAAACCATTTGTAGTTTATCGATAAAAGGTTTCTTTCCACCCATTAATTTCGCCAAGCCATATACATCATGTGGTACATAGAACGTATAATTCCAGGAATTACCTTCATGAAAACCGGGATTCGGTTCAAAGTTCTCTCCTTGTCTCGGATTAAACGGGCTATAAAACGTTCCATCGGGGAGAATCGGACGGAAAGTACCAAATTCTTTACTATAATAATGTTTGTATCCTAAAGAACGTTTATAGAACATCTCTGCATCTTTCTTTTTACCTAAAGCAGCTGCAAAACGAGACAATGCAAAATCGGCAATATAATATTCCAATGCATGAGAGACGGAATTGTCATACTGTTCACGAAGGGGTACATATCCTTTAGACATATAATCATCATTATCAGGACGCATCAAGTTTTCCGCCCCCGGTAACGTAGCAGATTTGTACATTGCCTCATAAGCCAAATCAACATCAAAGTCACGCAAACCTTTCATCCAGGTATCTACAATTACCGGAATACTCGGATCACCTTCCATTGTCAATGTTTCTCTGCCATATAATTCCCACTTAGGCAACCATCCATGTTCACGATACATATCAAGCATTGTGCGCACCATTTCCATCTGACGTTCTGGATAAACCAAGGTCAGCAATTGATGAACATTGCGGTAGGTATCCCAAAGAGAAAATACGGTATAGCGATCACCTTTGGTTGTCAGGATCTTATCACTTTCCATTGCCGGATATTCTCCGTTTACATCCTGCAAAATATTAGGATGAATCAGCAAATGATAAAGCGCTGTATAAAACACAGTCTTTTGGGCATCTGTACCACCTTCCACTGTTATGCGTGACAAGTCATGATTCCATTTGGAACGTGCTTCCGCATGAATCTTCTCAAAATCCTTTCCAGCCTGTTCACGATCCAGATTCAAACGGGCATTTTCTATGCTTACAAAAGAAACTCCCATTTGTACTTCTACTTGTTCACCTTCTTCTGTATCGAAGGAGAAATAAGTACCAATGTCATCTCCTGCTATTTCTTTTCCGTAGCGAGTATAAAGTTTATACTTTCCCTGATCCTTATCCCATTCAGCCTCAACCCCCATCATCGGACGTTGTTTCTTCCAATACCCTGTTGCAGAAGGATTCTTCTTAACCCGCAATACAAAGTAAATGGGGAATACAGCTTGAGGATTATAACAAAATGTGCCAAGTAGTTTGACTCCTTCCACTTCGCTATCGCTTACACGACGAAGCATAGCGCCACTCTCATTCGTTAACCCCTCACCCAAATTCAGCAGGATGTGGCTTTTCCCTTTTGGGAAAGTAAACCGGGCAATACCGCTACGCGGAGTAGCTGAAACTTCTGTTTTTACATTATATTTAGTCAGATAATTAGAATAATAGCCCGGTGAGGCCTGTTCATCCTTATACTTACTACCATATTCTTTATAATCCACATTCAGTTCTCCGGTAGTAGGCATCAATAATAAAGAACCTAATTCCGGACAACCGACTCCACTCAAATTCACATGAGCATATCCGGTAAAGAAACAATTTGTATATTCATAAGGCGTAGACCACCATCGGGCATCTTTATCGTATGTGTTTTCGGAAGATCCCATCACATTGAAAGGAACCACAGACATCATACCATTGGGGCAAATCGCTCCCGGATTGGTCGTTCCGAAATTTGTAGTTCCGATAAAAGGATCCACATAATCTATCAAAAGACTTTTATCCGTATTTTTAAGGGGAGGGCTCCCCCCTTCCCCCGCATAGGCGGAAAGAAGGGAAAAAGCAAGTGTGTAAGTTAATATAATACGTTTCATATCTTTATTAAATGATACTCGTTCGTTTCGTAAAATCGATAATCTCTTTTATATATCCGAAGGCCATACCTACCACAGTATCTGCCGCACCATAATAAACAGCAACACGTTCACCATCTTGCAAAGCAGCACAGGGGAATACTACATTAGGAACGTCACCCTGAAGTTCGTAAGGAGCAGCCGGCCCAATCAGATATTCACGTGTACGGTAAAGAACTTTTTCCGGATGATCTTTATCCAATATGGCAGTTCCCATAGCGTAACGGAAACCATTACAAGTAGTGATTACACCATGATAGAACAGCAACCAGCCTTCATCTGTAAGGAAAGGAACTGAACCTGCACCAATCTTCGTACACTGCCAAGCGCTTTCCGGGAAAGGAGTCACTTTCATTACACAGCGGTGTTCACCCCAATATTTCATATCCGGGCTATAGCTGATGTATATATCGCCAAACGGAGTATGTCCATTATCACTGGGACGACTCAACATCGCATACTTGCCATCGATCTTCTGCGGGAAAAGTACACCATTACGATTGAAAGGCAAGAAAGCATTTTCGCACTGGAAAAACTCCTTAAAGTCAAAAGTATAGGCAATACCAATCGTAGGGCCATGATAACCATTACACCAAGTCACCCAATAGCGGTCTTCAATCCATGTAACACGAGGGTCGTATTTATATTCCGACTCGATCATTTCCGTGTTACCTGCTTTAAACTGAATAGGTTCATGATTGATATCCCAATGAATTCCGTCCTTACTAAAACCTGCAAAGATATTCATCTGTACAGCTTTGTTATCACAACGGAATACGCCTGCAAAACCATCCTCAAAAGGAACAACAGCACTATTGAAAATACTATTAGATGAAGGAATATGATAACGTCCGATAACTGGATTTTGTGAGTAACGCCACATAACGTCCGTACATCCGACAGGACGATCTTCCCAAGGAATTTGAATTTTATTCATAATCGTTGATTTTATATTATTTATTTTTTGAGTCATCATACGTGAAAGGTATGAAATAAGTAATCAGAAAAGCTGGAATAGTTGCAATTAACACATAGATAAAGAAATTACGATATCCTAATAAGTCACTAAGATAACCACTAACCATTCCCGGAAGCATCACTCCCAGATTCATGATTCCTGAAGCAAATGCGTAATGTGACATTTGATGTTTACCTGGAGCAATCTGTTGCATCATAAACAACGTCAATCCGACAAAACCAAAGCCATAACCAAAATATTCCATTGTTATACAAGTTCCGATCAGATATACATTAGTAGGCTGTGCAACTGCCAAAAAAGTATAAGCTACAAACGGAAGATTAAAAATACAGCAGAGAGTAAATAATGTCTTTTTCAATCCGAACTTAGAGACATAAATACCTGCTAACAATGAGCCTAAAACGAAAGCAGCGGAACCAAAGATACCATTTAGCGTGCCGATCTCTGTTAACGACAGTCCTAAGCCGCCTACATCCCTTGAAGCACGTAAAAACAGCGGAGCTATTTTCATGATAAAGCCTTCTGCCAAACGATATAAAATAATAAAACAGATGTAATAAAGAATATGCTTTTTAGTAAAGAAGTTAGCAATGACTGCTACCAATTCGTGTCCAACCTCCGATGCAGTTTTCTTTGTTGTTGACGGAACCTGTGTAGAAGGCAACATTTTTATATGATAAATACCGATCAGTACCATTATTGCCGCAATTACGCCGAAAATAATCATCCATGCAGATGAATACGCTCCTTTGTTAGCATCTATCGAAGCACCTTCTATTGCTCCGAAGTGCTCTGCCAATGCTCCTGCCATAGCAACTAATCCTCCATTAGCAACCAATTTGGCTACATTATAGAAAGCACCTTGAACTCCGATATATTTTGCCTGATCTTCTTTGTTCAATTCAGCCATATATACACCATCACAAGCAATATCGTGCGTTGCTCCACTAAAAGCAATCACTGCCATCGTAGAGATACTTATGGCGAAAAAGTAATCGAAAAACAAAGAAAAGGCTACTACTCCAAACAATACACCACTCAATAATTCTGTAATCAATACGAAGAATTTTTTCGTCCGATACATTTCAAGAAAAGGACTCCACAAAAATTTCAGTGTCCAAGGCATCATAATCAGAGAAGTCCAGAATGCAATTTGCGTATCCGAAATTCCAAGATCCTTAAACATGAAAACAGAAACCAGATTAATAGCAATAAAGGGAAGTCCCATTGCAAAATAAGCAGTAGGTACCCAGCAAGCCGGGTTAATAGTTTTTCGTTGAGAAGCAGTTTTATTCTGTTGCATAAATCATAGTATATAGATGAAAAAATTCATTTTTCTGACCCATCTATATATAATACAACTAAAAGGGGGAAACTACTAACGTCTCCCCCCTACTTTTTTTATTTTATTATCACTTCGTCTATAAAAAACCACGAAGGATGGCCTACACCATAATGCCAAGTCGGACATTCTTTTGTTCCGGTGACTTCTACTTTCACATAACGAGTTTTTATCGGTTCGGCTGATTCAGCCTTGACTCCACGGAATTTTACCTCACCGGTACGTTCTTCCAGTAAATCAATCGTTTTCCAATGTGTATAATGCTCACCGTCTTCAGCGTATGAATAAACCACCTTTAGAGGAAAAAGAATCCAGGCCCCTATTTGATGAAGAAAATCTGTTTCCACACTATGTATCTCTTTCGCTTCGCCCAAATCTATAACGAATGCACCATCGGTTCCTTCCCAACCAATCCAGCTATCAACAAAGGTTGCTCCACCAAACAAACCGTCAACCAATGCGTTCTTTCCTAATGCCGCATATTTTCCGGTAGGAGGAATTAGATAAGTAACCTTTGCACCCAATGCCAAACTTCTTTCTTTCTGCGGCATGTAACGTTCGCGATACAATTTGCAATAGTCTACCGGTGAATTGGAACGCTCATTCAATGTAGGAACTTGAAACTCTTTCACGCGTTCCTCAAAAAGGTCTAACTTCTTATTAATATCTACCAAATCTTTTTCTGTCTCTGTTCGTGCAATCTCCAGTTCTGAATACTGAATTGGCAGACGTGCCCGTTGAACTCGTTTTAAGAAATCGGGTTCTGCTGCAACAGCCTTTTCAGCCAAATCAAATAAATGATTATAACGACGCATCAAAGCAGGCTTTAACATGCCATATTTATGTGATACAGGTGAATCATATATCCACAACCTCTGTCCACTACCAATTAATGCGCCTTCCATTATCTTTATGTACTGATAAAGATATGGCGCTGCTTCCCCATAATATCCATGCAGAAAATGTTGCATCAATGAGTCTACATTAACTTCTGGATTCCACATTAACTTTGACACTAAATAAGCGCGAAGTTCTGCAAAATCTCCTCCCCTGCTCCCTGCTATTTGAGAGAAATGCATGGTGGCATGATTCTTTTTGAAAAGACGGATATTGTCCTGTAAAATATGGAAATTAGGAAATGGAGCCAGATAATTATCAAAGTTAATACCGTAATCCCACACGAAAATATTATTGGTAATCTTAGACCATCCTTCCATGGCTTTCACAAACTTTTTTCCCGAAGCATTCTCCGTCAAAGTTACTTCACGGTCACAGTCAATATCACATAACATAATATTCACATTCGGCAAAGGTTTCACATGTTTCGGAGGATTCATCGTATATAGATAAGCCAATGTGGAAAATTCTTTATCCGGAAAACGGGCAGCCAACTTATTCAGAAAAGTGATGATACTTCCTGATAATGCTCCTTCATAATCATCAATTGCCTTACAAGCATCACACGTACAATTTGTATAATTACCATCATTCTGACTTACAGACATGATATGTTTATCTGGATTTGCTTTGAAAATAGAATCAACACGTTGAGCAACAATCTCAAAAACCTCCGGATTACTCAAACACCACTGACTGGCCTTTCCCGGGTGGCGTTTTCCTTTGAAGTAAGAATAATATTCCGGATGTTCTTTCCCATAAATGGATGAAGGCAGAAGCTTATCAAAAGTATGCACCCAATAACCGGCAGCAAACACTTCATTCGGTTCCTCTAAACGATTCCACCACTTATAAATAGAGTCTGTATGGATAGCATAACATTGTGTCTGACGATAACGAAAGCCCGGGTTTTCGACTTTATTAATGAAGGGTAAGTTCACCGTTTTTGAAGGGGTAAGAGAATATTCATTCTCTCCCCAATAATCGATACCCAAATATTGCTCCAATAAAGTAACAACCCCATATACAACACCGTTTTCTTTACCAGATATTTTTAGAATACCATCTTGAGTAGAAATAGAGAATCCATCCTCTGTTACTTCCGCCGAAGATTGACCACCAATGAGAATATCTCCTTTTCGAGGAGTTTTATCATTTTCAATAGGAAGTGCAACTCCCGAAATTTCAGTAAGAAAACGTTGTAAGAATTGTGCTGACGTCTTACTATTTGGCATCTTGTCCTGCACAATGATGCGAGCACTACTTTTGCCATCTTTTACGAGTGTTATTTGTGCTGAAACAGTACCACATACCACCAGCAAAACAGATAATAACCAATGTTTCATGTTTGTTAGAATTTAAGTTTATATGAGCATTTACTAGAAGTACAATTCAGGAGAATAAAGTTCTAATAAATTATGGATACTTTAACATATAAAAAAGAGGATATGCCTCTGCGACATATCCTCCTCTTTCAATGATTTATTAGCCTAGAACATTTTATTTATCAAATCGGATATTATGTTCCCACCTTTGAAGCGCACCATTAGATGTTGCATTGTGTCCGTTTCCTGTAGCATCTCTAAAGGAAGTACCATCTCCTTCATCCATTGGCCAAAGGGCAATCAAATTAGGATTCTTAGGATTAACTTCAAAATACATATTGTTTGCGATCTCCGATTCTGTACGAGCTACTTTCCATAGGCGAACCTGACTCATAGCACAATTATTACGGAAATAGCTACCACTATCCACTATTTTCATAAAATCAAAGCGTACGCTTCCACCTTTCGGTGCAGGAGGATCAAAGAAGGTATCTTGTTTTCCATTCCTATAAATGGTAAGTGTTGTTCCATTATAAACGAAAGCCCAATGATACCAAGTGTTTGCTTCCAAATCACTGGCTGTTTGTTTTTGACCTCCCAAAGACTTTATCTGTAGATAATTGTAAGGCCTATTGGCATCTCCAAAACGGATATAGACTTCATGATCATTACTTCCGGAAGTGAAAATAGCCTGATTATTTATACTATAACCATCCATACGTACCCATGCTTCCAATGTCCATGCATCTACTGTAATTCCCCAATCCGTTTCAGGAAGTGTTGTTACATTTCCGGCATTACCACGTAATACAGGAACAGAAACATTCAAAGGCTTAGCTAATACATAAATAAATTTACTTTGAGCTTTTGATTTTACAATATTACCTTTTATAACATTTCCTAATGTAAGAGGAATGGCATAAGTAATACCATTAGTCACAAAATCATCCACATGAAGTCGATAATTAGCACTAATTTCACCTGCCGGAATTATCACTGTCGCATTCTTTGGAAGCATATCGGCTGGCAAGACTTCATATTCCGTACCGCTAGTTGCATTGTATTCAGCCAGTAATTCAGGAGAGAACTGGATTTCCACTTCCACATCTTCCATAACTTTTTGAGCTAAACGCACAACAACGTTAATGTCTGCACCATCATCCATGGTAACAGTAGTAGCATTGTTTGTACCAGCCGCATCTGTTATGTAAAGGCTGTTTGACTGTGCCTTGTATTCTGCATTCTCACATCCTATAAGAAAGAATGCTGACAATGCAATCATAAGACTTGATAAATAGATATATTTCATAATTTTCATTCTTATAAAATTCGTTTAATCATTATTCTTCGTTGGCAGCATTCATGCGATCATAGAAATTCCTATATATGTTTGTAATTCCCTGACGCAAGAAATAATATTCCGGTGAACCATCATAATCGCCCTTACCTTGTGCATAGTCAAAGCCTACACGATAAAGACCACATCCACCAATTAACTGGTCTATTTCATAAGGTTTTCCATTAACAGTATAAGTATTTTTATATACGTAGTTTGACATACCCAGGAATCCTCCTCCAGTATTAGCATACGATTCAAAATTCTCGGTAGCTATGGTTCTACGGACAATTTCATCCGGAGTAATAATCCCCTGTTGTATCCAATCATCCATATCACGCAACACGCCTGTCATTCTATAATCTGCCATTCCACCATAAGCTTGCAATACAAAATAGTCTACATAGTATGAAAGCCATTCTTTATCCATACCTGTTCGGATTCCAACCTCACCGTCAATCAAGAAAAGAAGGCGTTTCTCTGGCATAGGGCGATCTCCACGATCGCGGTTAGGATCCATAGCACCATGTCCAAACCAGTAGGAAAGTTCCTCGACAAAAATAGTTCTCTGTACTTTATTTGACCAAAGCGGACCAACTCCCATTCCACCACCAGGCTCATAATCCCAGTCATAACCATCATATCCACATTCAAGACAAGCTTTATAAATATCCTCTGCATAGGCTTTAATTGCAGGTCTCACCTTTTCCGGATCACTACTGGTTCCAGCTTCGTGATAAATTTCTTTATCTGGAAGGTCGTCGCCTATATTTTGAGAAAATAAGGTAACAACAACCTTTGTGCCTTTCACTTTTTGTACATATTCCATATCAGCCTTTCGCTCCGAAGTTAATTCAAATTTCGGATGCCCACCCCAGTTGGAAGCAATGGTTACAGAATCAGGTAGACCTCTCAAGCTATTTTCACCGGTAGGGGAAGTTCCTGTCCAATTGTCGAACCAAACGAACACTTGTGGAAGTCCCGGTGTTTCTTTCCACTTGCGCAAAGCAGCATAATACTCATCAGTTTTAATTGTTTGATTCAAATCAACATCATTAATAGATTCCACATCCGTACATCCAACGAAGAATATAGCGGCAAATGCAAATCCGAATGCATTTTTTATATGCTTTATATTCATATTCTATATTTTATCAGGTTAAAAATTAATTCTTTTTCGCCCACCACAAATCTGTAGCTCCGGTGTCCGGACCACCTAACATAGTTGCAATAGCTGCTTCTACATTGGCTGAGTTACTAGATTTTTCCGTTGTAGGATATGGTAAACGACGTACCATACGTTTACTATCAATATCACCGATATAACCAACAGAGCTTAGATTATCTCGCGCCGTAAACAATTCAGGATAACCAGTTCGGCGATAATCACACCACGCTTCGATTCCCAATGGATAGTTGGCAATCCATTTTTGAGTAATAATCTTCTGAAGTTTATTACTTCCGTTTTCCCATGCAACAGTAGGAACATCAGTAAATGAAATATTATTTTGAGAGTTCCATCGATCTGTATACCCTTGAGGAACAACTGTACTTGAAAGATAATCACCAATCTCTACGCCATATTGATTCATTGAAATTTGAATACCTTGTTCATAGTAACTCTTAGCTGCCGCTGTTCCACCTGCAATCCATCCTTGTAAAGCCGCTTCAGCTTTTAAGAAATAAGTCTCTGCCGCATAAAAAACTGGCATAGGAGAAGCATCTGTTACAGCTGGTTTAGAGTACCTTGCAGCACTACCTTCAACGCTTTTACTTGTATCTTTAATACCCATACGTACACCACGATACTCTCTATACGAAGTCGAAGTATTCATATATTTGCTGATACGTGGATCATTATATCCATTCATGTATGCAGAAAGTGTTGCATTGATAGCTAAATCACCCCAATCTGAAGCAATCCAAAATGGGTTATATGGCATAGATGGAAAAAAGGCATTATCATCATTAGATTCTATTACTCCGCCATCAATCGCTTCCGCCATCATTTGTTTGGCATATTCTGTATCTTCAGTATTAGAAGCGATACGTACGGCCATACGAAGTTTTAAAGAGTTAGCGTATTTGATCCATTTGCTAAAATCACCATTATATATGATATCATATTCGGCAACAGGTACCTCTTTTCCTTCATTTTCCTGAACAAATGCCGAAAGTACATTGATACTACGTGTCAAATCATCAAACATATTATGATAGAGTGTTTTCACATCGTCATATGCCACTTGGAATTCTCCTTTTCCCATTTCAGAGTAAGGGATAGGACCATAAATATCAGCTACACGAAGCATAACACCGACCCGCAGAATAGATGCCCACGCATAAATATATCCGGTACCTCCTGTAGATTCTTTTATTGTCTGGAAATTCGGATAAAACTCTGTAAACATATCTTTATAAGGAACATCTACCCAGTCAGCACTAGGATTGAATGTTCCAAAATTAGTACCATTCCAAGGAGCAGTTGTTGCAAAATCCCCGCCATACTGCCCTACCATTTGTTCAGTGTGTTGACTGTTATTTTCCTGACAGGCATTCAATAAGCGAGTCATAGCCACAAACAACGTACCGACCCGTTCCGTCGGAGTCATATCTTCGGGATACACGTCTGTTGGATGTGTGTTTAATTCGTCAAAGTTTCCCGTACATGAAGCGAATAGCAGAGTAGTAGTGAAAGCTGCCACGCTTACAGTCTTAATTATATTGAATCTTTTCATCATTCGTTGCTTTATTAGAATTGTACTTTTATACTAAATCCCATGTTTCTCAAGCTAGGTTGCATGAAATAATCCACACCAGTATAGAATGTACTGGTAGATGACGCAACCAATTCAGGATCGAACGGTGCCTTACAATATATCATGCCCAGATTATTTCCGATTAAACCTAATGTTACATCAGCAATGTTATACAACCACTTTTTAGGGAGTGTATATTCAAGACTAACCTCCTGCAAACGAATATTGGTTGCTTCATATACATAGTGGTCACCTTCACCAGTACCAGCCGCTACTATGCCGAGATAATCCTTAGCGGATACATTTCTGTTATTGATGGTTACTCCTCCAGCCTGACGAAGTTGTGCGCTATATTCGGAAACACCACAACGATCAAGGAAAGCTTGTGTATTAGATACAACCAAACCACCAAAACGTCCGCTTAACAATATATTCAGACGTAAACCTTTATAAGTAAATGAGTTTCTCCATCCTAAATTAACCTTTGGAAGCAATGAACCGATTTTCTTATATTCGGTTTCCACCATACTTGGCAAACCTGTCTTGGCATCCAAATAGATATAACCATTATTATCGCGTTTAAAGTCACGGTTGATATACAGGTCTCCCATAGAACCACCTTCTGTCAGGCGTACTACCGGTGAAGTAGAGCCTCCTAATCTTGCTTTGTCTACATAAGGCATTTCTAATCCGATCTTTAAAAGTAACATTATCCCCCAAAAAACCTCTTATCCCCATCAGCCAATCTTTTAATTTTATTCTTATTATAAGTAAAAGTAAAATTACTGGACCAACCGAAATCACGCCACTCATTTTTATATCCTAAGGCCATCTCTATACCTTGGTTCTGTACACTACCTGCTTGGATGTTAACAGCCGTATACCCAGAACTTGCCGGAAGAGGCGCAGCGAATGTTTGGTTACGTGTATCAGAGTTGTAATAAGTAATATCAAAATTCAATGTATTCTTGAAGAAACGCATATTCAATCCCGCCTCATAAGATTTAGTAATTTCTGGTTTCAAATCAGAGTTTGGATACAAGGATTCTGCTTTATATTGGTCAAGCTGATCATCATAAACATAACGTACCTTTGTCAAATATGGATCATAGGCATTACCCACCGAAGTGAAAGAAAAACGTGCTTTTAAGAATGAGAACCATTCAGGCAAATCAATAACTTCACTCAAAATGCTTGAAAGACCAATAGAAGGATAGAAAAACGGTTTATTTCCTCTTTCTGAAAGAGCCAGAGAAGAATCCCAGTCAGCACGTCCGGTGAGACTTAAGTAGAGAAAACTTCTCCAGCCTATTTCCGCATTGGCAAAAACTGATTGTGTCTGACGCTTTAAACCATCAGCATTTACTTTATAATAACCACTGCGTGTAAGGTTTTCGATGGTAAAATGATTAGTTACATTGTTCAAGTCTCCATGTAAAGAAGTCAACTCCATACGAAGATCCTTAATAGAAGCACCCAAATTGGCCGTTACATTAAATTCATTGAACGTTTTATTGAAGTTCGCCAATACATCAGCATACACTTGTCTGTCTAGACGGTTTTCTTCTTTATATCGCCCTTTTGGACCAGCAAAATTACCGACCGTACCTGCGTGGAATTTTTCGGTGTATTTACTTTCGGTGTTATCGATGCTCACACGTCCTTGTACATTTAGCCCTTCAATGATATTATATTGTAGACTAGCAGCCAATTTATAACGTCTTCTATCGTTCTCACGATTCATACGATTCATAATCCAATAAGGATTTTGAGACGAAACACCGCCTAAATCACCATATGGCCAATACTGAGTATTTACACCCGACAAATCATCATAACGTTCGTATACAGCTACATCAGAAAAATCTTCGCCACGTGGGAACAAGTACAAAGAAGTAAGCGGGTTAAAATACTGCCCTTGCGATACCATATTCTTATCGTTTTGAATAATATAGTTAGCACTTGTATCCAAAATAAACTTATTATTCAAGAAGTTGGTAGTATTACGGAATGAGAAATTATATCTATCATAGTCATTATTGGGCATAATGCCTGTTGCATTAGTTGTGGCTACAGAGATATAGCTTTGACTCTTATCATTACCTGTAGAGAGAGAAAGTGCATTGGATACATTGCTTCCTGTATTAAAAAAATTTGCAGGATCGTATCTCTTATCAGTTTCTAATCCCCAGCTCATCATTTCACCTGTCATATTACCATAAGTGTTTTGAAACTTAGGCATCATCATAGGATCACTGAATGTGGTATTATTACTATAAGTCACGGTTGTCTTATCAGCACGTCCCTTCTTGGTAGTAATTAATACTACTCCATTAGCTCCTTCATATCCATACAATGCAGCTGCAGAAGGTCCTGTCAACAACGACATGCTCTCAATATCATCCGGATTAATGTCAGCTATTGATTCACTGCTCGGTTGTGTAGCCATAGCTCCATCACCCCCGGAAGAAGCACGATTATACATTGGAATACCATCAATCACATAGAGAGCGTTATTATTCTGCGTAATAGATTTAGCACCTCGCATTACAACCTTTACACCACCGCCTGGACCTGAAGCACTAGAATTAATCTGTACCCCTGCTGCTTTACCAGCCAGTGCTCCCATAAAGTTAGTACTCTTTACAGTTGTAAGTTCATCCCCTTTCACCTGTTGTACATTATACGTCAATGCTTTCTCTGACCGCTTGATACCCAATGCAGTAACAACTACTTCATCCAATACTTGCGTATCTTCTCCTAGGGTAACTTTCAAGGGTTGTGCGTTGGTAAGTGTGATTGCTTGGGAGAAAATCAGTTTCATATACTTTCTCTAGATCCAATTTTTGTTAGATAAATAGATTAGATGTTCTATTTTTAAGATGTTAGGCTAAATACAATTGAGCAAAATCAATGAATGAAAGAAAAAGTTAGTAAGATTGCGCATGAATATGCAGTAATCAACTTGTTTTTATTCATATATGCGGTATGAATATTCGATAAAAGACGTTTTCTCAGGAATGTTCCACACCGAGAATCACTTCGTTTCTCGGTGTGGAACATTTTGATTCTTTAAATGGAACCTAACAAATCATTTAAAGAATAATAATAACTTGCTTTATAGTAGTTGTTTTCTTCTAGTTAGTGCCGATAATACAAAGAACGGAATCTTTTCATTTGATTAATATTATCAATATTAGATATTATTCTATCACTACGCGGGCGATAAAAAGAATAATTTGCAATAATATTATCCTTTTTTATTTGAATTACGTTTGGCTAAAGTGGAAATCCCTGCGGTTTTCGAAACACTCCTGATAACAAGATGCATATTCTAAATTATAGGTAATCTGAATATGCGTTTTTTAATATTATATTCACTTTTATCCTATATCAATTATTGGTCCATTTTTCATTGTACATACAATTTGCATGCAAATGTATTAATCTAGAGATTAAAGTTAGTCAATAATTGAGCATTCCTTATTCTTTCCTCTTTTTCAAAGTATGCTAAATAGTGCTCGGTTACAGATAAGTTAGAGTGTCCCAAGCTTTCAGAAATATATGAGGTTTTCGCACCTCCACGTTTTAATACTGTAGCAAAAGAATGCCTTGCCGTGTAAGTCGTCAACTGAAAAACTCCAATGTCTTGGGCTATTTTTTTAAGTCTTCTGTTACATTTGGTTATAATACGCCGTACCAATCTAATCTTTTCAAAGGCATCTTCAGATCCTCTAGCATATTTAAAAATATACGTTTGCGGGCTTAATCTTGGATTACCCCATTTTTGAATAATATTCCACATTTCAGGAGTAATGATTGCATGTATCTCTTTGTTATGTTTGGTAGTTCGAGATGTCTTAGAGCGTACAAAGCATATTTCTCCATCCATAATATTTGAATACTGAAGAAATAATAAATCCATAAAATTAATGCCATTACATAAATAAGAAAACACCCAGAGATCCCTAAATTCTTCTATATCTTTTGTTTCACATTGATAAGACATTACTTTTTTTATTTCAGAAAGAGTAAGTGCCAATTTACGTCCACACCCTTCAGGAATTTCATATTTATTCTTTCCAAAAGGAAAAGATGATTCTTTTATGATACCATCATGTACAGCACGATTTAAGACACACTTTAAAGCTCGGAAATAAATACTTATGCTTGAATAGCTTTTACCTTCTGATATCCAAAATTTTTCACAACGTTTAAGCCAATCAATTGTAATGTTTTCCAAAGGTATAGTGGAACCTCCGAAATCTTCTAAACTTTTTAAAGCACTTTGATAATTTAGGTAAGTGTTTGCTTGTTCATAGGCTTCCAGTTCTTTCATTTTTAAGCGAAAAGCACTGCGCAAAGTCATATCATTCATCTGCCTTCCTAACCTGGCGCTTAATGTTTCAATACTAAATTCTCCTTTTTGTATCAGTTCGTTAACTTGTTGCTTAATAGTTGAAAAACTACTCTCTATATCTGATCGAATTTCTGCCAATAACCGGCTTTTTACTTTTAATAACCTTGCCCAATCTTCTTTTGACAATTCCTTCCCAGTTGAGTAATATTTTTGCTTTCTTCTATATACCACTTGAACTTTAACAGGAAATTGTCCACTCTTTTTTGCTCTTCTGGTATCTAATATGGTTAAAACCGAAATTCCATCTTTTGAATATTTGAACATAAAATGAATATTTATATCTATACAATAGGTAAAGCATACATATATTGTATGCAAAATGTATGCAAATGTAATAAATCAGTCTGATTTTAATAAGTACATAAGATTCTATTTATCAAATATTTGAGTATTTATTTTTCAAATAAGAATCTACCTATTCTATTTTTTTGATAAAAAAAATCTTATCTTCGTTTAGTAAGGTTACAACATAAAATGTATTACTATTGAATAAGCGCTTATGGAATTTATTTTAAGTATAACCTTTAAATTTATTAATTATGAGAAACAGAGATACATGAAACCTTTGTGTGAAAACGGTAATCACATTTACCGCTTCTAATTACAAACTCTCTAAAAACTATTTCTAATTAAAAAGAATAAGATGAAAGAAATTATAAAACACAAGTTTTCATACTTGTTATTCTTCCTTTTGTTGGTTTCGTGTTTTGCTTCAGCTTATGGGCAAGAACGAACGATCACTCTTAATCTATCGAAAGTACCCTTGAACACTGCTTTGAAAGAAATTGAGAAACAAACTTCAATGTCAGTAGTCTATAACACAAATGATGTCGATATAAATCGTGTCATATCTATCAAGGTAACAAAAGAATCTTTGAATAATGTAATGAATCAGTTATTCAGAGGAGTTAATGTCAGTTTTTCAATAGTAGATAATCATATTGTACTTTCTGCGAAGAGTAATAAAGAAGAGCAGCAGAAAAAAACACCAATTACTGCAAGTGGTACTGTTACTGATTCAAAAGGAGAACCATTGATTGGAGTTAGTATTTTGGTAAAAGGAACTTCAAATGGTACTATCACTGATATGGATGGAAATTTCAAAATACAAGCAGCTAAAGGTGATGTACTTGAAGTATCCTATATCGGTTATGCCTCCCAAACAATCACGCTTGCCAACGCACAACCTATAAAAGTAACCTTAGGAGAAGATACGCAAGTATTGGACGAAGTAGTTGTTACTGCATTGGGTATCAAGCGTGCAACTAAGGCGTTAAGTTATAATGTACAAGAGGTAAAAGGTGACGAATTGACAGCTGTAAAGGACGCCAATTTTATGAATTCACTATCAGGAAAAGTTGCCGGTGTTCAAATTAATAGTGGTGCAACCGGTGCTGGTGGTGCCACACGTGTTGTTATGCGTGGTATGAAATCTCTGACTAAAGATAACAATGCATTGTATGTAATTGATGGTGTACCTATTTTTAATACAGGAAAAAGCGGTGGCGAAGGATTATTTGGAGAGATGGGAGGATCAGATGCTGTTGCTGACTTAAATCCTGATGATATTGCTAGTATTAGTATGATGACCGGTCCTTCTGCGGCAGCATTATATGGTTCTGCTGCGGCAAACGGTGTTGTTTTAATTACTACTAAAAAAGGCCAAACAGAGAAAACTACCATAACAGTATCCAACAGTACTACTTTCTCTAAAGCATATATTATGCCGGATATGCAGAACCGTTATGGTACAAGTTCCGGATTATTCAGCTGGGGAGAATTGACAAACCGTCGATATAACCCATCTGACTTCTTTAAAACAGGATCCAATGTTATCAATTCGGTAGCATTATCTACAGGAAATACCAAAAACCAGACCTATCTTTCTGCTTCTACAACTAACTCCGGTGGAATTCTTCCGAATAACTCCTATAACCGTTATAATTTTACGGCACGTAATACCACCCATTTCCTGAATGATAAACTTACTCTGGATATCGGTGCACAATATATCGTTCAGAACAACAAAAACATGGTTTCTCAAGGACAGTATTATAACCCTCTCCCATCACTGTATCTATTCCCTCGTGGAGACAACTTTGACGAAATTCGTTTGTATGAACGTTATAATACTAACTACGGCTATATGGAACAATATTGGCCTTATGGTGATGCAAGTTTGTCATTACAAAATCCATATTGGATACAAAATCGCATCAACCGTACTTCCAACAAGAAACGCTATATGATGAACGCTTCTTTGAAATGGCAGGCTACAGATTGGCTCAATGTTGTTGGTCGCGTCAATCTGGACAACTCCGACTACCGGAATAAAAACGAAAAATCTGCTTCTACATTAACAACATTCTGTGGTGTAAGCGGTGGTTTTGAAGATGCCATGCGTCAGGAACGTTCTTTATATGCCGATTTCCTGGCTAATATAGATAAAACATTTGGTGATTTTCATTTAACAGCCAATGTTGGTGCTTCCATATATCATACTTCAATGGATCAGTTATATATTGCAGGTGACCTGGTTATTCCCAACTTCTTCCAGATCAACAATATTAATTTCTCCGCCAACTATAAACCGGACCCTACCGGATATGAAGATGAAATTCAAAGTATTTTTGCCAGTGCTGAATTAAGTTGGAAAAATCAACTGTATCTAACTGTAACCGGACGTAATGACTGGGATTCAAAACTCGCATTCTCCAAACAAAAATCGTTCTTTTATCCGTCAGTCGGTTTATCGGCTTTATTATCAGAAATGGTTAAACTGCCCGAGGTGATCTCTTATGCTAAAATACGCGGTTCGTATACAGTGGTAGCCTCTTCTTTCGATCGTTTCCTTACTAATCCGGGGTACGAATACAACAGCCAGACACATAACTGGGCGAATCCGACCGTATATCCGATGGACAATATGAAACCTGAAAAGACTAAATCCTGGGAAATCGGTTTGAACTTGAAATTCTGGGGAAATCGTTTCTATTTAGACGCTACTTACTATCGTTCTAACACACTGAACCAAACATTTAAGGTAGATATTCCCTCTTCTTCCGGATATAAACAAGCGATTGTACAAGCTGGTAACGTGCAAAATCAGGGTATTGAATTAGCTTTAGGATTCAGTGATAAATGGGCAGGATTCGGATGGTCTTCTAATGCAACCTTCACTCTAAACCGTAACAAGGTGAAACGACTGGCAAGCGGCAGCGTGAATCCCGTGACAGGAGAAGCTATCCAAATGGATGAAATGAATGTGGGTTGGTTAGGTAAAGAGAATGTAGCTCCTCGCGTCATCCTGACAGAAGGAGGCTCCATGACTGATATCTATGTATACAACCAACTGACAAAAGACAATAACGGTAATATAAAAGTCGATCAGAATGGTAATCTGGGTATCACTTCATCAAACACTCCGGTAAAAGTAGGTAATCTGGATGCTGATTTCAACCTCGGATGGACCAATCATTTCACTTATAAAGGAATTGATTTAGGAGTTGTATTATCAGCCCGTGTAGGCGGATTAGCTTATTCGGCTACTCAAGGTATTTTAGATTATTATGGAGTATCCGAAACATCTGCAACAGCTCGTGATAATGGTGGTATACCTATTAATAACGGCAAAGTTAACGCCCAAAAGTATTACCAGACTATTGGTACGGGTGAAGGTGGCTACGGTCGTTATTATCTATATAGTGCAACCAATGTACGTTTGCAGGAATTGAGTCTAAACTATACACTTCCTAAAAGATGGTTTAAAAATGTGGCGAATGTTACTTTGGGTATTGTAGGACGTAATTTATGGATGATTTATTGTAAAGCCCCATTTGACCCGGAATTGTCTGCCTCTACCTCCAGTAACTATTATATGAATGTAGACTACTTTATGCAACCCAGCTTGCGTAACTTCGGTTTTAATGTGAAAGTTCAATTCTAAAAGAAAAAGCTAATGTTATGAGAAAATATTTAAGAAATATCACAGTCGGTGCCGCTCTGTTGTTACTGGCAGGAAGTTGTACCGATAAATTTGAGGAGTATAATACGAATCAATATCAAATTCATGATGCAGACCCTGCGACTTTGATGAAATCTATGATTGAAACAATTGTGAATATTCAGCAGAATGACTCTCAAATGCAAGATCAGATGGTGGGACAGTTAGGTGGCTATCTATGCTGTTCTAACACATGGAGTGGTACAAACTTCAGCACATTCAATCAGAGTGATGCCTGGAATGCTACCCCCTGGAACACTCCGTTTGAAAAAATATATGGAAACTTCTTCCAAATACAAGAAGCGACAAATTCTACGGGACATTATTATGCTTTTGCGTGTATGATACGTGCAATAACAATGCTTCGCGTTGCGGATTGTTATGGACCGATGCCTTACAGCCAAGTAAAGAAGGGTAATTTCTATGTATCTTATGATACCCAGGAACAGGTCTATACCAGTATATTAAGTGATTTAGCCAATGCAGCCGATGTTTTGTACAACTATTATGTAGAAACAAATGGTAATGCCCCATTGGGAGCCAATGATCCGGTTTTTGATGGAAATTATTCAGGTTGGGCTAAGCTAGCCAATTCAATGCGTTTACGTGTTGCAATGCGAATCAGCGGAACATGGCCTGGCATTGCTCAAGAGGCAGCTGAAGCAGCAGTAACACATAAAGCAGGATTGATTGAAAGTAATTCGGATAATGCTATGCTTTCTTGTGGCACGCAGAGTAATCCCTATCAACTGGCAGCTGTAAGTTGGGGTGATCTGCGTGTGAATGCAAATATTGTAGATTATATGAATGCATATGGCGATCCACGTATGCCGAAGTTCTTTAATAAGTCTACCCTTGCCGGGAAAACAGATAAATATGTAGGTATGCGTACTGGAGATGCTGATTTTAAAAAGGCAGATGCAGCAGGATTCTCTATTCCTGCATATACGGCAACTTCTAAATTAATGGTTTTCTGTGCTGCAGAGACAGCGTTTTTACGTGCAGAAGGAAAATTGCGTGGTTGGAATGTCGGTTCTAAAACAGCAAAAGCCTATTACGAAGATGGTATTAATTTATCAATGGAACAATATCAGGTTTCAGCCACTGAATACATGAAGATTGACGAGGCTCCTGTCGTATCACATGAAAGTGATGTTGTGCAAAATGCTACTGCTACAATTACCAATACTGTGAGTGTAATGTGGGATGACAGCGAGGCTGACAACGTAAATGGAAAGAATTTCCAACGTGTCATTACTCAAAAATGGATCGCCAATTATCCATTAGGATTGGAAGCATGGGCTGAATATCGCCGTACAGGTTATCCGGAACTTTATCCTTGTATCGACAATCTATCAGATTGTGGTGTGAGCAGCCAACGCGGTATGCGTCGTCTAAGTTTCCCTTATACAGAGGCACAAAACAATAAAGCCAATTATGATCTGGGAGTAGCAGAACTAGGCGGTGCTGATAACGAAGCTACTGACTTAAAGTGGGCTAAAAAGAACTAATTTATATAATGCATAAAAAGGACTTTTATGAAGAAAATTTATTTATTATACATTGTACTCATATCACTGGCAACGACCTCATTGATCGGTTGCAGTGACTGGACGGAGTCAGAAGCAAAAACTTTTCCCGAATCGATCGTATCGGATGAATATTATGCGGCCTTGCGTGCCTATAAACAGACAGATCACCAAGTTGCATTTGGTTGGTTTGGTGGCTGGAGTGGTGAAGGTGCCTATATGAAAAGTTCTTTAGCCGGTATTCCTGATAGTGTAGATATTGTTTCTATTTGGGGAAATTGGTCGAACATTACAGAAGCTCAAAAAAAAGATCTGGAATTTTGCCAACAAGTTAAAGGTACTCGTTTTACCATGTGTTTTATTATCAGAAGTGTAGGCGATCAAATTACTCCGCAGAATATTCGTGAAAATTGGGAAAATATGGGATTTTCATCCGAAAAAGAAGCTGTGAATGATTTTTGGGGATGGCCTTCCGATGAATCAAATAAGGAAGCAATAGAAGCATCCATTCGCAAATATGCAAGCGCCATTGCCGATACAGTAAACAAATATGGTTACGACGGCTTTGATATCGATTATGAACCTAATTTTGGCAACCCCGGTAATATCGTAGACGAAGACGATAGAATGTTTGCATTTGTTGATGAACTAGGCAAATATTTCGGTCCGAAATCAGGAACTGGCAAATTATTAGTTATCGATGGCGAACCACAGAGCATAACAGGTAGACCTGAAGTCGGGTTATATTTTGACTATTTTATCATTCAGGCTTACAATAATAGTAGTCCTGGCAGTGATTCTAAACTCGATAAACGTCTTATCACAGGCGGCGTAGCAGGTGCAGGACTTGTTCAGACGTATAGCAGTGTCATGTCTGAAGAACAAATCACGAAGATGACCATCATGACCGAGAATTTCGAGGCTACCGATGCTGCTATGGACGGTGGATATGATTACACTGATCGTTATGGTAACAAAATGAAATCTCTCGAAGGAATGGCACGCTGGCAACCAAGTAACGGATTCCGTAAAGGTGGTGCAGGAACCTATCATATGGAAGCAGAGTATGGAACTTCACCAGAATATAAAAATATACGCCGTGCTATTCAAATTATGAACCCGTCATCACATTCATTACTTAAAAATTAATGTAAACTATGAAACGTATGAATTATATAAAAATTTTATGCTTCTCCGCAGTCATAACAGGCTTAGGAAGTATAGTAAGTTGTGGAGATGCAAAATACGATACTTTAGATACACATGCTTATATTGAAGAAGCTCTTTCCAGTACAAGTCAAAAAGTGACCGTACAGGCTACTGGAGAAAGTTTTACTACCCTAAATGTGCATCTAAGTAATCTTTCTTCTACAGACAATCATTATAAATTGGTTACAGATCAATCAGTACTGGACACTTATAACCATATTAATGGAACCGGATATATAATGTTGCCCAAAGATTATTATACGTTGCCGGAAACGATTACTGTAAAAGCAGGACAATATGCAGCCGATGCCCTCTCCATCGCTTTGAAAGCTTTCAGTCAGGAAATGATGAAATCGGGAGAATCATATGCACTGCCTGTAAAACTAGTATCGCAAGATGGAAGTATTTCACCGATGGAAAATACCGGAACCTTTGTTATCTTGGCAGAAAGTATTATCGAATTTTCAGCTCCAATGTTTGTTGGCGCTCCTAGTTTAAAAGCTAATAAATTCACAGAATCTCCCGAAACGTATTCACAATATACGATAGAGGTTCGTTTTCAGGTAGCCAACACAGCTGACCGTGACCGTGCAGTATTTAAGAACGGAGGAGATGATGCAAACTTCATCCTTTTACGTTTTGAGGATCCTCAAAGTGACAATGAAAATTATAAGGCACATTCATTAGTACAGATTGTAGGACGTAACCGGCTTTATTTGAATCCAAGTAATTCTTTCAAGCCAAACGAATGGCAACATTTAGCATTGGTCTGTGATGGTTCCAACTATCGACTTTACATAAACGGAGTTGATTCGGGTGTGTTGAGTATACCAACAGGAGCAACAACTTTCTCTGATGTAAATTGGTTCTGCTTAGGTGATGATTCTTATAGTAGATGGGGAAACTGTAAAATTTTGATGAGTGAAGCACGTATTTGGTCCGTAGTTCGTTCCGCTTCTCAAATTCAGAATAACATGACGCAAGTTAGCCCTAAATCTGTAGGTTTGGAAGCTTATTGGCGATTCAATGAAGGACAAGGTAATGTGTTCGAAGATGCAACCGGTAAAGGTCATACTTTGACAACTTCTGCTACTCCTACCTGGATTGACGGTATTTTATCTACAGATAAGGCTACTGAATGGAAATAGTAAAAATTAAATTGTATATGTATATGAAAAATATATTTCAATCACTATCAATAGCAACTCTACTCGGCTTGTTTGTCCCATTCATTTCGTCCTGTAGTGATGATGAAGAAGTTTTTAACGAGTGGAATGCTACGTATGTGTCTCTACAGAGAAATGACTATTTATCGGGGAATGTAAAAAAGTTCAATCTGACTCATGATGCGAATGGAATCGGAGGAGATGAAATTAAGATGGCTTTTACTGTAAAAACACAGAAAGCAGTCTCTACAGATATGGTTATCGCATTAAGTGCAAAAAGTGAAACAGAAGGGCTTGATGCAAGCCAGATCGTTTTAAGTTCCTCACAGGTTACTCTCAAAGAAGGACAGATGACTTCTGAAGAAATCACTGCAACGGTCGATCCAACGATATTCGCCAGTATCATGGAAAAAACAAGTTTCTCTTTCAGTGTATCAATCAGTAATGTAACTACCAATGATAAGAACACTGTCATTAGCAGTAATTTAAGTATCTTACCTGTCATCATTAATAAAGCTGCCTACTGTAATCTAAAAAGTGGTACTCCTAGCAATAGCCAACTTATCAGTAATCGTGCAGGTTGGATTGTTAATGTGGAAGAAGGAGTAGACGGCGCACCTAATAATTTAATTGATGGCAAGACTGGAACTGACGTTGCTCTAAATAATAAAGGCTTCTGGTTCACCGTTGATTTAGGAGAAACTAAGGTTTTAACAGGCATCAAAACGAATCACTGGGGAAATGCATATGCTCCTAGAGAAGTGGAAATATTACAGTCTGAAAATGGTATGACATGGAAATCATTAAGTTCATTAGCAATACCCGGTAGTAGTACACAAAACATCACGTTCATCTCTCCTATTACTACGCGATATCTAAAATATCAGATTATCACTATCTCTACAAACGGTCGTACGGATGTTACAGAATTTAATGTTTACGAACCCAAAAGTGAATAAACATAATGAATAGGTAACATAGAAATGATAAAATAGAGGGTAATCCAATGGATTACCCTCTATTTTAGAAACATACTTCACAAACATACTTCCAGACTATCAATCTATCTCCCAAAAGAATACTCCAGATCTCTACTTGTTAGTTCATCTTCGTACATCTTTCTTATGACTTATGGTTTTGAATTAAATTTCTCCTACTGAATCTTTACGCTATCATCCGGTTTCAGCCGTTTCAGTCTTGTTCGTAAACGCCTTGATAAAGAGCGACATTGACATGTCGGGTTAAAGTCGTCGACATGCCGGGTTAGTAAATCAGAGTCTCTATTCGCATAAAACGAAGGCCATGTTTCACTCAAACAGCGGCTCTATTGAAGGTAAATAGAGACTCTAAAAAAGAGACTATTTACATCTCCTTTTTGTTTTCAGGTTCGCGTTCAGCCAAAAGCACCGATGAAAAGGAACTTTTTAAGTAGACTGAAAGCTGAATGCGGTTTTTAACTAATTCTATTTAGATGGGCTCATCACGGTGAAGTTTGTTCAAAACTGCACCAAAACAAAATTTTCGATCAAACACTTGTTTCTCTAATGATCTAAGAAAGCCATAAAGGAAAGGGGGATTCTTAACTCATTAAGAATCCCCCTGTAAAAAGACTTATGTTTATATCTTATTTCTTCATCACCCGAATAATCCGTCCGTCTTTCTTATAAGAAAAATGATTTGTATGCATCAAAACATTCAATATTTCATCAGCAGTGCTATCAGTAGAGAATTCACCGGTAAACCGTTCTGATTTCAAAGCATCATCCTTATAGATAAATTTAATATCATACAACTTCTCCATAATATTGGTTATTTCCAATAAAGAATGTTGTTTGAATTCCAACTTACCTTTCATCCACAGGAGCACATCCGTAGGCTGGTTATATTCAATCAACTCTGCCTGATAAGTATCCGTATTCACATTCAATGTCTGTCCCGGTTTCAGTAAATAGCCATTCTCTTCCGTTCGTGGAGAATCCACCCGCACCAAACCTTGAAGCAAGGTAGTCACTACCCTATTCTCTTCTTCACGCGCACGCACATTAAATTTCGTACCAAGCACACAAGTCTTGATTTGTTTACTGTTTACGATAAATGGAGCATGTTTATCATGAGACACTTCAAAATAGGCTTCACCCGACAAATCGATTTGGCGATCCGAACTCCAGAAAGAATTATGATAAACTAATTTAGAAGATGCATTCAGCCATACCCTACTACCATCCGGCAGTACAGTCTGTGCTCTCTGTCCGGCAGCAGTTATCACCTCATAATCTGAAAGTTTATCGGAAAGTAATCCCCAGGCAATTCCACCGGCAAAAACAAGTCCGGTAAGAAAAGCAGCAGCCACAGTAGCATAACGCCCCCAACGGATTGAGATATTTTTCTGTTTAGTATTTCTCTCCTTTTCTCTGATAGCCGACTTAAATTTATCTAATGACGCCTCTGTATCTACAGCATTCATCACCGCTATACGTTCACCTACAAAAAGAGTATAATAAAGTTGCTCTAAAGTTTTCCGATTCCCCGGTTCTTCCTCGCACCAAGTTTCCACCCGGGCAGCTTCTTCATCATTACATTCACCCTGCAGATAATTCAACAAGATAGTTTCATCCATGCTCATTTGACCTTTTACAATAAAAAAACTATAAAACCTTTGTAGTAATACAGTTGTGAGTACAAATATACTAAACGAAAAAAGAAAAAAATATTTTTTCTCGCATTTTTATTTCATTTATCTACTTCTTTCATTATTTTTGTCTTACATAAATTAAAAGAGAATGTCACAATCTTCGATATATTTGGATATTAATAATAATAAGTCCGTTATTACTGCCCTAAAAGCAGGAGAAGAAAAAGTTTTTGACGTCGTCTACAGACATTATTTCCGTAGGCTATGTGCTTTTTGTTCTCAATACGTAAGTGAGCAGGAAGAAATAGAGGAGATTGTGCAGGAAACAATGATGTGGCTGTGGGAAAACCGTTGTACTCTGATGGAAGAACTGACACTCAAAACTCTTCTTTTTACGATTGTCAAGAACAAAGCCCTCAACCGTCTTTCCCATTTTGAAATTAAACGAAAAGTACATCAGGAAATCGTTGATAAATATGATAGTGAGCTCAATAACCCGGACTTCTATTTGAGTGATGAGCTTTTCCGTCTATATGAAGAAGCACTAAAAAGACTTCCGAAAGAATATCTCGAAGCCTACGAGATGAACCGTAATCAACATCTGACGCATAAAGAAATTGCCGAGAAACTGAATGTATCTCCACAAACGATTAATTACAGGATTGGACAAGCTTTAAAGCTATTACGAGTAGCTTTAAAAGACTATCTACCTTTATTCATACTTATTTTCGGACCTAACTTTTTCGAACAATCATGAAATCAAACTTCGTATTTAGTAGTTCAAGCCTGTTTATCGGACTTTTTCTTTTCTTCTTCACAGAAAATGTATATTCACAAGAATCTGCTGACAACTGGACTCTTAAACAAGCCCGCCAATGGACACAGAAGCAAAAATGGGCGAACGGGCTGAAGGCAATGCCTCATAAGACAACCGATTATCAGGAGTTTGCCTCACAATATCACAAGAACAAGAAAGTGTGGGACAAGACTTTCCAATGGCTAGCTACCCACGACCTCGTAAATATGCCTGCCGGACGATACGAAGTAGATGGTGAACATTGCTACATCAATGTGCAGGATGCAACAACACAAGATGTCAGTAAACGTAAAATTGAAGCACACCGCCACGGCATCGATCTGCAATATGTAGTAAAAGGTACCGAACGTTTCGGAATTACTTCAGCCGAATATGCGGAGCCTATCACCGAATATAAACCGGATGTTACTTTCTACAAAGCCAAAAAAATAAAATATGTAGATTCCACTCCGGACACATTCTTCATGTTCTTCCCTAAAAACTTCCATCAGGCATTAGTAAAAGCCGGGAAAGAACCGGAAGAGATACGAGTAATCGTTGCTAAAATCGAATATATCCCTTAAACAAAAACATGAGTGAACTTTTAGTCTATAAAGCCTCTGCAGGTTCGGGTAAAACATTTACCCTGGCCGTGGAATACATCAAACTATTAATTTTCAATCCCCGTGCCTACCGGCAAATTCTCGCTGTTACCTTTACCAATAAGGCAACAGCAGAAATGAAGGAACGTATTCTTAGTCAGCTTTTCGGCATACAGATAGGTGATAAAGATTCGGAAGCCTATCTCAACCGTATCAAAGAAGAGACTGGAAAAACCGAACAGGAGATACGGGAAGCGGCAGGTGTCGCCCTTAACTATATGCTGCATGATTACAGCCGGTTCAGGGTAGAGACTATTGACTCATTTTTCCAATCTGTCATGCGTAATCTCGCACGGGAACTGGAACTTAGCCCGAATCTGAATATCGAGTTAAACAATACCGAAGTTCTTAGTGACGCCGTAGATAGTATGATCGAGAAGTTAGGTCCCACTTCCCCTGTCCTCGCATGGTTATTAGACTATATCAACGAACGAATTGCCGATGATAAACGATGGAATGTATCAGACGAAGTTAAAAGTTTCGGACGCAATATTTTCGATGAAGGCTATATTGAAAAAGGAGAAGGACTTCGGCAACGACTGCGTAATCCGAACACCATCAAAGAATACCGCAAACAACTGAAAGCTCTGGAAACGGAAATACTGGAGCAAATGAAAGGATTCTACGACCAATTCGAAGGAGAACTGGATGGTCACGCATTAACTGCTGATGATCTGAAAAACGGTTCACGGGGAATCGGAAGTTATTTCCGTAAACTGAATAATGGCGTTTTAAGCAATGATATCCGTAATGCCACAGTAGAGAAATGTCTGGAAGATGCCAAAAATTGGGCAACCAAGACTTCTCCCCGTTATGCGGATATCATCAACCTGGCTAATTCCAGCCTTATACAAATTCTGGAAGATGCTGAAAAGTTGCGTTCCAAGAATAATTTGTTACTGAATAGTTGCCGGTTATCCTTGCAACATCTCAATAAAGTGCAACTTCTCGCCAATATCGACGAAGAAGTACGTCAGTTGAACCACGACAACAACCGTTTTCTGTTGTCAGACACGAACGCCCTGCTTCACCAACTGGTGAAAGACGGTGACTCCTCTTTTGTATTCGAAAAGATAGGGACAAATATCCATAATGTCATGATAGACGAGTTTCAGGATACCAGCCGAATGCAATGGGGCAACTTCAAACTGCTTTTGCTCGAAGGGCTGTCTCAAGGAGCAGACAGTTTGATTGTAGGAGACGTCAAACAGTCCATTTATCGTTGGCGGAATGGTGATTGGGGAATTCTCAACAGCCTGAATGACCACATCGAGCATTTCCCGATCCGCGTCAAGACGTTAGCCACCAATCGGAGAAGTGAAACGAATGTCATCCGGTTTAACAATCGAATCTTCACAGCTGCTGCCAACTATCTAAACGGAGTGTATAAACAGCAATTAGGCAAAGATTGTGAGGATTTGCAGAAAGCCTATGCCGACGTTGTGCAGGAATCTCCCCGAAGTACAGAAAAAGGATACGTTAAAGTCTCTTTTCTCGAACCCGACGAAGAACATGACTATACCGAGCAGACACTTATTAGCCTGGGAGCAGAAGTGGAAAACCTCCTCGCCTCCGGAGTACAGCTTAATGACATCGCCATCTTAGTACGAAAAAATAAAAGTATTCCCCGAATCGCCGACTACTTCGATAAGGAGCTACACTATAAAGTGGTATCAGACGAAGCCTTCCGCCTTGACGCCTCTCTTGCCATTTGTATGATGCTGGACGCCTTGCGATTTCTTTCCGACGAAAACAATAAAATAGCACGTGCCCAGCTGGCCATAGCCTATCAAAACGAAGTTTTACAAAAAGGATTGGATTGGAATACCCTCCTACTCCTCCCTGCCGAGAATTATCTTCCCGCCGCTTTTCTTGAAAAGATAAAAGAATTAAGGCTAATGCCTCTCTATGAGCTATTGGAAGAGCTTTTCAGTATATTCGAGATGAATCTTATCAAAGACCAGGATGCCTACTTATTCGCATTCTTCGATGCTGTCACTGACTATCTACAAAGTAACTCTTCCGAACTCGACGGATTCATCCGGTATTGGAATGAAACGTTATGCAGTAAAACAATTCCAAGCGGAGAAGTAGAAGGAATCCGGATTTTCTCCATACACAAATCCAAAGGATTGGAATTCCATACCGTGCTCCTCCCTTTCTGCGACTGGAAACTGGAGAATGAGACCAATAACCAACTTGTATGGTGTACCCCGCAAGCAGCACCATTCGACGCGTTGGATATTCTCCCTATCAACTACTCCACCCAAATGGCAGAATCTATTTATGGAAACGACTACCTGCAAGAGCGTCTCCAACTTTGGGTAGATAACCTCAATCTGTTATACGTTGCTTTTACCCGTGCAGGAAAAAACCTTATTATCTGGAGCAGAAAAAATCAAAAAGGTACCATGTCCGAACTGTTGGCAAACACTCTCCCAATCGTAGCTAAGGAAGAAGGTATTGATTGGGAAGAAGACTGTTACGAACAAGGACAACTATGTCCGTCAGAAAAAGAAAGAACAAAGACATCGACCAACAAGCTAACCCAGAAACCGGAAAAGCTCCCTATCCGGATGGAATCCATGCGCCATGATATTGAGTTTCGTCAGTCCAACCGTTCAGCGGACTTCATCCAGGGAATTGAGGAAGAAGACTCGGACGACCGCTTTATCAACCGCGGGCGTATGTTACACACCCTGTTTTCTGTTATCGAAACAGCAGAAGATATAGATCCGGCCATCGAACGACTTATTTTTGAAGGAGTGATCAGAAATGATGAGAAAGAAAAAGTAGCCCGCGAAGTTGCAACGAAGGCTTTTTCTTCTCCTGAAATTCAAGATTGGTATTCCGGGAAGTGGACATTATTTAATGAGTGCGCCATTATCTATAAAGAAAAAGGAGTGCTGCAAACCCGTCGCCCGGACCGCGTAATGATGAAAGACAACCAAGTTGTTGTAGTTGATTTCAAATTTGGTAAGGAAAACCCTAAATATAATAAACAGGTAAAAGGCTACATGCAGCTACTTACCAAGATGGGATATAAGAATATCACCGGTTACTTGTGGTATGTGGATGAAGAAAAAATAGAAAAAGTATGAAAGCAGTTCCCCTCATCGGCATCGCCCGCCATCGACTAACAATTGACGGTGAAGGAGTTACAACACTAGTTGCATTTCACGGCTGCCCATTGCGTTGCAAATACTGTCTCAACCCGACATCTTTGCAGCCTAACGGTGTTTGGGAGAGCTATAATTGTAACCAGCTCTACGAGGAAGTACGCAAAGATGAACTTTACTTTTTGGCGAGTTGCGGCGGAGTCACATTTGGAGGTGGAGAACCTTTATTACAAAGCGAATTTATCAGGCAATTCCGCCAACTCTGTGGCCCGGAATGGAGAATCACTGTCGAAACCTCTCTCAATGTTCCGCAACAGAATGTAGAAGAACTGATTTCTATTATAGATAATTACATAATCGACATCAAAGATATGAATAATGACATCTATCAGCGATATACCGGAAAGAATAATGAAAACGTCTTAGGTAATTTACGGTATTTAATCGGGCAAGACAAAACCAAGCAAATCGTTATTCGGACACCACTCATCCCCTCCTATAATACGGAGAAGGATATTGACCAAAGCATAGAACTTCTGAAAGAAATGGAAATTACCCAGTTCGACCGGTTCACTTATAAAACCCCTAATGATTAATGACATGGTACGAGGAAAACAAACTTGCAAAATTTTAAAAGAGATTCGTCGGCAGATAGCTGAAGCGAATGATATTGAATTCATCACCTCTGAATGTCAGTATCAGGGAGACTGTTTGGGCACTTGTCCCAAATGCGAAGCGGAAGTTCGTTATTTGGAGCAGCAGCTTGAACGAAAACAGATAGCGGGAAAAGCAATCACAGTATTAGGCATATCTGCAGGGCTGATAGCCATGACTCCAATGACTTCATGCACTAATTCGGCTAATAAAGGAATGAATAAAGAAGTGTCTAGTGATACAACTTCCTATGAAAATCTCATTATGGGAGAGCCTGTCCCCACTCCGGCAGAAGACACCATCATTGCCTCCATAAAAGATGCACCACCTCCCCCGCCACCAGCGCCAACACCCGATGATGTGCTAGAAGGAGATATTTGTGAAGAAGAAAATAATAACTTGTGCGGGTGTTTCTCTTGTCATTATACTCGTGTTACTATCTGTTAATTTCTTACAAAGCGGAACAGGTAGCATAAGTAAGGAGAATATAGAAAAAGAAAATGAATTTAAAAAAAGTCTTGATGTGATAGCCCAAGAAGAGGAGCCAGATGAAGTATCTAAAGAATTTGCAAACAAACTCGGAGTCGATGAAAAAAATATAGTTTCAACAGGAAACACGATAAAAAGCACTTATTATAGTTTCACAGTTTTATCATGGACAAAAGGAAAGGAGTATCCGGGGTATGCACTTCCGGAAGGGAAAAATCTTGCAGATTATCCGGGAGCAGTGTTAGATGAACAAGGAAATATTACAAATGATTTTTCTTACGTTGTAGTCAATCTTTCTGTAAAAAATCAAAGTAGTAAAACGCTAGAAAACGATCTTATCTGGGGATATATACGCCTGAGGTTTCTTTCGGCACCATCAAAGTACAGTGACTATATAGGCGAAGTAACTTATTTGGGGGAGGAAAAACCGCGAATATTGAATCATAATTATTATGCTGAAACTTTTGCACCAGAGGAAGAAAAAGTAATGCCGATGATTTTTGTTGTAAATGATGCATTGTTAGACTCAGAAGCAATGTATTTGGAAATTAATCCGACCGGAGCTGTCATTGATAATCCAGATTACGATATCCGGCGCTATATTGTACTGAATTGATGACGTAAAGGTGGTCTTTCCAACAAAATAGCATCCCCTTTCTCTTCCCTTTGAAAATATAATTTAAGAAAGAGGGAAAAGCATGAAACAGATTTTTAAGACAGAGATGAAACGGGCAATGAGCGGAAAGGGGATGGTATTATCCATGCTGATAGGAACTGTGCTTGGAATTGCACATGTAATCCGGGAAATAATCCCCGCCTATCGAGCTAATCTGACGAATTTCTATAACGAATTCCCAATTCTGTCGCCACATAGTGCTGTGGAAACATGGATGGCTGGAAGTCCGTCGAATTTGGAAGGCTTTGTTTTCTTTTTAATCCTCCCTATTCTTGCAAGTCTTCCGTTTGGAACGTCTTATTTTGATGATTGTAAAGGGGGATTAATAAAAAATATTTATATGAGAACAAAGAGAGAAGATTATCTCAAAGCAAAATATGTTGTTGCTTTTCTGAGTGGGGGAATTGCAGTTCTTGTTCCATTGATTTTCAATTTAATGTGCAGTTTGGTTCTTCTGCCAAACTTAGCACCGCTTTCAACAATGGGAGAGAATATACTTACACCGTTGATGCTGTTTTATAAGATTTTCTTTACGCATCCTATGATATATACAATGTTTTTTCTGGTACTTCAATTTCTGATGGCAGGAATTTGGGCTTGTGTTTGTTTGTCTGTAAGTTTTTTGTCAGATTATAAAATTGTCGTATTGATTTTTCCGTTTTTTGTACAGCTGATCCTGCATGTTATCTGTACAATTACAAATCATATTGACTATTCCAGTGTATATTGGGTTCAGCCGGGACATGGAATCGTCGCATGGTGGATTCCAGTGGTTTCAATGGGGATTGGAATTCCAGTAACGTTCTTTGTATTTATGAAAAAAGGGGCGAAGGAAGATGTATTCTAAATCAAAACAGACATTTTATCATGTGAGAGATTCTTTGATAAAACATAGATGGCTTCTGACAGCTGAACTGATCTGGATGATAGTTTGTTCTTTTTGGACAGTGTCCGAGCAGGAGAAGATGTATCAGTTTTATAATCTTTCGGCCAGTACGATAGACTATGTTATTGCACAGCAGGGAGCACTTTATAGTGGATTGACCATATTTCCGTTTGTACTTTTTTTCGTAATCAGATGCAAACAGGACAGTCTGAACATTCAATATATCTTACGGTATCAATCGAGAAAAAGAATGTTTCAGCAACAACTGAAGGAGAGTCTAGTATATGCTGCTGGGATTTCTTTTATAATTATCCTAATGGCTACATTTACTGGCTGGATCTTTAGCAGAAATCTGATCAATTGGGATACTATGGAAAGTGTTTATTTTGGTCAGACAGGAAACGTTGTAAAGTCCCATTTTTTATCCGTGGCCGTCATTATCTGGTTGATGTATGTTTTAAAACTGATCTTACTTTTTGTAATGGTAGATATTTTTTTGTGGTATCCAAAGACTCTGTTTTTTATTTGGATTGTTCTTTTGGTTCCAATCGGAATAGAGGCACTTCACTATGGAAAGATCTATTTTAGCCTGTTCGCAGTCTGGCAGACATCATGGAATACGCCTGGTAAGTGGTTAGGAATTATTCTGATTGGAATTGTCGTTTTCTTCATTGAGAAACTGATAGGGGAAAAGATGATTGAGCGGAGAGATATCTGGAGATAGGAGATGAGGCCATGTGGAAAGTTGACTTGAAAATATTTTTTAAAGAAAGCTGGAAAAAGTATGGCTTTGTATTTTTGCTGGTTCTCGTGCAGTGTGTAGGTTTTCGTAATCTGATCCAACAATATAATACTGTGAATGGACAGGAGTGGAAACTTCACTTTTGGGATTATGTAATCTGTTTTTTTCAGGGGACAGTTCCTTATACACAATCGGAAGGAAAAGAGACTTTTAATATTCCACCGTACTGGTCCTTGTATTTGATTTATTTTGTTTTACTGATCGGAAAACTGACAGGACAGCTCTCAAAAAAATACGAACAGCAAATGCTCTTACGTCTGAAAAGCAGAAAACAATGGTGGATGGAAAGTCATTTGAAAATTTTGCTGGAATGTATGGGATATCTGGCGGTGACAGCAATAGCATTTCTTGTTTTTTCTTTTTGTACGAAGAGTGCTGTAAAAGGGATAAATTTAGAGTTACTAAAGGATTATCTGGGACTGGAAATCAACAAAAATAATTTCCGCATTTTTTCAATGGTTCTTGTATTTTTTGTGGCATTGCTGGCACTTACTTATATTCAGTATATTGTATCATTAGCAATCAATGCAGTAACTGGAATTTTGGTTTCTATTGTTATTTTAATTTCCAGTGTATATCAGATCCATCCGTTTTTAATAGGAAATTATTTTATGTGTATACGTCAGATGATGTTTGCTATGGATGATGTTGGATTTCTGACACAAGGAGCAGTTAGTGTGGGAATTATTTTCTTTATGGCTGTAATTGGATATCAAATTTTAAAAAGAAAAGATCTGTTTTAAAGAAAGAAGGGGAAATATGTATCTTGAACTTACAGATATCAGTAAAAAAATTGGAGCAGATGAGGTCCTCAGCGGAATTACACTTTCTATGGAAAAAGGAAAGGTTTATGGACTGCAAGGGAAAAACGGTTGTGGAAAATCTATGCTTATGCGAGTAATCTGTGGATTAGTACTTCCAACTGTGGGGGAAGTAAAGATTGATGGAAAAATTCTTGGAAAAGAGTTTTCATTTCCACCAAGTGTGGGTGTGTTTATTGAAAAACCAGGCTTTTTAGATTCTTACAGTGGATTTCAAAATCTAATGATGCTTGCGTCAATTAAAGGACAAATCAGTGGGGCAGAGGTGAAAGATGTTATAAAGAGAGTGGGACTACAGGATGTAATGTACAAAAAATATCGGAAATATTCTCTTGGAATGAAACAGAAACTAGGGATTGCGGCTGCAATTATGGAAAAACCAGAACTGATTATCTTAGATGAACCTTCGAATGCATTAGATGAAAAGAGCGAAGAAATATTATGGCAGATTGTCAGTGAAGAAAAGGAACGAGGAGCATTAATTCTTATATCCTGTCATACAACGGAGACTTTAGAAAAGGTTTCAGATGAAATTTTTAGAATGGATATGGGACAAATAAAAGAGCATATGACAGTATAGGTGAGTGTATGAGAAAAAAGATCATCATCATTATGACGGCAATTGTATTATTTGGTGGATTTATAGCCGGGTATCGAAATATAAATCAAAAATATCCGGCAAGAAAAGTTGAGACAGCAGAAAAGGGAGAATCTCTTGAATTTCTGGATGGAGTTAAAATCTCAGCGAGTGGAGTAAAATGGCTGTCCACAGAAGAACAGGCAGCAATTTATGAGAATAGTGGGATAGATACGAGTAAAGTGAATTATGATACAAAAATTATAGAAGTGAATGTATGTCTGAAGAACACAACGGAGGAAGAAAAAGAAGTGCCAATCACTTATCTGTCGTTAGAAACAACAGGCGTTGGAACAGCAATTTCTCGGGAACTTCTAATGGGAAATTCAGAACATTACAGTTCTATGGTAGAAAAATTAGAACCCGGAGAGGAAAAGGTAGTTATTTATCCGTACGAAATCTGTTCCATATGGTTTCATAAAAAAGATTGGAAGAATGTAGAGAAGAGAAGTTTCTGGCTGACATTTTCTTCATATCCTGAAAAAACAGTTTTATATTTATGAGTCCAGGTCTCAAACAGAATGGTTCAATTATAAAGAATATAGTATGGAGCATTCCTGTAATTCAGATGCCATTCCAGAAAGAAATTGGTAATATTACTGCAGGAAGGAACCAGGTTACGAGTATGGGAGAGAATGGAATTGAAGGGCTTTGATAGGGAAGGACCGATTCCAGAGGGGGATTTTGCTGAAAATGAATTAATGAAACTGTTTCAATCAGGGGGAGTTGCTGTTTTAGACTTAATTAAAAATATAAGAAATGAATGGGAAACAGAGTAAAACATCGGTTGCTCCGATACAGATTTAGCAACCGATGTTTTTGCGTTTTTTTGGAAAAAATCCCTTTAGCGTAAGATTTCTGTTATAATTTATATATTGAATTTTGAAATCGAAAACGGAGCCGATAATTCCGCAGAAAATGAGGTGGTAGCATAATGAAAAACACGATTATTTATCATGGGAGTAATGTAGAAGTATCTAATCCCAAAATACTTATTAATGGTTACTATAAGGATTTTGGATATGGTTTTTATTGTACAAATATAGAAAAACAAGCGAAACGCTGGGCATTAACAAAAAAAGGCGCATCTGTCGTAAATAATTATAGTTATCTTAAAAATCCAGAACTTAAGATTCTCTGTTTTTCTGAAATGACAGAAGAATGGCTTGATTTTGTTGTAAATTGTCGAAGAGGAAAGATGCACACATATGATATTGTAGAAGGTCCTATGGCAGATGATCAGATTTGGGATTATGTGGAGGATTATGCAGCAGATAAAATTTCGAAAGAAGCGTTTTGGGCTTTGGTTAAATTCAAATATCCTACCCATCAGATAGTTTTTTGTACGGAAGAAGCATTACAAACATTGCATTATGAAGGGAGCATAACATTATGACAAATAAGTACTTCCCAGATGAAGAAATACAGACAAATGATTTATATTTCATCTGTTATATGATTGAACGTGTTGCCCGAAGAATTCATCAGAGAAATAAATATGTGGTAAATGCAATTGGAAGGGAGTCACTAGTGCATTTGATCAGTGTAGCAAATGTGCTTCATTGTGAGAATCCTTTGCAGGTTGAGGATGATTGGATCGAGGAATATAGTTTGGTAGAAGGTGATTTCGATATTACAGTAGTTGATAAAGAATTGGTAGAAAAAATACCTACAGCATTAGAAATGGGAAAAGTATATCAGCGTCTTATTTCTGATACATTAGTTCCGGAAGAAGATTATGTAGATGGAATTATCCGCGTATATAATAATGAAATCTGCGATACGATAGATAATTATAATTGCAGTGCATTTTATGAACCATCATATGTTATCGCAAGAGCCTATCAAAACGGGGGGTTTTAATCCGCGGATTAATCCGTAGAATCAATACTCCTTGACATTTCAACAAAATAGTTTATACTTAAAATAGTTTGAAATTCA
>ERZ834798.654-NODE-654-length-38583-cov-9.101511_pt1 | contig 38583 bp, 29 predicted proteins | sample MGYA00519689_ERZ834798 | MGnify/ENA primary metagenome ERZ834798 (study PRJEB31850, sample SAMEA3708761) | human gut metagenome | biome: human gut; feature: human-associated habitat; material: faeces | place: China | collected 2014 ...
ATGCTCCGGGAGTTCGTGGATTTTGCCAATGTATTTCACTAACTCTCAATTTACAGCATTCCAAGTGCCGATAGCAACGCACCGATGATAATGCAGAAATCTGAGCAGTTGAATACGATCTTGCGGAACGCCTGCCATTTCACCGGGAAGCTCACATAATCCACCACATAACCTCTGCGAAGGCGGTCATAGGTATTGCTGAAGGCACCACCAAGCAACAGCGATAGTCCCAGTCGCAGCAAATTGTTGCCTCGATGTCCCAGACTCACGATAAAGACAACTGTCAATATCAGTGTAAACGCCAGTGAAACAACAGCCACCAGACGCCTTCTCTTCTGTCCGGCATTGAGCATCATGCCTTTGTTGTGATGCTTGCGGATCAGAAATTCCCCCCTGCAGATCTCTCGTTCTTCCCGCTCGTCCACATGCGACTCTATATAATTTTTTAAGAAAAAATCACCCCAGAAAATTCCTGCCAGTATCACAAGGCATACCACTGTCATATATTCCGCTCCTTATTCATGCCGTCCGTATTTCCCCTTGCAATCCGCTTATTCGCGCTCTGCTTTCCGATTCTTTATCTTCAAAAACGCCAGAAGTGCCCCATACAATACTCCGGCCACAGGCCATACGACCCAGGTAATGTCCCAACGCATCGTCGGCAGGCTGATAGCCAGATAAACCGCTGTCCAGACACACCAGTAAATTGCTGTCACATGCTCATACTTCCGGTTAACTGCCTTATTCTCCACAGTATAATCCCCCTCCTGAAGCAATTTCTGATAACCGCCCCAGATAATACCGGACCACACGAACAGCCATACAGCGATCGCCACTACAATGAGCAAAGCATCCGTAGCAAGGATTACCGCATAACCATTATTCCCGAAAAAAATAGATACTGCCAGCAACGGTACCACTCCCAGAATACACAATACAACACCCAGGGTTATGCAGATCCGGTAGGTTCCCGCAAATGTTTCTTTTGCTTTCTCCACGATTCCGGACACCCCATATTGCAGTGTCAGCTTTTCTTTTTCCAGATATTCATATTTATTATACGGGATTCCGGTGAGAAGAAATACCGCTACCGCAACTACCACCATCAGTAACAGTACGATGAGACCGATTCCTCCTGCGACATTTTCTGTAACCGCTCCTCTTTTGGCACCTGCCATTCCCAACAACCACAACAATACAACAGGAGAGAGCACACATAAGGATACCGCCGGAGCAATCCGGGCAGCATATTTTTTCGTAGCTTCCAGAAAAGTATTAGCTTCCTCCACCGTGATCACTTTGCCCTCTGTGATCTCCGGTGTCATTCCATCGGTGAATTCCGTCTCTTCCATTTCATCTTTTAATAAGTAATCCGTAGTAACTCCGAACAACTGGCTCATACTGACAATGCGTTCCAGATCCGGGATTGAGGCTCCGCTCTCCCATTTGGATACAGACTGTCTGGAAATGTCCAGGCGTTCTGCCAGTTCCTCCTGGGACCACCCATATTTCTTACGCAACATTATTATTTTTTCTGACAGGATCATTTTCATTCTCTCCTTCTTTTATTAATGTTTTCTTGTGCACACATAGATCGTCGACATAGGAAAATCATAACAAAAGAGCCGGTTGACAACTACCAAGTGCCCTTGAAATTTTGTCAACCGGCAGTTGCGTTTCCGGATTTTTCTGAAATTTTCAGCAATATTACTGTACTTCACGGATCAGACAGTATTGCTTTAACGGAAAATTCTTCTCCATCACACCATATACTTTGAATCCGAACTTTTCATAGAATTCCACGTTTTTTGGATTATGTGTTTCGAGGGAGATCATCAGTTTGTGCTTCTGGGCATAGCCAATGGCTTCCTCCAGAAGTTCCGCCGCGATCCCATGATGCTGCATGGATGGATCCACCGCCAGATAAATGATATGCAGACGCTGATTCTGATGCAGTTGATCCGTCCAGCTGGAATTCAGATAATCCTCACCCTTCATAAAATTCCGAAATGTCTTTAACGAAGGATCCTCCTTGATCAGATAGGAATCCGTCTGTAAAGCAGCCATGGCCTCTGTAAAATAGAACTGAAATACATTGTACGGCTCCGCTTCATCCGATACCACCAATACACTGTTCAGGTCTGCGCTGTCTGCGAAGATCTCACAGGTCGCATAAAATTCATCCATGTCACATTTAAATAGCTCCGGCATCAGATTTTTACGGACTTCCGGATCCGGAATCAGCGTCTCGTACAACGGATCGTGTGCAAAGCACTGATTCAGCATTTTCTCCACTTTCGGAAGGTCTTCCTTCTGCACACGATATAACTTATCACTTTCCATAATTGTATTTACTGTTATCTCCTTATTATGATGATGTCAGTCCCCAGCTTTGTTGTCTGTGGATCGTTCCGTGCTCTGCTCTCGCCATCATTACAATTCGAATATCTCTGTCACAGATCTCTCCATTTGTTGCACGATATTCATCAGGCTGACCACAAGCTTGCTGCATGCATGCTCCAGGCTGGTAATTTCTTCCCGGTAGTCCATTTCCTTCATACCGGATCCTGTCAACATCTCCAGTTGTTTTTCTTTTTGGAGAAGCTGCTTGACCGTTCCATATAGATTTTCATGCTCCGGCAGCCTTCCGTAACCCCATTTCAGGCGATCCTTCGGCTGATGGAATACATAATCCGTAAAATGCCTATATACTTCTTCATCAAAATTAAAGGCATAGGCATTGTTGTCTACCTGATAAAGCTTACGAAGTGCGGAGGAAAGTCTCTGTTCCTTCAGATTTCTCACCGCTCCGCCCAGAAGTCTCAGATTTGCACTGCATATCTCATGAGGATACAACACGTTTCCGTACCAGTCAATCCGCACAAAAGCGTCCTGCTCCTGTTGGAACCTTGCGAGCAGCTTCTGTTCCAGCGGTCTGATCTGCCGGAAAAGTTTCTCCGCCTCGTCGTATTTTCCATCTCTAAGCAACTGTTTGTAGTTACGGTTGTATTCCTCTACCGCTTCATATTCCTCCCGGCATCTTCTAAGTGCCCGGTCACTTAAAATCTCCAGTTCCTCAATTTTTTCAAGCAAAACCCGTTTTTTCTCTCCCAGCTGCCCCGCCACATCGGCGCGGTAGCAGATTTCCCGACACTGTTCCAAGCCCTTGCGGATCCGCTGCACCACCGGTGAAAACTGCAACGGTACCACTGCCGTTTCATCGAGTGCCAGGATCAACAGGGCAAACAGCTCATGATGCAGACGATATACCTGTTCATCATAAAACTCATCGTTATCAAACTGAGAATGGTAGTGGGTCTCCATAAAACTTCCGCCGGTGAAATCATTTACCATGGACGGTACACCTGCGATCGCCATGGAAAAATCATCCGACCAGGTCTCGATCGGAGATGTCACTGCTGTCTCTTCCGGATAGGCTATCGTCAGATTCGGCAGATCCGCCAGATATTCCTCCAGAAAGCTGACGTATTCATAGCAGCTGCGGATCCTCGCTCTGGTACCATGCGCTAAAGCAGGGAGTTCAAAGTTCAGGTCTGCGATCACCTTGCCCACCCATTCGGGATGTGCGGTGAATATCTGCTCATAAGCTCCTGTGGACCAGTCAAAATTAGAATCCACCACGCCCCATTCCTCGGATGCCATGGCACAGATCACAATGGTATTGTTCGGTTGAAAACCACTGTCCTGCAACGCCTTTGCAATACCAAACATCAAGGCGACCGCTGTATTGTCATCCTGGAATCCGTCAAAATAGGAATCATAGTGTGCAGACAAAAGCACCATGCGGTCCGGATGTTTCCCGGGGATTCTTCCCACAATATTATAAGTCGTGCAGTTCCTGGTCACCCTGGATTCCGCATCAAAGGTGACCGTTATTTCCTCCTGATCACGCAACAGCTCCAGCAGGCCGGCCGCATCTTTTCTGGAAATGGAAAAAGCGGGAGCATCCTCCGGTCCGGCGATATCCTGTGCATTCAGAGCTTCATCGTCGATTTCGCCGTAGCCGCCGCTCTGCACTGCGATCAGGGCTGCAGCTCCTTTCAGATGTGCCTGGTATACCGGATAATTGATCCACCACTCATCCCTCTGGTTGATCTCCACCAGTACCAGTTTATCCCTGACATCTTTTCCCTGATAGTCCGTCTCCGTTCCTTTTCCCAGATACATCATGGAAAATTCCTTCGGGCCATCGGTGACAAAGGTTGTCTGATAGGCTCCCAGCTCTGCTGACACGGTCTCCCCGGCTGCATTCGTATAGCTTAACGCCGCCTTATGAAATTCCCAGCCGTCTACCGTCACGGCATCCTTTGTAACCTCAGACAGTCCGATTTTTTCCATTTCTGTCTTCAGCATCTCTCCGGTCTCAAATTCTGCCTTAGAACCCGCCGGACGATACCCCAGTGTCGGATGTGACCGGTATTGTTCCATTCGTTTTGCCAGTTCATACGAATACGGTATATCCAGATTCTGTAACACCTTTTTCTGTAAAGTCACCCCGTTGTCATGCATATTCTGTCACTCCTGTTTCTATCCTGTCCGTTCTGCCACAGGAACCGTTACTTATTTTTTTACCATAGAATTCATATTTTCAGTAATTTTCTGCAGAATCTCTCTGTTTCTCTCTTCCGCTTCCAGTGTCTCACTGGCATGGGCAGACACTTCTTCCGTAGTCGCTGAGATTGTCTGAATGGAATCCACGATCTCCTGGTTGGCTGTTTTCAGAGCTTCTACTGTCTGAAGCATCTCACCCAGATTATCCACGATCGTATAGCTGCTGTCTTCAATTGCCGTGAAACTGTCCGCCGCGCGCATCGTTCCTTCCCTTTGGCTGCCGATACCGTCTATCATCTGACGGATGACCGTCACCACTTCTCCAATCGCTCCGGATACATTTTGGATCAACTCCGCGATGTTGCCGGTAGCATCCTTTGTCTGGGTGGCCATTCCCGAAATCTCCGTCGCCACTACGGAGAAACCGCGGCCGGCTTCACCGGCTCTGGCTGCTTCTATACTGGCATTCAGCGCCAGAAGACTGGTCTGATTAGCTATTTTGCTGATGATTTCCACGATGGAATGCATCTCCTGCATATAATGATCCAGCGTTTCCAGCTTCTGTGCCGCCAGTTCACTGTTTCTTGCAGAATCCTCTGCCTGCTCCTTCAGACCTGTCATCTCTTCTTTTCCGGCATCCAGTATTTCTATCGTATGTTCCATGTTATTTCCGATCGTCTCTGCCACTTCACCCACAGTATTTACTTTTTCCTGAATAGCCTCCGTCTGGGACGTCTGCTGCTGAATCGCCGCTGCAGACTCCCCGGAACCTGCAGACACCTCCTCCATGGCTGTTTTGGTACTGTCAAAAGCAGTTTCCAGTTTATTCAATTCCGCTGTGATATCAGCTACTGAAGTCTCCATCCGGCTGCTCATTTCCATGACTTCACGCAAGGTTGCTTCCGCGCGGTCCTGCGCAGCTGTAATGCTCTCTATATTTTCATCGGTGTTCTTCTGGTTGGATATGGTAGCATAGATGGATGTAATGCACAGCAGAATCATTACCGAAATCTGTATAAATCCTGCGTCCTGCCCCAGATAGCCAAATCCCCCTTGTGTGGCTCCCAGGAGCACCACCAGGATATTCTCTACCACCGTCCCCACATTAATAAGTGCAAATGCCTTGACATCATGATAAGGCATGACTGCAAACATCATGGGAATTACAAATGCATACACCATGTTGCACTGTGCCGTAAAAAGCAGCACCGTATAAAACAACGCAAATCCAATCAGTGACAGATGTTTTATAGCTTTGGTCGCATGATCCCTCTTCCAACAAATAAATTCTGCAAGAACCGGTATGATCCCAAGAAGCATCAGCACTGCCAATACCGGAGCCGATACTGTGTGCTCAACGAATCCGATCACGCTAATGAAAAGCATACATGCATTGATCACACCATGTGCTATCATGGCCACCCGGTTACTTCGTTCCAACTCTTTCATTTGTATTCTCCTTCTCTCCCGTATGATATTATGCCAGGGTCAAAAAGTCTAAGCCCATATGAGCTTGCTTATAAGTGGGTGAAAGACCTTAAATTCATAACGTAATTCCTCACATCCCTTATATTGTAATTCATGATGGTATCCCCGTCAATAAAGCACACGAAAATGCAGTCCGGTTTTCTATGAAAAACGGACTGCATTTTCTGTCATTTATATGTTATCTCCCTGCCGGACAGCTTCCAGCACCCTCTTTATACCTTGAAAACATCCAGTACCTTTTCCAGCTTATCCGCTAATGCCAACAGGTTCTCAGAAGAATTCATCAGTTCTGTCATGGTATCGCTCATGCCATGAGCCGCCTGCATGGTACTGTCTGCGGATGCTGCATTCTGTTCGGAGATCGCCGACAATCCTTCCACTACATCGCGGATCGCACTTCCGGACTGTCCTAAGACATCCATCTTCTCCCGGATACCGTCAATATGCTGCAGGGAATTCTCCACACCATCCGCTACTGCCGCAGTTTTCACACCGGTCTCCTCTAACTTGCTCTGCTGGTGATTCATGTTGGCTTCCACTTCACCCATGATCTCCACCATTCTGCCGGAAGACTCCATGATATTTTGGATGATCTGCTCGATCTCGGTTGCGGAGCGCTTAGACTGGTCAGCCAGCTTACTGATCTGCTCTGCTACCACTGCGAAGCCTCTTCCCGCTTCTCCGGCTCTGGCTGCTTCAATGCTGGCATTCAGTGACAGCAGATCTGTCTCGTCCGCAATATCCTGAATCATGGATACTGCCTTGGTGATATTCTGAATCGCTCCGTTCATATCCGTAATCTGTTCCGCTACCCGCAGGACAGATTCCTTGGTGCTCTCGTTGGAGCCGTTCAGTTCCTTCATGATCTCTTCGGAAGCTTTCTCCGCTTCTGCCATCCTACCGGCATAATCCGTCAGAGATTTTACTTCCTCAGATATATATTCGATCTGCTCGCCGATACGCACTACATTTTCATTAGCATCCGTTGTCTCATTGGCCTGATTCCTTGCGCCGTCTGATATCTCGCCGACAGCATGGTATACATCATTCACAGATTCCTGGGTATCCTGTGCCATCTTGATCAGTTTGTTGGAAGATGCTGTCAGATCATCCGCGGAATCCTTGATCTCTGTTACGATCGAACGGAGAGTTTTTTGCAGTTTTACAGAAATACGATATACATCCCCAAGTTCATCCTTTTTATGGCACTGTTTTTCATCCGGTTCTGCATCCAGTTCTCCGTTCACGATCCTGCCTAGGAAATGCTTCGTCTTCTTCATGGTCTTCACCATGCTACGGGATAATACGCTTACCAGCGTTGCCGCCACAAGAACACATGCCACAGCAATCAGAATAATATCCTTGACCTGCATCGAGATTGTATCCTTGACATTCTGCATCGGCGTCGCCACTTCGATGGCACCGATCACAGAGCCATCAGAATTGATCAACGGCTGATAATATACATAATAATCTACTTCGGAAATGTTGCAGTCCGTCAGGAACAAAGCCTCCCCAGTCTGAATCTGTGCATAGACATCGTCTTCCAGCGCCGTACCGTTAATACGTCCTCCCTCCGGCTTGGTCAATGTCGTGATCAGACGCATATTTCCATACAAAAAAGACACCTGGAAGCCTGTCTTCTCCTGCAATCCATCGATCAACTGTGTCTCCCCGGAAATGGATGTGCCGCCCTTGCGCACCTTGCCTCCCTTATCTCTGGTGTAATCGCCTTCATACAGATTCGTGTAGGTTTCATCCACACTGACACCAACGATCTGCAGAGACTGCTCAATCTGTTTCTCAATTCCGGTCTCTAATGCTTTTGCCCCAACCGTAGCCACCAGTGCACATACAATGATCATCGGCAGAAGGCTCAACGCCAGTATCTTTTTGGAAATTGTGAAAAATGGCTTTTTGTTCCCTTTTACTTTCGTTTTCTTATTCTCTGTCTTCTTCATGCTTACCACATCTGCCTTTCTGTAAAAGACTTTATCACATTCGATCCATCTCGAAAACGTTTAAGTATTTTCTCGGTAAATTCATTGTAACATTTTCCATATAGTAATACAATTCGACAAAATTGCAAGTATTTTATTGTTAAATTTGGTCATTTTTCCTTAACGTTAAGTGAAAATATCTCTTTTTGTTTACGAAACAGTTAAGTTTTCTGCTTCCACAACGGCATACGCAGTATCTTTATCAATAGCGGAATGATCATGATAAACCACACAATAGGCTCCGCCGCGATGACACCCGTGTATCCGAACATGGGAACCAGCGTCGCCGCGATCACAATTTTCCCTATCATTTCCAGAGAGCTGGAGATCAGCGGTACGATCCGCTCTCCCAGTCCCTGCATGGAGTTTCTCACAATACAGATTACCGCTGTCACATAATAGAACAAAGTATCTACCTTGAGATATAACGTTGCATTGTAGACCACTTCCGGGTTTTCACTGCCCGTGACCAGCCATACCAGCCAGTCACCGATGGTATAAGCAGTCACAATATTAAGCGTACACCAGATGCAGGTATAACCGGTTGCCAACAGGATTCCTCTGCGGATCCGTTCGATTTTGCCGGCTCCCAGATTTTGTCCGCAATAGGTCGCCATGGTCTGACCGAAGACGCTGAACATGATCATGAAGATCTCGGAGATCTTGCGGGCTGCCGTATGGGCAATGATAATATTCTGTCCCAGCTTATTGATGGAGGTCTGCAATGTCAATGTACCGATATTGACCAGCGAGCTCATGAATCCCATGGAAAGACCGGAGCTTAACATATTGCGGAGCATTCCGGCATCCTGCAGCTTCAGATCATCCACACGTATCCGCAGAATTTCATACTTTTCCCACAGATAGACCGCACACACCACCACAGCGATCAGCTGCGACAGCACAGTAGCAACTGCGGCACCCAGCACCCCCATATGCAGCACCACGATCAGAAGCAGATCTCCTCCGATATTCAGCACCACCGACACCGCCAGCACGATCAGCGGGGTCACGGTATCTCCGATCGCTCTTAGGGTCGCCGCTAATACATCATATAGTAATGTAACAACAAGTCCCGCTATGATCACGGATACATACTGTGTTGCTGTGTTCAGCAGATTTTCCGGCACATTCAGAAATCTGAGGATCGGCTGCAAAAATACAAGCCCTCCTATCGTCAGTACCACAGCTGCCAATAGGCCAAGCACCAGAGAATTGCCCAAGGATCTGCGCAATCTGTCCATATCCTTCGCTCCGAAGCACTGTGCCGAAATAATAGCAAAGCCATTGCACATTCCCATCAGAAATTGTACGATCAGATTGCTCAGCGTCGTCGTGGCCCCCACTGCCGCCAGGGCATTATCTCCCAGAAAAGTACCTACGATGCGGGTATCTGCCAGACTGTAAGTAAGTTGCAATAAATTGGCCAAAAAAATAGGAAGGGCAAACGTCAGTATCAAAACTGACGGTCTGCCCTTTGTAAGATCTTTCATATAGTTCCTCACTTCTACACTTCCGAGAAAAATATAGATTTTCCCGCATGATAGGGCTACAGAACTTTTTTAAAACTTTTTCTTGGCATTGTCAAGGTATTTCTTGGTCTCAGCCACCACAACACCGTTTAATGCCAGCAGTGCGATCAGATTCGGGATCGCCATCAGACCGTTGAAGATATCTGCGATGGTCCATACTGCCTTAACAGTCATGTAGGGTCCAATGAATACGCAGGCAATGTAGATCCAACGGTATACTTTGATCGCCTTCGGCTTCTGACCGATCAGGTATTCCAGGCATCTCTCGCTGTAGTAATCCCATCCGAGGATCGTGGTAAATGCAAAGAATACCAGGCATACCATCAGGATAAAGGATGCAATAGAGCTGTTAAAAGGCAGCCCCTGCTGGAAAGCTCTGGTGGTAACATCCACGCCGTCCAGACCTACGTTCCAGGAATCGGTAATTACGATCGTAAGACCGGTCATGGTACAAATGATCAGAGTATCAATGATGGTACCCATCATGGAGATCAGACCCTGTTTGGCAGGAGAGTCGTTCTGCGCTGCAGCCGCTGCGATCGGTGCACTACCGATACCGGCTTCGTTGGAGAAAATACCTCTCGCAATACCCTTCTGCATTGCCATGATAACCGCTCCCAAAGCACCGCCGGCTACGGCACGCATACCAAACGCACTCTGTACAATGGTTACGATAGCTGCCGGAATGGCAGTTACATTAAAGATCAATACTAACAGACAGGCTACTACATAAGTCACTGCCATAAAAGGAACGATGACCTGTGCCACGGTGGAGATACGCTTTAATCCACCGATAACAACCAGTGCCACGCAGATGGTCAAAAGGATTCCGGAGATTACCACGCTCCAGGAATAGTCCATGCCGAAGAGCTGTACGGTATGTGCATTGTTCGCATCGAAGAAATTATGTACCGCACTGGTGATACCGTTGATCTGGGTAAAGGTTCCGATACCGAACAATCCTACGCATACACCCATAAAAGCGAAGATCTTCGCCAGCCATTTCCAGCTCTTGCCCATACCGTTTTCGATATAGCAGAAGGGGCCGCCGATAATGTGTCCGTCCTCTGCTACCACACGATATTTCACCGCCAGCAGGCACTCGGAATACTTCGTAGCCGTACCTACCAGCGCAGCGATCCACATCCAGAACAAAGCTCCGGGGCCGCCTGCTACAATAGCCGTTGCCACACCAACGATATTACCGGTTCCGATGGTAGCGGACAATGCCGTACACAGTGCCGCGAAACTGGATACTTCGCCGTCTTCGCCCGACTTTTCATTGGCAATTAAGTGTTTGATTGCATGGGGAAGCTTCGTGATCTGCAAAAAACGAAGTCTGGCTGTGAGAAAAAGGCCCGTAGCCAGAATGAGGACGATCAGGGGGATGCCCCAGACGAAATCATCCACTGTGGTCAGAAAGTTACTAATCATGTCTAACATATTCCCTCTCCTTCCGTCACCTCTTGTGACGTCCTATCGTAGATTGATTTCTTCCGAAGAGAATGGGAATAAGCATATAGATGCTCTGTCCTTTTGCCTGAGAGATTGGCAGCTTTACTGCCGTACACCTTCGGCGCCTTCTATACGGAAATATGATAACTGCTTTCCGTGGAAGGACTCTCCAGAGTAAATCTTTACCGCACTAAAGCGGCAACAAAATCACAATAGCATACTTTTTCACCCATTGCAACGTTTTTTTATCTTTAGTCATTGATCTGACCAACACAGACATTGACTTTTATGGTACCTGATTACTATAATATAATTCATATGAATACTAACACGAACAATCACAAAACTTCATATTCCATTACACGTGGACTGTTTTTCCTGATCATGTGTTCTGTGATTTTTACGGTACTGTACTACAGTCTGCCCAGGCAGAACCGTGAGCCGGCAATATCGGATTATATTGACTTTTCAGAAGGCTGGACCACCTCCGATGGAAGCCCCATTGATTTTTCCCATATCAGCGGCACCTGCACAGTGACCAAGAAGCTTCCTGCGCTGACTCACGACATGGCACTTTTCTTTTTTTATAAAAGTTCCAATGTGACGATCCTGATAGACGGCCGGCAGATCTATGAGACCATGCAGCCGAAGGGATTTTTCTTCGGCAAGACACCGGGAGCCTCTTATGTCTCTCTGCCGATCTACCGGGAAGATTCCGGGCGCACGCTCACCCTGGTGATCGATAATCCTTACGGAGACGGCAGTGGCAAAATCAATGATATGTATCTGGGACGTAGTGAAGATATCCTGATAAGCCGCATCCGCGACAAGGCACCCGGATTCGGCATCAGCTTCCTGATCGCCCATCTTGGTCTGGCATTTATCCTGTTTTATCTGCCATTACACAAGAAGCACATCATTGGCAGTGAGATGTTTTATCTGGGATTGTTTGCCCTGAATATTGGTATCTTCATGTTGGCAGATAACCGTATGCTGCAGCTGATCCTGCGTAATAGCCATATTTATCATACAATTGCGGAACTTTTTATGATGCTGATCACCATTCCACTGTTTCTGTACCTTGGCAAAATGTATACAGAGTACTCCCCTGTGATGGTACAGGCAGCATGTCTGATCAGTGTCATGGATTTCAGTATACGTTTCTGCCTGAATCTGACCGGTCGCAAGGACTTCCATGAAAGTCTTCGTCTGACCCATATTACTTTTAGCATTCTGATCGCGCTTGTTATCTACGCCATCGGCAAGGGATTTTATCAGAATCAAAAGCAGCATCTGAAGCACAATCTATATCATAACCTTGGAATTCTGTGTCTGTGCTTTGGCGTTCTACTGGATATCCTGCTGCTATGGTTCGGCAGTGCTCCCGAGACCAGCTTCTTCACACGGATCGGTGTGCTTATGTTCCTGATCATGGAAGCAGTCCAGGTTACCCTGCGCCTCATGACCAACTATCAGGAAGGGGTTCGCATGCAGCTGCTCAGCCGCCTGGCTTATCGCGATGGCCTGACTGACCTGCTGAACCGTACTTCCTATATGGAAGAATTGAAAAGACTGGACGCATCCCATAATTTTCATGTGTTGCTGGCACTGTACGATGTGAATAACCTCAAATATGTGAACGACACCTACGGTCACCAAAGCGGTGATGAAATGATCCGCCGGGTAGCGGATACTCTGTCGGCACATCTCGGTTCCTTAGGAAAATGTTACCGGATCGGCGGAGATGAGTTCGTATTCCTGTCGACCGTATCCGATTCCGAAAAAGAATTTCTCAAGCTGCAAAGAGATTTCGAAGCGTCTCTGGGAACTCTGAAGCTTCCTGACGGTTCCGAGCATCCCATTACTGTAGCCATGGGATATTCCGTACTGACCCATAATATGCCTCGTTCCATGGACGATATGGTCCGGGAGGCCGATGCCAAAATGTATGAGGCGAAACGACGAATGAAAACAGAAAATTGATCATAGGATTTGCAGCGTTTTTGCTGACAATCTTATGAATAGCGTGGCTCATTGCAGAGAACTGCCAACAAATGTGGAGTGCCCTTTGCGAAACATTTATGAATTGGGGACATGGCTCGTAACGTAGGGTTGCCATAGCCCCCACGCAGAAAGGACTGTCCCCCCGGACTCGGATGCTAGCTACAACTGTGGATTTTCTAAAGGAAAGTGGTCAAGTGTTTCTCATCATGACGGGGCCGCCTTTACGCTGCCATCCATGTCGCTTACCGGCTAACGCGAACATCGTGTTCGCATTGCCCCTGCGGCTTAACCACTTTCTAAGAAAATCTCACAGTCTCCGCCGCATCTACGCCCGGGGGAGCAGTCCTTTTCTGCTGGAAACCTTCCGCCTCAGTGTGGACACAGGTGATAGGAACAAGCTTCTCTGTATCCTTAAACCAAGGTATGGGGCGTTACGCACAATATTTGATAATTAAGCCCCGCTATCGTAAGACTGCTGGGGCTTAATTGACTAAATTTGATGATTACGCCCCGCGTATCGTAAACTACCGGGGCTTAATTGACTAAATTTGATGATTACGCCCCGCGTAGCGTAAGACTGCCGGGGCTTAATTGACTAAATTTGATGATTACGCCCCGCTATCGTAAGACTGCCGGGGCTTAATTGACTAAATTTGATGATTACGCCCCACGTATCGAATAAGACAGCGATTTGTGCGCAAGCGCCCATCGCTGTCCTCACTATGCCTATGCGCGGCTCATTGCCCGCGTAACTCTCCATCAACTACGCTTGGCCGCATGTTCCAGATAGAGGAAACATGCCACGTTCAACACAATTCCAAACGCAGTAGAGATGGGGGCTGCGAGGCCGATATTGGTGAGACTTGCGTGCGGTTGGATACTCATATAGTAAGCGAAAGGAAGTCGGACGAGAAGTGTCTGGATCAGTCCCTGAAGCATGACCCACACGGTCTTGCCATTACCGTTAAAATATCCCATCATGCTGAACAGCACAGCAGTCAATAGTGTCTCCGGTGCGAAACCTTTCAGATACTCATACCCTCTCTGCACCACTGCCGCATCCGCGGAGAAGATACCTGCCAGCAGATCCCCCCGGAAGAACACCAGTGAAAAGGCAAAGCATCCCACCAAAAGTCCGATGCCGATACCGGTGAACATGGTCTTCTTCGCCCGCTTCTGTTCTCCGGCACCTACATTCTGTGACACGAAAGAAGAAGTGGACTGCATCAGTGCACTGGGGATCAGCATGGCAAAGTTAACGATTTTGCATGCCACGCCGTAGCCAGAGGAAGCTTCCAGTCCCAGGCGGTTGACAAAGGCACACAGTGCCAGGAAAGAACCTTGCGTCAGACACTCCTGCAAAGCTAACGGCAGACCAATCTGCAGGAATTTACCGCACTGGGGATTCCAACGGAAATCGTATCCGGTAATGGTAAAGGGCAGTCCCTTTTTCACAAGGCGTACAATTGCAAACACTACGCTCAATGCCTGTGCAAAAACAGTAGCCAGCGCTGCTCCCATGGCATCCATGCCCAGTCCTGCCACCAGCACCAGATCACCCACGACATTGACAATGCACGCCACGAATACAAACAGCAGCGGGGAATTGCTGTCACCCAGTCCACGGAAAATGGCTGACAATACATTATATGCCACAATAAAAAAGATTCCGGCACCGCAGATCCGGATGTAAGCAGCGGTCAGCCCTACCGCCTCTTCCGGTGCCTGCATGAGAACCGCAATAGGACGGGCAAAGCCCACCATAATTACAAACAGCACCAGTGAAATCACTGCAAATACAACGGTTCCGCCGCCGATGATACTGCCGATCTGCTCCTCCTTCTTCTCTCCCAGATACCGTGCGATCAGCACAGTAATACCCATTGCCAGCTGAGTCACCACGAAAGTTACCAGATTCAGCACTTGACTACCGGTAGAGACTCCGGACAATCCCGAAGTGGAGCCGAAACGTCCCACTACCAGCAGATCCACTGCACCGTAGGCCGCCTGTAAGATCAGTGCTCCCAAAATGGGAACCATGAAGCGAAGCAACTTTTTCAAAATGCTTCCTTGTGTAAAATCCATCATGTCATTTTCTTTATTTTTCAAACTTCTCTCTCCTCTCGCACATCACCTGATAAAAGGTCTCTATAGTCTGTATCATCACTTTCGCATCTGCTTCGGAAATGCTCTCCAGATACGGTGCCAGACCGGCAAAATAATTCTCATTATATTTTTCCGACAGTTTTCGTCCCTCTTCTGTCAGAGAAATATAGGTGATCCTGCCGTCTTCCGCCGCATTGGCTTTCCGCAGATACCCCTTTTCTTCCATTTCTTTTACTGTCCGTGTCACGCCGGGACGGGGGATATTCAGATAGTCGCTGATATCTGAAATCTTCACAGTGAGACCCTGTCGCTCCAGAATCTGGATCACATCCAGAAAATGAATATAAGAGGGTGTCACGCCTGAGGGCAGCGCAGGAAGCATCTCCCGGATCCGTTTTGCCTGATAGCAGGCATCCAACATTCGTTTTATCGTCTGAATCGTCATTTTTTCCTCTTGGATATCTTTTTATCCCATATTTTGTCTTTATAGTTACCTTTGATAATTATCTTTGATAATTATATGGGGTCAATTTCAATTTGTCAATGAGATATTTTCATAAACGCGAAGACATAAACATGAAAATAGCAGACTCTTTTGGGAGAATCTGCTGTTTTTTCCATAGACTTCATTTTTTGCTTTTCTTTATTTTCTTTATTTCAATTTCAAATCATATGATTTTAACTTATAGAACTGTTTACGCATCCGATCTGGCATAGGCGTTTTTCATCTGCCCACTGAGTTCATACAGGACCTTGTCCAAAGTATCGGCTGCCTCACACTGAAGCATTCCGGCAATCTTTTCGTTGGCCTCTTCCTGTAATTTTTTACGAGTTTCCTCGTCAGTCTCCTGCTCCAGCAATGTATCGTAACGGTTCAGGATCTCGTGGCTTTTCGCTGCCACCTTTTCCTGATAACGTTCGATATGGAACACGGATTTGCTATAAGAAGCATCGGCCATGGCTGCGATCATACGGCTCATCCAGTAGAAGTTCTCGGTGGAGACTTTTCCGTTGGTTCCGGACAGGTAGCCGGGTGTCGTATCCATGTCCGTGTAGAACGGAACCAGCACATTAAATACATTGGATGCAAACGCCAGCCACTGAACCGGCTCGCCCTCCGGGCGCATCTGGATCAAAGCCATAACATCATTACGGTTAATACCAATGGAACGATATGCTCCACACATAGTTTTATCCCCATACGAAGCATAAGGATCATAGGGTGTTCCCTGATAATGGGAAGACAGCACGTATTTTACGTCCTCCACTGTGATCTTCTTCTCAGGCACCATGCACCAGGGCAGATCATCCGAAAAAGGAGTGTAGTCCGCATCCGGACCATCCCAGACGAGTGTCCTGGGATTCAAAGTACGCAGCATATACCAGGCTCTTGCGGTATTGTATACATGGTCGGAATCGTCATGGCTTCCAAAGGCATCTCTGGCGGAAAAACTGCCGTCCTGTGACAAATCCAGGTGGTTCTTTTCAATAAATTCTCTCAGATCCGCAGCGCACATATGATTCTCCTGTGTGCTCAGGGCATCCTCCAGATCGAAAGCATCGATTCCGAACTGATTCGGCATCACCACATATGCTTCATCCGGCACTCTGCGGGCAATCCAGTGATGACCGCCGATGGTCTCCAGCCACCAGATCTCGTTTTTATCGGAAAAAGCAATCCCGTTCATCTCGTAGGTACCGTATTTCTCCAACAGGCTTCCCAGACGTGTGACACCCTCTCTGGCACTGTAAATGTAAGGAAGCACCAGAGACACAATGTCCTCCTCGCCGATGCCGCCGGAGATCTCTTCCACACCATCCTTCGCCGGAACATATTCCACCAGTGGATCCGCTCCCAGAACTCTGGCATTGGAAGTGATGGTCTCTGTGGCCGTCATGCCCACACCTGCCGCATTGACACCGTGCGCTGCCCAGATACCCTCTCCGTCCAGTGCATTGGGGACTGCGGTATAACGCATGGGATCCTCCGGCAGATCGATCTCCACATGGGAAAGCACGGATTTGTATTTTTTCGGCTGTTCTTCCGGATGCACCACAACGAATTTCTTCGGTGTGAACTGCCCCGAAGGAGAATCGTCATTCCGGGCGATCATGGTGGAACCGTCATAAGATGCTTTTTTTCCTACTAATATGGTTGTACATGGCATAATCATTACCTCCTGATACTGTGTTTCAAAATTTTCTTCTCCGGCACCGGAAATCTGTGTTCCAGTCCTGGCACTTATGCCAGCTTCTGTCCGTTAATGACTACATTTTGAATTGTCTCCGGCCTGCCCTGTAAAGGCTCGATCTTTGTGAACTGTCTGCAGCCGGTGACTTCAATATTCTCCATCTGCAGATTTCTGAAATACGGGATGTCGTCCTCATTTTCCATGGCAATGGTCTCTTCCCGGTTCAGGGAATTGAGCACATAGGACATGGTCAGGATCACTGCCTCGCCCTTGATCCCGCTCATATGGATATTGCGGAGAGTGATATTTTCCACCACGCCGCCGCGGCCCAGCGCACTCTTCATGCGGACACCCACATCGGTTCCCACGAAAGTACAGTTCTCCACCAGAATATCCTTTACTCCGCGGGACATCTCACTGCCGATGACGAAGCCGCCATGGCCTTCGTTCACCAGACAGTCATGGATGTAAACATTGCTGCAGGGCCCCTGAATCTTGCGGGCAATGGCATTTTTGCCGGACTTCATGCAGATGGCATCATCTCCGGTCTCAAAAACACTGTGATGAATATGCACATTAGTGCAGGACTCCACATCAATGCCGTCACCGTTCTGGGCATAATAAGGATTGCGGACCTGTATATGCTCCACCGTAAGGTTCTCGCAGAAATAGGGGTGGATATTCCATGCCGGAGAGTTCATGAACGTTACGCCTTGCAGAAGCACATTTTTGCAATGGCGCAGACTGATCATCACCGGGCGGTAAAAATCGTAATAGGGTGCCGCGGCGGCCAGTGCTTCCTCGGTGCTTCCCTGAATGTTGTGGTGATTTCCTTTTAAAATCGACTCTGTGGGCATCCAGATCGCTGTTTCTTTCGTCTCTAACACATAAGGACTGATGGTAAACAACGCATCCCACTGCTTTTCCGTCATCTTAAACTTCTTGATCGGACGCCATTTATCACCGCTGCCGTCAATGATGCCTTCTCCGGTAATGGCGATGTTTTCTGCATTTTCCGCGGTAACGGGAGATACGGTGCGAATGCAGTCCTGACCTTCATAGCTGGTGATCCGCAGCGGATAGTCCTCTTTGGACTTGATGAATTTTAACATAGCCTGACTGTCCAGATGAAGATTGACACCGCTTAACAGCCGGAGCGGAGCCACCGCCCAGATGCCTGCGGGAACTCTTACCGTACCGCCCCCCTGCTCCGACACTTCGCAGATCGCGCGGTTAATGGCCTCCGCATTGTGTCTGCCGGTCTCGATCTGCAAATCGCCGCTCTTCGCGCCGTATTCTGCTATGGACACCTCCCGGTCCGGGAACTGGGGAATTTCTACTTTATAATTCTGATTATACATGGTTATTGTTTTCTCCTTTGAATATTTTCATGGATACTTTCACATTTTCTATGTTTCTGATTCTAGCGTGTTCCGTTTCGGACTTCCACCCGGTTTTTGCGTTTTTCCGAAGGGTTCTACTGCTTATTTGTGCCCTTCCGCGCAGATCCAGTCCTCGCCGTCTTTTAAGTGAATCCGTACCTCTTCAAATCCTGCATTTTCCAGCAGTTCCCGGAATTCTTCCGGTGTGGGATTAAACAGATGGAATCTTTGAATGTTTTCCCGCACCTGTTCCGGCAGATCCTCCTTCTGGTAAATGTCGGCCACCAGTAAAAAGGTTCCCTGCTCCTTCAATACCCGGTAGACTTCTTTCAGATTCTCCGCGGGATCCGGCCAGAAATAAAAGCTTTCCACCGTAATGATCTTGTCAAAAGCATTGTCCGCAAAGGGCAGTTTTTCCACTGAGGCTTCCACGAGATCCATTTTTCCCTGCTGCAGTGCTTCTGCATTGGTTTTCCCGGAAAGCTCCAGTGAAGTGGCGGAATAATCCACTCCGGTCAGATGTCCGTCACGCACCTCTTCACTCATGCGTTTCAGAGTTGCTCCTCCACCGCAGCCGATGTCCAGAATCCGGTCATTCTCCCGGATCTTCCAGTGTTCCAGCGCCCAGCCGGTCACTGCGTAGTGGCTTTCGTTCATGCGGCGCAGCATCTTCTCCCCATCCTCCCCGACCGGTTTCCCGGGGTTGCCGGAGATGGTGATCGCCTGCTGGGTGCGTTCGTTGGTGGTTAGGTTTATGGTATTATTTTCTGCTTTTTCTGTCATGATCTTTATTCCTTCTTCCAGCCGCTTTCTTTTTGGATCTTTGCGGTTTTCTTTGCAATTTTTACTATCTCTATTATAATAGTAACTGTTTATAATCATGTAAAGGACAATCCCGTTATTGAGAATATCTCTGAATAAGGGATTTGGCAAAACACCCGATACAAAGTACAATCTGCGAAAGCATACGCCGGAAATGCAATGGAACGCTTACAGGTTACGGAAAGGCATACATTTTTTATGAAATATTATCTTGCCCCCATGGAGGGACTGACCACTTATAATTTCCGCACTAACTGGAACCGCTGTTACGGCGGCATGGACAAATATTTTACCCCTTTTATCTCCAATCGGCACATGAACAGCAGAGAACGCAACGATGTGCTTCCGGAACATAATGTGGGCATGTACACCGTACCGCAGATCCTGACCAATAAGGCGGAGGAATTTCTGTCGCTGGCAGAGCAGCTGGCCGGATATGGCTACCACGAGGTCAATCTGAATCTGGGCTGTCCTTCCGGGACGGTGGTGGCAAGAAACCGTGGTGCCGGCTTCTTAGGCACGCCCCGGGAACTGGAGGATTTTCTGGACGAGATCTTCAAAAAATGTCCACTGGAAATCTCCATCAAGACCCGCATCGGCATGGACTACATGAATGAATGGGCTCCACTGCTTAAAATATATCAAAAATTCCCCATGAAGGAACTGATCATTCACCCCAGACTGCAAAAGGAAGGTTACAAGGGGACACCCCATCTGGAGGCTTTCGCAGAGGCGGTGGAAGCCCTGCAATGTCCGCTGTGCTATAACGGGGATATTACCTCTCCGGAGTCGCTAACGCAGATTCTTACGAAGCTTCCCAGTATCGATACGGTCATGATCGGCCGGGGAATTTTGCAGAATCCGGGATTATTGCAGGAATTGAAGGCTGCCTCCACGGAGAGTGTTGCGCTGCCGTCTTGTGAAGAGCGGCTGGCTGTCCTGAAGGAATTCCACACTTCCCTCCTGACCGGTTATCAGGAGATCATGTCCGGCGATACCAATACGCTCTATAAGATGAAGGATCTCTGGACTTTCTTAAGCCACAGCTTCGAATCTCCGGACAAATACGTAAAAAAGATCCGCAAAGCCACAGATGCCAGCGACTATAAGCTGGCCGTCAATGCGTTATTCCGGGAGTGCACATTGCAGTCGGAGAATTCTTGATCCTGACATCATCCCATACCTTTATTCCCCGGTGTCGAACTGTTCTCCTTCGTTGGCGTCTTCCATGACGACCTCCGGCCCCGGGATGCCTGCATTTTCCACATAGCTGAAATGAATGACCGCCTGTGGCCAGTTGAGACTGATCCGGGCGGTCTTCTGCCGCTCCTCGCCTGCCTTGCGGATCAGTTCCAACAGTTCCTGCAAGACTTCTCTGGTCAGATAGCCTCCCCGCCACTGGAACGTCATGGCCCGGCCTTTTTTCGCCATCTGCTGTGCTCTTTTATATACTTCTTCCGTTTTCGTAAAGGAAAGTTTTTTCTCCTTGTAATAAAAATGATCGTTGTCCGGACAACCGGGTGCCGGGGCGATCAACGGTTCATGATCCCGGAACACTGCTTTATCTCCCAGATTGAAATAGTCGTAGCGGATCTCTCCGGGTGCTTCCGCATTGCCCTGATGTTTTCCCAATGTATTGTCAAATGTGGCATCCAGATGGTAATACTGCCCGCCGATCCGCACAATATTCCAGGTGTGACGGTACTTGATCCCTTTCTCCGGATTGTTGCCGCAGATAGCGATTACACACCACACACCCAGCGCATCACAAAGCACCTTCACCGATTTGGCAATGCCCTCGCAGACACCCACGCCCTGTCCCAGCGGTCCGATAATCTCATGGGAATAGGGCTTTTTCAACTTATCATAGGTGATATTTTCGCAGATAAAGTCGTGAATGTACTTCTCTTTTTCCCACTCTGTGAACTTTGCGGCAGGTCTTGCCAGCTTTTCCACCCGGGACTGCATGGCTTTCTGATGTTCTCTGATCTTATTTTTCTCAAACAGATACTCCGGCACGAAGATGATGTTGGGGGAGTCCTGATAATATCTATACCGATAACTCACCACCCAGAAGATCTCCGGATGATCCAGCCGCAGTCGGAAAAATACGTCATACAATTCTTCCGCCGGGATCCGCGGCAGCTGGATCTCGTCTGCCAGCGCCAGCACTCCCTGCTGCATGGCGTGATAGGCGGCCTGCTGGGGCTTGTTCATTTTCTGATAGTAATATGGTTCCATGGTAGTTTCCTATTCTATTGTTTTCATCTGTCTTATCTTTACATTTTAACAGAAGGTTTTTCTTTTGGGTGGATGTTTTTGATATTTTTAAAAAATTTATTTCTTATGCAACTTTTCTGAAGACTGTACAGTCTAATCATCAGAGACCTGTAAAAAATGGTTTTATTACGAAAGGAGTTTTATTATGAAAAACAAATTTATCTGTGCACTTTTAACCACTGTTATGGTATTATCTTTTGCTGCCTGCGGCAATGAGGGAAACGGAACTGCTGCCTCTGCGGAAAGCACCGTAGCTTCCGAAAGCCAGGTTACAGAAAGCAATACAGAAGCCAATACTGAAACCGCATCCACCGAAAGCACCTCTACGGCGGAAGGAGCCTATGAAGACAACTTTGCAGTTTCCACAGAGGATGCTACTGCTTTCGCTAAAAAGATCCAGGATGCCGTAGCCGCTGAAGACCTGAATGCTCTCGCTGATCTGGTCAATTATCCGGTCTATGTTGCTCTGGGCGATGGCAGTGTGATCGAAACCAGGGAAGATCTGATTGCCTTAGGTGCAGACAAAATCTTCACCCCTGAACTGAAAGACTCCATGGCTAATGCTGATCTGTCCGAATTAAGCCCCAGCATGGCAGGCTTCACCCTCTACAGCACCGGCGACGGTCCTAACATCACCTTCAATGTCCAGAACGGAGTACTCGGCATCAGCGGTATCAATTACTAATCATTCTCGTACAAATCGGGGGAGCCTTTCATCAGGCTCCCCTTACTCGTGTCGAAACTACTGTTGTCAACGGTACCATAGTGATGTCTATGTTCCCGTCTGTCTTACGTGTGATCAGCGTTGCTCCACGCTGGATATATTGCTTCGCGATGCCGGAATATCCCAGATAATCAATGGACATTCCGTAAGTCATGCGGATACCTTTATAGGTCAGTGACAACGTATTCAGATGATCGTGTCCACAGAAAATCCATTTCAGCCAGCCGTTATCCACCGCTTTTTCAAAAAAATGAGGTGGTCGGTTCGATATTCCGAAATACTCATCCTTTTCTCCGATACTGCCATGTTCATAGATCACAGTGTGATCGCCTAGCTTCATCTTCTCGTAGGCTTCCTTGAACTCCGCGGGCGGCATGTGGAAAAATGCCATAGCCGGTACTTTTCTCTCGTTCAATTTCTCCATACACCAGTCCGTCTGATCCTCATGGATCCGGTCGAAACCACTGAAAAACCAGCCGCCACCATACATGTTGGAATCCAGCAGAATCAGCGGAAGTAACAGTTTTCCCTGATCATCTGTGAGGTCTACTACAAAATTCCCTACGCCGGTAATGGGATTCTGAGGACTGTGCTCATATCTTCCTTTGGTAAAAACGGCATATTTTCCCGTAGTGAAAATCTCCGCCAGCTGTTCCTTATTGCAGGTGGAGCCCATTTCACAGTCATGGTTACCAAAGACCAGAGTATAGGGAATCTGAAAACCATCCAGAAATGCCAGCAGTTTTTCTGCCTGCTTTCGGTTGTTCATGGTACCGCTTTTCGGGAAAAACGGGAAAACAGAATCTCCGGTCAGGACGATCAGATCCGGTCCCGTCCGGCGAATCAGCTCCGTCACCGCTGCCAGCGCCAGTCTGTCCTTTTTCCCGGAAAACATGCCGAAACCAAGGTGCAGATCCGTCAGCTGCAATATTTTATAATCTCTGTCCGTCGGGATGCAAAGAGAAAAAGTCTCTTCGTCCCGAATCTGAAAGTTTTTGGAAGTATACATAAGAATCTCTTTTCTTTTTGGGGATTAACTCAACGGGATCAATGCTCCTATTGCAGAAAGTACTGTTGAAATCACCATCAGCACCTGAAAAGGCACCGTGCCGATCACACCGCAGATAGGACTGCTGCCCGCATTTTTTCTGGATTTACCGTATGTCAGCACCAGCATGATGCTCACCAGTACCACTACACCGCTCATGATCCGGGTCAGAACGATAAAGCTGTTCACGCCAAACACGGCAAACAGAATGCAGGGAACTGTGGCGATCAGCCAGCTGATGCGGTTGCCGCTGCCGATCTGCTCATGAACCACATCGCGGAGGGCGAGAGTATTGCTCCAGAACGTGGTAAGTAAAGCAAACAGGGAAAATACGCCTGCCAGGATCATCGCCCAGGTACCGATACTCTCTCCCAACTGCATGTATGCCAGTTCTTTTTCCAGCGCTCCCTTGGTTCCCAGGAGAACCGTGCCCGTTACGATCAGGACAAACACTGAGGAAAGTCCAAAACCGATGAAAATGGAGCGGCGGATCTGTTTCGCGTTGCCATCCAGACCTTTCACCACCTGAATCACCGCCTGATTGGCCGAAGTGGCAAATACCACCATGCTGTACAGCGCCAACAGGTTGTTCCAGTGGAACTCTGCCCGTTGCAATGTATTCAGCGGATGCAGAAAAGTCCCCACCGTCATCACCGCAACGATTCCCATCAGGACGATGACTGCGTATTTCTGCGCGATTCCTACTGCTTTCATGCCGATAAACACCACGACTCCGGCGATCACATAGTACAAAATCTGCGCCGCCACGAAGGGCATCCCGAACCAGTTCACAAATATCTGGGCGCCACCGTTGATATTACCGCTGACACCAATCATGATGGCCAGCCCGTAGACAATAAATACGCCCCAGCTGAAGATCTGTTTCATTGTGCCGTGGAACAGCTCTCCTTCGAAACTTTTTACCAGCTGGACGCCACCGTTGTTATAGGACAACTCGGCAATGATCAGGTGCAGAATCACGTTCACACAATATGCAATCAATACCATCCACACGACATCCAGCATACTGTTCTTCGTGGCAAGATACGGAACGGCAATGATGCCGGTGCCAATGCTGTTGCCGACGATCATGCTGATGGCTTCAAAGGTCGTGAGATGAGCTTCGGATTGGATGGGTTGGGACATAGGGAGGCCTCCTTTGTAAAAAATAAGGTGTTTAATCAACACTGTATGGTGCTTTTTCTTCCGCCACCTTCGACAGTTCTCTTTCTGACATAAATTGATAGAGTTTTTCCTCTTTACGAGGTTCCACATTATCTGTCCATAGTTCGCACTGGCTAATTACTGTGTTGATAGCGTAATCATAGTCTTCCGGCGGATATTTATACTTTTTCAGAAGTCGCTTAACCATCTTTCGCATCTGTGCTCTGGCAGTTTCCTTTTTCTGCCAATCAATAGTACGGTTCTTGCGAAGCATTTCGGTAAGCTCTTTTGTAAGAGCAATCAATTCGTCGTTCTTGTAAAAATCTTTGATATGCTCAGGTTTTGTAATTGCATCATAGAATGCAAGTTCTTCTTGCGACAGTCCCAGTTTTTCTCCATTTTTATAGAGTTCAGCAATCTCCTGTGCAGTCTTCAGCAATTCTTTAATAACTTCTTCATTTGTAATTAAGCCATTATAGTAAGAATTCATTAATTGTGCTATCTTTTCTGAGAATTTCTGCGATTGTACCACATTAGTTCTCTTATATAAAGATACCTGTTCTGCCATCAATTTTTTCAAAATCTCAACTGCAATATTCTTTTCTTTCATTTTGGATATCTCATCCAAAACTGCAGAATCAAACAAGCTAAACTGTTCACCACCGGTTTTGCTACTATCAAAAAGGTTTATAACTCCTTCACTTTGTACTGCCGCTTTCAACAATTCATTAATCTGGTCATTGATTTCTTTAAGCGACAGGTTCTTCCCCGCGGTTCCTCCGTAGGTAATCTTAATAATCGTTGAACGGACAGCTTCCATATAAGCCGCTTCATGTCTTTCTTGCTCAGTTGTCATGCTGGAGCAAAGGGAATGTGACTGTTTTAACAGCATAGCTTCCTTCAAGAACATATCTTTTCTTTCAGGTACTCTCGCATCCAAAATAAAATTTGTGCCACCGGTAATAAGTTGAGCCATCATAAGTGGTGAGCCGCCAATAAATCCACTAAAATCAAATCCATGCAGTATATCTTTACAGACTTGCAGCTTTTCCTGAAACTTTGGATATGCCATTCTGGTAATATTCATATCACCATATTTGGATTGATCACGCTTCGTATATTCTTTCATTGCAGCTTTCAATGCAGAAGCAATTCCAACATAATCGACAATTAATCCACCTTCTTTGTCCTTGAATACACGGTTCACACGTGCAATTGCCTGCATCAAATTATATCCATGCATTGGCTTATATATATACATTGTGGCTAGGGAAGGAACGTCAAAACCTGTAAGCCACATATCAACGACAATCGCAATCTTCATTGGATCATTATTGTCTTTGAACTTTCTAGCCAGTTCCTCTTTGTGCGCTTTTGTTCCAATGATTTCCTTCCATTCCTCCGGATCATTGTTGCTGCCTGTCATAACTACACCAATTTTTTCTGTCCAGTCTGGACGCATCTCCAAAATCCGTCGATAAATCTTCATTGCAATCGGACGAGAATATGCTACAATCATCGCCTTTCCTGTTAATAGATTCTCTCTATATTTTTCATAGTGGTTTACAATATCATCACAAAGAGATGCAATGGTCGAATCTGCTCCAAGAACGCTTTCCATCTGCCCCAGCATTTTTTTACTTTTCTCAATCGTTTGTACATCAGACTGCTGTTCCAAAATATCATAAGTAGAATCAATCAAGGTTAATGTATTTTCATCCAGTTTCAAATGCACAACACGACTCTCATAATAAACCGGTCTTGTTGCCCCATCTTCCACAGCCTGCGTCATATCATAGACATCAATATAATCGCCAAAAACTTCTCTGGTATTTCTATCCTTTGCAGAGATTGGTGTTCCCGTAAACCCAATGAATGTAGCATTTGGCAATGCATCGTGAATAACTCGTGCATTACCAATTACAGTACGGGCTTCCTTTTCACCGTTTTTATTTTCTGACACGACAATTTTCTCATCGAATCCATACTGACCGCGATGAGCCTCGTCAGCCATAACTACAATATTTCTTCGTTCCGAGAGGGCTTTCTCGCCACGCTCGAACTTAAACATTGTGGTAAATATAATTCCGTTTGCATTTCTGCCATCAAGAAGCGCCTTTAAATTCTCCTTGCTTTCAGCTTGTACCGGTGTCTGTCGCAAGAAATCTGCACATTGTGAAAACTGGGCATAAAGCTGATCGTCTAAATCAATTCGGTCTGTCATTACCACAATCGTTGGGCTATCCAGTGCTTCCTGCAATAAATGTGCATAAAATACCATTGATAATGACTTACCAGAACCTTGTGTATGCCAAAATACTCCACCTTTACCATCCGTTTTGGTTGCCACTTTTGCCTTTTCGATAGCTTTTCGAACTGCAAAATACTGATGGTATCCAGCCAGTACTTTAAAACGACTATTGCTACCGCCGGAAAAAAGAATAAAATTCTTCAAAATATCCAGCAAGCGTTCCCTTTGAAACATTCCTTCATAGAAGGTCTCAAAAGACGCATACGCAGTATCTTCATAATTACCATCTTTTGTTTTCCACTCCATAAAACGATCTAATCCTGAAGTGATAGTTCCAGCCTTATTAGTGGACAAATCACTAATAACACAGATAGCATTATAATAAAAGATCGATGGAATATCCTGCATATAATTACGAATTTGATGATATGCATTTTCTGCTCCAACTTCATCCTTAGACGGGCTTTTTAACTCCATCAGAACAAGTGGTAGTCCATTAATAAACAATATAATATCCGGGCGACGATTATTTCCATTTTCAAGAAATGTGAATTGATTTACCACATAGAAAGAATTGTTCTTTTCGTTTTTGTAGTCAATCAAACGCACAATTGATGATTGCTCCTCACCCTTCACTAAGAACTTAACTGTAATGCCATTTTGCAGGTAATCCATAAAGAGGATATTCTTCTGTAACAAACTGCCGGTATCAAAATTCTTCAGTTTAATCAATGCCTCATCAATAGCATCCACAGGCAAGCTACGGTTAATACGAACCAGACTATTACGCAATTCAACATCCAGTAGTGGACTGCTGTAATCACGATCTAAATTCGGAGCATAGAGATGATCATAGCCCATGTTTTCAAACAGTTCTATGATGGCTCGTTCATATTTATCTTCAGTAAATAAGTCTGGCATGATAATCCCCCTTATACCAACTCAAGCTGCTTTTTTAGCTGCCTTTCCATTCTATCCTGCGTCACTATATCGTATGTTTTTCTAAGACTCTCCAATGCGTCATAAAGCTTATCTCTATATTCTTCTTCGGAAAACATTTTTGCCGCTGCTTCTACAGTCATTGCATGTTTTTCATTCTCTTTCTGCATCTTATCAATAATAATTTGGTATTGATACATTTTTCCTAATGCATTCTCATATGCTCTCAAGAAATCGCCATAGGCCAAAGCTTCTTTTCCCTTGAAAATCACTTCAACCTCCATTGCAGTGTTTCTAAGTTCTTCTCTTTTTCGTAAAAAGTCCTTGTGAAACGGTTGTTCCAATGGATGTTTAATAGCATCTGCTTGACTTTCCATATATGAATTATTTGTAAGCCATACAAAATTATCGTCATTAGCAAACTGAGGTTCTCTTTCCCTTTTTGCTGAAAGCCACATGTAGTTTTCTTTACATAGAGCTGCTATTCCATTTATCAACATGTATGCTTTCAATCGACGATCAAATAGATGTTGCTTATTACTTAACGCTGTTTGATGAACTGCTAACCACAGTGCAAGTATAGCAGTTAAAGCTGTGATCACAGAACACCAAAAATTCCAATCTTTCAACATAGAATCCCTCCTGCACAAATATAAACAATAATTTAGCGGCTTAAAGACCGATGTTGGAGACATCAAGCTCACCTGACATAAGGCGAGGAAGTAAAGAGTCTCGTACTGCCTGCAAACGGCAAATTTCAGCATAATTATTGCGAATTGCAGCGTCCATAGGGGCAACTATCAATTCAAATTTCTCAATTTGCTCATTGTCGGGAATAAGAAGCGGCATATCATTCAGCGAATTGCGATTGATAGAACCGAAAACTGTACCTTCGCTATTGAATACATCCAACTGCTTTTTGAGCGAGAACATCGTGTAAAGTACAAAAGACTGATGGTTAGTTTTAGAGTGAATAGCGGCAAGCCCGCGACCAATACAACAGTCGTTATGAGCAACATTAAGATCGCCAACCGGTGCTCGAACACTCATTAAGATGTCATTTGCATAAGCCATTCGCTTTGGCTCGGTGGTATAAAGGCGGATAGTTGGAAATCTGAAACCAAATTCAGCACGACCTTGAAAGAAGATTGCGCCTATTCCGTCCTCATTATAGCTACTACCACTTGGAGATTGCCCCATAGTAATATTAGCGATGTCGCTTAGAGAGCCTTCAATCCAATCAGGGTCAGGATTGTCGATAAACATTTGCTGATAAATTGCCTGAGCTTGTTGCTCTAAATTATTGTTTATCTCATTGTTTTTCTTGATTTTTTCGTCTATACTCGAAAGGATACAAACCAAAGCATCTTGTGTTTTTCTCTCAATTAGAGGGATTGGCATTTTACCAAGTATTTGAGCATTTATGTTTCCCCGTGTACTCCCCGTGTTAAATGAATTAATCCAATCTTTATACTGTTTAGACTGACAGAAATACTTTATGTATTTAGGATTAACTTTTTTCTTATCAATACTGAACTTAATAAGAAATCCTGCATATACAAATTCTCCGTCCGTTCCATCATAAAAATAATTTCTTCCAGTGCTTGCACCTGTTCTCGCAAATACAATATCGTTAGGTTTTAAAAGATATTCAGAAGCTTTCTCATCATCAACTGATTTCAAATCTTGTAGATTTAGTGTGCCATCATCTTTTATATCTGTAATTCTCAAATAGGTGTATAAATCTTTTGAAAAAGGAACTGCACTTGCACCAATTCCATACGAACCTTTTCCATCTATCGTTAGTGAAGCTAATGTGGTGATTTGTTCATCCATATTCTTTTCCTCTCTATCCAATATATTTACGATGAGCAATCTTAACATTACTCTGTTTGACCATTGCATATTGCAAGGTTGTATCTATCTTTCTATGCCCCAAGAGTTGTTGAAGCTGCTCAATGGGCATTCCTTTATCTATTGCCATCGTTGCAAGTGTACGTCTGAATTTGTGCGGATGTACCTTGTTAATTCCTAATTGTTTTCCAAATTCTCTAAGGCGAACCTCAACTCCACCGATTTTCAACCTTTCGTATGGTGATTTTAACGTTACAAACAATGCTGGGTTATTGTCAGTTCGACTTTCTAGGTAGTTCTGCAAATGTATCTTTGTGCGAGCATCAAAATAAACCACTCGTTCCTTACTCCCCTTACCGAAAACAACACATTCTCTCTCGTTGAAGTCAATATCATTTCGGTTAAGCAGTACCATTTCACCGACACGCATTCCCGTTGAAGCCAGCATATCAATAATTGCTAAATCCCTCGGTTCTGTACAGTTATCTCTCATAAGTTCTAAGGTTTCATCAGAATAAGTTTCCTTGATATTACTTGCAGTTTTTACTTTGTGTATTCTTCGCACTGGGCTTTTCAATATGTAGTCCTCATCTTCAAGCCAAGAGAAGAAGCTAGATAATATCCTTCGTATATTATCTATTGTTACTCGGCTTGATTTCTTTTTCACCTGATATTCGGTAAGATAATTACGAATATCATCAGTTTGTATGTGTTTAATTTGCTTTCCAATACCGTTAAGCATAGACTGTATAGTTGCCAAATAATACTTCAAGGATTTCTCCGAACATCCCTCAATTCGTTTTGCTGACAAAAAAAGCTCAACCAAGTTCTGCTCTAAGCTATCACCCTTATTTTCATTTTCCACTATTTCATAATTGAATAGTGTATGCTGTAATACCATTTGTAACTTTTCAGCTTGTGCATTATTCAGAAATGGTAGCATCTCCCGAATAACATCATTGATCAAATTTTGTTTCATTGTCGTTTCTCCTTTGATTTATTGAGAACCGACAAGCAACGGCTGTTCTTTTTTATAAACTCTCGCCGTTGGTGGGAGTTGTTATACATTACATTATTTTCATAAATATTTCATTCTCTTTAATGGTAAATAATGTTCCTTCCTCTTCAGTATTGCTAACTTGGTATTCTTTTTCTTTATCATCAACAGCAAACACGTAAACAGTTCTGCCATCAAATAAGCAAACAATATCTCCCTCTTTATATTTCATTCTCAATACCTCCCTCCGATGTGTTGTAAACAATAATTTAGAGCAACAAGCAATGGCTCTTTTTAAATCGTGGTTTATAGACTTTGAACCATTTGACAGGCAAGTACCTAAAACTTGGATAAATGGTGTACTTGGCGATTTTGTTGAAATAAAACGTGGTGGTTCACCTCGACCTATCCAAAACTTTTTGTCAGATAGTGGATTTCATTGGCTGAAAATATCTGATGCAACTGGTATTAGTTCTCCATTCATCAATGAAATTAAAGAATACATCATTGAGGCTGGTTTGAAAAAGACTGTTTACCTTAAATCAGGAAGTTTGGTTTTATCAAATAGCGCCACACCCGGTTTACCTAAGATACTTGATATAGATACTTGCATACACGACGGCTGGCTCTATTTTCCGTCATCAAAGTTTTCAAATGAGTATCTGTATCTTTATTTCAAACACATTCGAGACAATCTAATTGCACTTGGTAATGGTAGTGTTTTCACAAATTTGAAAACGGATATTCTAAAGAACTATCCAACATATTTGCCTACCGAGGATGTCTTGAAAAAATTTGACGGATTAGTACAGCCTATTTTCTCTATGATTCTTTCAAAAACAAGAGAAATAAAGAGATTAGCTGAAATCAGAGACACACTATTACATAAACTTATGTCCGGTGAATTGGATATCTCGGGCATCGAACTCTAAACCGCTAAATTATTGTTTATCTCTATATTCAATTCAATTTTAGCATCTAAATCAGACAATATACTTGCTATTTTCTCCTGCTCTTTTATCTCTGGTATGTCTACCTCAATTCCCTGAAATGTATCTCTTGTAATTGTGTCAAAGACAGAACCGTGTGTCTGATTCTTCAACACAGATATATTATGCTTGATAAGATAATACAAAAAATGACTTGTCGTAACTTCCTCTTTAGCACGCAGACCATAACACGATTGATTAAATGCCATGGGATACGGTATGCTCGCAATCTCACCAACTGTTCCACGTGCAGAAATAATTATATCTCCACTATCTAATAATTTTGTTGATGAATTTTTTAAGCCTTCCTGCGTTATATTCTTTTCCGTACGATAGACATAACGACAGTCATTGTTAAAATCCTTAACCGATAACCAAGGGATATCACCATTCCAATATTCGGCTTTAGATGTCTGTGGTGTACCACCACCTATTACATCCATCAATTCAGATAATTTATATTTCATATCCTATTGCTCCCAGTTTCCTACGGATTTCATCTTCTAACTCATGGCTCTTAGCAAACATTTCTGAAAGTTCTGATGTCAAACGGTCCATCTTTTCCTCAAATGGTTCTCCGTCATCTTCCTGTTCTTCGATCCCCACATATCTTCCTGGAGTAAGAATATAATCCTGCTTTTCGATTTCCTCTGTATCTGCAACTGCACAGAAACCTTTTACATCTTCAAGAGTTCCGTCCACAAATGCCTCATAGGTGTCCGAAATCTTCTTGATATCATCATCGGTAAGTTCACGAAGCTTGCGGCTGACCATTGTTCCCATCTTGCGTGCATCAATGAACAGCGTCTTTCCCAGCTGTTTCTTCTGCTTATTGATAAACCAAAGAGAAACCGGAATCTGCGTTGTATAGAAAAGCTGCGTTGGCATTGCCACAATACATTCAACTAAATCAGCATTAATGATATTCTTACGGATTTCACCCTCACCGCCTGACTGTGAAGAAAGTGAGCCATTAGCAAGCACCATGCCGATCCTACCTGCTGGTGCAAGGTGATAAATCATATGCTGTAACCATGCAAAGTTGGCATTTCCTGCAGGTGGCATACCATACTGCCAGCGAACGTCCTCTTTTAATTTATCGGCACCCCAATCTGAAAGATTGAACGGTGGATTTGCCATAATATAATCTGCACGTAAGGTTGGATGACGATCATCAAGGAAAGTATCTGCTGCGTATGTTCCCAAATCCGGCTCAATACCGCGGATAGCAAGGTTCATCTGTGCCATCTTCCATGTGGTAGGATTGGAATCCTGACCATAAATAGAAATGTTGCTGATATTACCGCTGTGATTCTCTACAAACTTTGCAGACTGTACGAACATACCGCCCGATCCACAACAAGGGTCATATACTCGCCCCTTAAACGGTTTTAACACTTCTACCAAGGTACGTACTACGCAGGACGGAGTAAAGAATTCACCACCACGCTTTCCTTCTTGTTCCGCAAACATGGACAGGCAATACTCATAAGTGCGACCCAAAATATCTTTCTCGCTGCCGTGTTCTATCATCTGAATATTAGTGAATAAATCCACCACATCACCCAGTCTACGCTTATCCAGTTCCGGACGTGCGAAGTTTTTTGGAAGAATATCTTTCAGGCGTTTATTCTCTTTTTCAATAGCACGCATAGCATCATCGATAACTGTACCGATTTCCGGTGTATGTGCTTTTGCCGCTATCTCACTCCACCGCGCCCCCACCGGTACAAAGAAAATACCTTCAGATGTATATTCATCTATATCTTCCTCAAAGCCGTCACCTTCTGCCAACAATTCCCTATATTTATCATTGAATCGATCCGAGATATACTTCAGGAAGATTAATCCAAGCACAACACTTTTATATTCTGATGCATCCAAGTTGCCTCGCAACACACACGCAGCATTCCATATTTGTTTTTCAAAACCAATATCAGCGGTATTCTTTTCTGCCATAGCTATGTCCATCCTGTTTTTCCATATTTCTTGCTTCATCAAATGTTTTGTTTCTTAAAGCCTCAAAATGAATAATTTTATTCTTTTTAATAATAAGATACCATATTTAGGTCAAAAAATCTTTTAATATAAGTATTTTTGTCTGAATATATTCACTTATTCCTTCCGCTCCGACAGCATCCCCTTGATCTTCACGCCACTCAGATCCACATCCAACACAATCTTCACCATCCAAAAGAACAGCAACAGTACCAGCATCGGGATCACACAGGAAGTAATGATCATCACGGCAACCGCCTCGATAAAATGATTCAGGGAATTCTCCACCTTCTGTACCAGATCTTCGGTAGAAATCGTCACATTTTCCACGACATTTACCACCGAATCTTTAGCGCCGGAAATGGCATCTTTTGCCCAGTCGAAAATGTTTGAGACAGAGCCGGAGTTATTGTTGTCCTTCTCCTGCACATTTCCTGTAACAGTTCCAGAAGCTTCTGTTGTTCCGATTCCGGTTGTTTCCGTCGCATTAGTGTCATCATCCACCACGCCACTGTTTTCCAGTATATTCTGTGTGTTCCTGGCATCCTCAATGGTAGCTTCGATCTGGGCCTGATAGGTGTCTCCGATAAGGTCAGAAATCTTTACACTGGCCGGAACCACGAGAAAAATGGCAATGCCAAATACTGCAAGTTTTGCCGCCAATTTCCGCACCGTAGCATTTTCAAAAGCCAGATTCAATATCCATAATCCACAGGCAATCGGAATCAGGTAGGTAAATGCCACATAGCCGGTAATCGTCACAAGATATTTTTCCAGATAGATAGCGCAAAGGACCACCAGCAGGTATCCGCTGACATCTGCCATTTTCTCCGCAATGGGTGTTGCCGTGTCGCCCGGAAGCAAGGTGATCAGTGCCGAAGTCACCGTGGATGCCGCCGTCAGCTCCATGACAGTCTGTTTTTTCTCATCCAGAGAGGTGATGGTTTTCTGGTGATTTTCCGGGGCGGAGGCGTATTTTCCGATAACGGTTATGGATAGAATAGCGACCAACAGCAAAATCACTGCCGTAATGCATTTTTGTTTGTTAAAGTTCATGTGATTACCTTCTTTCCTTCTCGATTTCGATATTATTTCCCACAAATACCCTGCCATTACATTTTTCAGGACGTAATATGAACTATACGCTACACTTTTCAGGACGTAATTCAATGTTATCTTACACTTTTCAGGACATAACTTCTATTTTAGGATGACGTTACTTCAAAAATCTCCGTAACATCTTCTCTTTCATCTCATCATACCTCTGATACCGTATCGGCAGATCCATCCATGTCTTTTTGTCCACGATACTCCGATAATGGCTGAAGGTCTCGAATCCAGTGCGGCCGTGATACCCACCCATACCGCTCTCACCCACGCCGCCGAAGGGCATGGCGCTGGTGGCCAGGTGAATGATGGTGTCGTTGATGCAGCCGCCGCCAAAATGGCAATAGTTCAGGATCCGCCTCTGGGCCTTTTTGTCTTCGCTGAAAAAATACAGAGCCAGAGGATGTGGATGTTCCTCCATACAGCGGATTGCCCAATCCACAAAGTCTCCCGTGGCTGCATGCGTCCCGGAAGCATCCCTGCAAAAATCATTTTGTGCAACACCTTTCTCTGCATCATGTGCATTATACGTCAGCACCGGCAGGATCGGTCCGAAGATTTCTTCTCCCATCACGGCATCCGCCCAGTCCACATCCGTCATCACTGTGGGAGCAATCCGCAAAGTCTTTTCGTCATACTGCCCGCCGCAGACAGTCTTTTCCGCATCCATCAATCCCAACAGTCTGTGAAAATGCTTTTCGTTGATGATTTTTCCATAATCCGGATTTTGCAGGGGATCTTCTCCAAACTGCCTCGCGATCTCCTCTCGGATAGCTTCCACCAGCTGATCCCGGATCTGGCCATCGCACAAAATATAATCCGGTGCCACGCAGGTCTGCCCGCAATTCAGATATTTTCCGAACACGATCCGCCGGGCCGCCAGCGGGATCTTTGCCGTAGCATCCACGATGCAGGGGCTTTTCCCACCCAGCTCCAGCGTCACCGGGGTCAAGTATTCCGCGGCACTTCTCAGCACCTCCCGTCCCACGATCTTGCCTCCGGTGAAAAATATCATATCAAACCGCTGCTGCAATAATGCCTGATTCTCCGTTCTGCCGCCGGTGATCACAGCCACGTATTCTATCGGAAAACATTCTTCCAGAATATTTTTCAGCACAGCTGCCGTCGCCGGAGTATATGCACTGGGCTTCACCACCGCCGTATTTCCGGCAGCTATGGCATCGATCAGCGGATCCAGCGTCAGTAACACCGGGTAATTCCAGGGGCTCATGATCAGCACGGTGCCATAGGGTGACGGAGAGCGAAAGCTCCTCGCTGCGAACTGTGATAACGGTGTCGGCACTCTCTTTTCCTGCATCAGCCCCCGCAGATGTTTCTGCATCCAGGTCAGCTCCGAGAGCGTCAGTCCGATCTCGCACATATAGCTCTCCATCCGGCTTTTCCCCAGATCCTGTCGCAGTGCATCGTTCAATTCTGTTTCATGGCACTGCAGGGATGCCTTTAACTTTCCCAGCTGTTTTGCCCGGAATTCCCGGGAAAGTGTGGCTCCCGTAGCAAAATATTCTCTTTGTCTGCGTAATATCGTTCGGATCTCCTGCTCTGTCATAGATGCCTCCTGATTTCATATCTTTATACTACATAGCATACCACATAATTATTCAGAATCACATTCGCCCTATTAATCATGTCAAATGTTCTTGCGAGTGCAAGCACTCGACGTACATATTGACCTGATTTGCATGCCTCTGAATAGTTACATACTACCCAATTTTGAGTTACGGTGCAACCGCTTCCCATCTCATCCTATACAATCGAGCAGGCTGGCTCCTACTCGATTTGTATACTTTGTACACCATTTCGCTTAAAAGCTCGATGATGTACATTCTCCAAATACAGATTCTTGTGCAAGCACAAATCTGTACTTGGTCATCGTATACACAAAAACGGCAGGGTTCTTACCCCGCCGTCGTTTGTCTCGTCTTATTTTCTCTATTTCCACGCAAAATTCACAATTCCGTACACATAGATGAACAGCACTGCCGCCGGAACAAAATACTTGAACACCGGCTTCATCCAATGCTGCACTTTCAATCCTTTTCCCTCATTTGCTTCCTCCAGGAATTTGTCCCAGCCCCAGCCGACCTTATAACAGCAAAATACTGCCAGCAGGATCGAACCTATGGGCATGATATTGTTGGACACCAGGAAATCCCAGAAGTCTAGCCAGGTCGTTCCCACCGCAAAGGGCTGAAAATGGATCACGCTGAAGCCCAACGCCGTTGTCAATGCCAACAGAAACGTTCCCACACCGCAGACGATACATCCTACCGGTCTCGACCATCCGGTCAGTTCCCGGACCATGGCCAGAATATTTTCACACACGCCCAGCACTGTGGACATGGCTGCGAACACCATGAACAGGAAAAATAAGGTTCCCCAGATTCTTCCACCACTCATGGAATTGAAAATATTCGGCAGTGTAATAAAAATCAGACTCGGACCACTGTCCGGCTGAACTCCAAAGGCAAAGCATGCCGGAAAGATGATCATTCCAGCGATCAGTGCCACGCATGTATCCAGTACTGTCACACAGACTGCCTCTCCTGTCATCCCGACCGATCCGGCTATTGAAACTCATATCCGGGAATGGCTTCAGAAAATGACTCTCGAACAAAAGATCGGTCAGATGTGTGAAATCACGATTGATGTGGTATCCGATCTTGAAACCAGTCGTAAGAAAGGATTCTGCCTTAGCGAGGCAATGCTCGACACGGTTATCGGTAAATATAAAGTAGGTTCACTGTTGAATGTACCTTTAGGGGTAGCACAGAAAAAGGAAAAGTGGGCGGAAGCCATCAAACAGATACAGGAGAAATCGATGAAGGAGATCGGTATTCCCTGCATCTATGGGGTAGATCAGATTCATGGAACGACCTACACACAGGACGGAACGATGTTTCCGCAAGGCATCAACATGGGAGCCACTTTCAACCGGGAACTGACCCGAAAAGGTGCTGAAATCTCTGCTTATGAAACCAAGGCTGGCTGCATCCCCTGGACGTTTGCTCCGGTAGTCGACTTAGGACGTGATCCACGCTGGGCACGTATGTGGGAAAATTATGGTGAAGATTGTTATGTAAATGCAGAAATGGGCATATCGGCCGTGAAGGGTTTTCAGGGAGAGAACCCGAACCGTATCGGAGAATACCATGTAGCCGCATGCATGAAGCACTACATGGGCTATGGTGTACCTGTCTCCGGTAAAGACCGTACTCCGTCTTCCATCTCACGCAGCGATATGCGTGAAAAACATTTCGCTCCTTTCCTTGCTGCCGTTCGTCAGGGTGCATTGAGCGTGATGGTGAATTCCGGCGTTGACAACGGACTACCTTTTCACGCTAACCGTGAATTACTGACCGAATGGCTGAAAGAAGACCTGAACTGGGACGGTCTGATTGTAACAGACTGGGCGGACATTAACAATCTCTGTACCCGGGATCACATTGCTGCCACCAAGAAAGAAGCTATCAAGATTGCCATCAATGCCGGAATCGACATGTCGATGGTTCCTTATGAAGTGAGTTTCTGCGATTATCTGAAAGAGTTGGTTGAAGAAGGAGAGGTATCTATGGAGCGCATTGACGATGCAGTAGCCCGTGTGTTGCGTCTGAAATATCGCCTGGGATTGTTTGACAATCCGTATTGGGACATTAAGAAG
>ERZ834798.657-NODE-657-length-38436-cov-4.803132_pt1 | contig 38436 bp, 40 predicted proteins | sample MGYA00519689_ERZ834798 | MGnify/ENA primary metagenome ERZ834798 (study PRJEB31850, sample SAMEA3708761) | human gut metagenome | biome: human gut; feature: human-associated habitat; material: faeces | place: China | collected 2014 ...
TAGCAGGATTTTTTAATAGTGCAATGGGCAAAACTCAGAAAGTTTAAACCACATTTTTCTTTATGTAGTGTGCCCCAACAGGAGCTTTTTCATTTAGCAAAGTAAATAATATGAGAGCAATACAATTTTTCGCTATACAAGCCCTACATCCTCAACTACTTCATCATTATAAACATAAACTCTATTAACACGAGCAGGTATTCTGCAAGGGAGTTCGTAATTGAAAGAGTATGCGCTGTCTGACAATTCTTCTATGGAAATGTGAGCGCCGTTTTGAGCGCCGACTATAACAACTTCATCGTTTATATTACAATCAATATCGCTGACATCCACCATAAATTGGTCCATACAAACTCTGCCGAGAATTTTTGCATATTTGCCGTTAATAATAACCTTACCTTTGTTAGAAAGGCAGCGAGGGAAAGCGTCGGCATAGCCGATAGGAATTGTTGCGACTTTAGTTGTTTTCTCAGTTATAAATGTACCGCCGTATGAAATTTCCCTTTTGGGTTCAAGTTCTTTAATATGAGAAATCTTTGTGTACCAGCTCATTATCGGCTCAATATCAAGAAGGCTTTTATCAACCTCCTCCGACGGATAAAGACCGTACGTAACAATACCCATTCTGCACATATCAAAATATTCGTCAAAATTCATAATACCGGCACTGTTGTTCAGATGCTTAATAGGTATTTCAATTTTTCTGTCACTTAGCATCTTGCAAAATCGTTTATACTTGTTTCGCTGCTCAACAGCTTTTGACAAATCAGCTTCATCACTGGTTGCAAAATGAGAGAACATACCTTCTGCGAAAATGTTAGGCAACTCGGTTATGCGCTTGCAAATATCAGCACTTTCCTCGTTGATTTGAAATCCTATTCTGCTCATTCCCGTATCAATACAAAAATGATAAGGCATATTTTTATTTTGCTTTACTGCTTCGTTTGAAAGTGTAACTGCATCATCATACGAAAAAATAGGTATTCGTATATCATATTTAACAGCCTTTTCAACATCAAACGGAAATACCCTTCCCAAAATCAATATCGGTGTTTTGATTCCCGCTTTTTTAAGTTCAATAGCTTCTTCAATGCATGCAACCCCGAAAAAGTCACACTTATCATCAAGAAATTTGCCTATTTCAACAGCGCCGTTACCGTATGCATTAGCTTTAATTACGCCGAGCAGCTTAATGCCGCTTGGAAGTTTATTGCGTACACTGTTATAATTATGTTCAAGCTTATTCAAATCAATCTTTAAATAAGTACGATGGTCCATTATTTTATCGCCTCGATTAAACTTACTGTTTCTATATTATTTTTTCTAAAAGCCTCGTTTAGCTTTTTGACAAATACAAGCGCTTTTTCGCTGTCGCCGTGAACACAAACAGAGTGAGCCTCAATATTAATTTCCTCGCCTGTGTAGGCAACAACTTTTCCTGTTTTCACCATTTTAATAACCCTTTCAACAGCCAAATTTTCGTCTGTTATCATCGAGTTTTCAAGTGACCTTGCTCTAAGCGAGCCGTCCGCCTCGTATGCTCTGTCAGCAAAAACCTCGCTTGCATATCTAATTTTCTTTTCTTTCGCCGACTTAATCATTTGAGAGCCTGAAAGCGCCATTAAAATTAAATCTTTATCGTAATCAATAATTGCATCAACTATCGCATCTGCCAGTTCTTTATTTTTTGCCGCTTGATTATACATTGCACCGTGCGGTTTAATATGAACTATTTTGCCCGTGCTTCCAACAACGTTACCTAAAGCCTCTAATTGAGCCAATGTGTAATCATAAACCTGTTTAGGAGTTACATCAAGATTTGTTCTGCCGAAATTTTCCTTGTCCGGATAACCGGGATGTGCACCGATATCAACATTATTATCAATACAAAGCTTTGCAGTAGCTTCCATCATATCGTGATTACCTGCGTGAAAACCGCAAGCAATATTAGCGCTGTTAATCAAAGGAATAATTTGTTCATCATAGGCAGCGCCCTCACCTAAATCACAATTCAAATTGATTTTATACATATAATCACCTAATATTTTAAGTCGACATTTTTTATATCGGTTATAAACATATGGCCCGGTGAATGTGTTATGGCAATTTCAGGCTTTGTTTGCATCACTGCGTTTTGCGGTGTAACACCGCAAGCCCAAAACACCGGCACTTCCCCTTCGTTTATTGTTACGCTGTCGCCGTAATCAGGCTTCGTAACATCCCTTATGCCTATTGCTTTGGGATTGCCTATTTGTATCGGCGCACCGTGAACTCTTGGCATAGAGGCGGTAACATTAACCGCTTTTACAACTAAATCGTTTGGAATAGGTCGCATTGATACAACCATATTCCCGTGAAATTTACCTGACGGCTGAAGTTTGATATTCGTATTAAACATAGGCACATTTTTGTTTTCCTCAATATGCCTGACAGGAACGTCAGCTTCTAATAATTCACTTTCAAAGCTAAAAGAACAACCAATAAGAAAATACACAAAATCATCACGCCAATAATCGGTTATATCGGTAACTTCTTTTTCGAGAACGCCGTTTTTCCAAATTCTGTATTTTGGAAAATCCTTACATACATCGCCCTCACTCGCCATTGTTTTAAAACGCTTTGAGCCGATATCGCCGACCTCCAAAATCGGGCACGGCTTTGGATTTCGAACACAAAACAGTAAAAAGTCAAACGCATAATCCTTTGGCAAAATGCAAAGATTAGCCTGAGCATAGCCGTTGCACATACCTGATGTTTGGCAATTTATTTTGCCGTTTCTGATAAGTTTTTTTACTTCCTGCGGCAACATATTTGAATAATCCATAGGCACTCCTAAAATAATTTATCAATATACTTTTTTTGCTTGATTGCTATTTTTTCGGCAGTATTAACGTCAACAATCTCAAAGATGATTTTGTCCCCCGGTTTTGCCTGTGCAAGCTTTGGCAAATCGGCACTTATTACTGTTGCTATTTTTGCATATCCACCTGTTGTTTGGTGGTCTGCCATAAGCACAATCGGCATACCAGAATTAGTAATTTGTATTGAGCCAAAGGTAATTGCATCTGAAATTATTTCTAATTTTTCCTTACCACGCAAAGCAATTCCCCACAGCCTTATACCCATTCTGTCAATGTCAGAGGTAACGGTGTACTGTTGCTTTGAAAACAGTGCTAAATCATTTTCGCAAAACATATCGTCCTGCGGACCTAATACTACCCTTGCTTTTATTATTTTATCATAAGTATTTTCCGAAAGCTCTCGCTTTTCGATATTTTTAATTTTGCCTGCTTTGCCGATTTTAAGAATATCGCCTGCTTTAAGCTTTCTTCCTTCAAAGCCGCCGACATTTATTTTAAGATTTGTTGAGGCACTGCCCATAAATAAAGGAACATCAAAGCCTCCCGCAACCGCAAGATAACATCTTAATCCTTGCTTAACGCCCTTAATGCTTAAAATATCGCCTTTTTTTGCAACGTACGCTTTATTTGTTTTAATAGGCTTGTTATTAAGCGAAATATCAAAAATTCCGCCTGAAATCGCAAAAATATGCTCATCCGTAAACTTAGCCGTTATTCCGAGCATTGTCATTTCAATAACAGGTGCGTTAACATCGTTTTTGCAAAGCTTGTTTGCAATTTTTGTTGAATAGGCATCCATTACACCGCTTTGAGTAAAGCCGTTTTTCATCACTTTGAATCTGCCTAAGTCTTGAATGGTTGAAAGCATACCTGCAGAAATAATTTCTATCATAATTCAACCTCGCTGACTGAAGGAGTGTAAGTGCCGTTTGCAACTTGTTTTTCTATTTCAAGATACTCTGCCTTATCTATGCTGAAAAATTTGATATAATCGCCGGCTTTATACAATATAGGCGACTTTTTTGATTTGTCAAAAACTTTTACGGGCGTTTTTCCAATCAATTGCCAGCCACCCGGTGACGCAATAGGATAAATCCCTGTTTGCTCTCCGCCGATTCCTACAGCCCCTTCAAAAATTTCAAGTCTCGGTGTTTTTAATCTCGGAGTAAAAAGTCTTTCGTCCATACCGCCGAGATAGGCAAATCCGGGTAAAAATCCCAACATATAAATTAAGTAAGGCTTTGATGTGTGAAGTTTGATAACCTCTTCTCTTTCAAGAGCTGTATGGCTGCACACATTTTTCATATCCAAAGCAAACTCGTCGTCGTAGCACACAGGTATATTCCAAACCTTAGCCGTGCTTTTTACGTCGCACTCTCCGCCGTTTATAAGCGCTTCAACTTTCTTTTTTAGTTTCTTTGAGCTGATGATTGTGCAGTCGTAAAAAACAGTTAACGAAGCAAACGTCGGTACAAGTTCAACAATTCCATCAATATGCTTTGCTTCTATTCTGTTGCAAAGACCGGTAACCTGACGGTTAACCTCTTCGCTTATTTCATTTTTAAATTGCACGGTAACAGCGCTGTCGCCGTTTTGCAAAAATGAATAAATCATTTAAAATATCCTTTTTTAATTGTTGTTTCAAACCATTTATCAGTTTTGTCCTCAACCGTGTGAGGATATTCAATAAGCCCACGCATAAGTGAAATAATCGGCAAAACAATATTTTTGCCAATTCCGTCAATGTAAGGTCTTGCTTCTCCGTACATATCAAGCATACCCGCTTTTGCCGCAGCATCCATAACTGCCGCTTCCTCCTTCTCGGTATGAAAAAGGTCTAAATCATTCAAAAGAAATGCCGTGCATGCCATAAGAGCATTCATACCCCAGTCACTTACAGTTGCTGTAATAATATTGTCGGCAGCCGTATCTGCCAAAATACCAAAGCCTGTTCCTGCCTTGCAACCGCCCTTTTCAGCGTAAGGAATATATTTTCTTATATGTTTTTCAATAGTTCCCATACCAAGCTCATTGCCAAGGTCACCGATAGAAAGATTATAAATACCTCTGCTTTGACATTCCCTAAAAAGAACATCATATTTTGCCTCAATATCGGTTGTGTTTACACCTACTGCATTATGATAATATCCGTTTTTGTTTCTGCCGGGTGCTTCATTAGAAATAACAGCGCACGGCAAGCCGTGAGAAAGTATTTCTTGCGTTTGTTCCTCTTCCTTGCTCTTGTCCTTAGTAAATGAAACAATGCAAATGGTGTTATCGGGTATATTGTCAATGTCATAAGTAACATCGACACCTAAAACCTCGCTCATAGCCTTAATGGCTTTTTCGCATTGCTCAGGCACTAACATAACAGGCTTTGCGCCAAATGCCCTTATAACAAATCTGGCAAAAACGGTGGATGAGATAATTCCGTCAGTCTCAGCCTCATTCCAAGGGAGAAGAATAAATCCCGTTAAAATAAACACCTTTTCACCTTTTTTAATATTCTTCACAAGTCCCTCTGCCCCATTGAGCGACAAAGGCTTTCCTGTATATTTGATTGCCCCGTCGTAGAGAATTCTGCAAACGCCGTAACCTCTCGGGTCAAGGTTCATAAGCCAATCAAGATTGTATCCGACATTAAGTTTGGTAAGCTCGGTTTTATTCATTATTCTTTGCACTGCTCCTCAAAATCTTTAACTAAAGCGTCTTGAATTGTTTTCAACATTTCAGGCGCTTTTCCGCCTACTTTTTTGCCGTCAACAGTTTTAACCGGAATGCAGAAAGAACCTGTTGAATGAACAACAATTTCATCTGCCGACATTAATTCATCAAGAGTGTAATCTCTTTCTTCAACATCGTATCCAAGCTTTTTAGCAAAAGCAAGAAGCCTTATCCTTGCTGTTCCCGGAAGAACCATATCGTCAAGCTGGTGAGTAATAACCTTACCGTCCTTAAAAATAGAAACATTAGAGTGTGCGCACTCCGTAACAATATTTCCTCTGTGGAAAATTGCTTCCTGGCAACCTGCTCTGTCAGCAGCGGTAGCGGCAAGGCAAGACGGAATAAGATTAAGTGTTTTGCAATTGCAATAATAAAATCTTTTGTCCTCATACGTAATAACATCAATCGGCTTATATGTATCCGCAACAGGGCAAGGCGTAAGTGTAATCCACAAATTGCCCTGCATATTTTCAGGATAAATGTGACCACGAAGCCCATTTCCACGAGTAACCTGCATATAAACAAATTGGTCGCCGTCATCGACCTTTTTAACAAGCTCTCTGAGCAATTTGTCAAGCTCGTCACGCTCTATCGGAATGTTCATACCGAGAAGTTTTGCGGAATTGTAAAATCTTGTAAGGTGTGCATCCATATCAAAAACAATATGATTATGAGCATATGTTGCATCATAAACACCGTCACCAAACCAACAAACTCTGTCAAGCATCGGAATTTGCATTTTTTCAATCTCGTCATACTTACCGTTATAATAGCCTAAGTTTTTCATTATGAATACCTCCGTATATCAAAGCAGGGGTCTGCCTTGCAGACCCCATTGTCATTATTAAGATTAGCATATTTATATTTACATGTCAATAAAAAACAGTCAACATTAATTAAAATTTCTTTTATAATCATTTATAATCATTCCAAAAAAAGATTAGATTATTGATAACTCCGACACTTGTGCTTATATAGGACTTTTTTCACAAATGTGCATATAATTTTTATTGTAATGCTTTATACTATTGTAATGCTTTATACTATATGATATAATTACAATGCAAAAAATTATATTAGAACAAGATTTCAATAAATTACCTTAAAAAGGAATACATTATGAGCGATAAAACATCAACTTTAAAAAAGCCGATTAAAAACGGCAAAAAATTCTTTTTACTTTACAGTGCAGCTTTTTTAGTTTGTGCTGCTTTATGTTACTTTTGGTTTATAATAAATAAAAAGACATTAATTATTAACAGCGACGGCTGGAGGCAGCACTTTGCCGCTTTTGTATATTTCGGCAAATACGGACGTGAAATTTTAGAAACGCTGTTTGAAACTCATAAATTTGTGTTGCCGCAATGGGATTTTTCAATAGGACTCGGAAGCGATATATTAACAACACTTCACTTTTATGCTATCGGCGACCCGCTTGATTTGTTAAGCATTGCCTGTCCTGCCAAATATGCGGCATATCTTTACAGTCTTTTATCTCTGTTTCGTTTATATCTTGCGGGGCTTAGCTTCGGCGCATTCTGTTTTATTAAAAAGCAAAATCACGCTTCAAGCATAACGGTGGGCTCGCTTGTTTATGTGTTCACCTTATTTGGAATGTTCATAGTGTCGCATCACCCGTTTTTTGCTCTTCCTATGATATTTTTGCCGTTGTTGCTTCTCGGTGTAGAGCAAATTGCGGCAGGCAAAAGGCCGTATCTTTTTATTGTTACGGTATTTTTAGCAGCTATAAGTAACTTTTACTTTTTCTATATGCTTGCTTTATTTACCGCAATTTATACACTTTTTTTGCTTGTTTGCAGATACCGTCATCGTGCAAAAGAGGCTTTTGGAGTTTTCTTTAAAATCGCAGGCAGTGCAATTTTAGGTGTTATTTTAAGTGCAATTATACTTATACCTGTAATATTAGCCTATATCGGCGACGGACGTTCATCTGAGAGTTATGTTCATACCTGGATATACAGTATGGATTATTATCGCAATTTCTTAGCTTCTATGATTACCTCTCAAACAAAGCTGGGATATCTTACGCATCTTGGATATAACGCTGTTGCGCTTCCTGCCGTTTGCGTTTTATTCTTTACTAAAAACAAAAGTTGGCGCCCATTAAGATTAATATTTTTAGGCGCTACGGCTATGCTTCTTATCCCGGCATTCGGCTGGGCATTTAACGGATTTTCATATATGGCTAACCGCTGGGTTTGGGCTTACGGGATGATTATTGCATATATTGTTGCAGTAACATGGCAAGACCTTTGCAAAATAGATATTCGCAAAGGCTTAGGTATAATCATAGCAATCGCAGTATATTCCCTAGCCGCCTTATTGATGATGAATGAAATAAATCACAACATTATTTTTTCTCTCATAACAGCGCTGTTAATAGTAGTCGTTTGTATGATTTTAAATAAATCGGCAAAGAAGCTTATTGCTCCCGTTTTAGCAGTAATCCTTGTATTTGCCTCATTTGCAGGCAATTCGGCTTATTTTTTCAGCAGTCACGGCAATAACCACATTGCAAGCTATGTAAGTTACGGTGCCGTCAACAATAAGATTAAGCGTTCTGCGGCGAGCAAGGTGAAAAAAGCGGCAAAAGGTGACGATTCATTCTATCGCTACAGCGGCGGAAAAATACATTACAACGAAAGCACTTACGTCGGTATGAACGGTACTTCGTTTTATTGGAGTATGGAAAACAAAAATTTAGCCGAGTTTGTTAGCGAAACAGAACAGCCTGCCAATGCGGCATATATGTTCAGAGGATTTAACGATTCAGTCGCAATGAATGCCGTTACAAACGTTAAATATTATGTCAAAAACAAGAAAACTTCGATTCCCTACGGTTTTGAAAAGTTAAAAGGAAAAGTTTATCAAAATAAGAACGCATTACCGTTCGGTTACACAACAAATAACGTCATCAAAAAATCTGATTATGGCAAGCTTTCATCATTAGAAAAGCAACAAGCGTTAATTCAAGGCGTTGTGCTTGACAATGTTCCAAGCGGTATGAACACGGTCACACCGACATTTACATACAAAAGTGTTCCTTATACCGTTATCGGCGGTAAAAATGTATCTGTAGACGGAGAAAAAATATACGTCTACAACAATAAAGGCAAGATAAAAATTCAATTTTCAGGTGAAAAAAATCAGGAAACATATTTGCGTTATACATTTAATAACTACAGCAATATTGATGATGGCAAGAGTAATTCAGACAAAAAGCAAATAGGTAAAAGCACATCAAAACATACTTTGCCGTCTAAAATGAAAATGCGTTTTTTCTCTCAAACCGATGACGGCAAGAAATACAAAACCGATTTTGTCACCTGCTATTCATCTTCTTACGTGCGTTACACGGGTGCTAAAACATATCTTGTTGGGCTTGGCTATACCGAAAATGCGAAAAACAGTATTAAAATAACCTTTGATCAACCGGGAATTTACGACTTATCCGACATCGAGGTTTTTGAACAGCCTATAGACCAAGCATCACAACAAATTGCAGACTTAAAAGCAGACACGATGCAAAATGTCAAAATGGGTAAAAACAAAATAACCGGCACAATTGATTTGCAAAAAGCAAAAATGCTCTGCATTTCCATTCCTTACAGCAAAGGTTGGAGCGCTACGGTCGACGGCAAAAAAGCTGAGCTTTTGCAAGCTGACACGGCATTTAGCGCACTTGCTTTAGACAAAGGAAAACACACAATAGAGCTTCAATATCATACTCCTTACTTAAAAGAAGGAGCATATATCAGCACAGCCGGTGTTATCGCTTTTGCAGTTTTAATAATCATTACAGAAAAGCGCAAAAAAGCGGATTATTTATCCTTAAATCAATAATATTTCCTATGGATGAATAAAGCAAAACATTATTGCTTTAATCAAATGGCTAAAACTAAAGCTGTCTCGCTTAAACTGCGAGACAGCTTTTTATATACTCAATAAATTTGAATTTAACAAACTCGGCGTTTGTGAAAGCAAAACAATTGCCAAACCGGTTGCGACGGTGGCAACGACAGCAATAATAATTGCTGTTTTTTTACTGAATTTACGTTTCATCAGCTTGCAAATCAATAAAGCGCAAATTTCACAGAATGCTATAACCAAAATAATTATTGCAATTGATTTCCAAAACCAAGACAATTCAAGCACAAATTTCATATACCGTTCTCCCCTCTTCCGGCTTGTTTAAAGCGAAATAACAGCATTTTTAAGTTTAATTATATCCCTTTCGTCAGGGTGAGATAATGCGCTGTCAAAATTATCAATCAACATATCAAGATTAGCAGGCGCATTGGTTAGCTCTTTCATCTTAACATAGCGTTCTCGTACGGATTGAGGCATTTTGCCTTGGCACATATATTCACCCACAACAACATTGCTTAAATCTAAAGAATGCTTAACCCGACTTAAAATTTTTTTGAAATACTCATCGCTTCCGCCAAATCCTGCTGTACCAAACAAAAATACCTTTCTGTTTTTCAGACTTTGCAAAAGTTTCAATGTATCACAGTCGGCACTTCCCTTGTCCGTCCAAAAACCGATATAAAGCATTTCGGATTGAGGCACTTGTGTTTTAGCATCGCCGTAGAAGTCGCAATTCTCTTTTGGTAATACGTCATAAATCGCATCGGCAAGCATTTTTGTATTGCCTGTCAGGCTGCTCACTATTATTGAATATTTATAATTTTTCAATTTTCAAGACTTCCTTTACATTGTATTTTTTCACGTTCGTTATAAGCGGCACATCATCATTTCCCCGCCGTAATATTTTCCGTTCACAGTCAAGCAAACCTTGTTGTTAATCATTATAACTTTTTTAGTAAAAAAAACAATTCATACCGAGCAAAATTAACCGTTCATTCATAAAGTCAAAGCACTTATGCAAAAATAAAATCAAAAGTGGCACACTGCATAAAGAACAAGTGCATTTTCGTTGACTATTTGCCTATGATATAGTACGATATAGATAAATAATCATAGATAATAAAAGCAAACTTTAAATTATTCATAAATTAAAAATCACAATAGGATAACAAAACAGAGGCACAAAAATGATTAACAAACTACACTTGGCAATGATAGACTTATACAGCGGAGATTCAAAAAGGATTCAGCATTTTTGCAAAGTTCACAGCTACGCAAAGCTGATAGCAGAAAATGAAAAGGTTGATGATAAAACTTTATTTATAATCGAAGCCGCTGCCCTCACTCACGACATAGGAATCCACACTTGCGAAAAAAAATACGGCAATTGCAGCGGTAAATTTCAGGAAAAAGAAGGTCCGAAATTGGCTGAAAACCTTCTTGCTGAATTAGGATTTAATATTGAAACATCACAGAGAGTGCAATACTTAATAGCCCATCACCACACATACGACAATATAAACAGCATAGATTGGCAAATACTTGTTGAAGCAGACTTTCTTGTTAATATGTTTGAGGAAAGCCTTCCGAAATCAGCTGTGCAAAACGCTTATGACAAAATATTTAAAACTGCCTGCGGTAAAGAAATTTGCGAAAAAATGTTTTTAATTTGAACACATCTGAATTGTAAAAATTTTTCAATTGTAAAAGCGCATACTTTTCATAAACTATATTTGCAAGAGCGATTTGATATTATGTGATAAATATTTTGAAGAAAATTTTATTCAAAATATCAGCACGCTTTGCGAATTTTTGATAAGAGAGGTGTTTTTACAATGGCAAAGAATACAGTTCCTGAAGCTAAAGAGGCTCTTAACAGATTTAAGATGGAAGCTGCTTCAGAGGTTGGTGTTTTTTTGCATTAAAATTTTTCAAAACGCCCTATTTAAGCCACTTTCGAGACTTGAAAAATATGTATAGTGGGCGGTCAAACACATTAAAAACATAAAATTAACGAAAAAAGGTCTACATACCCATGAGAAAAAGCGTTGAAGAAAGCAAAATCTTCAACGCTTTTATAATTGAAATAATTATACTTTGTGGTATAATTAAAAAAATAAATGGAGAATTGACAGATATGATTAGGAAGTTGCAGAAAGCAGATATAAATCAGGTTTCTCATATATGGTTAAATACCAATCTTGAAGCACATTTTTTTATTCCTGAACAATACTGGATAAGTAATTATGAATTTGTGAAAGAAATGTTGCCTCAATCGGAAGTCTATGTGTATGAAAATAACAACAAAATTCAAGGCTTTATAGGTTTAAAAGATGATTATATTGAAGGTATTTTTGTCGCTGATGAAATGCAGTCTCACGGCATAGGTAAAAAATTGCTGGATTATATCAAGAATAAAAAAGCCAAATTACAATTAAATGTATATCAAAAAAATGTCAGGGCAATATTGTTTTACCAAAGAGAAAGATTCATTATTCAAAGTGAGCAGTTGGACGAATTGACCGGCGAAAAAGAATATGTAATGAGCTGGAAATCAAATTTTGAAAGGTAATAATGTGTAATGCGTGTTATATCATCTTTCGTCAGGTATGCTTAAAAAGGTGAAAAAAGTAAATTGGAATAAGCAAAACAGGAATGAATATTTTGTATTCTTTTGCATTAACGGCTATACGGAAAAAATGCAAAACCTTGCGAAACAAAATTCAAATATCGTTTTGTATTGAAATAAATATAAATCTTGTAAAACGGCACTGATGCTTAATTGAGCATTGGTGCTGTTTTTCTTTTCACCAAAAAATCTATAAAAATTAAAATTCATTGTATTATTAAAACAGAAAGTGAGGTTATGTCTTATGATTGCAAAAATTATAATAATGCTTGTTGCTTTTCTCATTATCAACTTAATTGTTGATGTGATTTGTAAAATAAACATTACACTTTTGAGTGTGCTAATAAAAGCACTGTGCTTTTTAGGGATTTTGTACTTACTGATAAATTGAGGGCAAACTTAAAACCGGAGGTTGTATATGAATAGCAATAATGAAATATGGGAAAATGCCCTTGAAATTTTAGAAAAGACTAATAACAAAACGGCATTTAATCTTTGGATCAAACCAATTACGGTTAAATTTGACGGAAATACAGCATATTTGTTTTTTACTAATTCTCTTAGTAAAAACATTGCCGAGAATATGTTGCGCGAAAACATCGAGAAAGCAATTAAGATTTCTTCAAACGGAATCATTAAAAGTTTTAAATATATGGAGGTTAATAAAAATGAATAGCACAACTACACCAACAGTGCAAACTTACGAAAATGAATATATAAATATTTCATTTTATGGCGATGAGGTTGAATGCAAGGTATTAGCCATATATCGCTTTATGGACAACGATTATCTGCTTTACGGTTTTGAAAATGGCGAAAAACTCAATGTTTATGCCGGAATGGTAAAAAGCACTAACGATATTACTTATCTGGAAGAGCTTAAAACAGAAACTGAATTAGAAATTGCAAAAACAGTAATTGATAAATACTACAATGAATATTTCAAGGAGGAAAATTAAATGAAAAGCAGAAAAACAAAAATAGAAACCGTTATAGGTGCTGTCATCAGCACCATTGCGGCAATGGGACTTTTAATTTTTAATGGATTTATCATTGATAATGTTCAGTTTGTTAATGAAACATTAGCCGTTTGTATTATGGGTTTCGCCTTGCTTTATAGCATAATTTTTAATGAAGAAAATAGTTTTATTGCAAAAATAATTCCTGTACTTACATCACTTTATCTTTTTGTAAGGCTCGGAATTAAACCGTTACTCTCATATAGCATAAATGATATTGCCGTTTCAGTATTGCACGCTGTATTCTATGGCATTTTATTCGTATGCTTTACGATCTCCATTATCAGCAGGTTAACCTCAAACAAAATAGATTATGAAAAATACACCATCCCGGCTTGTCTTATCGAATCCGCAATATTGATGTATTTGGCATGTTTCAAGGGTGCCGACAGTTTCATTATGTTAATGCCGATTTGTTCACTTCAGCTTTTTGTGCATATGTGGACATTAAACTATGAAGAACAAAAAGCTTATGAACACTTGGAGGAAATTAAAAATGAAGAATACACAAAAAATCAGTAAATCAAAATATATAACGACCTTTGGTGGCTTTCTTGTAAACATAGTTTCTTATATAATCTTATTTGCGAACATAGACTACTCTTTTATTTCAAAAGAATACATGACATTGTTAACTATAACAGTAGTAATTTCTGCTTTAAACATAATGTTATTTTTCACTGCGATTTTACCTACGAAGATTAAAACAAAAATGTTCAAGTCGACACTTGATGTAAAAACGTACACCTTAGTTATTCTTTTATTACAAGCACTTTTCTCATTAGCACACGCTTTTTTCAACTTTAGTTTTGAAGCAATACTAAATGCATTTGTTTCGGTAAATAACATAAATGCAATAGCACTACCGATACTGTTGGCGGGATTTTATCTGTTTTTACTTCTTGCAGAATATCACGAATGTTCAAAAGTGCCGATATATATTTTCGGAAGTATGTATTTGATTTTAAGCGTTGTTGTGATTTTGAATAGCCAAAATATCATTCCGTTTTTAATACTGTTACCACAAATATTTTTTGCCATAGTATTTATGTACGAATCATCAAAAATGAGCAGCATATCCGCCTCGATATTTTTTAAATCACAAACACTTGAAACTGAAAATGAAGAAACAGATTGCTATTGTTTTTATGCGGAAATGGATGAAAACAAAAACTTAATTTACTATTTCACAGACCCTGAAACCGATAAATATTACATTTACACTCAAGGTGCAGCAAAAGAGATTACAAACAATTCTGCTCAAAGCACCGATGATGCATCGCAGCTTGCAAAAAATGCGCATAACAACTTAATTGTGCTCTCTCATAAATTAGATAAAGAAATAGCCAAAATAAATAACGAATATTACTAAAGTAAAGTCCTCGGCAGATAACCGCCGAGGACTTTACTTAATCATCAAATGTTAGATACTTAGTATAAATTTCTGTTTGCTTTTTAAGGATATCCTTAACCACAGCTGATATGCCTAATATGCAATCTATATTAGCATTATATAAATTCAGATCATAAATAGGAATAATCAGTTGTTCCGTCTTATTTTGCCCATACGACTTATGTATATCAAATAATTGATAATGATTTGTAACATCATATAAATGCTCATTATAATCATAATGCACACCGTATCTGCAAATATTTTCTAAAACGCCGTTATTATATTCCACTTTATTTGCTTCGTTCAAGTTGTCATCCAAACTTACATAGCAACTTGTTTGGCCATTATAATAAATAATTCCATCATCGCAAACATTACAAAAATCCTTCATTCCTTCAATATAATCCTTATTATCGTAACAAGGTACATTTTTAAAATCCAAAAAAAGTTCCGTCATATAATTTGCAAACACATTTATCATACTAGAATTAAATACAAATAGTTTGTTGTTTTTAAGAAATTTACGAATCTTTACTCTTAATAAAAATCCAATGGTGTCTTTGCGAAAAGCGTTCCCGCTAAAATAATACGGTATATCATTGAAATAGTTGCTATACAAATGAGAACTCCAAAATTCATTCATCATTTCGCTCCAAGGAAAGCTTTCAATTATATGCAAATATTCTTTTTTAAAAGTCAATTCAAATTTCTTTATAAACTCAAGTTCTATTTTTTTGCTTTCCTCATTGAAAATGACTTTAAAAATTGAATTTCCAATAACTAAAAATGTTCTGTTTTCCAATTTAATAATATTTATTTGTTCATAACTACAACCAAACTTTATATTGTATTTTTCATGTATATCAAAAAGATTCAGCACTTTATAATTACTGTCATAAATATATAACTTATTGTTACCGTAGCCATAAAAACATCTGTCATCCATTGCCTTAAAGCCAATTATTGTATTATCGCCAAACAATTCACAGTTAAAACAAAGCACAAGATTATTACCTATTAAACATATAGGCTCATTCTTTGTAATAATGCCATGATTAAAATGAATAATTTGGCGAGTAGCAACTTGTCTTAAATTAAAAGATGTCAATTGCCCCTTGTAACTTTGAGAACGAGCTTTATTAAAGTACCATCTTTCATAGGCAAAATTGGATGGACAATCACATAATATGTTCCTATCATTAGAATCTTGAATCACTCTGTTATTTAATGACGGATATTTTTTTCGATACATTTCTTTAGTCGAATCATTAAAGCAAATTGATTTCAATGGTCTACCACTAAAAAGAATTTCTATTTCATCACCATCCTGTACAATTTCCTCTGCTAGTAAATGCTGACTCACTTTGCATACCGAAAGCAATTTTTCATTTTCTACATCAAACAACAAATAAGCATTTCCGTAATAAGAATTTTCATCTGAGCGAAGCAGCACAAAGTTTTCCTGTTTACAGCAAAGCGTACCATATGAATCGAATTTATCGGCAGAATCCTTTTTACTTTTTTCAATACAAGACGAAACTATATTTTTATCATAATTCAAACTTTGACTTATGATACCGTTTTTTATTTTCACTATCACAGATGAATACAACTCACTATTAGCACTAATAACGAATCCGGTATCTTTTTTATAGCCAATATCAGTAAACGGACTTGATTCATCACTAAGCACTCTGTGAATAACGGTTGAATACTTAACATCCCAAATATTAACCGCATTTTCATCACCGGTTGCAAAATATTTTCCATCCTCGCTTATTGCAAAAAGTTCTGCTTTTTTACGTACCGATCTTGCATAATCGCGCTCTCCTTCAAACGGAACAAAGCAAGCATCATTGCATAATGAATTTGAAAAATCCGTATTGACACATTCCTTACCTATAAAATTACACAAACGCAAATCAAGGCTGTGCAAATCACAATCCTTAAAGCAGTTTTTGTAAAAATATAATGTGTTAACCAAATTTGTGGTTTTAACAATATCATCACAGGATTCAAAACTTCTGTTAACATTACAGCTTTGGTTTGCTCGCAGTGAATTTAATTCGGCAAGCAAACTACTTTTATCAATTTCATAAGACAGAAACTTACAAATCTGCTCACCGAAAATAAATTTATTAAACACATCAAAGTTATTGTTGTTTACATCTCTGCCGATTTTTTTAGCGGTAAAATAATCAACACATATTTGATTTGAAAAGACAAGCTTCTGACTGCTTTTTTCATATTTTGCAATGCCATATTTTTCAAGCATTAAAACATCGGATTCAAAATCATTTATATGCTTTTTACCGAAAATTCTTGATACTAAACGCACTTTACCATTATGCGCCAAAAGCAGTTCAACAAGTTCTTTTTCGGCAATATATTTTGTTTTATGTTCTGCACAATAATATGCCGTTTTTAAAAAAAAATCATTATCAAGGACCTCATTAAACCTTCTGTCCATGAGCTGATGCTCCGAATTTATCATTACATCATTGGCAGAATTCGTTTTGATCAATTCAATATACCACCCGAGCATTAACGGAGTTGATATTATTGAATAAACCTGTTCTTTAAGATTTTTGAAATCAAATTTAGGTGAATCCTTAAATTTATCCTCTAAAATAGATATTATTTTTTCTTTTGAATGAGATTCAAGTTTGAGCACTTTGAAATTTTCAAACACCTTACCGTCATTAAAGGCAGAGGAAACAATAACGCAACAGCCCATTTTAACAAAATTTTCTATAATATTTGTTACATCGGCAATACTTTCATTATTAAAAGCGTCCTCATAATGATTTATAAGCAAAACATACTTAATGTCAGATTGTGCTGAAACCGTGTTATAAAAACGCTTAAAGAACTCAATTGAACCCAAATAACTTTTTTCATCCTTGAAAAAATATTTCTGCAATTCAGTATATAAATCTTTAGTATTTAACGCAGCCGCATCAATATAGCACGGCACAACGCCGTTCTCATTCTTTAATGCTTCAAAGCATTTTAAAAGAAATTGAGTTTTCCCATATCCTGCCGGTGCAATAAGTGCCGTATTTTCATAATTTGATTTTTTCACATATTCAAGCAAATCAAAGCCCATTTTCTCGTCTCCTTAAATCATCAATATTATTTTATCATTACACAATTAAAATTACAATATCCGTGTTTTCACCAAAAAATCAAAGCACTTAATTATTTGATATATAATAGCTATAGAAACAACAAATGAAAAACAATTTTAAAGTTCACTCGTTGCTTCACCAAGAAAACAAAACGCTAAAACATATGATATATAATAATCATAGAGACAGCGAGCAAAACATTTATTTTTCAGTGCTCGGCAAGGTTTCACCAGAAAAATATATATCACATAAATGCAAGTTATAATATACTTGCAAAGGAAATTTAAATACAAATTTCTTTTTCACCAAAAACAAAATATCATTCATAATGAATGATATAATGAAAATGAAAGCAGAACATTGAAAAAGTTAATATATGAATTATGCTTTATGGTCAACTCGGTTAAAAAGGCGGCTCCACCGCTCCGAGGCGCAGGGTAGTACTCAGTTAATGTGCATAAGGATACTTTTGCAAAAAGGCTGTTAATCATTAGCGATAATGATTAAGAAGAAGAAAATCCTCAACAGTAAACCTGTGGCGCAAAGTTGATTGTATTGAAAAGCACGGAACTTTCGGGTGCAATAATACACGCTCGCAGTGCGAGAATAAACCTGAAAGCTTATCGGCGTGGCAGCCGATGATTACTCAGGTAAAGCCATCAATGCACTTTGCCTTGACTTCGAGAAATCGGATATAACGGAAGACTCCGGTAATGGTAGCCGAATGGCAATAAATGAACTTTTACCTAATTGAATGGTCGGTGACATTTGCAGGGAACCTATCCTGTGTAAGATGTGGTTTTTAAAACTGGGGTAAGTAGTTAGGGGTAGCTCCCCGAAGCTCAAGCTTATCTCCTTACTTGCTGAAGATCAATGCGTGAAAACAATGTACGGCGAAGGTCGGACCATAAAGTATAGTTGATATATTAACTAATCAATAACCACTTCACTCATATTGGAGGCTGTTATGATTTACATTACAGGTGACACGCACGGTGACATAAACAAATTTTTTGACGGTGGTGCACTCGATACCAAACTTACCGAAAATGACACCCTCATTATTTGCGGAGATTTTGGCTTTGTTTGGTTTGACGAGAGTAATCCTGTTGGATTTAATCAGGATAAGGATAAACTTGACAGGTTATCGTATAAGCCATATACAATTTTGTTTGTTGACGGCAATCACGAAAATCACGATAGGCTGTCAAAGTTTCCCGAAGTTGAAAAATACGGCAGCACCGTGCATAAAGTCAGGGATAACATTTATCATCTTGAAAGAGGTAGGATATATACAATTGAGGGTAAAACATTCTTTACTTTCGGCGGTGCATATTCTATTGATAAATATATGAGGCAAGAGGGCTTTTCTTGGTGGAGTGGTGAAATTCCTAATGACGAGGAATACAAGCGTGGTATTCAAGCAATTAAAAATGCCGATTATAAGGTTGATTATATCATTACACATACTTGCCCATCCGAAATAATTAAAATGTATTTGCACCACATTCCCGACCCTCACGACGGAGAATTAGCCGGATTTTTCGATTATCTTATGTATGATGTCGATTTTAAGTGCTGGTTTTTTGGACATTGGCATACAGATAATTATCTTAAAGTTCCAATGCGTGGAAAAAACCAAAAATTCAGAGCGTTGCTGTTTGATGTAGTTAATATAGAAGAATACGAGGAGGTAAAAAACGATGAATACTGAAGACAATGTTTTTCATGTCACCGATGAGAACGGAAAACAAATAAAAATGGAAGTTCTGTTTACATATGATGATACAGAAGAAGGACTAGTTTATATAGTCTATACGGATAACACTCTTGATGATGAGGGAAATGTTAACACATATGCATCATATTTTTATCCTTATGAAGACGAGCCTCGCTTAAGAGTAATTGAAAATGATGAAAAGTGGAATATGATAAAAGATATTCTTGAATCATTAAACAAAGGCGAAATTCCGGACTGAGAATTTCACCAAAAACAATATTAACCCTAAGAAACATTGTAATATATGATTGTAGACAGTTAAGTTTGTCTGACAAATTTATCAAAGAAAGGAGGAAACGATTTATGTCTTGTTTGCACATTCAATATGATGGCGGTGATTATAATTGCTATCGTTGCGATTTATGCGGGAAAAGATGGGATTGGGGCGATGCTCATGTAGAGCATGTCTGTAAAGACGGCGAAAGCTACCGCCATTGTCCTATTTGGGAAAAATACTCGTACTAATGTTGCGTAATCTAAGTATCCTGCGAGGAAATTCTTCGCAGGATGCTTTTTTATACCATTAACTTCACAAAGCGGAATTTCACCAACAATAATTAGCGCCCCTATTTCGGTGTTAGAATTAAATTAAGGAAAAGGAGTGATTATTTATGGCAATAAGACCCGTATTTATAGAAAGTTCTAAACCGCCTTATTTCAAAATGGTAAATATTGAATTCAAATGGAATGGCGGCTTTGCAAAATGCCAATCACAGAAAAACATCAATGCAATTCACACAGCGTTTTTAAGTAATCATCCGGACTACGGAATATTAGAAATCTCCAGTAAATCAACGAAAGAAATAGGTACTAAGCTAAGTGCGTTTTCTCTTTTAAAATATGTACCATCAATAAATAAATCTATACCGGTTGAGTGTATTTATCAGGGCAGCAAGGTGTTTTCTAATGGTGGACCATATACAGATTTGTACCTAAAATCACCTAAAGAGGCAAAAACAGACGGCAGATTAAAATCAAGTGGCGAATTGAAAGAAACATCGATTATCCGCTTGGAAACGGTTTTACTTTTTATGATTATATTTATATTTGTGCTCTCAATGAAAATCCTATTCTTGCAGAAGAAATAATAAAATACTCTGCATTTACCGATATTATTTTCACACCGCAAAAAAGTATAAACTGCCAAGCAAAATCAGCTGCAATATTCAAATCATTATATAACAACGACCTGCTTGATACAGCAACCGATTTTGTTAAAACATCATCATTATGCGAAAGCAAAATCTTCTAAACAACAGCATAGGCTGTCTCTAAAACGAGACAGCCTATTTTAACATTATTCAGTTTCATCATCCACAACCACGCAATCGCATAATAAACCTTCATCAAAGTCTTTCAGCTCATTTTTAAATTCGGTTGCGATATTTTTAGCATTGTCAAGTAATACTTCAGGATGCACACCTTTGTTTTGATAGATTTCCAACAAATTTTCAACATCCGTTAAAAGTCCTTTAGCATATCCCTCATTTTCATACCTTTGATTATAATAACGATAGCATGCTTTATTTAGAATTAAAAAAAGTTTTTTTGTAAAGCCATCAGTCAATATGTTTTGACCATTTCCTGCTAAAAAATCGTTTTCTGAATTTATAAGCAAACCAAATTCGTCTTTGTCTTTAAATTCTTTATATTCATTGATAACATCATAAATTATAAAATTATACAATATTACACCTAAACTATAAACATCACTACGAGCTCCCACATCATCATAAATTCTATATTCCCGATAAGTTCCTGTTAATTCAGGAGCTTCAAACGGAAATGTGCCACAAGGAATACTGCTACAGTCATCTATCATTAAAGATTTTTCATTGAGATAAATAAATGAATCAAAATCAAAAAATTTAAGATAAGTCATAGGTGAGGCATCTTTTTCACTGATATAAATAAAATTCTCAGGTTTTATATCAATCAATGCAATGTTTGCCTTATGAAAAGCATTAACAACACTGCATAGGCACAAAAAAGCTTCAAGTCGCTCAATTACTGTCAAATCTTTAACGCCATTGCCAAAGTCTTTTGAATCATAATTATATATCAAAAGCCCTCTATATGTATTGCTGCCAGCATCAAATTCTTTAATTATGTCCTGTTCATTCAAAGATACAATATTATATCTTAAATAGCGATTTTTCGTATCGGAATTCAGAATATTATTCACCATAGATTGAACTTGTGCCTGCCGATTAAAAAAATTATCAAAATCTTTCTTAAACTCAATTGCATTTGCAGGCAAATACCTGTGCTTAAATACCTCATTCTGAATTTCAATAGGCGAGATTGGTTCACCTGAAACATTTATATCGAAATTGTACTCTTCCTTATTTGGAGTGAATTCTTTTATTATAACAATATTTTTTCTGTTTCCTTCAGAATCGAGATGATATCCTTTATATGATGAACAAGAAGCTCCTCGACCTAAAAATTCTGTAATAGAAATCATCTCATCATTTCTATATGAAATTTTTAGACCTACAAGAGTTCTTTTTTCAATCATGATTTTGTTCCAGCTTTCATCAAATAATGAAATGTGTTAAGCGGATTTGATGTCAAAAGACAAAAAATAACAACTCTCTCAATTGTGTTTGGCAAATAAAGTCCTGCTGATCCGATTTTGTCAAGAATACCATCGCAATAATTTTTAAAGTTCACATACATAGGCTTTAAGGCTTTTTGCTTATCAAAATCGTAGCGAGTCAAAACATCCCAATAGCTAAAGTTATCGTCGATACCGATCATAAATTTATAGAACGCTAAAATTACAATATGATCCCTTGTTGCATTGAGTTCTCCTGATTTAATACCGTCAACCAATTCTGGTGTAATCAATGCACGATTTTTTAAGATTTTTGAAATTGTTCCCTTAAGGCTTCTCGCTTTAGAGTTTCCAAAAATTTGATTAAGCAGTTCGTCATCCTCAACATACTCACATACATGTTTATTTCTATTTTCAATCGCAATTTTAACTATATCGACGAATAAAGAGAATGTGTTATCATCGCTAAGATCTTTTTCATTTTCAGAAAAGCTGTCAGAAATTTTTCTAATAATTTCTGCATCCGCAATGCTTTCATACAGTTCTAAGAAAGTCTCGTTAAATGAAACTGAATCGGTTTTCGGAAGCGAAACAACAAAATCAATAAGTTTATTTTCCGTATTCTCATCAAACACATTAATACAAGATTCGAATTGATCTTCAAAGTCCCTTTTATAAACTGCCGTTCTTTTTGCATTTTGCTCCAAAGAATCATCAGTTTTGCTTTGCTTTTGCAAAACATCCTCATATGCTTTGCAAAGTCTCAAATATGTTTCATAAACATTAGTGTGCTTAGTAATACTGTACATATAAAGCACCTCGTACGGATCCTTGTAATTTATATTTCCCAAAGAACATTCTTGAAGTAATAACTTCAAAAATTGATCCTTAGTTAAATTCAAAATAAATCCGAATGCGAAAATCGTATCTCTTAATTTTTGATCCGAATAATCAAGTTTTTCACCACGGTAGCGAATTTGTGGTGCTCTCTGAGATGTCGGACTATCGTAATAACCAAACAAATCTCTAAGCAATCCGTTACCACTATTGCCTTCAACAACTTTAATGGTCTTATTAGGACGCAAACGAATCGATTTACCGATACCATTTTCAATCTTGATTTGATCAATTAAATCGCAAAATATGTTAAGAGGAATATCATTAATATCTTCTACTTCACTAATTTTTTTACCGTTAAATTCCTCATTTGGTTTTGCAAGTATTACCATTCTTTTAATAAAAAGTACCGGATTGGTATCTTCAATCTGCAAAAGTAAATCCGCCACATTACCTTTTTCAAGCAAATTTTCCTCTTCAAGTTTTGGAATGAATTTTTCAGCATAAGCATTTGTAATTTTTGTATTCATTTTCTTCCCCTTGTATTGTGATTTTCAGACAAATTTAATATTTTTCTGTCTGTAATTTAATTATACTGGTTTTTATTTATCATTTCAATAAAATATGGAAACTTCACCAGTTTTTTTAAAATTATAAAAATTCAGAATACAATAAAAGATTACAGTCAATCAATCTGTAATCTACAATAAGTCACATCGTCGTCTTGTTTTGTCAAACAAATTTCCTTTGATCTTCTAATATAATCATTTGTATTATAACAATTGAAAAACAATCCGTCAGTGGATATTAATGCACACCGATTTTTAAGAATGCCTGTATTAACACGAAAATGTTTAAGAACATCTTTTTGATTAGCAAAGTAAGTAAATCTTTTTATAAAACCATTTTCAGGATATGAAAGAACTTGATCACCGCAAATAACTATACCATCCCCAATATGAGCAATATAATATCTTCTGGTTTTTATATTTAATACAAACAAAACCAATGTCGATTTTAATTCACAAAAATCTAAATTTAGAATTTGAGATTTATTTTGTAATTCAAGTTGTAAAATATAAGGTAATTCTTTGAAGGATTCAATCTTCTCGCTTTTATTCACAAATCCATAGCAAAAGTCTATGGATGCTTCAACAACTACTTCAGCTGCTTGCTTAGCATATTTTGATGAGCCACAGCCGTCGCTGATAGCGCAGAAAAAATAATCATCTTTCATGCCAACTTTGATTGCATCTTGATTTTCTATGCCGTGCTGCTTATGGTATGTGCCAGCTTCACTATATATTTCATAACTGATTTTATTGTGCAAAAATTTCTCTCCTTTCGTTAAAGCGGTGCAATGCACCGCTTCGCTTTTTATCAATCATCAGTAAATTTTGATTCAAGTTTTGCAAATGCCAAATTTCTAATTTCATCATCTGGTATCAATGCAAAGAATGCAAAACTGTTTGGTCCTACTTCATTAATAATATCGGTCAAAAGCAAACTATATCTTTTGATCGCCTCTAATTCCTCTGTTAACGGCTTTCCGTTAATACGAGAAATATACATTATAAACAGTTCATTAAATTGTTTAAGCACTTCCATATCATCCTTTGATTTAAAAAGTGCATCAAATTGTTCGTTAAAACTTGAATTAAGCATATTTTTTGTAAGCATATTTTCATTACAATCTATTACAACAAAAAACATTTTCAGCATTGATATCGGATAATTAAATTGTCTATATCCGGATCTGAGTGTCAACTCAAAAGGCTTTCCTATTATATCGGCAATATACTCGTGATCGGATTTTGGCATAACAATTCGGTTACCGTCAACATCCATAACATAAAGATGCTCTGCAGCAATAGAACATAGTGTTTCCTCAACGGAAGTGCACTTTCCGTCCCATCCCAAGAGTACTTGCATAAATGCTTTAAAATAAGCGATAGTGATATAATCCTCTGATGTATCTCTGCTGTCTGAAGCAATATAAAGAACGCCATTGTCAATTTTATAAAGCGGATTTATCGGTGATAAGTTTTCCTTTGTAGATGGTACAAATTCCTTAAGTCTTGAACAAAACACATCACATTTTTGTTCCAAGTCCTCCGGTTCAAGATATCCATAATTTAGGCAAGCAATAAAAAACTTGCGAATATAAAGCATATCGTAAAAGTCAAAAACACAGCCATGCTTTTTTGCAGCCCTTTCTACAATACCTTTAATAGGAATTTGAATGTCTTTTTTTTCGTTATCCATAATAACACCTCTTTACCTATCCTGCTCTAAAAGAGCAGGATGAATTATCAGTTTTCGTTTTCTTCGAGTTCTTTCTCTGCAATCATATTATCCATTTGGTTTAAAAGACTTTTAAACAAATTATCGACTTCATCGTTTTTCTCTACAGCACTCGATTCACTTTCATCATGTTTATTAGTCTCTGCCTTTTCAAAAAGTGCTTTATTACGCTCGTCTCGGCACTTTTCAGCATATTTATCAAGTTCAAAAATCTTGTACTGCCCTGTCTTTTGAATCTTTGATTTAGGTGCCTTAAATTTTTTGTATTCGGGATACAAGTCATAAAAAAGCGGAAACTTGTTTATGTACTTATATTTGCCGTTAAGCACAAGCGCTGTAAGTTTTGGCATTTGTGCAAGCTGCTGTGCACTGATAATAGGCTCCTCTCTGTAAGTTCCGCCATTTTTTACAGTTTTATATCCGCACCTTTCCGACATTTGTTTAAGCATTGCAAAATCATTTGATGAAAAGCAAATATGAATACCAATATTATCAAGAATAGAGGCGGCCTTGCTTTTACCATAAAGGTCATCAAGTTGCCCTGTGCTTTGAAGCACAATCATACAACGAACACCACGTTCTCTTCCAGCAGAGAGCAGTTGTGAGAGATTAGAAAAGGCAAATCCAAATGAGCCCAACTCCTCAAGAACTACATTCATTCTGATCGGAAGTGTGCCGCCGCAGGCTCTGGCAAGCGAAAGATAGTGTGTAATGATTTGCTTAACAATCATTCCGCCTACTACATCTTTCGCCGATGTTTCATCAGGAATAATGATAAATATTGCAACCTTTTCATCGGGCTTGAGAGTAGAGATATCAAGTGTATTTTCAGTAGTGGAAAGAAATTCTACAAGCCCCTGTGAACGAGTAAGCTTAGAAAGACCGGTTTTAGCTACGGAACCAATACTGTCACGTGTATCATTAGGAGCGTTTACATATGTGGTAAGGTTGTTCTTAGCAAGAGAATTATCCGGAAGATTTTTGTACAGCGACTTCAAATGAGTTAATGCGCCGTATTTTTCTTCGCCCTTGACAATAAAACTTTGAAGCGAGGCAATATTAACTTCGTTTTGGTCGGTTGCAATATCCATAAGGCTATAAATACAGCCATCCAGAAATTCCGCCCCGGAATTACACCAATACTGCTCTTTTGATTGAGGGTCTTCGCAAAGAGCATAAGAAAAATCGTGCAGAGCCGAGGTTGCTTGATCGGCTCTTTCCAAATTTCCTGAAGTATAATCTTTGTAAATTTGCAAAAGCGGATTGTATTTAACAGGCGATTTATAAGGATTTGCCAGATCAATACAAATAACCCTATGAGTTTTAGCTGCTTTCCCGGCAATCGTCTTAAACACATCACCTTTAATATCAAGGACAAGAGCACTTTCACCCTTATCAATAACCTCGGCGACATAATCTTTAACACAGCATTGAGTTTTACCAGTACCGGTGCCGCCGGTTACAAGTATATGTGACTCACTGGTATCAGTGTAGGCAACCTTTTTACCTTTAGTGGCTACAATTACACCGGCTTTAGATGACTCTTCTTTTGTTTTAAAGTTTCTGCCTATTTCCTTCGGTGTTGAAAAACGTTCGTCTCTCATTATCTCTTGACCTCCTCGTTTTTAATTTCATCAACATATAATGATGTTGTTAATTTCGACAAATTCTTATCAAAGAAAGGCTCACCGATTTTAAATGCTTCGCTTAAAGATGAGACATTTTTCATATTTGCTGAAAGCTGTCTTTTAAAGGCTGAAAAATCAACACCGATAAAATCAGCATAAACCTCTTCTTTGTAATGATTGATTACAATTTCCGCATAATCCTTGGCAGAATAAGGCGTTGCCTCGATTGTGCTGCTTATATCAAGGGCGTCACAAAGCCTGTCAATAAGCCTTTGCTCAGACTTATTAGGCTCTTGCGGGAAGAAAAAGAGCATAAAGCAATGCTCGGAAGCCTCCTTTAAAAGCTTGATTACAAGGTCTGTTTGCAATTCGTTCAGGTGATGTGCGAATTTACAGATATCAACACCGCACACCTCTTCATAATAAGGCTTATAAATAGCCGAATCCGAAAGACGAATACCAAGCTCTTCAACGGCCGACATAGTTGCTTCAATATTTTCAAACTCAATATATGAGTCGAGTCCCGAGGGAAAAACTGTTTTCCATTGTAAACATCCGCAAGATATTCCAATACTCTGGTTCTGCCCTGACCTTTATCGAGCAATACGATATATGTAAGCTTCTTCTTAAAGCCAAGTTCATACTCGTTTGCATGGATTGATATTGTTTCCGCAACAGCCTTAATTTCAGGCATTCCAATAAGTGTAGTTTTCATTTTAAACCTCCTTAATCATCCATAGGATCGCCGATATAATCCACAAAACCCATTTTCAATGCATCTTCTGCAGAAAGCCATGTGTCACGATCGGTTAATGCTTTGATTTTAGACTCTTCAAGATTAACGGAATCTGCAAAAATCTTTATCATCTTCTTTTTGGTACTGTTAATATGATCAGCAGCAATACTTATATCTGATGCTGGACCTTGAACGCCTCCAAGTGGCTGGTGAACCATTATTTCGGCATTGGGTTGGCAAAATCTTCTGCCTTTAGTAGCCGCACAAGTAGCCAAGAAAGCCGCCATAGAAGCTGCCATGCCTTCAACAACAGTCGTCACTTCACATCCGGATGCGTTAAGTGTATCGTAAATAGCCATACCTGCTGAAATCGAACCTCCGGGGCTGTTCAAAATAAGCGTCAAAGGTTCTTTAGAATTCCTACTGAGATAACGAATCTCTGAGCAGATATACGCTGCCGTATCGTCCGTAATTTCGCCGATGATACGAATCGTTCTGCTTTGTGTAACTTCCGCGGTAAAAAAGTCCACCATCACTTCCTTACCATCAAGTGTTGTGATCAAGTTGGGTACAATCATAATTGTTTTGTCTCCTTTTTATGTTTTTTAACGAACTTGTCGTCAGTATTTATATTAGCATCTATAATAACAGTGCTTACTTTTTTGGTGAATTTGCGTATATTCGGCACACATTGGTAAAACTAATGTGTGCCATATCTTTATTTATTTATATTAGGGAATTTTTCAGCCACTTCCAAGAAATATTGAGCTTTATCCGTATCTTCTGAAACGATGAATACAACTCTGTTTTGCTTATGATTTTCTTCTGTATTGAACTCACCGGTATCCTTCACCCTATATCTACTATAGCTTTTTCCAATTCCGACAGCCTTAAGCTTAGAAGCATCCGCACCGAGTGAAATTAGTTTATCCATAACTGTGTCCGCTCGTTTTTTGGAAAATGTTACATGCTGTTCTTCCGAACTGTCGGTAGCAGCCGTTGAACCTGCAATTACAATGTTGCACTCACTGTCATTGATTACATCGACCAGTGATTCAAGCTTAGCGGTGGCTTTTCCTTCATTTAACCACTCTGTACTGTCTGGCTTAAACAGTGTGGTATCATCGAGTGTGACATCAATGTTTTTGCTTCCTTTGTAACTGTCCTTTCGAACATCTACCGTCGAAACATCGGGCCAACCTGATTTATCAATCTCACCGCCGTTATTTTCCTCGATGAATTTAACATTTCCTCCAGCTTTCTCGATAAGTTTACGATAAAAATCTTCGAGCTTTCTAATGTCAGAATTGTTGAGTCTCTCCTGTTCACCCTCTGTACCCGTTACAATCCATGTTACATTAGTACCATTTAAATCCGGCAATTCATTTTTAAGATAGTCAATATAGTTATCTAAATCAAAATAAAGTGTGCTATCCACAAAGTTGATCTTTCCTGTAGTTGAAAGCAAGTTCGCGCAAAGCACAATGTTTTTTTCTGCATTGTCCATTCCGTCAGCAAGCGCGTTAACGGAACGACTCAACACAGTCAAAGCTTTAAGCATATCGAGTTCAGATGTTTTGGGGATGGCTTCGTCATTCACCGTTTTTACTGCCATTTGGGTATACATTTTATTACGACTCGCCTTGTTGTCGCTTGATGATCCTGCATCATATTCGGCTACTATATTATTACCAACCGGATATGGATCGCCGTCAATTTCGACAACCGTCAAAGTATTGCCGGTCTTTTTAAAAGCCTCTGAAAGTTCATTCGAGAGTGCACCATTGCAGTTAATCGATGATGAGTTCTTAGTGTTTTGAACTCCGACGGCAGTAAAGGTTGTACCGCCCTTACTGCCACAGCCTGCAAACATTGCCGCGATCATAAAAACAGAAATGATTATTGAAAGTACCTTTTTCATAATTTATTCTCCTTTAACGTTATTACTTAATAATTTGGTGGACACATCGGAATCTGACAGTTCTCTCGCCAAATCCTCAACTGCTATTTTGCGTTGCCTATTCGCTTCTGCTTCGGCTTCTGCCTTAAATCCATCGTGCTTTGCGTTTTCGTAGGCTTCAAAATCCGAAGCAATTACATCTTCCAGCTGTTGTTTTTCCGTGTCCTTTTTCAAACTTAACTGATTCAAAAGTGTCTTGATTGAAAACTTTTGTCTTGACTTCATGATTTCTTCTGGGGTATGTGTAATTGCCGTAGCAAGCAATACCGCAGCCGATGTGGCAAAATTCACAAAGCATAAAAAGAGCATAATGATAATGCCAAGCGTTTTATCAAGAACCGGAATAAACATATCAACATTGCTTTCTTGGTTCGAATACTGCTCTTGAAGTGTGCTTTGCAGTACAAATTGCCACCCGTGTATACGGACAACGCACAAACATATAAATACGCATACCCATGCTACAACAGAAATAATCATCATTAACTTAACAGTAAAATCTTTCTGGTTTCTGATTTTCTCAATAGAATCGACCCAATAGCTTGGGAAGATATCCAATATGGCACTTGCCGTAACTGTCAAAAGCAAATTCATAACCATATTGCCCTTGAGAATGGGGTTAAGAGTATAATAAATGGTCAAGCCATCGACCAATGTTGCAATACAAGCGATAATAAAAACTGTTGAACTCTTGTTCATAAAGTTTTGTTTATACCACAATCCTTGCTTTTTAAGAGCCTTAATTTCGTCGTCGAACAGTTCTTTGCTTTTGTTTTTTTCTTTCATGAAAATGACCTCCTTTTAACCAATCAATTCTTCAATCGGAATTGCGTTTATAAAATCTTCTTCGGCGGAACAGCATGTCTGTTGGGCTTTAGCACCTGAGATGATTTTGCCCCAGAGATGAATTGATTCAACTTTATGTCTGTCGATATATTTATCGTACTTTTTAAGGGTCGCATCGATCAAAGGTTCCCTATAACCGGGTGAAGCATCATCGATTTGCGCTTCCGCAACGAACTCACGATTACTGTTTTCGACGGCAGCAAAGTCAATTGCATCAGGGTCAAGCGGTGAAACGAAGCGAAAATCTTGAACGTCTGCGTTAATTTTAATACGGTCATTTTCAACAGTATTGTTTTGGTGCTTTGCCGTATCGTTCTTTTTAAACATCTTCATCTTGCTCCTCCTTCATAGAAAATTTATAAATAAAAGTTCTATCAAAAACAAAATCACTAAACGGATTTGCAGTATCGTCTGCATTTATTTTTGATAGATAAACTTCAACACCCGATTTAACCTCTTGAAGTACTGAGTTTACCGAATGAGCAAATTCTTCCTCCCTGGTCTGGAGTGTAACTTCAGAATCTTTGTTGGCTTTAATCATGGAATTGCGATCAGCAACCGCTTTTTCATTTTTAGCCTGAATACGCTTGCGTTTGGTGATGGACATTGATTCGTCGACATCCACCTGAGGTGGCAGCGTTTCAGCTTTCGAAGGATTCGCAAGCTCAAATTTATAATTTTTGATCAAGTCAAAATTATCATTGATAAACTGCTCGCACATATTGTGAATAATTGATACGGTGGCTTCATAAATACTGTCGATATTACGCTCCACCTGCTGTTCACTTTTTGAATGTACTTTTGGAAAAAGGCGCAAAAGCAAAAGCCTTCTTGAAAGTGATTTCGGGATATTTTTTCTCATTGATATAACCTCCTTTTTGTAGTGATTGCATAACCACTAACTATACAATAACATTAAAAATATTGTGATGTTTTTTATTGGTGAAAAAGCACCATATCTCTATCTAAGCAGAATGTTAGGGCTTGTTTCAATTTGCATGTCATCAAGCAAAAGAATTTTGCTCTCAGGAATAATAATTTCACTTTTTGCAATAAGCAATTCAGAAGTTTCTGACTGTTCAATACTTGTAATTGTGTTCAAAAATTCTTTTTCGTTATACATAATAACGACCTCCTTTGTTTCTGTACTCTTATCATAAAGCCTTTTTTAACCCATCAAAATTTTTTGGTGAAAAGAAAAATCCACCTGCAAAAAGCAGATGGATTTATTCTTGTCAGTGTATAAGTTATATTGTATAATAAAAGCGAGGATGTGAATAATATGGAGAATCAAAATATCAAATATAAAGCATAAAAGAAATTGAAAAATGCAATGATAATATTCTCTATTACGGCGAGGGTGGTATAGGAAAAACAACGCAAATGCAACTTGCATTTAATTATTTTTCATTCAAATGCACTAATACTGTGCCTGTTTTTTTAGATGCGGATAAAGAAATTGATTTTAGAAAAGCCGACCCACTCATGAGTGCTATAGCCGGTAAATATCTTGGCTCTGATATAGAAACAGACGATATTTGGAAGCTCTTCACTAATAACTCACCAAGCTCTGCAAAAAATTACACCTACATAATATTCGTTGACGGCATAAACGAGCTTACACAAAACAATAAGGGCTATTTAATCGAAAAGATAACACATATAATTGATGAATCAAAAAACACCAGGTTTATTATATCCTCACGCATTAAAGAAAACTTAGGTTTAAGATTTAAAAATATAGCAATAAAGCCTCTTGAAAAAAAGAACATTTTAAAATATCTCGGTGAAAACTACGGAGTAAATGACAATTCCAAAAACATTAACGACTCATTAGTGGAAATTTTGCAAATTCCGCTTTATTTAAGTGTGTTCAAAAACACATATAAAGGCAGCGACTATAAACCAAATATTTATGATGAAAGCACTGTAAGAAAAGCCGATATATTGGACAGCTATATCCAAAAGATCCTCCATGAAAAGCGTAAAACTAACGCTGCCGATACTGCATTATTTGAATTTATAGTGAAATATTTTTTGCCTGCTTTAGCTTTTGAAATGGTTAAAGAAAATGTGCATGTTATCAGCATAATGGATTTTAGAAAGTTGCGTGATAATACAAAATATTTTGAAGCTTTTTGTTATGATGAAAACGCACTTGATATCTTTGAAAAAAACAGCAGAAAAGCCCATAATTATATAGTTGAAAATTTTGCATTGCTTGAATCACGCAATGATGTGTATACATTTCCGCACCAAATTTGGCGTGACTATTTTTGCGCAAAACACATTATTAACTGTCTTAATGTTACTTACAGCGAGCAAATTCAAAACGACTTAGAAATCCCTGTTGACAATGAAATCAGGGGTTTTGTCGGCCAGCTCATTTATACTTATGATGAAAAATTTCTTTATTCAAAAGAAGAGCATTTTCCACCTAAAAAATCCGACAGAATGTGCGAATGTGATTTTGAAGCAAAAGATAATTTGGAAGATTGGGACGAATCCCCGATTGAACATTATATGCAGCAACACAACTTGAAGCAAGAAAAACAAAACCAAATTTCTCCGTTAGTAACTCGCAATTTGATAGAAATAATGAAATCAAGCAGAAATGATACTATAACAGGAAATTATCTCGCATTAAATTTGCTTAATTCTGATTTCTTGAATTTAAGTTGTAAAAACAGTATCTTTAATTATTCTTTATTGAATTCTGGTGTTTTTTATAGATTTCAACATTGGAAAACAACAATGATATACGACGAAGATGATTCCTGTCTATGGTTTGGCGATAGACACGGTAATATTTCTACTTTACCAGAAGAGTGTTTTTCATATGGGTTAGGCATACTTACTCACAAATATACTTTGAATGGTTATCTAACATCGATAATAACATTAGGCAATAATCAATTGCTGGTTTGCATTTTTAATGACAAACCACCTGTGATAATTAATAAATATACTGGTAATTGTATCCAAGAACTATCGTGTCCAGAATGCTATGAAACTAATAATTGGAAAGTTTCGGTTTCAAACCTAACAAAAGAAATAATTATTACGACAAAAAAGAATGTATATGTATGGAAGCCGAATGGGAACAAGTATATTAGAAGCTTATCTATAGAATTTGACAATGAATTAAAACTTATCAAGTCTGCTTCAATTTCAGAAAATGGACACTATCTTCTTGTTTGTGGTTATAGTGGAGATTATTATCCTAATAAAGAGTTAATGCTGTTTGATTTAGTTGAAAACAAAATATCATATCCGATAAAAAGTGCGGAAAAAGCAACAATATTTGACAATAGTATAATCTTTCTTACGCATAACAATCACACAGATTTAAATAGAGAATTTAGTCTCGAAAAATACAATTTATATTCTAAAATAACCGAATTGCTTTTTGAAACAGACGAAAAACTTCAACTTGTTACAGATGCAAAATATTTTTATGCCATAGGAAAACATCACGTCAACATTTATGAAAAAGGCACTTATAAAAATGAGGTCATAAATATAAATCGACCTAAAGGATTACAAAATATTGCATATGTCCCCAAACACAAAAGAATATTCTTTTCTTCAAGTACAAAACTTGATATATATAATTATAGTGAAAGAAAAATTGAAAATTCGATAATACTCTCTCAAGGCGACGGAGGCACTTTATGTAATCATGCAATTAATTATTCACATAAGCATAACAAGTTTTATATCCTCTTTCATGGTGCTATAAAAGTAATTAATAACAACAAAAATTTATCTGTATGTGACACATTCATGAAAGCAGACGATGAAAACGAAATATTATTATTCACCTTAAATGATAAACTTAATGAATTGATAATAATAACGGAAGACAACCGAATCAAAATTCTTGATGCAAAATCAGGAATATTAAAATCCGAATTTAAAATTAACATTGATGATATTATATTTATCGAAAACTTTTCTTATATCAATAACAAAGTGTTCTTTTCAAAACGCGAAAGTCGATATCAAAAATATTACATAATTGATTTGTTAAAAAAATCAATTAAAAGTACAAAGAGCTTTGAAGTTGATAAAAACATATATATTAAAGGCGATTACTTATATGAAACATTTGCCAATAAAAAATTTACACAAATAAACATATTAGATTTACAAACTAAGAATATAATAAAATCAATAACAATTGATAACTCATGTCTTGATTTTGAAAAATTTCCTATCGAAATTTCCCAAATTAAAGACATCTTATATTTAAAAGAACAAAATTATATTTTCATCTGTTTTTATTTGAATGAAAACGTTTATTTAGCATTTGATGAATCCGGTAATAAAATGGCAAATGAGCATATCGCATGTTCCAATTTTCAAAAAATACAGTGGATAGATAATCTTACTTATGTAAATAACAATACTTTGGCATTTTCCTGTGATTTTGGACTTGCAACATATTCTTTACAAAGTAAGAAAATAATAGCGTTAAATAATAACATAATATATTCTGATATAGCAGGCTCAAATTTTAGGCATATTAGTAATATCTCAGAAATGGATTTTTTTAATGATATAATATTAAAAAACGGAGGCATAATATAATTAAAAGGCTTGAAAAATCAAGCCTTTTAATCAATGTTATTCTTCATTAAGTAAATCCAACACTTTTTGTGTAACCGAACAATCAACGCTATCATCACAGTTGCCTTCTGTAAGTTCATAGAGTATTTTTTCAATCAAAGCCCATTCATTGTCAGTCTCAATTGGATATAAAATCTGATCTTCAACTTCTGGATCAAAAACAGATGCATACACTTTAGTATTACCATTCTCATCCAATGTGTTATCGGTATAAGCAATATAATTCTTATTTGTATCTTCATTGCAATAAGTGAATATTACTTCACATTTTTTTACTTCTCCATTTTCACCAACTATCGTAAATGTGTTGTCTTCCTGATTTAGATTATTAATTGTATTATTTCCTTCAGTGTTATTCACAATTCACACCTCCTATTGTTTTTAGTATATTATACAAAACAAATCAATTGTTTTCAATAAGCAATAAGAAAACTATGACTCTTTTCAGAATGTGAATACATTTGCAAACTTTGCTATCAGCACATGTATACAAGTGATTCCAAGTTGAAATACACCTGTGATGCCGAATACGGCGACAATTATAAAAATTGTCCCGTATATAAAAATTCATAATTGAAAAGCAGCGGCAAGGTATGATTAACATCCTTGCCGCTGTAATTATATATTATTTATTATTTAAGCTTTTTAATCATTTTATAATATTCGCTTGCTCGATTTTTCTCGGCAAGATCTGCATCGAGCACCTTGGTACTTTGCAAACACTCTAACGGTTGTTTGTGCTCGGAAATAATCCTGTGAATCCGTTTCATTGTTTCAGACTGCATAACATTATCAATTGCAACATCGGCAGTCGTTTGAGTATCCGGAATATAATCAAGCAGTGTATTTTCGTTGTCTTCGGAATCTTCGTAATTATAATTCAATGAAAGCGCATGAAGCTTTTGGTTGTAAATATTTAAAAGCTCTAATGCCTCTTCAACTCTTCTGACACCGTTTTCTTTCTGCTTAGGTACTTTCTTATTTGGCCAATTATTTAGTATTTTATTAATATATTCGGAGTTATTATCATCGATTATTATAACTCTGCCTTCCGATTTTTCTATTGCTTCAAGCGCTTCTTTCACGCTCAGCATATCATCTATCGTTGAAGCTGTATATTTATTTTTCGCTTCTTCGGACTTTTTTGAAACCTCGTTTTGTGAATACAAATACGCAGAAAGAAATTTTTTAAGTTCATTCTTTTGTGCCTTTTTCATTTCATTCTTTACTGCAGAACGAGCATATGTTGAAAATTTAACATCTTTTTGGGCGTCAAATTTATCAACAGCATTAAACAACCCAATAATTCCAGCTTGAATCATATCATCCTTACTGATAACGTTGCTGTTGACCTTGAAATGTTTTGCAACATCAATAATAAGACCTTTATTATTTTGAACAAGTTCATTAAACAATTGGTCATCATACTGCTGTTGGAGTTTTTTTACGCACTCTTCATTTGAAAAATTCTTTGACATATCAATCACCTCACCTACAGTATACAGAATTAAATTTCATAGTCAATACATAGTAACACATTTCACCAGTTTTTCAAATTTTTATTTTCACCAACTTTCGTTACAGTTTTGCATCTTGTTGTATGCTATTTGTGAAAGAGGTGATAATGTGCAAAAAATAGAAATTGATTTAGAGAATCGTATGATTACGCTTCCTAATTTCTACAGTAAATACTCCGATGCATTTGTTTATTATCAAGTTGAGAAAGAAACGGATAATGAGACGGGCAATGAAAATTTCATATTTAGCTTTCATATTTTCAAGGAAGATGCTAAAATGAACTTACCGATTCTTATGAGCCTCATAACAGAAAAAGGTGATTTGGTTGCACCGATAGACTTAATAAATGTATATAAATTATACAACGAAGAACTTTATTTTATGAACAACGGTTTTACTGATTTCATAATAACAACGAATAAGCCCGAAAAAGGTCTTACATTAAAAGACAGCGAATATTTATTAAGTCTTTTTGGAACTACATAACAAAAATGAAAAGGAGTATATATGGACTTTACTAAATACATTGGCATGTACCAATCGTTAATAAAAGATAGCCACATCCATTTAAAACAAAACACTATATCTACGCTTAAAAGTGTACCCCACTTTTACAAAACATTCACTTACGAAAATAGAGATGGAGTATTAAACACGGGTCTATTTATTTCTGTTAAAGAAATTATAAATAACGAATCCGAAACACTGGATATCTTTAAAGACTATTTTAAAAGTGCCTCCATAAATGAATCATCGTACAACAAAGTGAAATTTGATTTGGAATCTTTAATCATTGACAAATCAGTTGAGAAAAAATGTAATTTCAATGAAGGTCAAGAATTAACCGTATTGGGTGTATTAAAGGGTTTTATAATTTTCAACAATGATGAAAATTTCTTTGTTTTGGATGATAACGAACTTGAATTAGAAGTAAATGAAATATTAAGCGATTTAGATGATAAAGGATATGTATAATGAAAATTTGGCTTTACGATATAAGACCTGCTCCAAACGGTTATGTTCATTGTCACAGTGTTAATGAAGCAATTGAATTAATTAAAGCTACAAAAGAACAGATTGAATTACTTGACTTAGATCATGATTTAGGTGACTATGCTTTTGACGGCGGTGACGGAATTAAATTGCTTGACTATCTTGCAGAAACTGAGCAATACTATCTTGTCAAGTTACACACAATGAATCCGGTCGGCAGAGAAAAATGCAACGACTTATCAATAGATATTGGAAATAAGTTAATCACTAATGATAAAAGAGGTTCGCCCTACAATTTGTGGCGAACCTCTTTTGCGTGGAAATAATTTGTAAATTTTTCTAAAAACACATCAACAAAACTTGAATTTTTCTCCGTATTATAGAGGAGTATTTTTTCTATGGTGAAATGTAAACAAGGTGTAAAAAATTTTGCAAAACACCCGAACAAAACGGTGATTTTTCTCCGTATAGTAGAGGGAGTTTTTTCTAAGTGCTTTTTCTTTTTGGTTTTCACTTAGCAAAATATTCTCTCGAATAATTTTAAAGGAGGGTTTCGTATGCGAAAAAATTGCAGCGGTCAGTTTTTTCTTTTGCCGAACAGGATTTTTGATGAACGGTTATCGCCCAACGAGTTCATTGTTTATTCTTTTCTCGTTCGGGCAAAGGACTCGGCAGGGCAAAGTTTTTGGTCGGTGCCTATGATTGCGAAAAGCTGTTCAATGTGTGCATCTACTTGCAGAAAAGTTTTACATTCGCTGGAAAGCGCCGGTTACATAACTATATCAAAGCGGTTTATCGGCGGCGAGCAAAAGAGCAATCTATACACGGTCAACAAAATTTAATGCACCGTGCTTTAGGGTTTATCGACAAAGAATATGAAAGGCTTTGATTTTGAAATTTTATGATTTTTGAAACGAAAATCGATGGCTTTTGAGTGGGTTTTGAAGCGAATTTCAAGCCGTCGATTTTAAAGCAGGATAAAGGGGTATGA
>ERZ834798.663-NODE-663-length-38262-cov-66.265239_pt1 | contig 38262 bp, 43 predicted proteins | sample MGYA00519689_ERZ834798 | MGnify/ENA primary metagenome ERZ834798 (study PRJEB31850, sample SAMEA3708761) | human gut metagenome | biome: human gut; feature: human-associated habitat; material: faeces | place: China | collected 2014 ...
ACTGACTAAAATTTATGCCTAAACAATAAATCCCTCAGGTTTTTACGTTGACCCGTTTTTACGTTGACCCATTTTACATCCAAGAATGTAAAATAGGGTATAAAAAAAGGATGTAAACCAAACTATTATTTGATTTACACCCTTTGTTGCGGAGAGACAGGATTATGAACCTTTTTCCCAAAAATCCTTATGAATCAACGTTTTAATTCAGTTCAATTTTTCAAGTGTAACGATTTAGTAACTGAAAACTGTCTTTTTGTGTCACTCATAGACTTTCACTTGTCTAAGCTTTATCATTACATTACAAATGTACATTTTTCCGCTCATAATTCCAAGTCACAGTCTCATTTTAATGTTTTTACATATTCTATAATCACTTCTGAAAACCGCTTCTTCATTGCTTTTTAGAAGAAGCTACAAGTAACTTTTCGTATATCCGCATTAACAACTATTTCTAGGAACTATGGAATATAAAACCGCTACTAGTGAAACTGATAATGCAGATCATCTACAAGAACAATAACTGTAAAGTGCGCCACTTGGTAACAAGTGTTCCGGTATATATTTCTTAATAAAACCTATAACGGAATGCTTTATGTACATACGCAGACAAAGAAACGTTCCGGCTCTACTACACATCGGTACCGACCAAGCAACAGACAATTGGCACCAATTTCATCGACAGCTTCCGCATATGCAGCAAATTTAGTTCTCTTTTATGATTATAGTAACGAATATGAGGATAACACTTTTGGTATAAATGAATTAAGAAGTATAGGAGAAATTTTTCTCTAGTATTTTTTTTGCTTATATTTGTAATTGAATCAATGATATACTATAATATGAAAGTAATATCTTTAATAAACATGAAAGGAGGGGTAGGTAAGACAACGCTATCTACCAATATATGCCATTGCCTATCTAGTCGATATAGTAAAAAAGTCCTATTAATTGACATTGATCCTCAGTTCAATGCAACTCAATGTTTGTTTACAGGAGAAGAATACATTAAACACTTAGAAGAAAACAAAGATACCATTATATCTGTCTTTGAAGAAAAAAGAAATATTGCAAGTTCTGTTGATGGCTTGGCTGAAAAAAAAGGTAAAGAACTCAAAGATATATCACCAGTTCGTGTAGGAAACAATTTCTATATTCTTCCTGGTAATTTGGAATTATATAGAATTGAAATGGCTGCCGGTTCAGGTAAAGAAAATCGACTTAAAAAATTTATTCAAGAAGTCGCTGTGAAAAATAACTTTGATTTTGTAATAATAGATACACCTCCAACACCATCAATATGGATGACGAGTGCATTAATCGCCAGTGATTACTATTTAATTCCTGTAAAACCAGATCCTATATCATATACAGGGATTGATTTGCTTAAAACAATTGTTGATGATAAAAAGGATGCTTTCGATTTGAAAATCAAATGTATTGGATTGGTCTTTACAATGGTGGAACGGGAGGATTCTATCGTATATACTGGTGCATTATCCAAAATCAATTCAGGCGAATGGAAAGATTATAAATATAGAAAATATTTGCCTAAAAGAACAGATATCGCAAAATACCAACTTAATAAATATTTTATATTAGATCTTGTAGATGCAGATGCTAAATCAGCATTAGTAGATATTGTTGAAGAATTAATTAATAGGATAGAAAAAGATGGAAAAAAATAAAAAACTAAAAATAAACGAAGTAGCCAATTTTTTAGAAGAATTATCATGGCTTTTAGAAAAAAAACGTACTTTACCTTTAAAAGAAATATCTTCATACCTAAGGGATATAGAAAATATTAATGAATATCCCTTAAAACTCTCATCAAAAAATGATGATAATAAACATTCTCGCTTTTTAGTTGGTGTACTGCCATCGCTGTTTTTAGATGAGGAACTATTTAAAAGCAGAGATGAAATACTTGATTTTGCAGAAACAGTTTTATATTTACCAATTAGTAGATCTAGTAAACGTTCCAGAACAGAATATATTGGGTGGATAGTTTGTGAAGTTGCAAAAATGAATGATAGTCGATTATTTGAGTTGGTCTCTGAATTAGAAAACATTATAAGTGATGATTATAAGATAAAAGAAGTAAAAAAGGCCAAAAAAGAGCCTAATTTTTCATGGAACGACACAATAAAAAAGCTTAATAGATAATGTCATGTCAAGAGAGATTAAATCTGACTTAAATAACTTGTTAAAGTTTATAGAAGCTTATAATTTAAAGCATCTAATTGTTAATGGTGATTTTAATCTTGCCATAAAACAACAACACAAAAAATATTATGCATACCTTGTATACATAGCTGAAATTCAGAATTATATAAACGATGTGAATTATCCAATTGTATTTGGAGAAAATCAGTATTTGTATATTAAAGAATCGTGTTCTGATATTGGAACTTCCTTTTTTTCCACATTTCATGGGAATTACAAATCATCCAAGTTGTTACTACGCAGTTCTATTGAAACTTTTTTGAAAGGTTTTTGTTTGGATGAGATACCAGATATCGATAAAGAAACAAGTATGTATCGCATGTTTGATAATATAAAAAAATTAGATTTTTTTATAAAAAATCCACTGGCACTTGAATTATTCAATAAAATACATCAAGCATACAAATTGTTATGTGGAGATGTGCATACTGCAACAGTGCACAATATGGCAAATATATCTGCTCTAAATTATTTCCCTACATTTAATAAGCCAGAATCAGAATCAGTTTGTAAGTATACATTAAATTTAATTCCATGTTATCTAACTCTACTACTTCTGAAATACAATAAGCAATTTCATAAATTCCATTATAAGAATAAAGAAATTATTATGGAATCTATTCAAAAAAAACACCGCCCTATAATAAATAATATAAAATAAGCCTTATATAATGTTGCTTTGCTACTTTCTTTGACAAACTTTGTGGAAATAAAGTAGCAATGTCAACAGTACACAATACAGCTTTCTGTTCTAAAAAAGGTTAATGCTACATATAAATACAACTACCTTAGTCTAATTGATATAGAGTTTTCACTTCTCTTCTAAAGAGGTTTCCGAAATAAACAAAGTTATTATCTTATATATATTCTGTACATAGAAATTACAAAAAAGGTCAAAGTGATTGAAAATGAATTGTAATTACCACCCCAAAGTAGCAATAGGTTACGAATTAATTATCAGCTACTTTATTTTTCTGTACGTTGCGTAACCTTCAAACTTTTCGTATGCAAAAGTACGAATTTTAATGGTACATATTGAAATAAAACCCAGCATTTGAAGTTCTAAAACAAGTTTTCCCCTAAGATCTACTTGAACCGTAAGAGCATCATCAATCAATTGACGATCATGTTCCTACTACTATATTGCATAAGCATAGAAAAAAGTTGGCTTCACACCTAAGCAATGTTCAGACTGATAACGCAAGCCCCTTTCTTTTTTTGCTTATGATACAAGCAGTCATCTTACGTCTGTTTCCTGTAGATATTCTGCTTTTCAGCTTTGTTTAATCTAAAAAACAGAACCATAGCTAACCAAACATTTCACAAATGATAAGTGACATACTCCATATTACAACCGCATAACTAAATAAGTCTAATCTGATCATTCTATAATCCCTTCTGAAAACCACTTCTGCCTGATGCACAAAAGCCGATTTCAGAAACAGTACAAGTAAAAGAAAAGCCCACAGCGACCACAATGTCATAAATGACACTGCCATCGCCGTGGGCACTTCTTTTATATGCGTGTACCAAAACGGTAAAACCGTTCTTACAACCATTATTTCATTCATATACAAGTAGCCGAAAATGCCACTTCTACAGGACACGCCAAGCGTGGATCTGTTCTTGTGACCATTTTCGGCTACAATGCCCCGTGTCGTAAAACCAGTTTGCCTTCCATTGCAGACAAAGCAACAGCAGACAATCCCGTTTTACGACAATGTACCACCGGAGGAACACCAGTAACCGCAAGCCATGCACGCATGACAATGACGGTTACAGGACTTCCACACGGCGGTCGGAAAGCCGACTTTCCCCTTAGTTGTAGCACCGCCCTTAATCCATCCACATGGCGCTGCACGCCAATACCTCTGTTCCCTTTTCCTTTCTGCCTCTCTATGCGTATGCCTCTGTTTCCATGCCGCCATCCAGGACGGCATCAGGTGTCATTTTCGTTGCTTGGGGCAAAGGTAAAGACGGGATTAGGAACTCAAATTTTTTGTCGAAAAATCTCCACGCCCTTTCAGGGGTAGTATTTTGTCTAAAAAATTTGCTAATCCTACTCCCTAACCTTTGAGAAGCCCCCGAAACGAAAACGACCAATGCGGTCGGAAGACGTCACAAGAAAACATCGGACATACAGAGAGGCGAAAAGAAAAAGAAACCGCCCACTCCAAATCCGAACAAGGTAATCAACAATCTAAAATCGGAAAATATGAGAATGATATTGAGTGACATCGGAAAGGTATTGTGGAAAGCATTATCCGCAGTAGTAACGGCAACATCAAACATAGCCTTTTGTGCTGGCGGTTTGGTAGTAGGTATCATAGGAGAAATCCTATTCGGCATGTTGAGCATCATGTTCGGCATCCTAATCTCCCTATTTTCAGTAATGGCAGCAATCGGCTTTTTCATTTGGTTATTAACCATTTAACAAATAAGGATATGGCAAGAAGATACAGCAGAACAGCAGCGCAGCAATGCAGGTTTTACGAGGTGGACAACATCTTTGAGTATATGGTGGAAACCTACATCAATGGCAACCATTCAACCCTAAGAAGGCTATACCACGAACTCAACAAGGAAGCGAGAAAGGACTTTATCGGTTTTCTTTTGGTGGAATGTTCCCCACAATACCATACGGAGATTTTACAAGAGATTGTCTGACCCCATAAAGAAACGGAGATGAACAGGACAACGGAAAAAATACCCACATGGAGTTTAGCCTATATCATCAATGGCGATGCAACCGCACTCACAGACGATGAAGTTCAGACAATAGACAGATGGATGAAGCAATGGCAAGTACAAGATGTTTCACCCCTCACAAATGAAGAAGGGAACGCACAGCCTTATTTCACCCATTACCCCCTTTTCGGACTTCCCACAGAAGTGGAAGATTGCGAGATACTTTATTTGAACGACAACCCGACTAAAATTTGAGATTATGAAAGGAACAGACCATTTCAAACGAACCATACAGATGTTTTTGGAGCAGAGAGCAGCGGAAGATGAACTATTCGCCAAAAGCTACCGCAACCCAGCCAAGAACATAGACGATTGTGTCACATACATTCTGAACTATGTGCAGAAAAGCGGTTGCAACGGCTTTTCAGACGGAGAGATTTACGGACAAGCCATTCACTATTACGATGAAAACGAGATTGAAATAGGCAAGCCGATACAATGTCGGGTAGTTGTAAACCATACAGCGGAACCTACTCAATATCCAAAGTTACAGAAACGTCATAAATCCACAGCGAAAAAAGAAACCCAAGTACAACAACCCTCATTATTCGATTTTTAATATGAAACCACATACTAACATTCAGAAAGAAATTGTTCAGCTTGCACAAAAATTGCCCAAACTGACAGAACGTCAGAAAGCCTATGCTTATGAACATTGTTTTAAGCACTATGCACACAGAACCAAAGGAGGTATGATAACTTGTATGGAATGTGGTCACAGATGGAAAAGTGAACACAGACTTGCAGAAAAATTGTGTGGCTGCACTTGCCCTCATTGCGGAAGAAAACTCGAGGTCATGGATACCCGCCAGCGGGTATTTACCAATAATGAATATTTTTCAATCGTTACTACCTGCAACGGCTATCAGGTTTTCCGCTTTTTCTATGTGAAAGTATTCAAGAAAGTAATGCAGCCAGCCAAGTATTCCATTACAGAAGTCGTTCAACGATGGATTTCTTCCAAAGGAGAAACCGAGACTTTCGCCCGATTGCGTTGTATGTTCGGTCTATATTATGACATGTGGAGCTTGAACAGCAACATGGAGTTAAGAAGCCAAAAAAGGCTCCATGCCTACAACATTTATGGAGTATGTACCTATCCTCAAATAAAACTACTACCTAAGCTGAAATATATTGGCTTCCGTTCCGATTTTTACGGAAGTTCACCTTATGACTATTATGCTGCTGTTCTGTCCGATTGCAGGATTGAGACATTACCTAAAGCCGGTCAGACCTGTATGTTCCACCACGCAATAACAAACGGCATAAGACTGAAAGATTATTGGGCAGCAATTAAAATCTGCATCCGCAACCGATATGAAATCAAAGAGCCACAAATATGGTGCGACTACATTAAGTTATTGAAGCACTTTAAGAAAGACATTCACAATGCCAAATATGTGTGCCCTGCTAACCTTCATGCTGAACATGACAGACTGGTACAGAAAAGGAATGTGGAACTGAGGGAAGAACAGATGAAGAAGGATTTGCAAAAAGCCTTGAATGACGAGAAAAAGTACAAGGAGCAGAAAGGCAGGTTTTTCGGGCTTTCATTTTCCGATGGCACTTTGAAAGTCAAAGTTTTGGAAAGTGTTACCGAGTTCTTTGAGGAAGGTATGGCAATGCACCATTGCGTATTTTCAAATCAATACTATCTGAAAGAAGACTCTTTGATACTCTCTGCAAGCATTGAAGGGAAAAGGATTGAAACCATAGAATTATCTCTTGATACCATGCAGATTGTCCAAAGCCGAGGAGCCTGCAACATGAATACAAGTTATCATCGTCAAATCATTGAACTTGTAAACAAGAACATTCAACTTATCGAGCAAAGACTGACAGCATAAATAATATAATAAGTTCTACATGAAAGTAATAATTGAAAACATGTTTTTCGGGTGGCATGAAAATGCCCCCGAAACCTTCATCAAACTTATCAATTCATTGGTAGTGGCAAAAGATGAAACAGAAGTAAGGAACGTAATGCAGCATTTTGCACAAAGTTCGATATTCAATACCATTTTCGCCTACGGCTTCGGAGCACATCACCTTTGGGTAGCCCAAAGGATGATAACCGACCCCGAAAAGGTAATGGAGAACCGACTGCTGATTGTTGAATTTTAATAAATGACTACCATGACAACAAGAATGACCATCAACGGAGTGAGTACCTGCCAGACGGCAGGTACTGAGAAGTACGAAAAGTACCAAACGACTATCAGACGGAAAAGAACAACCCTTTTCCAGTATGACTACCGACACACGGACGGAGAACTTTTCTCTTGCGTGAGACCGACATTGAAGGAGTGCAGACACCTGCGTGATGAATGGATAAAAGGAAAGGAGGACAGATTATGACAGCATACTATGATACTTTGATTGTGACATTCAGCGACCCTATCAGAATTTTGGATATGATGTGTACCGATACTTGTGATGTGGCAACACTAAAGGAATGGATAGAAAGCTACGAAAGTACAAGAATGACCCCGATAAACGAACATACGGCAGTCATTACTTCCGAATACAACATGGTGCATGTGGTGGAATGGCTCAGAAAATATACCCCCATTGCCGAAATGAAAGAATACTAAAGGTGTGGCGGTACACAATACCGCCCGCACCCGAAACAGATAACCCATAAAACAGAAAGAGCATGAAATACTATTTTATATTGACAGACAGCAGGGACGCATGGATGCAGTTCGTTTACCTCCCTACGGGAGATTATGTGTCCGGCTATATCCGTGACTTGCAGAGTGTGGGAATATCCGTACATGACTATGACCTTTGGACGGAGGAAACACGACCCATTGCCGAGCGCACATTGGAACATATAAGGCAGAGCATGAACGCATAAAAAAATCGGGTGGCAAAAGCCACCCATTGACAATAACTTAAATTCATATACAGATGATAGCGAATACAATCTTACAGCAGTTGGGCGGTCATGGATTTACCGTCATGACGGGAAGCCGTAACTATATCAATTTGGGCAACGGACTACAAATGAGCCTTGCAAGAAACAAGACGTCAGCCAACAGACTGAAAATCATATTGGATGAAGACACGGATACATACACCATGTATTTCTATCGTCAGACACTGACGAAGTATGCGGACATCAAGGTCAAGGAGATAGCCAAATACGAGGGAGTGTACTTTGATATGCTCCAGCAGATTTTCACGGATGTAACGGGACTTTACACCCGACTTTAGGCAGAGGCGGCGAGAGCCGCCCTACTTTCTTTCGGTGAGCAGAAGGCGGACAAAGAAAGTAGCAAAGAAACCGCTGTTCCAAAGACTTCCACTGACGGAAGTCTTTTTTTGTTTCCATCTTACAGATTTCTATTCAGAATAAGTGAAAGCGGATAGATATATTTGTTGTATGCTTTCAGTTTCTTCATATCCACACGGTTGTCCGAATACGGGTTGCTCTTCTCGTCGTAGAAAAAGATGTCCGTTATGTTTTCCTTTCGGACAATATGTTCCCCACACAGCGGAATATCCTCCACGTCAAAATCCTCCAGCGGAAGCATTTCCAGTCTGCCGGGAAGATGGTTGCCAAGCTCGTTCATGTTGTAGTTAAAAAGAGCGAAGCCCTTGTGTTTGAAGTCAAGACGTATGCCATACGGACGCCCTGTCAGAAAGGCATCCGCTGCTTTTGCCATATAATTTTCCATGATTGTTTGATGTAAAAGTCATGCAAAATTAAGGCTTTCGGAAAGCAGAAACAAATTTTATTGAATAAAGTAAACATGACATTTTATATACCCTGAAAATCATATGATAAACTCAGATTATTATACTGGATTTGAGTATAATGCTAATATCGCCAAGTCTCACAAAAAAACTTTTCGAGAAATTACGCGCAGAAAACATCACTGAGGCTGTGGACGTAGTAGATGATCTGAGGCTGATTTAGGAAGACTAATAAGAATTTTTATTCCGCTTAAACGATTGAAACCATGAATTAAAAATTGATTCATGTTGTTTTATATTGTTTTTGTAAAACTCTTTACTCCAGCCGGTTTTAAGTCCGCAGTCTTTCATATATTCACTCAAAGGCTCAAGCCCTATTTCCTTTCTTAGTGAATCGACCTTATCAATATCCTGTAGAGGGACCAGATAATCCACTCCATCCCTGGTTATTCTCTGCGTCCCATAAATCTGTTTTTGTCCTTGGTTCATAAGGCACCTGTCAGTCAGAAAAGCATATTGCCAGCCCTTAGCCGCACCATCTCGGACGGCTTCTTTCAGTATAGGTAAATACTTATTCTGGATTAAAGAATCTTGGGAATGTTGAATACAAAGGAAAAGAGCCTCGTTCGCTTCATATCCAATATCATCGGGAGAAAGCCAACCGTATTGGTCAATGATTTCAGCAACTCTGACAGCATTTCTTCGGTCTATGTCGTCCATTATCCTTCTTATTTTATTTACATTCTGTTTCTTCTTCGAAGCATCAAGCAGTAACAATCGTATGCTTTGATCTTCAATTCTCATCTCTTTTAATTCTTCTTCTATTGAATATAGTTCTGCATCATACTCTTTTTCATAAGCATCAAGAATTCTGATATAGGTCTTATTAAACGACATAGTATCTTGCTTTTCCAAATAATAATGGCAGCTATCAATGATACTTGATAAATTTTGTGCTTCTGATTTATTACAGAACAACAAAAGCAAACAGATATAAAACAAGTTCTTTAACATTCTTCAAAAAATTAGACATAAAACACCTCACTTAGGCTATTTTCGTTTATCAAGTGCAAAGCTACATATTTCTCGACACTTATTCAATACCCTGTAGGGTAGTTCTTAACTTACTCACAAACGGAAGATGATATTATTTCAAACAGCAAAGGGAGACCCCACCATTTGTGTGAAGCTCTCCCTTTGCGTTACTTCTCATACAGCAGCAAAAACTCCATTTTCCGTCGCCGCTCTATCGAGCGGATTTTCCGCCCCTTGTAGTGGCAGTAGGATATATACTCCTTATAGATGTCCCTGTCACCGGCTTCCAGCTTTTTCAGCAGACGGCTTTTCGGGTGTTTCCCATATCCGAGCAGAGTTCCGTGACCCACATTGTAGCTGAGTACGGTCAGGATCAGGGCATCTTTCCTATACTTGCTGAACAACCTGTAACGCTTCTCCAAATCCTTTATCAGCAGTTTTTCCGCTTCCGCCTCCGTCATATCATAGGACAGTTCCTCTCCCGGAAGTTTACAATGTCCGTAACCGTAGTACGGATAATCAGAACGGTCATGGAGTCCCTCGTATTTCTTAATCAGCTCGACGGCTAACCCGGCCTTCGCTTCATCTTTGAACGAGGCGGGTGTCCCAACCGTACCCGTATTCTGCGCCGGTAGGCTGGCGGAAAAAGCAACCGCCAGCACCGCCGGGGCAAGCAGCCTTTTCATTACGCCCTTACTGATACACACCTCCTTTCACCGTATTCAGCGTATCGTTTCCGGACGGAGCCTCTTCCGCATCCGAATCGTTGTTGAAATCCGTTTCCCATTCAAAAGAGTTCCCGAAATTATCCTCCACCGTAATGGTCAGGCTCTGTGACTCGTCACACTCCGATGTGTAGTACAGGCGGAACTTCTCGTTCTCCAGCAGGTAACGGTCGTTAGGCTGGAACACCAGCCCGTTGTCGAGCTTCAGCGTACCTTTACCGTCAAACTGGAAATATCGGATGGTATAGACCGCCCCGTCAAACTCGCCCTCACGCACCAGTTCGCAGCGGATTTCCGCCGTTTCACCCTTTGCCAGCTCCTTCGGTACGGGCATCGTTTCCACCGTAAACGGATAAGCCTGCGTCACATCCAGCCCATCATCACAGGCCGTCATGCCGATAGAAAGCAGTCCGGCGCAGAAGACTGCCAGCATTTTTACTGTATTTACCTTTTCTCTTATTCCATCTTTAAGTCTGTTCATGTCCATAATCATTATAATTTTATTCCGTTGTTTTTTCCTTTCTTTTCGTTTTCCCGCCATGCCTGCCTTTCGGCAAGCGTCTTTTGCAGATAGTCGTTCAGGTCCTTGCAGCCGCCGTACAGTCCGGAGCAGTCCGTCACCTTTCCGCCGTACCGTGTACGCAGGGCTTCCAGCGTCCTCCGTCCGGCTTCATCATTGTCAAAGTGACATTGCAGCTTCCCGTAACCGTCCAGATGCCTGTATGCCTTCGTCAGGTTCGACACCGAGTTCAGCACGAGGTGGTCTTCACCGTTTCCAATTCCAAGCACACGTGCCGACAGATAGTCCATGAAACCCTCGTACAGGTTGCAGCTTGCCGAACCGTAAGCCAGCAGTGTCACATCCTTGGGCGGCAGGCATCCCTTGAAGAAGCGGTTGCGTATCTCATATCCGCCCCCTCCGTTACCGAATGCCACGGCAAAATACCGCTTCCCGTGTGTGGTGTAGTGTATCTCCCTGCATCCGCCGATGGCCACCCCCGACGATATGCCCCTTTCCTGCATGTAGCAGAGCAGCGCCCGGTTCTGGAGCGGCATCAGCTCCACGTCCTCAAATGACGGCTCTACCGGCCGCCTCACTTCGCATGGGTGGTACACCTTCTTTTCCGGCAGCGGCATACCCGCCACTTCCGCCACATACCTTACCTGCGAGAGGAAATCGGCACAATGGATGAACTCTCCGGCAAGGGCGAAGATATTGCCGCCCTTGCCCAGCCCGTAGTCATACCACAGGTTTCGCTCCATGTTCACCTTGAACGATGCCGTGCGTTCCTCCCTGTACGGAGCCTTGTACCACAGCGCGTTTGTCCTGCGCTGCACGGGCGAATGGCCCAGCCGTGCGAGGAACTCCTCAATCGGTATCCTCTTCATTCTGTCTATTTCCATTTCCGTACTCATGGCTTCATCCCCCGTTTTATCATCCTGTTCTTATGAGGCTGGTCATACTGGAATCGGCTGTTCTCCTTCGAGAAGCGGATAACCGTATCATTCATCACTCCTGTCGGTGTGGTGAACTGTTTCACCCGCAGCGGCTTGCCTTCATAGACCCGCTTTACCGTACCTGCATCGAATCTCTCACCGCAGGCCTTTTCCAGCAGATTCCCCAGCGTATATATGTTGCATCCGTTCCTGACCGCTTCCGGTATGGAGTCCGGCCTTGCCCGTACCACGTCCGGATACAGCTTTTCTGCCACGAGGCATATTTCCGGCGTGCGTCTGTCCGGCGGGATATGCAGGAACGACTGGAAACAGCCTTCTTCCATACCTGCCATATAGACCTTTTCCGTTTTGATGTCCTCACGTACGCTGCGGTGCAGCAGCGCCGCATTCCCCGATGTCCTGACTGCCATCAGCGCAAGTTCTTCCGTCTGCAGGTGCACGGGTACATACTGCAGGCAGTGCCCGTCCTTCCCGACAAGAAAACCGGCAATCTCCCTGTCCATGACTTCCGGACGGACAGTCGCCGCAAGATCCGTCATGTCCGTTCCTCCGGCGGAGTCCTTCAGGCATTCGAGTACCACGTCCGCAAAAGGCATGAAGCCGATGATGGCGCAATGCCCGTAATCAAGGTCGGGATTGGCGTTGAACGCTTCCCGGCACATCTCGCGTGTCTTCATTTCTTCCGGCACTATTCCCAGATTGTATCCCCATCCGCGCACCGCCTCCAGACAAAGCTGCGGGCTGCGGTATTCGTGCGGAACGTTATAGAAAGTCTCCGGCTTTTCCCGTACCTGGGCATGATACTTCTCCGGTACATGCCATTCCTTTTTTATCGCTTCCTTCTTCATGATTGCCGTCAGTTGATGATGAACTTTATACCTATCCCGTACTCCGTGCGGCACACGCCCGTACTGCCGCCCCATAGGAAACGCTCCCTTACCGAAGCCGTCAGTGCGATGAAGTCCGCAAGATACAGCTCCATGTCCAGTGTGGCGGCGCAGCCATAGACGAAGCCGTCCCTGTTGTTCAGCCTTGCCCCGTCATACAGCGTCCTTTCTCCCCAGTTTACCGTCTCGTATCCGGCAAGGGCTGATGCCCCCGCATAGAAGAACACCGTCTTTTTCACATCCGACAGGAAGTTGTAGTAGAAACCGCCCTCCGCCGTGAACTGTGCCACGGGAACATTCACGTTTCTGTACGGATGGTTGGTCTGCAGGTATTCCGCTCCGTACACCCATTTGTTGCCGCCCCTTGCATAGCTCGACAGTGCGGCTCCCAGCCAGTAGCCGTCCGCCCCGGTCATTCCGGCTTTCATCTCAATGCCCCGCATCTTCGGCAGGCATCGCTGGGCTTCCGCCCGTCCTGCAAGAAGGACGGACAGAAGCATTGCTAAAAACACCGCCTTGCCTTTCATCGTACACGCAGTTCGTTGATGGTTTCAGCCTGTACCAGGTCTTCGTTCTCCACGGTGAACGTCTGGTGACGCCCGCCGTTCTTCTCGTTCATTTCCACCACCAGCTGCTTGCCGTCGGGGATGGTGAACTTCTGCAGGCAGAACACCGTGCGCTCGGACTTTTTCCCGGCCACACGTACCGCATAGTTGTACGCGCGGAGCGGAAACAGCACCTGTTCCTGGATGGCGGTTCGTTTCGCCACCTTCTTGTCCACAATCTTGAACGTGATGTAGTCCACGTCAAACGGCACGTTGCTCTGGTTCTTTATCTCCGTGTGCAGGTACAGCAGGTCGTTGTGGACGTATATCCCTTTCAGCAGATACTGGATGCCGAAACGCTTGCAGCCGATGTGCTTCACCTTGCGCTTGTTCTCCTTGTGCAGCGACTTCATGATGAGATGCACCAGCATGGGGCTTTCGCTTCCCAGTTCCTTCAGATAGATTTCCTGCGCGTTGTTCGGGCGGTTTACCGCGCTGCCGTCATGGATGAAGTCCTTCATCTCCACGTTGAGCATCAGCGGCTCGTCGGCATATTTCACGTTGAACGAATAATAGGACCCGTCCTCCGTGATGACGCTCATGTTCGTCTCCGTGCGGAAGTTCCTTACCGTCGCCTTCACGCGGATGACGTTCTCCGCACCGTCAGCCTTGCCCGCGATAAGGTTAGGCGAGCCCAAGTCCACATAGCGCACTGCCGAGGGGAACAGGATATGCACCGTCTTGTCATACGTGACCTCCAGACCGTGCGGCGGTATCATGCGGTCAAACATCAGCTTCCTGGTCAGTCCGTGATACAGGTCGCCGTTCTCCTCCGTCTGCGGATAGACATCCTTTACCAGTTTCAGCTCCTCCGCCTTCGTGGTGGCGGTGCTGTCGTTTTTCACTTCCTGTGCGTGTCCTGCACAGACAATGCCCGTCATAAGGGCAAACATCATCATTACTTTTCTGATACTCATTTTTACGTTGGATTTAGTGGTTGATAAAATTTGACTGTTGTTTTTTCTTTCGTCTCTTGCTGTCTATTTTTCCTGATACAGCAGTACCCTGTATCCCGATTTCAGATGCACCCTTACCGTGCGCATCCTCTTCGATATATACTGCGAGACTCCCTGTATCACTCCCTTTCCCAGATCGGAGGCGAGCTGCGCCCCCGCATCGGTCGAGATGTTGATGCTGCTTCCGAGCGAACTGCCCATGTTCGCCCCGATTTCCTTTGCCGCGTCCGTTTCCATCGAGCCGGGCACAAAGATGCCCGCCTGTCCGTCGCTGTCGTACACCGCCAGTTCCACCGGGATGATGTTTCCCTGATATTCCAGCGAGCCGATGCCTATCTCCAGACGCTCACCCTGCAGGCGTGCCGTCCCCACAAGGGTCGTATTCCTTGGTATTGTCCGTCCAGACACCCGCATCGGCTCCAGCAGCCGCAGCCTTACCGTCTGTCCGTCCGTTACCGTCTGGTCGCCCTGCACGCAGGCTGCTATGGTGTTCTTTCCCGGTGCCTCCGTACTGCCGATGGCAGTGTGGAACCCGTAGTTCCTTTCGCCCCCGTAGTCCGCTATAAAGGCGGAATCTGTCAGGGGCTGCGGCAGGGCGGACACCGTTGACGGGCGCACGCCGCTCACTGGTTCAGCCTTCATTTTCTTTTCGCCGGCATTGCTTTCCCTCATTTCCGTCCCATCGGTCCGTGCGGTCTGCGCGGCATTGTTTCCTCCGTTCTGGTACTTCGCCGCCAGCTCGTACGACTTCTCCAGCAGGGCGACCTGCTCCTCCATCCTTGCGGGCTGTTTCTCCTGTTCCCTGACCATGCGTTCCAGTTCGTCGATGCGCTGCCTGAGCTCCTTCTTCTCGGCATCCTCCTTCGGCGGCTCATAGAACGTACCCAGCGAGGTGTTCAGCCGCTCGTTGGCGGCAGCCGAGGAGCGGATGCCTGTCTGTATTCCGCTTCCGCCCGTCTTCGGCGATGTCTCCGGTTGTGCCAGACGGCAGTCGTCCGTTCCGTCTGCCGTGTCCGTTCCTTCCGTCTTGTCGTCCCAGAATGCGGACAGGTCGCCCACCATGCCCCGGCGTTCCTTCTTCCTGTTCTCCAGCTGCTGTTGTTCGTATGCCTTCGCCTTGTCGCCGATGATTCCGGAGTTTTCCGGCAGGGGCATGTCCGTGTTGAATCCCAGTCCCTGCCGTTCCTTTCCGCCGTCCTTCTGCGAGGGGGCAAAGATGAGCCACATGCACCCCAGAAAGGTCAGCACCATCAGCGGATAGACCAGCATCTTCTTTCTCCGCTGGCGCTGTTCTTCCGTCAGCGGTCTTTTCTCTTTTGTCTCATTCCTTTTCTGTTCCTTTTCCATACATCCTGTTTTTATGATAATGTTCATACGCTTCCTGCAAATCCGCTTTTTGCGGCAGTTCCGGTTTCTTCATGTGCCGTATCTCCATCGTCCCGTTTCCTTTCCCGAAGCCGGCAATGGCGGTGGCGGTCATGTACAGACAGCCTGCGGCAAAGGCGGCGGACATCACTGCCACCGTCGCCAGCCTTGCCTTCGGCGACAGTGCGTCCAGTCTCCTGTGCAGTTTTTCCCTGAGAACGGCAGCGCATTTTCCCGTCAGAATATTCATCTTTCCCATACGCCTATCTCTCCATGCTTCTGATGTCCCTGTTCTCCAGTATCGTGAATCCCTCTATGGTGAACCCGTTCGGATTGTCGTCCGAGCGGCTCGCGTTGAGCAGCCGGCAGGTCGTTACCAGCGTGCGCTCCGTCACGTTGCTTTCCCTGATGATCATCTGCCTTGCGTAGGTGCGTGCCTCATAGGGATAGCGGTCGAAGTTGCAGACCACGCTGTCCACCTGGAGCACCTGGTTGATGTTCCCCGCGATGATGCGGTTGTAGAATCCCTTTTCCGCAAAGTCGGCGTAGTAGTTGTACGCGCTTCTGTCCGCCAGCAGCAGGGCACGCTTCACGTTGTGCTCGATTGCGCTCTTCTCCGGCGAGAGGGTGAAGAACAGCTCGTGGAAGCGGCGCACATGCTCCCTCGCTTCCGCCGGACGGTTCTGCGACAGGTCCTGCGAGAGGGCGAGCATCAGGCTCTTTCCCCCGTCAAGTACGTATATCTTCTGCCTCTGCGCTTCGGCGAAGCGGAAGGCGCATACCACCGAGCAGATGACGATGGCGGCACATACCGCCGTGTAGATGATTCCGAACAGACGTATCTGCCGGAAACTCGTTTCTATGTTATTCAGGCTCTTGAACTCCATTCTTTCTGTTTTTTATGGTTTGTAAAATCATTTTCCGGTTCTCCGGCTGTTACCTTTTCAGCAGCCGTCCGGCCTGTTTTCTGATAAACTTGCCCGTGCGTCCCGCCACGTTTCCGGCTGCCGCACCTGCCAGACTGCCGCCAAGGGCGCCCGCAGTACCGATGTTCTTGTTGTAGCTGCCCACTCCGCCACCGGCCTGGATTATCCATCCGGCTACCGTCGGGATGGTGAAGTATCCCACGATGCCGATAACGAGGAACACGATGTACACCCCGTTGCTCGCCTCTACCGAGAAGTTCGGGTCTGCCTGCATCGCCTCGATGTCGTTCTGGAGCATCAGTATCTGTATCTTCGCCAGTATCGTGCTGAACAGGTCGGAGACGGGCAGCCACAGGTAAATCTGTATGTAGCGGCTGAACCATGCCGAAAGCGTGGAGTGGAAGCCGTCCCATACCGAGAAGGCGAAGGCGACGGGTCCCAGTATCGACAGCACCACCAGGAAGAACGTCCTGAGCGTGTCGATGACAAGGGCGGCAGCTGCGAACATCAGCTCCAGCAGTTCGCGGAACCAGTCACGCACGCTCTTCTTGATGTTGTACGCCGCACGGTCCATGTACATGCCCGTCATGGTGATCATGTCCGACGGCGACCAGCCCAGCTCGTCTATTTGACGGTCGAACTCCTCGTCCGAGGCGAGATAGGCGGTTTCCGGGTTGCGCATCATCGCCTCGTATTCCAGCCTGTCTTTCTGTTCCCTGTACTTCTCCATGTCAAAGGTCTGTTCCTCCAGTATCGAGTGCGTCCCCTGTACGATTACTCCCAGAACGGAGTTCATCGTTCCCAGCACGATGGTCGGGAAGAAGAGGATGCACAGTCCGATGGCAAACGGCCGCAGCAGCGGGTACACGTCTATCGCCTCGGCACGGGCAAGCGACTGCCACACGCGCACCGCCACATAGAACAGGGCGCCCAGTCCGGCAAGCCCCTTTGCCACTCCTGCCATGTCCGAGCAAAGCGGCATCATCTCCTCATACAGCGAGAGGAGTATCTGGTGCAGGTTGTCAAACTCTCCCATAGGCTACCAGTATTTTTCGTTGGAGTTCCCGTAGAGTGCCATCACCCGGTCCATGTCGTTTTTCTTTCTCGCCCGCAGGTACGACACCGATATGGTCTTGTTCGTGTAGTAGCGCACGAGGTTGCGGTAGTTCATCAGGCTGCGGTAGGCATTGTCTATGATGGCGAGCCTTTCCGCATCCGTCAGTGACATGCCCGTCACGTTCACCACATTCTTCAGGTCCTGCAGCACGTCCGAGCTTTCGTCTATCAGCATCGCATAGCCCGACGAGATGGCGGCAAGCTCCTCCGGCGTGTAGTTCTCGTCCGAAAGCATCTTCTGGTAGTTGTCCACATAGATTTCCGATATTTCCATTACCAGAGAGATGCTTTTCGCCACCTTCGCGCCGCCCTTTACCACGTCGTGCACCGATTTCAGTGCGTCGTAATACGCCTTTCCCTGCTCGAACACCTTCTTCGTTTCCAGAAAGCCGTTCAGGGTGTTGGCCTTCGTCCCGGCTGTCTCCACCATCTCCTTGGCGGAGTTGATGATGCTCTGCGCAAGGTTTCCGGGGTCGGACACCACCCATTGGGCATTTGCCCCGCCTGTCCCCGCAAGGCACAGGCAGACCGCAATCAGCGGTATTTTCAGTTTCTGTCTCATTCTCATTCTTTTTTTGGATTTAGTGGTTCGTTAAATTGCTATTGCACATTCTCTTTCTCCTTTGTCCTTTCGCCGTCACCTGCATCCGTGTTCACCCGGACATAGTCACCGCCCGGCGAAAATGTCAGCACATCCGTCTCCTCGTTGTATGCCACGTCAATGCGGAACCCCGTGTTCATATACAGGTTGCCGTTCTCCTCCCTCTGCAGCAGATAGGTCTCCGGTCTCAGTACGCGGCGTACGCCCTTGCGTCTGAACAGTGTCACCTTATATGATTCTCCCTCCCTGTACACCAGTATGTCGGGACCGGCTTCCGCGTTTTCCCAGTTTCCGCAGATTCTGTCACGGGTGTCGCCGTCTTCTTTTGCCATTATATCACAGGCTTGCAGCATCAGCGATGCCATGCCTATCAGACCGCCGCACAGCAGCAGCCTTTCGGTCTTTGTCAGTTTGATGTTCATTTTCTTGTCTTCTTTAAGTTTCGTTCTTTCATTTTTTTCAATCCTTTTTTCTTTTCGTCTTTTCCGTAGCCGGAGTCCGCCCGGTTTCCTTTTCCGTCAGAATCCCGGTCTTCTGCCTTTACGCCTGCACATGCGGTTTTCCCTTGCGCCATTCTCCGGCGCCTCCTTCTGTGCAGGTACCGACTGCCGTACTGCGGGTTTGCCGAACAGCTCGTCCGCATCCGGCTTCTTGCCCGTCATCCGGCAGAATCGGGCATCCAGTTCCCGGTATGCCTTTTCCACCTGCTTGAGCACCGTTTCGCGCGGTCCCTTGTGGTCAATGCCGTATTTGTTCAGGATTTCCGGCTTGTACCACATCGGATCGTCATAGTCTTTCCGGTACACCATACCTCTCAGATAGAGCAGTTCCTGATATTTTTCTTCCAGATAGTCCCGTGCCGGAGCGGGGCAGATGCTTTCGTAAGCCTTTTCCACCGCAAGAGTGATTTTTCCCTTGGCTCTTCCTGCCTCGCACAGTTCTTTCATACGCTGCTCCTTCCCATATCCCCTGCAGTCCGGTTCAGCAGGCATCCGGTGAACCTGTATTTCCAGTTTCTTGTACCGCTGGTAGTCCTCTTCCAGTCCGTATCTCCTTCTGATATGTTCCGGTAGCGAAGTCCCGAATGTCAGGAACTCACGGAACCATGAGATATGCTCCCGGATTTCCTCCCGTTTCCGCAGCGCTTCATCGCTGTATCGGTCATCAATGTACATGTTGTCAGTCTGTTGGTTCATAAATCATTTTTTATTTTTCATTTACTGTATATTTCCTGCCGGTTCACTGTCCCGTCCGTTCCTCCAGCCGTCGCTCCGCCACCTGACGGATGGCAGCTTCCATGTCGCCTCCCAGTTTCTCCGCCAGTTCGCGTACTTCCATCTTCTCCGTCTCCTCCGTCGTATAGGCAAGGTACTCGTGCATCGACACCTCCGTGGCATATACCGCCGAATGCGTGCCCCCAAGTCCTATCCACACCTCCTTGTACCGCCTCGACGGGTCGTTGGACTGGTTGATCGAGAGTATCTGCGACTTCTCCTTTTCCGTCAGACCCAGCAGCGACTGTATCTGGTCGAACTTGTTCATGTACTTGCGCTGGTCCAGCAGGATTTTGCAGTCCGAGTTGTTGATGATGCTTTCCTTCACGATGGGCGAGCTGATGATGTCGTCCACTTCCTGTGTCACCACAATCGCCTCCCCGAAATACTTTCTCACCGTCTTGTACATGTAGCGCAGGTAGTCAGCCATGTTTGCCGAAGAAAGGGCCTTCCAAGCCTCTTCCACAATCAGCTGTTTCCTTACGCCTTTCAACCGGCGCATCTTGTTGATGAACGCCTCCATGATGATGATGGTCACCACCGGAAACAGCTCGGCATTGTCCTTTATCGAGTCAATCTCGAAGACCACGAACCGTTTGTGCAGCAGGTCGATGTTCTCCGCCGAGTTGAGCAGGAAGTCGTAGCGTCCGCCCCGGTAGTACTGCCTCAGGGTGGTCAGGAAATTGTCGATGTTGAAGTCCGACTTCTCCACCTTGATGTAGCGTTCCTCCATTTCCTTGCGGTACACGTCCCGCATGTATTCGTAGAACGAGTCAAACGACGGCACGATGCCCTTGTCCTGACCGAGCAGTTGGATATAGGCGTTCACCGCGCTTCCCAGCTCCGCCGATTCCGTTTTCGTGGCGGGTTCGTTCTCGCTTTTCCACAGCGTCAGCAGCAGCGTCTTGATGCTGTCCTTTTTCTCCACGTCGAACACCCCGTCATCCGTGTAGAACGGGTTGAAACTGATGGGCTTCTCCTCCGTATAGGTGAAGTAGACGCCGTCCTTTCCGTGCGTGCGGCGGTGTATCATCTCGCACAGTCCCTGATAGGAGTTTCCCGTGTCCACCAGTACCACGTGCGTGCCCTGCTCGTAATACTGTCTGACCAAGTGGTTCATGAAGAACGACTTGCCGCTTCCGCTCGGTCCCAGCACGAACTTGTTGCGGTTGGTCGTGATGCCGCGCTTCATCGGCAGGTCGGATATGTCGATATGCAGCGGCTTGCCGCTGATACGGTCTGCCATGCGGATGCCGAAAGCCGAGGGCGAGTCCCGGTAGTTGGTCTCTTCGGCGAACAGGCATACTGCCTGCTCGACAAACGTGTGGAACGACTCCTCTGCCGGAAAGTCCGCCGCATTGCCCGGTATGCCCGCCCAGAACAGCGTCGGGCAGTCCGTCGTGTTGTGGCGGGGCACGCATCCCATCGAGGCCAGCTGGCTCCCCACGTCGTTCCTTATCCGTTTCAGTTCCTCCGTGTCGTCGCTCCACGCCATCACGTTGAAGTGGGCGCGGACGGACTTCAGCCCCTGTGAGTGGGCTTCGTTCAGATATTCCTCTATCCACTCGCAGTTGATGGCATTCTGGCGGCTGTAGCGCGAGAGCGACTGCATGTTCCTTGCCGACTTCTCGAAGCGGCGCAGCTCTTCGTCGCTGTTGCCGACAAACACGTACTGGTTGTAGATATGGTTGCAGGGAAGCAGCAGTCCCAGCGGGGCGGCAAACGACAGGCGGCAGTCCGAGCGGTCGGTCGAGAGCCGTTCGTAACGGCTGTCCGTGGCTACCGCAGCCGGCAGGTCTTCCGTGTCCGACAGCGTGTGCAGGCACAGGCGTTTGTCGCCGATGCGCATCTCCTCCGCGCTCATGGCGATGTCTTCCAGACACGCCGTATCCTCCGTCGTCAGTGCCAGGTATCTGCCTATGATACCCGTTTCCTTTTCCGTTCCCGTAATCTCATCGTCCCTCAGGCGGCGCAGGCGGACGTGTCCCGAATCGTTCAGGATGCGGGCGAACTGTTCCACCGCCTCCATGAACTTCACCGCCGTCTCCCTGTCCTGTATCTCCTTCGGGATGATATGTCCGCGGCACAGCGTGCTCCAGTTGCTCTGCCGCCTCATGCGTTCCTTCGTCGTCTTGGTCAGGAACAGGTAGCTCCTGTGGCTCAGAAACGGGCGCTCGTTGAAGTGCATCCCGTTGCTCCGTGCCAGGAAGCCCGTACCTTCCTTCTCCCAGTCGGGGCGGTACAGCTCCTTCATATACCAGTCCTGCTTGTGCAGTACCGAGTGGTCGGGCAGTACCTTGATTGCCTTGCACCACGTGGCATGGATACTTTCGTATTCCTCCGCCGTTACGGTATAGACCTCCGGCAGCTCCACCTCGAAGGCTGCGGTGATGTCTGCGTCCTTCGAGATGATGCACCCGTGTTCCACCGCCAGCAGCGGGAACCGGCTCTCCAGTGTGGTGGCTTTCATTACATTTCTCATTCTTTCCTTCCTTTCCTTTTTCGTCTCAACAGATGGGACACCCGTCTGCGGTGGAGCAGATAGCGCGGGCGCATCCGTGCAGCGCCCAGCTTCATCAGTCCGTGCTGGCCGTACTTCGCGTTCAGCCGGAACGTGATCCATACCACGGCGGAAGCCGCCGTGACTCCCAGGCCGATGCAGACCCACTGGCTTACGCCCGCCATGTACAGGATGACAAACAGGAGGAAGGCGGCAAGCAGCCCGCCCGCAAACACGAACAGGTACTGCGCCTTCAGCCCCTTGAACTCCACCGGACGACCGATGCCCTTGTTTACCGGGTATTCAGCCATTGTCCTTTTATCTTATTATATATGGGAAACGCCTGTTTAGAGGAAGAACGAGCGCAGGATGGTTGCGCTTACAATCAGGAAGATACAGGCTCCGAACCAGCTTGCGGCGGTCTTGCTCGTGTCCGGATCACCGGACGAGAACTTGCCATAGACCTTGATGCCTCCTATGAGTCCCACTACCGCGCCGATGGCATAGATGAGCTTTGTCGCCGGGTCGAAATACGAGGTCACAAGATTGGTTGCCTCCGTGATGCCCGCCATGCCGTTGCCCTGTGCAAAGGCGGAAATGTTTGCAGCCGTCAGAAGGGCTGCCAGAATGATTTGTTTTTTCTTCGATGTTTCTGTCATAATCTTTTCTTGTTTTTATGCCTCCGGGCGGGATATTCCCTTCGGCGGTTGATACTTTTCTTTAATTTTTGCGGCTTCGGATAAAGCCGGCTTGTGGATTTAGTGGTCCGGTGGCTGGCCGGGATTTCAGCCGTAGTCAATTTTCTTTTTTCGCATCTTCGTTGCATCTTTTATTCGTTATACATAGTCGCGGATGTTGAAATCCTCGAATCTCTCCGGCATGGCAGGCGGCCTTCTCAGTGCGGCACTTGCCGTTGATGCGGCAGGTGGGGCAGGTATCGAGTCCAGATAGTAGTCCATCAGTTCGTCCAGTCTCCTGCGTGTCGCTTCCGAGCTGCGTTCTATCAGGGCAAACAGCTCGTTGCCCTTCATTTCGCAGAATACCATTCCTGCATGGCGCCGTTCATCTCCCGTGGCGTCCGCTTTCTTCGCCGTGCGTACGGCGAGGTCGATGTCCTCAAACGTGAACCCTTCGGCAGTATCCGGTTCCGCATCCGGCTCTTCGTCCCCGTCATATCCGGCTATGTCCGACACCCGTCTGTCCGTAAACACCTCGTCCAGCTCCTCGTCCGGTATCCGGCGGCGGTGTGCGTCCGTGCCGTCCTCCTGTGCTTCGTCGGCAAAGGTAACGTCCTTCTCGTCCACCTCTTCGCTTCGTATTTCCGTGGCGGCATTTGGCGCAGGTGTGGCAGTCTGTGGCTTCGTTTCCGGCATCCTGAAGCGGCTTCTGCCCACAATCTCGGAAGCCGCCGTCCTGTTCCCGCCGTTCTTTCCGTTCTTCTCTCGGGTTGTGTCTCCCGTCCTGCGTTCCCAGGTCAGATAGATGACCATCCACATGTTGAAGGCCATCAGCAGCACTATCAGCAGCGTCGCCATAAGCTAAAGCGGTTGCGGTTTTTCCCGGCACATCAGGGAGGCGGTCCCGTCCCCGGATGTCTGCGGGTGTTCTTCCGGTATGTTCCCTCTCTGTCCGCCAGTGGTGCTGCCGTCACCGGCTAGGGCACGCACGGGGAGCGTGAGCCTGCCGTGTGTCTCCTTTTTCCTGTCTGTCTTGAAAAATTTTCCCATTGTCTTTTCCTTTCTTTTTGGATGAATAATCAGTAAATGTCCTCATAGCTCTTTTTGTAGAGCTTGCGTATCACTTCCTCATACTCGCGGAAGTGCTCTTCCAGTACGCGGTCCACATAGACCGACAGGGTAAGCCCGTTCTTGCCGATGACCTGCACGATGCGCTGTATCCGCTCGTGGTAGCTCTTGCGTATATAGGCTGTCTTGCCGGAGCATACCGGAATTTTCGGGGCGTTCAGGAAGCGTTCCAGATATTCCTCTTCCTTTCCCTTTCCGGTCCTTGGGGTCTTCTGTGGAGCCTTTGTCCTCTCTGCTGCGGGTTTTCCGCCTGCATTTGCTTCTGCCTTGTCCTCCACCTCGGGGGCGGACGCGGGCATCTCCGGACGGAACGAGTCCAGAAACTTGCCGGGATCAATATCGACATCGAGTTTCTTTGCCATCCGTTCAGCGGTTTACTATTTCCAGTATCTCTTCCGCCAGCGCGTCTATGCCGCTGCCCTTTGCCAGTGTCCTGTCTGGAGGCAGCAGCGTCGAGCGGAACAGCGGGCGGTCGCCTTCCTCGGCACCTTCCTTGCGGAAACGCTTGCTGTCCGGCAGGCTCGTCTTCAGCACCTCAAGCCCCATTCCGGCGATTACCTTCTCGTAGATGTCGTACAGGTCGGTCTTCTCGCGCCGGTCCACCATGTTCCACAGCAGGCGGATGCCCTTTATGTTCGACTTTCCCGTTGTCACCAGCGTGTCGTTCAGTATGCCCGCATATTTCAGCGAGCTTTCCATGATAAAGCGGTCGGCGGCTATGGGACAGAATATGTAGTCCATCGTCGCCACCGTCTTTATCAGTCCCATGTTGTTTACCGTACCCGTCAGGTCGAAGAATACAAAATCGGGCGGTGTCTCCGATTCCACAAACGGCCTTGCCGCTTCCACCGCATGGTCCGGACGGCTCCCGACTATCGGGTACGCACGTTTGCCCAGGCGTTTGAACTGCTCGTAGGCAGCCCTGCGCAGGTGCGGGTTGCGTTCGATGTTCTTCAGGTCACGTTCGCGCATGTCCTTCAGGCTGAACTGGGGATAGTCGCAGTCCACGACTGCCACGTCGTATCCCTTCACATAATACAGGTAACTCGCCATCAGCACGGTGAGTGTCGTTTTGCCGGCTCCTCCCTTCTGGGTGGAGAAGGCGATGAACAGGGGTTCTTTCTTCATGCTTCCTTGTCTTTTGTTCGTTATACTTCAGTTTGTTTTCCCGGCAGGCGTCCCTGCGTCCGCACTGGCGTGTCCGCTTGGCGGCAGGGATGCCGGCCCTTGCGCACGCCGGGCTGTCTCCATGCCCGTCAGCCTGTGTGTACCATTGCCGGCGTGCCGGTTCCCCGGTCTGCCTGTCCGTGTTCCCGCCGGTATGCCTGCGTGCCGGCAGGCAGGCATACTGGCAGTGTGGCGGACAATGCGGCGTGCCGGCTGGTGGGCGTGCCGGTTTTCCTGTCCGCAAAGGAAGGGGCATTTTCCCGTATCTGTATCACTTCGGGTCTTCGTGGCAGCATTTGGCGCCGGTGTGGAAGTCTGTGGCTTTTTCCGGCGGTTCCGCGGCTCTGTCCCGTACCCTAACTTTGCACCCACGACGGCAGACTGACGCCTCTGGTGTATGCCGGGCTTCCGTTTTCTCTTTTGGGCAGCTCCGGGGTACCGGTTGGCCGGTACCCTGTCCCGTGGGTGATGGCAGGTTGGCTTTCCAATCCGTCGCGGACGGATTCTTATTAGCAACCGCTAATAGCAAGGTGTCCTTTGAGTAACTCAAAGGGTTTCCGGTTACTCCCGGAAACGACCTTGCCCCATGCGGGGAGGGGCTTCCTCTCCGGAGTCGGGAAGCCTATCTCCCGGCTGCGCCGTGTCTGCGGATGCTGCCGTCCGGCACATTTTTATACAAACCACTAAATCCTTATGTAAGATGAACAGAAATGGTAAAGGAAACGGAGCGGAAGGCTCCAAATGGGGGCGGCATCCCAAGGAAAGCCGCAAGTCGCACTGCGTGATGGTGCGTTTCGACAATGAGGAATGGCTGAAGTTCCTCTCCATGCACGAGAAGTCCGGCGTATATGCAAGGGCGGTGTTTCTCAAGGCACACTTTTTCAGGCAGCCCTTCCGGGTACTGGTCACGGACAGGACGCTGCTGGATTACTGTACGAAGCTCTCCGCTTTCCATGCGCAGTACCGCATGGTAGGCAACAACTACAACCAGGTGGTCAGGGAGCTGCGCTGTCATTTTTCGGAGAAGAAGGCGATGGCATTGCTCTACCGTCTGGAGAAGTGTACCGGGGAGCTGGCCGCCCTGACGCAGCAGGTCATGGAGCTGTCCCGTGAGTTCCGGCAGAAGCTGTCGGAAAAGGAGGAAAAGTCATGATAGCGAAAATTACCGTAGGCACGTCACTGTACGGTGCGCTTGCCTACAACGGGCAGAAGGTGAACGAAGGCGAAGGCAGGCTCCTTGCCGTAAACCGGATTTTCGACGACGGCAGCGGACATGTGGACATAGCCCGTGCCGAGCAGGACTTCATGCGCTTCATGCCGGAGCAGGTGCGCACTCGGAATAAGGTCATCCATATTTCCCTCAATCCGCACCCCGACGACCGCCTGACCGACGTGGAGCTGGAACAGCTCGCACGCGAGTATCTCGACAGGCTGGGCTACGGCGACCAGCCTTATCTCGTGTTCAAGCACGAGGACATCAGCCGCCACCACCTGCACATCGTCTCCGTCAATGTGGACGAGCAGGGACGACGGCTCAACCGCGATTTCATCCATCGCCGCAGCAGGCGCATCACCTCCGAGCTGGAAAAGAAATACGGGCTGCACCCGGCTGACCGCCGGCAGCACCGTACCGACAATCCGCTCCGCCCGGTGGACACCTCGCAGGGCGATGTCAGGCGGCAGGTATCGAATGTCGTCAAGGCGGTCATGGCAGGCTACAGGTTCCAGACGATGGGCGAATACCGTGCCCTTCTCTCGCTCTACAACGTCACTGTGGAGGAAGCCCACGGCATCGTGAACGGGCGCGAGTACCACGGGCTGGTCTATTTTTCGCTATCGCTCAGCAACCCGTCCGCCACCGGCGATGCCGGTAACAGGACCGGCAATCCCTTCAAGGCTTCCCGCATCGGCAAGTCCGTCGGCTACGAAGCCGTGCAGCGCAGGTTTGAATTTTCCAAAGGACAAATTCGGGATAAACGTCTGGCGGAGATAACCCGCAAGACCGTCGCCGCCGTGCTTGCCCGGACATACCGCCGCGAGGAGTTTGTCGCCCTGCTCCGGGACAAGGGCGTGGACGTGGTGTTCCGCCATACCGACGAAGGGCGCATCTACGGGGCGACCTTCATCGACCACCGCACGGGCTGCGTGCTCAACGGTTCTCGTCTGGGCAGGGAGTTTTCCGCCAATGCCTTGCAGGAGCATTTCACCCTGCCGTATGCCGGCACTCCGCCCATACCGTTCACCATCGCCGTGGACGGGCAGCAGCCCGACACCCGTCCCGCCGTGGAATACGACGAGGGGTATTCCTCCGGCTTGGGCTTGCTCGGCGGCGACGCTTCAGGTGCACAGGCCGAGGAAGCCGCCTTCGAGCGCAACCTCAGGCGCAGGCGGAAAAAGCGCCGCAAGGGACAGGGATTATAATTCAGTCATTCACTTGAAAACAGAAACAGATTATGTCACAACAGGAAGACGATTTGAGGGCACTGGCGAAAATCATGGATTTTCTCCGTGCCGTAAGCATTATTCTGGTGGTCATCCACCTCTACTGGTATTGTTACGAAGCCGTAAGGCTGTGGGGCATCGGCATAGGTGTCGTGGACCGTGTACTGATGAACTTCGACCGTACCGCCGGACTGTTCCATCACATTCTCTACACGAAGCTCTTTGCCCTTCTTCTGCTCGCGCTCTCGTGCCTCGGCACAAAGGGTGTCAAGGAGGAGAAAATCACCTGGCGCCGGATCTGGGCGGTACTTGCCGCGGGGCTGGTGCTGTTCTTCGGCAACTGGTGGGTGCTCTCCCTGCCGCTTCCGGTGAAGGCGGTTGCGGGTCTTTACACCGCTTCAATGGCGGCGGGCTATGTCTGCCTGCTCATGGCGGGCACTTGGATGAGCCGTCTTTTGCGTACCAACCTCATGGAAGACGTGTTCAATGTCGAGAACGAGAGTTTCATGCAGGAGACCCGCCTCATGGAGAACGGATATTCCGTCAATCTGCCCACACGTTTCTACTACAGGAAGAAGTGGAACAATGGCTATATCAATGTGGTAAACCCGTTCCGTGCCACCATCGTACTGGGTACGCCGGGCAGCGGAAAGTCCTATGCCGTGGTGAACAGTTTCATCAAACAGCAGATTGAGAAGGGCTTTGCGATGTACATCTACGATTTCAAGTTCAGCGACCTTTCCACCATCGCCTACAACCACCTGCTGAACCACATGGACGCATACAGGGTCAGGCCGAAGTTCTACGTCATCAACTTCGACGATCCGCGGCGCTCGCACCGCTGCAATCCCATCCATCCGGATTTCATGGAGGACATCACCGATGCTTACGAGAGTGCCTACACGATAATGCTCAATTTGAACAAGACCTGGGTGCAGAAGCAGGGCGACTTCTTTGTCGAGTCTCCGATTATCCTGTTCGCCGCCGTGATATGGTTCCTCCGTATCTATCAGGACGGGAAATACTGCACCTTTCCCCATGCCATCGAGCTGCTCAACCGCCGTTACGAGGACCTGTTCCCGATTCTCACCAGCTATCCCGAACTGGAGAACTACCTTTCCCCGTTCATGGACGCCTGGCAGGGCGGGGCGATGGAACAGCTCGCCGGTCAGATAGCCTCGGCGAAGATTCCGCTCTCGCGCATGATTTCCCCGCAGCTCTACTGGGTCATGTCCGACAGTGAGTTCACGCTCGACATCAACAATCCCGACGAGCCGAAGATTCTCTGTGTCGGCAACAATCCCGACCGTCAGAATATCTACGGGGCGGCGTTGGGGCTGTACAACTCGCGCATCGTCAAGCTCGTCAACAGGAAGGGCAGGCTCAAGTCCTCCATCATCATCGACGAGCTGCCCACAATTTATTTCAAGGGGCTGGACAACCTGATTGCCACCGCCCGAAGCAACAAGGTTTCCACCCTGCTGGGTTTTCAGGACTTTTCCCAGCTCAAGCGTGACTACGGCGACAAGGAGGCCGCCGTGGTCATGAATACCGTCGGCAACATCTTTTCCGGTCAGGTCGTGGGCGAGACCGCCAGGACCCTTTCCGAGCGTTTCGGCAAGATTCTCCAGAGGCGGCAGAGCATCACCATCAACCGCGAGGACAAGTCCACTTCCATCAATACGCAGATGGAGAGCCTGATTCCGGCGAGCAAGATTTCCACGCTCACGCAGGGCATGTTCGTGGGAGCCGTCGCCGACAACTATGACGAGCGTATCGAACAGAAGATTTTCCATTGCGAGATTGTGGTCGATGCCGAGAAAGTGAAGCGTGAGGAACAGGCTTACCGGCCCATACCCGTCATCACCGACTTTACCGATGCCGGCGGCAACGACCGCATGAAGGAGATGATCCAGGATAACTACAACCGTATCCGTGCCGAGGTCCGGCAGATTGTCGCCGACGAGTTGCAGCGCATACAGTCCGACCCCGAACTGCAATACCTCCTCAGCGGCAGATAACCGGAAATATAGTCAGATGAAAAGAGAAAATCCGTAGCACGTACAGCCTTTCCCTGTCGTGTTACGGATTTTCTTTTTTTGTCTGTTCCCGTTATAAATAAAGAACGCCCCCCAAGTATGCTGCCTTTCGGCTCGCCTGGGAGGCTTATTGTCTTTTTAGTCTGGTGATTGCCTTTTCTTATTCTTCCACTTCACCGACCAGTCCGATAAGGTCAAAATACATCAGTCGGGTCCTCAGTTTCGTGTCTTTGTCAAATCCCGTATTCTCCGCTTCCTGACTTTCCGTTGAAAACAAAAATGTGAAGCCGTTCTTTAGATAATACCCCAATGGGATTTCTTCATTATAGGCATCCACGATAAGGAAACGGCATCCGGTCTTGTTACCTGTGTCGATAAACCATGATTTGATAAACTCCATCAGTTCGCTTCCTATCCCACGGTGGGCAAATTCCACATTGATGCCCAACCGTCCAATCAGGACACCGGGATAACGGCGCATCTGTTTGGAATAAGGAATGCTTTTCTGCACTTTTTTCTCCCGGCTGTTGGGCAGCATATCTACACGGATACTGTCATTCGACAGCGTAAAGGCACACACTATCACGGATGGGTTCTCGTCCAGCCTGAAGCAGTAACTCTTTCCCAGCATCTGCCTGCTGTAAAGCGGGGCATCATGCTGAAAGAACTCGTCCAGGTCTGCATTTCCGCATGAAAAAGGACTGCAATCTGCAATGACTTTTTCGTCCAATGGAGAGAAACTGCATTTATCTAACAGGAATCCCATACTTACAACATATTGGCTTTTTTCAATATGGCACGGGCTATTTTCACCTGCTTGCTGAAATCTGTTTTCTCCTTCTTTTGGTAAGCCTTGTCCGCTTCCTTCACGAAACGTTCGGCTTCTTTCCCTTTCAGCGTAGGAATTGCTTTGATTTCTAATGCCATGACTTGTTAATGATTTGGTTCTCTGCTGCAAAGATAAGAATTTTTCGGCAAATCCCTTTTTCGGATGCCTGTTTTTCTGACGAACGGTTTCACCGCCTCTTCCGTTCCGCCTCCTCGTCCCGCATCATCCTGCGGTTCAGCCGTTCCGCCGCCCTGTCAAAGAAATACGTCCGGCTTTCGTTCTTCCGCCGCTTGATGTCCGCATAGGTGTTGTAGCACTGGTTCTCCTTTATCTCCACACCGAACATGCGGCAGAATCTCGCCAGCAGTTCCTTGATGCCCGTTTCCCCTCCGTTGATGAGCTTCATCTCGTCCAGACCGTAAATCAGTTCCACCAGCTCGGCCGTGCTTCCCGTCCACTGCATCGCTGCGGCTTCGTCCTGCCTTTGGTTTGTCTTTTCGCCTCCATCTAAGGCTCCGCCTCGATGCAGCCCTACCTGATAATATTTCAGCATCTTGCGCACGAACGACAGCGCCTTTCTCACATACATGCTGCGGCTGGAGTCCGTCTCCTGCATGGCATCGTGATATTGCAGTTCCGTTTCCGCATAGCTCAGTGCGAAAACAGTCTGGCAGGCACTTTCCCTTTCCTTGCACAGGGATACGACTGTGGTCGTGAACTCGTTGTATGCGGTTTCCAGTCCGGTAGAGCCGGGGTTGTCTATCAGACGGAAGAAGTCTGTTTCTGTCAATATGAGGTGTTCCATTTTCTTTCAGTTTTATGTTATTACACTTGGTTTGAAGTGTGCGCACATAAAACTATGGGACAAATAGCAGTCCTGTGGGAGAGTTTTTCTTTTCGCATGAATATATCTCGCTGATATTCAGTGAAATATTTACTGAAAATATTTTTGGGAGCTTTTCCCGACGCCTCATTTTTTGTTCAGAATCTGAACGTACGTTCACTTTTTGAACGTACCGGGCGTTCATTTTCCGAACGTCACCACCCGTTGGCGGGGTGTTTTCCGTCCGTAGGCTATCCGTACCATGCCGTCCTTCCATTGTCTGCTTCCCGTGCATGTCCATTCGCTTTCGGGCAGCGACGACTGGAACAGCCTGCTGCCGTTTCCCGCAATGACGGGAACCATGTAGAGGATGATTTCATCCACAAGCCGCATCCGTATCATGCCGTTGATGATACCTGCCGTCTTTTCGGTTGCTTCTATCAGATAGTTCAGGGAATCGCCGGTGTTTTCCATCCGGTTGGAGAGGAGTGTAAGCGACGTGTCTTCTGTCAGGACGCAGGTGGCAGCCTCTTTCAGCGCACCTATCCCGTACTGGTCGGAACCAAGCCATCGCCCGGACAGACCGGTTGTTTCTGCCGGACAGCCGTCCATTGTCAGGACGGCGAGTAATCGGACTTTTGCCATAGCGGTCATTCTGTTGCGACCGGAAGCCGTATATAATAAAAAATAGCGTGCAAATTACGCTACTTCTGGTGATGGCTCTGGAAAGCCTGACAGGAATTACGTAAATGCACGCTATGCCCAGGCATAGCATAAGCATCACGCAATCGTATCCTGTCTTCAAATTTTCCAGATTTTCACCAGAAACGCCTTGCGGTCTTATTCTATACTATATCTTAGTCGGTACGGGAAACCGTGTTTCTCCGTACCGTATTTCTCCTATGTTCATGCAAAGATAGGATTTTCAGTCGAAATTTTCTCATTTTTCGCTCTTTTTCTGCATGATACCGTATTCTTTCATCTTGTTGTACAGGGTCGTGCGGCTGATACCCAGCAGTCCGGCAGTCATTTCGCGGTTCCCGTCCGCCTGTGCCAGTGCCCGCACGATGCGTTCCCTTTCCTCATTCCCGTCTTTCAGCAGCAGGGAGCTGCCTGCCTGTGCCGTACTTTCCGCTTCCAGCCTGTCGGCTCCTATCAGCCTTCCTTCCGTCAGCAGGACGGCGGAACGCACCGTCTGTTTCAGTTCCCTCACATTTCCTGCCCACATCCGCCTCATGAGTTCCTTTTCCGCCTCCTTGTCGAATCCTTCCGTATGCCGTCCCAGTTCCTCGTTGGCAAGCTCCCGGAAAAAATCCGCAAGGGGCAGTATGTCCTCCCGGCATTCCCGCAGCGGCGGTATCTTGATGACAAACTCCTTCAGGCGGTGATACAGGTCCCGCCGGAAACGTCCTTCCTCCACTGCCTTCTCCAGATTCTCGTTGGTCGCCGCCACGATACGCACGTCCGCTTTCCGTTCGCGGGTGCAGCCCGTCGGACGGTAGCATTTGGTCTGCAGCGCACGCAGCAGTTTCTGCTGTACCTCAGCGGGCAGGTTGCCCACCTCGTCCAGAAACAGCGTGCCGCCGTCAGCTTCCGCCATGCAGCCCTTCTTTCCGGTTATGGCTCCCGTAAATGCGCCTTTCTCGTATCCGAACAGCTCGGATGCCGCCAGCTCCCGTGTCAGCATACCGCAGTCTATCGCGACAAACGGACCTTTCTGCCGGGTACTCTGCGCATGTATCTTTTCTGCTACATGTTCCTTGCCCGTGCCGTTCTCTCCAAGTATCAGCACCCCTATGTCCGTCGGGGCTACCAGTGAGATACGCCGGTCGATTGTCCGGAATGCGGCACTTCTGCGCTCCAGTATGGGCATGGTATGCCTTCTTTCCGTTTTGCGTACCAGCTCACTTATCCTCGGAAGCAGCTTTTCCTGCAGCAGGGTCTTGGGGATATAGTCCTCGGCTCCCAGCCTCATGGAGCTGACCGCCGACGCGACCTGCGCATAGTCGGTCATGATGACAAACGGGTTTCTGATACCCGTTTCCCGCATCCGCTCCGGCACTTCCGTACATTCCCCGTCGGGCAGACGCAGGTCCGACACGATGATGTCCCCATCGTCCAGTTCCTCCAGCAGCCTCCGTGCCCCGGCACAGTCGTATGCCGTGCGGGTCTTGTAGCCTGCCTTCTCCAGCATTCCGCAGACATGGTCGCGGAATACCGGGTTGTCTTCTATCACTATTATTCTTCCCATACCGTTCTTTCCATTTCCTTTCGGGCGAGCCGGATAATCGTTTCGCCCTGACCGGTCACCTTTCCGGCATACTCCCTGATTTCTTCTGCCGTCCCGTTTCCGTGGAGCACGTCATACAGCTCCTGCAGCGGTCCTTCGGCATGTATCAGCATCCACGAGCTGCGGATATGGTGTATCCAGTAGTCCAGCCTGTCCCTGTCACACCTTTCCGCTTCCTCCCGTATGGCGGCCATTTCCTTTTCCGTTTCCCTGACCAGACATTCCAGCCTCTGCCGCTTGTCGCCGTATGCGAACAGCGGGCCGAGGTCTATGCGTGGGGTATTGTCCTCGCCGATGCATTCTTCCGCGGCTGCCAGCAGTTCGTCGATGGAGAACGGCTTGTACAGCACCGAGCCGAAGCCCGCACCTGCCAGTTCCTCTTTCGTGATGCTTTTCGAGCCGGTCACCACCATCACGGGGATGGTGCGTGAGTTGCCTATTTCCGACGTGCGGAGCAGTTCCAGCACCTCGTAGCCGCTTGCGTCCTGCATCTTCAGGTCCGTGGTCAGCAGGTCATAGTGTCCCTCGCGCAGCTTCTCCGCCATTTCCCCCGTGCTCGTGCAGGTATCGCAGTGCACCCCGTTCTGCACGAATATGTCGTGTATCATCCCCAATATGATGCTGTCGTTGTCCAGCGACAACACCGAACATCCGCCCAGTCTTGTCCGCCTCGCTGCTGCCTTGCGGTCTGTCTCTCCGGCTTTCTCCGCCTGGGGCAGCGGCAGCACCACGCTGAAGCGGCTGCCCGTGTTCCGTATGTTCTCCACCGATATGCTGCCCTCCATCAGTTCCGCAAGGCTTTTCACTATCGACAGTCCCAGTCCGAAGCCGTCCTGCGTGGCGGCATTGCTCAGCCGCTCGAACGGCTTGAATATCTGTTCCCGTTTGTCCTTGTCTATTCCTCCTCCGGTATCTTCCACCGCAAGCGTGAATTTCCCTCCGGCATACAGGGCGGTCAGTGTCACGCCCCCGCGTTCCGTAAACTTCAGTGCGTTCGACAGCAGGTTGCTGCCGATACGCAGTATCAGGTTCCTGTCGCCCATGACCACCTCGTCAGCGGCATTGTTCACCCTGAACTCCAGCCGTTTCTCTTCCATCCGTGCGGCAAACTCCGTTTCCAGCGTTTCCGCCACTCCCGCCAGTCTGAACGGCTTCACCCTGACGGTTTCCTTTCCGTTGTCTATGCGGTAGTAGTCCAGCAGGTTCTCCATCAGTGCCCCCATACGCTCCGCCGACTGTCGTATATGCTCCGCGTGCAGCGCCGTTGCCTCCCGGTTCCCGTCCTTCAGTATCAGTTCCGCATTGCCGCGGATGGCGGTCAGCGGCGAGCGCAGATCGTGCGTCACCGTCTGCATGATGTTCTGTCTGCTTTTTATCAGCTCTTCATTCTCCCGGACCGACCTGCGCAGGGTCTCTATCAGTTCCTCCCGCTGTTTCCTGTCTCTGGTGCGGCGGCGGATGTCCCTCCGGACTACTGCATACAGCAGCACCGCACACAGGACACCTGCCGCCGATATGCCGCATATCAGTACGAATGCCGTTTCTCTCAGTTCCGCCACCCGCATGTGCCTTTCTTCCATGCGTTCCGTCTCGTCCTGTCCGATTTCCCGTATCAGCCGCGAAAGGTTCCGGTTCAGTATGCTGTTGCGTATTTTCAGTGAGTCCGACAGATGGGAGAATGCCTGTTCCTGCTCAGCCAGTGCCGTACGCATCTCTTCCTCAAACCGCCGCATCTCCGCAATGTGCCGGGTGTTGGGCGTCATGCTCACCCGTGTGGTCGTGCGTGCCGGTTCTTCTTTCTTTTTCTTGCGGAACAGGCCGAACAGCCCGCCCCGTTTCTTTTCCTCTTCCGGTTCGGTGCGTTCTGTCACTGTCGTTGTCCGTACCGATGCCGTCTGCTCCAGTCCGGGCAGGTGGCGTTCCAGCAGGCTGTCCATGCGGTACGCCGTGGTCGGCATATCCACCATCCGCTCGATCAGCCTGCGTTTCTCGTGCAGCAGCCTTACTACCGTGTCTATCCTTGCCGTCTGCGCCGGCTCTCCGTAGTAGCCTTTCAGCCGGTCTATCACCTCCATCGTGTGCGATTCCCGCCGGTCGTATGTATCCATGTCCGAGTCCTCCCACAGCATTGCGCGGTCATTGTCCAGAAACAGTGTGATTAGTCCCCGGTATGCTTCGCTGGCGGTGGCACGCTGCATGAGCAGGCTGCGTTCCTCAGCCTCCGCCTGCTCAAATACCTGCTTTTCGTACCATACGGCCGTGATGATGCCCAGTACGAGCAGTCCCAGTATGAGATAGCCCGACAGGATTTTCAGGTGGAGGGATTCCTTCCATCTTGAAAATGTATTGTTGTTCATGTATTTTCGGATTGTTTTTTAGGCGGCAAGTTAGTGGAACCTTCCCGAAGGGATGTTCCAGATCCTGATAAAAATCAGTGCGCGTTTTTTATTGGTTCCAGAAATCCATCCTGCGCTTCTCCCATTTCTCATATCCTATGGCTTTCAGTTCGCACGGACTCATTCCGGTCTGCTTCTGGCAGAAGTCCGCAAAATTGCTTGCCGAGCCGAAGGCGTTGCGCTCGGCTACTTCCTTCAGCGGCAGTTCCACCCGGTATTCCATATCCTCCTCTATGCGCCTTATCCGCTCCCGGCGCAGCCACTCCGATGGCCCCATACCGTAGTATGTTTTGAACTTGCGCCGCATCAGCGAATAGCCCATGCCGCACAGTCCGGCAAGTTCTTCCGCCACAAATGTGCGGTGGCTGTAGTGGTTCACTGTCATGCGGAATACCGCCTTGTCCAGTTCCGGCAGCCTGCTCTCGGCGTATGCCATATCCTTTTCATCTATGCGGAAAGTCTTGCCATACAGCTTGTTGCGTCTTTCCCTGAAGAAATAGTCGCATACCCTGTTTGTCATCTCGTTCGTACGTGCATGGCCTTTCAGTGTATGCAGCACATCGCATAGCACCAGCATTTCCCGTGTCCGGTATTTCCGTTCCCATGCATCCGTCAGTTCATTGCACATGTAGCAGATCACTTCATGCTCGCGTGAGCGGCACAGCATGAGCATCCATGCCCTGAAATCCCTGTCCCTTGCCGACGGTGCTTCCTTATCCTTCCGCAGTGCGCTCACTGCCGTCAGCATCAGTTCCGTGTCATTGCTGTACTCCGCCAGCCGTATTCTCATCTTCGACAGCGAGTGCCGTTCCTTCACCGACTTCCGTATGCTCACCGCCAGTTCTTCCATCCGTTCCCTGCACACTTTTGCCCTGTATGCCTCCGCAAGCACCGCTTCTGTAATTCTCAGCTTCATCTTTCTCTGTTTTAATGGTTTATAATGGTTTTCCGGCAAAAGTAGCGTGGAGTCGCTGGACTATTGTTCCAAATCCTGACAAAAATCAATGCACGGTTTCTATTCGGAATACATATATCATATTGTCTTATGGGCAAGACTGAATATCGGACATTTAATTTGCCCGTAATCCGCAGTTATCTGAACTGATAAAGGATCAGCATCAGAATCAGCCCTACTGTTGGTACTATATAACTGAGGCTTAACACCGCCTTGTCTGAATATTTGGTATTGTATCTATTGTCCTGATATTTTTCTAATAAAGCGTTTATTCTTTTTTTATTGTAATGTAGATATATGACAATCCAAGGAAGAAACGAGCCTATTATTCCTATTATAATTCTTGCTCTACCGGATGTATTGGGTAAAAAGAAATCTCTCGTTAAGAGAAACGACAGTATCAGTACGGCAAATAAATAAGCCATCATAATAATTTCTGCCAATATACAGGTGGCTCCAAAACGAGGAAACTCCTTATTTTTTAAGCAAACCATATAATACCTGTAAAACAGGTAATCAATAATCTTTTTCATAAGCTGTTGTTTCTAAATCTTGATTTATTTTTGTCAGTAATAAGTTGGTGAGCAACAGTGTTCTGCTGTTGGTTTTACCATGTTAGCGGATTTTTATATTTAATCTCTTAAACATCAAATCATTTTTAGATGAAATAATATTTTACACATCAATATGCATATAAAGAATATTAATATAGGAGACAAATATATTATCCATGCAGGAATTATCTTATTCCATATATTGCCTTTGTATTTCAAAAGTATAGCGGTAGTCCTTTTACGATTGTATCGAATAAAAAATGCAATAGGGAAAAAAATTCCTAACCCCACAAATATTCCTTTCACCTGAATGGGGGTAAAGTTGTCTAATAACCAATCATAATTCAGTACTATGTTAAAGAAAAGACCTAAAAAGCCAAACAGTATTATACAAATCATCCCTAAAAAGAGACAGGAACTGATACGTGCAGGTTCATTATGTCTCCGATAACCAACATACAACCGATAATACAGATAATCAAAAAAATAATACCTGTATTTCTTACCCTCTCGTATCAAGTTATTTAACTCAAAACGACTTATCGTCTCTTTTCTTTTTTTCATTTTCAATATAATTGTTGCTAATGGTTCAGCGGGGAACGCCTTGCCGTTATCCTGCGTTGTTAGTGAAATATTCTTTCCGTTATTATTTTGTCAGAATAAACCTTAAAGTTATACAAAGACAAACTATAGACATACTATAAGATAGTATATACCATATAAATAGTTTCCAAAATTTCTGTTTCCTGAATTTCTTAAAATAAGAAACATATTTATCGTTCTTATCTATAAAAACATGATAAGTAAAATATATCATTATACAAAGAATAATTATTAG